>Ga0308157_10006569_pt1 | contig 13858 bp, 14 predicted proteins | sample PhyBR1_FD_201035 | JGI IMG/M metagenome (GOLD analysis project Ga0308157, IMG submission 201035) | Phyllosphere microbial communities from UC Gill Tract Community Farm, Albany, California, United States - DLSLB.R1 | ecosystem: Host-associated > Plants > Phyllosphere > Unclassified | place: USA...
GGGAGAGGGACGGGTCAAGAGCCATGGCAGAAGTTTCCGCAGATCTCGGCACCGGGCGCGCGAGCGTCGGAGCCGTGCTCGACTTCGCCTGGACCGCTGGAGAGTTCACCGCCACCGAGGTCATGGCCGGCACCTCGCTCACCCGATCGACCGCGATCGACGCGGTCGACACCCTGGTCAGCGCCAAGATCCTGCGCGAGCTGCCCAACGCCCGCGCCGCCGGCGCCTACCGCTCGGGCCGCCCCGCCCGCCGCTTCGTGCTCTCCCCCGATCTCGGGGTCGTGATCGGTGTGGATGCCGGGGACACGCATCTGGCGGTCACGATCGCCGACCCGCTCGAGTTCACGCTCGTGAGCCACCGGACACAGCTCGATCCCACTCACTCCCCCGCCGAACGCCGCGCGGCGATCCTGGAACAGCTCGCGGCCGCCCTCGCCGAGGCCGGTCGCGACCGCGATGACGTTCTCGCGATCTGCGTGGGGGTCGCCGCCCCCGTCGACCGCGACGGGATCTCGCCGCCGCATCCCGACGGTTTCTGGGAGCGCACGAATCCGGGCCTCGCGGCAGCCCTGAGCGACTGGGCTCCGGTCGTCGAGGTCAAGAACGACGCCCTGTTGGCGGCCGTCGCCGAGGGCTCCCAGGGCGCGGCGATCGGATGCCGTGACTACGTCGCCTTGCTCGCAGGAGAGCGCTTCGGCGGAGGGGTCGTCGTCGACGGTCACCTGCTACACGGAGCGCACGGCGGCGTCGGCGAGGGCGTCGTCTTCGACCACATCATCGGCGTCGGATCGGCCTTCGGCCTCAGCTACGCCCTGCAGGACGAGGTGCGCGCAGCCGTGTCGGGTGGCGAGATCGCCCGCGACGGATTCATCGGCCGACTGGCGGGAGCCCGACGAGTGGATCCCCGCGCGGTGCTCGCGCTCGCGGCGGACGGAGATGCGGACGCCGCACTCGTCAGTTCACGCGTCGGCGAGACGCTCTCTCGTGTCGTCGGCGTGCTCGGCAGCATGTACGACCCTGCGCGCGTGATCATCTGCGGCGCGGTCGCCGAGAGCATCGAGCCGGTGCTCTCCGCCGCACGGCGAGTGCTGCCCTCGCAGCTGCATCTGCCCGCACCGGAGCTGCTCGCCTCGTCGCTGGGCGCTGAGGTCGTGTCGCTCGGCGCGGTCGCGACGGCTCGCCGGGCCGCGCGTGATCGCGCCGTGCCGCTGCTCGCGGAGCGGCGGCTGGCGGCGCGGGCATAGCGCCCACCCGCGGGTGCGCAACCGTCGCGTCTGGCACACCTGCATGATCGGGGTACAGCTGCACGACCCGAACGGGTGAATCGGTCGTGCATCCGTGCCCCGATCGTGCATCTGTGCCGATGACTCGGCCCGACACGAGTCCCGTCACCGGAGCGGCGGGCGTGCGTCGAGACAGACCTCAGTTATGGGGTGACTTTCAACCCGCTCCTGGTGGACGCCAGGTGCTCCATGCAATCACTGAGATCGGCGTCTGTGCGAACAACCACCCCACGTCAGCAAACGTGCTCCAGTGTTGAGGAATCCAGCCAAGCCCGGAAAATCGCGGCTCTCGCGGGCTTCAGTGCCACTCTAGCTCGGCGTCCAACACGACGTCCTGGACAGGCCTGAGGCCCTGAATCTGAGATCATCACCACATGAAGACCACTGAAGTCGAGGTCGCCTGCGATGAGTCCGGCAACGAAGGCGAGAACCTGTTCGCCTCCGGGAGCACAGTCTTCGTTCACGCCAGCACGGATCTCGATGCGGTGACCGCGGCGACCATCATGGACCAGGTCCGCGCTGATACCCGCAGCCAGGCTCCCGAGATCAAGTCGAAAACCCTCCTGTCATCGGCGAACGAAGACGTTCTTCTGGCCCTCCTCCAGAACCCCGACCTGCACGGTCGCGTCAGCGTTCATCTGACGGAGAAGCGGTTCTTCCTGGCGAGCAAGCTGGTCGACCTCATCGTGGAAGAAGTGATGCACGAGCGAGGCGAAGACATCTATCGAGATCGACGCGCGCGCGCCTGGGCATGGATTCTGTATCGAGAAGCTCCCGCTCAGCTCGGCCCGGCCTGGACCGCGCTGCTCGACGCCTTCAACGAGCTGACCTGGCGACGTCCTGGACAAAGCAAGACCTCGGAGACTTCTGCATTCCTGGCGGCGCTAGACGATGCTCGCTCAGGAGCAACCGGACGTGTCGCGCACATCCTGCGGATAGCTCACGCAGGTGAGCCTCACGTGCTCGACCTCGCGCGAGAGGCCAGCGACAACAGCAAGGGTGTTCTTCGAAACCTTGACCCCATCGTTGCCGCCGTTGGCCAGACTGCACGGACGTGGCACGAGCGCACCAACGCCGACATCCGGATCGTTCACGACGAGGCGCCGGCCATCACAACCGAGTTGAAGGCGGCATTGATGTTGGGGCTGAGCGCGGCTGCGACGGCCCAGCTCGGAGTTCCACCCGTCTCTCTTGTCGGCATCAACACTGTCGACTCGAAGCTCGAACCTCGTGTTCAGGTCGCCGACTTGTTTGCCGGCGTCGGGCGAGCGTGTGCTCAGGACGCTCTAGCCGGACATCCGAATGAGAAGTGGATCCGTGCCTTGCGACCCCATCTGAATGACGACTCGATCTGGGGCGACGCGACCAGTTGGTTCACACTGTTCGACAGAGAGCTCCAAGCCGACGGGCGGCGAGGAGGCACCGATGAGTGAGGACAACCGCCTCCGAGAGTGGTTCGACAAGGCGGACGCTGAGATGCGCGCCAGCTATGCGGAGAATCACGCGAAGGCTCGCGACTCGAAACGAATCCAACAGACGGGCCACGCCGCCGAACACGCCTGGGGCAAGTTGCTCGAAGAGTGGCTTCCTCCGCACTACGAGGTTGCATACCGCCGCTACATCCTGCCAGAGGTCGACGCGGCGGACTACACGCCGCGGGAGACCGACATCGTGGTCTTCCGCCCCGGTTACCCACGAGCGTTGAGGCGGCAAGAAGAGGTGCTCGCGGCTGGCGTCGCCGCAGCGTTCTCGGTGAAACTGACCTTGGACCCGGCGGGCCTAAGAGAGGCCATCGAGGAGGCGGCGCTGGTCCGGCGACACATCGCGCCGCGCCTCGGGACCGCACGGCAGGAGGCCACGCCAGCGTTCCGGTACGGAGTGCTCGGCCACGCGCACAGGTTCGGCACGAAGCCTCGACTAAATGTCGCCACCAACTACTTTCGAAGCGACCTGGAACTCTCTACACACCCGCGCGAGTCGTTGGATCTGATCTGTGTCGCGGACCTTGGCGTCTGGGAGAAGATGACGTCCACATACTCCCCCGTCTGGAACGAAGAGGAGCGGGTGAAGGGCAACCTCGTCCCGGAGGGATTCAGCGTGGACACTACTCTCATCGACGTAGAGACGTCGATGTCGGAGAAGTACCCCGGACCGAACGGTGACTGGTCACAGACGTCCGGGTCTCCGCTCTCTATGTTCATCAGCGCGCTCTACGGCTTCCTGTCCCAAGAGGATGAACAGGCAGCACCGTTCTACCGCGGCCTCCTTGGTAGTGACGTGTCAGCGTCGGGCGGCGGGCTGTCGCGTCGCTGGGCCCCCGAGCTCGTGTACAACGAAGCCACGCTGGAGATGCTGCCGCATCGACTGGTCAACGGTCGCGAACCTGAATGGGGAATGGCCTACTAGGGCGCGCTTCGCTTCAGGCACACCGGCTTACTTAGGTCCGTGCTGTCCAACCCTCCGCCATTCATCGTAAGGAATCTGCGGCTCGCCGGCGCTCTGCCGGCGCAAGTTCTCCTGCAGGTGTTCCGTCCGTTCGCTCCAGTCGGTCCCATCACTCACCCCGCCCGTGAGGATGAGGTTTCGCTCCGCAATAAGGGCGTTCACTTCGTCACGGACCGTTGCTTGAGAGTCATGCGCGGCATCGTGCAGCCATCCGACGTACGCCGCCTGAGCTTCGTAATGCCCGCGAACAAGCGGTCGCATGAGCAGGCGGTCACCTGAACCTCTGAGGAACTCCTGCGCGTCCCTCGGCCAGTCGGGCCATTCGAGAAGTTGCGCAGTGGAGACGCCGACGCTACCGCGCACCGGCTCGGGGATCAGCTCCGCATGAAACGACCATGGGGCTGACAGATAGTGGAGGACATAGTTGCGGAGCTTCGCGAGAAAGATCGCGCCCGGCTGCGCCCGCTTCAGCGTATTCAGACGCTCAGCTGCCTCTTTCTGCAAGTCGGACGTCAAGAGTTTCACGACGGGGCGCGACTGGTCGACGACGGCGACGAGCCCTGCCACGTATGCGAGCAGCGACTTATCGAGCTCGCGTTCGACCACCTCGCGGCCGCGCGGTTCCGATTGCCTCATCAGGGCGTGGATCACGTTCTCGTCCGATTCGCATTGAAGGAGAACGTTGTCGAGGGAGAACGTGAAGTCACGCCATACCTCGAACACCCGCGCCAGATTGGTGATGCGACGGTGAGCACGGCTGCCGGGATGCTCATAGATCTCGCGTTCCTTCGCCGCTAACTCGTCGGCAGTCGACGCTTCATCGTCCGTCATGCATCGAGCCTACCCAGGACCCTCGCCGGAGGAGGACGCGTCGTAGCAGGCTGGCGCATCCGTGTGGCGCGGATGCGGCTCTAGCACGGTCTACGCGCCGCTCGGCGACTCCCGCCGAGGGTCGCAGCGACGCCGAATCGGAGGTAACTGCTTCGAGGACCCAACTAATCTCGCAGCGGCGACGGCTGGTCACACCGCGGGGGTATTGCGGTGTGACCATATCGGAGTGCGGGAAGAGGGCACTTAGATGGAGTCTGGCGCCTTCGACGTCACACGAGAGCCTGCGTCGAGCCGTCTAATCGGCTACATCGACATGAACATCGGATCCGGATCATCGTCACCAGGTATTCCGACGAAGTGCGCCGTCACAGACCGCGTCGCTGCGTAGACATTCATCCGCCTACCAGCGAGAGTCAGCGTCACAGGGGATGTTTCGAACGAGCGCCGCCAGAGCGCTGAGGTCTTCGGGTCCCTTGATGCTGGCGGATCAGACTGAACATCGTCTGCACTCGCCCACACCAGGACATTCTTTCCGCTCTCTCCCTCTCGAAGAAGATGGCTATCCCAAGCGATGCCATCGAGTCTTCTCTTGGGGGCCCAACGGAAGTATTCAGAGATCACCTGGGTCACGACGTACTCGACGCGCTCCTCTCCCGTAAGCCGCACAGACCGCGTAAGCCGCTCGACGAAGTCGTCGGCGAAGCTCGCGTACACGTACTCCGTGCGGCGCGCCTCGTCGAACACGCTGGGAAGGCTCGGCCGCTTAGTGAAGTCAAGAATGGTGAGCTTGCGTTTGACTTCGAACCCTCCAACGACTGCATCGTCGAACTGGCTGTGCAGTGCCGTCTCCTTGACGGCCAGATCCGGAGTCGTCGCGCTGTAGAACAGTCCTACACCTTCGGGGTTAAGCCGTCCTGCAGATGCTTTGCCAGCCGGTGCTGGCCCCAGGCTCCTCGCAGGATCTCGTCGTGCCTGGTCGATGAAAGCGAAGCCGTCATCGACCATGCGGGCGCGGTAGAGGAGGTCTCCGGGCCTGAACTCGGTAAGCATGTCATCACGCACGTAGGCATCAAGCCCTTCGAGGAATCGAGAGACTCTCGCTGGAGGTTCCTTCTCACGACCTTTTCGCTCCTCGGCTCCGATGTAGACAAACCGCGAACGATGCTTGACGGCGTCTGCGAAGCTGTCCCAGGAGAACAGGAACTCGTCCTGGAGCTGCGAGTCCGCCCATTTCCTCGGGGTACTTATGGCATCACTGATATGGGCCACGACTTCATCGGCGACCGTATGGTCAAGTGCCCCGTCGAGGACGGTCTCGACGACGTGTTCAGTGTCGTGCTGCTCGAAGTAGAAGTCCCCCATATCCTCGGGGTCGCCGTCATATCCTTCGGCGAAGAGCCACGACGCTGTATCGAAAACGAGCTGTCCGACGACGTTCATCGAGACCGCGAAGGGCAGCTCGTCATCGTCAACCTGTCGGCCGCAATAGCTGCACTCTCGTTCGTCGACCCCGGATATGACACGAGACGCGAGCGCAGGGTCGATTATGTGCTCGACGCATATGTTCTCTGCCAGGTGCGTGAAGCCTTCAGGTTCTCTCACGTGCTGATGTTATCCACCGGCTCACTCGGAGTACCCCCTCCCGCCGACGCTACTTAAACGGATCAGCGCGTTCGTACGGCCACAGCTCCCACCCGACCTTTTTCCCCAACGCTCCCAAGCAACCTTGGATGGCGAGCCGGTGCATACTGAACCACCACTGGTCGAGTTCTCGCGCGGTCGCCGCGCTGACTCTGGCGAGGAAGGCCTCGAACTCAGCGGGCGTCGCATCGAGTGGAGATCCGCCAAGGGAAGTCGCCACCTCGACCTCCAACCGATCCCAGTACTGGGCTGGCGCGTCGTACTCTCCCGCCTCCCCTGTCGCAAGGATGTCCAGATAATGGAACCGACCTGACCGTCCGTAGCGCGACAACGTGGAGAAGAGAAGCGGCAGTGCGCGACTCGAACGGATCCCCCCTATCAGCGTCGCGACGTAGTCGGTGGCAACGGCGTCCGACTGGCGCTCTGTGGCGGTGTCGAGAACGAGCGTCACAAGCGTCTCAATGTCATGCCCCCAGCCCATCATCATCTTCAACGTCGGCCAGCGGCCGTCGGTCTCGACCGCCGCACAGCCGAGGAGGATCTTCGCGGTCTTCTCGACGCCGATGCTGCCGAGAGTAAAGACGGCGTCGCTATGAACTACTGGTTCGCGCAACGAGGCGATGGCCGCTACCGCGTCACGCATCAAGTTCCGGGCGGACTGCGCCTCGGAAAGTAGCGCGAATCCTTGGGCAACGGACAGTGAGGGATCGATGCCGGGCTGAACCATCTGCCGATGGTAGCTCGTGCCCAGGTTCCTCGCGCGCCTTGGAGGTCCTCACATGATTCGTCGACGTCGAGCCGCCCACGACCCGCCTCGTTCGTGTTCTCCGCTCATCGCGGGTGGAGGAACCCGTGGGCGGTCAGGTTGCGGAAGACCCTACCTTCCATCAGAGGCCCGCACCGCCTTCAGGAGAGTGCGGAGATCACACTGCGTATAGTGCCCGACAAGCGCCCGTGTCGAACAGCGCTGCGCTGGCCGGTAGCGATCCGGCGGCCGGACGCCAGATGGAAGGCGCGGACCATAACCGTTCCCGTCGCGGAGGGTTCCGAACAGACTCCGACCGCGGCGCGCTGCCCCAAGGCTTGCCCCTCAGCGCAGAACTGGTGTCCCGGATGGGCTACTCGCCGCCAGTTACGCTTACCGCCCGCGGCAGTGGCCAAAGCATTGCCAAAGGCTTCGGCTGACTCGTGTCGATGCTGTGGCTCGAAGCTCAGTCCACGCTTGACAACCGCCGCCAGAGCGCGGGGTACATGTGGCGCTAACTCGCTAAGCGGGCGGAGCTCACCGCCAGCGATGCGGCGCTGTTGTTCCGCTCGGTCGATGCGGTGATCGACCGGATACTCGCCACTGAGGAGGTAGTACACGGTGGCCGCCAACGAGTAGACGTCGCTGTACACAGTGCAGGCGCCGTCGAAGGCTGCGACTTCGGGGGCTAGCGTGCACCAGCTGCCGGTTCGTGGCGCGAATCCGTCCACATCGGGAACCACGCAGAACTCGACATCGGACACGACGGCGATGTCACCCTCGAGGAGTGCGTTGGCGGGCTTCACATCGCGATGCAACATCCCCATGGCATGAACAGCATCGAGCCCGGTAGCAATGTGCTGGCCATAGCGTGCAGCCAGACTCGAGGGCAGACCATGCGGAGCAGCCTCGGATTCAAGGTCACCGTCGGGCAACAGCTGAGTGACGATGTAGCGGAGGTCGCTGTTGCCGATGACGTCCGCGTTGATGATGGGGACGATGTATCGGCTGCGGAGTTGCTCGAGGCGCTTGGCTTCATCCCAAGACTGAGGCGCCCCCGCATCGGGGCGCAGGATCTTCAGCGCGACGGTCTGGTCGAGGTGACGGTCGTGGGCCTGATACACCTCGCCATCGGAACCGAGCTTGCGCGCTAGGACATACCTGTCGTTGACAGTAGTTCCCTCCGGCAACACGTTCACGCTCATTCAAGCAACGATACTGTCGGGTATGAGCGTTCTTGGAGTGGTCGTCACCCCCAGCGGCAAACAACCCCGCGTCTACGGGGTGATTCTGGACGGCAGCCTTGCGGAGCCGACGTACGTCGACCGGTTCGAACTGCGCACGTCGTCTACCGAGCCATCCGAGCAAGCGGTTGATCTCGCCCGCCACCTCAGTAGCAAGCTTGCTACCTTGAAGCTCGACGGCGCCGGCATACGCATCGCTGGTACACCGCCGGTTGCGCGACGCAGCAAGGCCTCTTTCGTCCGAGCACACTGCGAAGGCGCGATGCTCTTCGTCTTACGCGAAGCACTTGGCATTCCGGTGGTGACAATCGAGCCCGTCGGCGCGCCAAGAGCCTTCGGGATGACCAAAGCCAACTTCGAAGAGCTACGCGACCGGATCGCGTCAGACGGAGGTAACGCCGACGCCATCGTGGGCGCTCTGGCTGCCCTCGCTGCTCGATGAGTGGTGGCACACGAAGAGCGAGTCCACTCCGTCGATGTTCCACCGCAGGTCGGCGTCCGTCAGCGAGTTGACGACCACTGCGATGAGCCAGTCGGTCTCCACCGCCTCGCGAACCCGGCGGGCGGCATTCGCCACAAGGGTTCCGCTGGCGATATTGACATCGAGGACGACGGTTCGCCGTGAACGACCGCCGCGGATGTCGGGGTTCAACATCATTGCCGCGCCGAGAACTCGCTCTGCAGCGGGACTCGCCGCCTCTACCGTGAAGCTCTCCCAGCCTGCGACGCAGTCAAGGAAAGAGCTAGCGGACGCGCGAAGGTCGGGCGCCTCGTCGTGGGCACGGACAAGGCTGTTGCCGCGCAGAACAAGCTCAGCCAGGTCCATGTTTTCCCTTCTCGTGAGAAGTATCCATCTCACACCACGTCGCGCCGGGAGCGACGCGGACATTGCCGTCTATGCGCAAGTGTCGACCTAGTTTAGGCGCCTACTGGAGGCGCTTGGCGTCGCCGAGAAGTACGCTCGAGTCGACCCAGCATCATTGAAGGCGACAACACCCCTGTTGCCGCACGCACCTGCTCCCGCTCTCGCTCAATGCGCTCCGCAAGGCAGTCCTGGCATCCGCCGCCCTTCGACTTCGCCTGTCCGGTGGCCTGCCATGCGCCATGCACGTCGCACTTCCACCAGAGCTTCTTGTTGGTGCCGGCGACGACGTCTGTCGGCTTGAGGTCGCCGTTGGCATCGTCCCAGTCGGATGCCATGTCCGGTCGAGTGGTCGCCATATCGTTGAACCCCACCCACACCGACTTGTTGATGCAGTACAGGCATCGTGAGCCCCGAGCGCGACTCACGACCTCGGCCGGCCAATCGTGACCAAGCTCACAGATCCAGGACAAGCGTTCTCTCGACTTCGCCGTGATGTTGTCGGGGGTGAACTTACCGTTCCTAGAGAAGTCGAACTGTTCCACGAGATGTGGGTGCGTAGCGTGAAGGCAGTTGTCGGCGGTGACCTTCGTGCCGGAGCAGTCACCACATATGAACTTCCTCGTGATGTTCTCGATGACCGCGGGAAAGCTGTGGCCACGCTCGCACCGCCACCATGCGGTCAGTCCCGACCCGGACAAGACGTTCTCCGGCTCGAGCTTTCCGTTTTTCTTCTTGTCCCACCGCTTCAGCAGGCAGCGGCGCGCCAGAAGAACCAGAGCGACATCAGCCGCCTCCTCTTGGACATGAAGATCACGGACCCCGACGAGATTGTCGAACTCGCATACTCCGTCTTCGGCGAAGACAGCATGACTCTCACCACAGGACGCGAGGACGTTCGCCTGGAAGCAGCCCAGGCGCTGAGGCGAGCTTCGCTCTACGCCGCGAAGATGGCGGGCACGGAGCCTCCCCGCCCCACCCCGCTGCCTCGACAGAACGCGAACCAAGGTCGACGGCCACAGGGTTCCATCGGCGGGCACGGTGGAGAGTTCACCGCGAAGGAACACAGCGATCCAGAGATCCAGCTCCCGCCGGGGGTATAGCCCTCGGCGCCCCGCGCGCCGCCTACGTGCGTGAACCGGTGAGCAGTGGGATCACATTCGACGGCCGCACAGCCTCCGACGGTGCACTCCCCGCAGCCGAAGGCGTTCGCGCGACAACAACCTCGAAGAGGTCGCGCGGGGCGCGAGCCTGGTCGATGAGTGTCTCACGTTCGATGCCAGCGGAATCCAGCAGCTCAACCGACCGAGGCAGCATCGAAGGCTGCTCCGTCGCACTGATGAGACCAGGTTCCTGACGCCGCCAACCACGCTGCGTCAGTGTGATGACTGCATTCCGGTAGGTCACATCGCTGATGGATCCAAGTCGCCGAGCGCGGAACAGCAGGGCCTGAATGCTGACACCCCACTGTTCCTTCAGCGCCCCGAGTGTGTCCCAGGCGCGCGCGTTCATCGCGGTAGGAAGTAGCGGCCGAAGTTCATCCTCCGGCATCAAGAACTCAGCGGCGAACCTGTTGGCCTGTTCTTCGACGACTCGACCTCCCGGTTCCGCATCCCGGTGCATGATGAGATGCCCGAGCTCATGAGCCACATCGAACCGCTGACGGTAGTAGTCACGCTTTGTCGGGTTGAGGACAACCACCGGCCGCTCGGTGGACTCGAACGAGTACGCATCCACCGCCGAGGTCTGCGGCGGACTAAACACGACAAGAACACCGTGGGACTCGAGGAGGCGGACCAGATGCTTCAGCGGGCATGCCTCCAGGCCCCACTCGCGTCGCAGACGGCGAGCTGCTTCCTCCGGCGCATCGACCTCATCATCGAATGACACCTCGAAGGATGGAACGTTCACTTCGGGGAACTCGACGTGCTTCTCCACCGCCTCGGCGATGTCGACGGCAAGAAGCCCGAACGCGAACGCCTGGTCGCGGGCGCGCTGGCTCGTGGAGCGAAGAGAGCGAAAGTGAGGAACAGCGGTTTCATGTTGTCTGGACGCACCCCGAGGACTGAAAAAGTCCGGGGTCACGCCCAGGCTCATGGCGAGCTCAGCAACGTTTGCCGGCGTCGGACGCTTCGCCCCCGATTCCCAGGCAGCAAGCGCCGTCGAGCTCTTGCCGATCTGCGCTGCCAGCTCACTCTTACGGAGACCTTCGAGCTGGCGCGCCAGGGTGAGTCGTTCTGGTGCGAAGAGCGTCACTTGGTGTTCTCCGACGCGGCGGCCGGGCGCAGACGAACCGCGACGTCGGGCTCGTCGACACGAGGCGGAACTGACCCGGGCTTCGGGCGGGCGATGGGGTCTCCGTCAACGCCGCCGCTCAGCGGCTCTGCCCAGTGCCAGGGGTTACCGAGATCGTCGTTGTACCGGGAATGCCCGATGATGAGCTCCCGCTCGAACGTCGCGAGATTCAGTGCATGGCCGAGGACGTAGGTGGGCATCCCGATGACGGGGAGCGCGTCTTGCGCGGCGAGTTCTTCTCGCTCATCGGCCGGCAGAATCTGGTCGAGCAGCGTGGAGGGGACAAACGCCCCGGGCATCTGGCGCGACACGGCTCTCACGGTGGGGGTCGCACGAGTCCAGTCGAGCTTGGCTCGCTCTCCGACTTCGAAGGCGTGGGTGATGAACCGAAAACCTCCGACACTCCAACCGTTGCTCCCGTTGAGGTTGGAGCGAGTCACGACGCCTGCCGGGATGAGGGGCATCGTCGTGCGGGCCCTTTCAGAAAGCCCCTCGAACAGGAAGTCCAGTCCGGTGGACTCCATGCCTGCGTCGACTGAGTAGTCACCGCAAGAGAAGACACGGTCGAGCCGGTTCGCGAGCACCTCGTAACGGCCGACACCAGCGGTGAGTGCCCCGTAGCCGGAGCCTCGGGTGAAGTCTTCAAGGATCTGCTCGCATGCGACGCCAAAGGCCCAGGAGAGGCCAGCGACAGCGTTGGTGCCGTGGAGGGCTTCTAGGACGTCATCTCGGTTCATCACAAGGTCAGAGTACACCCGTATCCAGTAATTGTGTCGATATCGGCAACCAATTGCGTGCAATCGGCGAGATCTCCACTGGAGAATGCCCCAGCGTTCCCCGACGCTGCGCGTCAACTCAAAGGCGTCGATGACCTTGAGGCCCAACGTCGTTGGTCGCGTGTACCCTGACGCTGTGACCGTGCCCGAGTCGTTGCCGCAGGTGCTGATCTTCATCGCCATGCTGGTGCCGGGGGTCAGCTTCGTAAGTGTCCGCACCTGGTACGTCGGGTGGCGGACCCCGGACTATGGAGCGGGTTCTCGTATTCTCGAGGCCCTCTACGTGAGCGCGATCTTCGTCATCGTCTACGTGGGACTGGGACTCGCTGTATTCGGACTCGCGAGCGAGTGGACCGGGATGGTCACGCTCGGATCGTTCGAACGCTGGGTCAACGATGGGTGGCGAGATACACCCGCATGGTGGATCGGGCTCGTCACCGTTGTGCTGCTCGTGGTTATCCCGGGTGGCGTAGCCGCACTGATGAGCTGGAGCCGACTCATCACGAAGGTGGACGACGACGGCAAGGTCACCCGCAAGCGACGTCGCGTGAATCGAAACCAGAGTCTGCCCAGGGCATGGGACCTGTCGGCGTACGGCGCCGAGACACCGCGATTTGTCCGGGTGAAGACCAGCTCCGGCGTCTACGTAGGTGGATGGTTCGATGTCGAAGGGTACGTGAGCACGTATCCGTATGAGAGGGACATCTTCATCGCGCATCAATGGCGCATGGGCAAACGGGGGCAGTTCCTGGAACCCATTCACGACTCGCTCGGCGTATGGGTTCCCATCACCGACGATTGCCACGTGGAGTGGATTGCAGCTCCACCACAGAAGGAAGAGGGATAGCTATGCCCGACAAAGGTCGCCAATCAGAGCCGTTCTCGAAAGGCAGCTCGCCCCGCCGCGGTGGTGAAGGCGCAAAGCCGACGAACGGCAGCAACCCTAACCAGGCAGTCAAGCCTCCGTCGAGCGGACCGTCCGGTGGAGCCGGCGACTCCGGCGCTTCCAAGAAGTAGAAGCCATGGCTAGCGATCCTCAGCAGCGCCGTCCGCCGAAGAGTGACGGTCAGTTCGGCGCAAAGCCCACCATGATGAAGCCGAACCAGTCCGCCAAGCCTCCAACGCAAGGGCCAAAGGGAACCGCAGGTGACTCGGGGGCGAAGCGCAGCTAATTGGCCCCGGGATACAGGTTCACGCCGAGAACGTGTTCAAGTCGCGACACCGTCAAGAGGTCGGGCCAGACGGATCCGGCCATCACGTGCCGGATGGTGCGCTCGTCCAAGCCCGCATCGCGTGCCACGGCTCGTACGCTTCGATCTCCGAGCGCTTCGCGAAGGTTGACTACGAAGCGTCGCACAGCCTCACCAGCTGGATCGGAGGTCGGCGTGTCCGGCCACTGATCCACGAGAGCCGCGGGCGGCTTACGAGGAACTCGTTCTGACATCAGCGCCCTCCTGTGGCGTCTGGTGGCGATCCCAGTGATCCCATGGAGCAACTACCGGATCTGGAGCAGATCTGGTTTTCAGGAGCAACTTGGAGGCTCCATTGGCGCGGGTTCAAGGTCATCTCATATCAGTCGACGAGCAGCGCGGGCTCCTCGAGAACCGAAGCCACGTCGGCGATGAAGCGGCTCATGCCGTCGCCGTCGATCACGCGGTGGTCGAACGAGCCGGCGACCGTGGTCACCCAACGAGGGCGCACCTCGCCGTCGACGACCCACGGCTTCTGGCTGATCG
>Ga0308157_10006571_pt1 | contig 13856 bp, 11 predicted proteins | sample PhyBR1_FD_201035 | JGI IMG/M metagenome (GOLD analysis project Ga0308157, IMG submission 201035) | Phyllosphere microbial communities from UC Gill Tract Community Farm, Albany, California, United States - DLSLB.R1 | ecosystem: Host-associated > Plants > Phyllosphere > Unclassified | place: USA...
CGGGGTCTGCTGCGCAGGTAGTGGGCGGGCCCGGCGGCGTTACAACGCAAACCGCCGGACAATCTCTTTCTTCCCAAACCAATTCCGGGTTCTCGCTCGGATTTGCAGGGCAGACATCCAATGCAACTGCCGGTGGGGTATTTACATCTGGAGCAGGCGGGAACTTTGGAACGATCGGTTCCTTCGTTCACTGGACACCATAAGGCGGGTGCAGACTGCACAAACACGTCATAAAAGAAACCATCTTCTCGGGGGGAGTGCGCTCTCTCCGTAAAGGAATTGCCATGAAAATGATACTTGTCGTTACCCTTGGGCTGCTGCTGTCACCCCCGGTGTTTGCCCAATCGGCGGGCGCAATCTCGGGTTCAAATTCGAACGCCAACAGCGGATCAAATTCCAACTCAAATCAGTCCGCCGATTCCGGTGCCGCTGCGGTCGTTGATCTGACCTTTGGCGGTTCCGAGCAAAGACGTACGCAGACGGTCCACACAACCCCAAATGTATATGCACCGCCCAGTATGTTTGGCGGCGTGAACAACTGCGGTCAGTCGAGCACATTTGGTATTGGTGCGACCGGCTTTGGTATCGGTGGTTCGCTGGCCGGTGAGTCCGAAGCGTGTAATGCGCGTGAAGATACCAGTATTGCGTACAAGCTGGGATACAAAGATGTGGCGGACATGCGTTTTTTCTGTTTCGGTGAAGACGTGAACCGCAAAGCCTATGAGTCTACAGGTCGAAGTTGCCCGAACTATGCAACTGCTAAGGGTCTGCCTGAGCGTCCGGTTGCCGCTGCTGATAACAGCGGGATCAATAACAGCCAACGTCAGCGTAATACCAACCGGGTGGTTGCTACGACTCCAGTCAGAAGTCCGGAAGTTTATGTGGACAGGCCAAGAGTGCAACCCCAGGCTGCGCAGGATCTTCGTGCATTTTACGGCTCGAATTGACCGTGCCGCTTTGGTACTGCCAAAAGAATTGTCGAACCAACTGCTAGTGAGGCTGAAATATGTTCGTTATCCCAAAGCCAGGTTGCTTTGATCTGTGGGTTGGGCAGCCAGGGGAAAAACCAAGGCGCCGTCGCCATTGATAATGGCACATGACGGCGCCCTGTAGACTACCGGGCGGGCACTTTTTTATTTTGGGGATCGGGAGTTGCCACGGCATGTAAAGACCCAGTGAAAAACTGCTCATGTGATAACAGGATAATCACAAATGAGTATGATGATGGAAGACGAAATCAAACGCTGGACAGCCAAGCGTAAAAGTGCGCTGGTTCTGGACATTATTCAAGGTAAATCGACGGTTTCTGAAGCCTGTCGCACTTATAACCTGCCTGCATCCGAGGTGGAGAACTGGGTCGTTGATGGCAAACGTGGGATGGAAAATGCCTTGCGGGCAAACCCGCTGGACATCAAAGAGCAGTATGAGCGTCAGCTCAAGCAGTTACAGGAAGCGTACGGAGAGGCGATGCTGGAGCTGCGTGCACAAAAAAAGCTGCAACCTCTGCTGGATGAGGACGGCAAATGATTGAGTAGAGCTGCCAGGAATTGAATGGGGATGGGTATGTCGTTTCAATTGCCAGGCTGCGCCATAGGAATGGCTTAGGGTGCCAGGGTATACGTATTTGCTCTAGCTGTTGGAGTTAAGCTGAACTCCCTGAGTTATTATTATTTACTTTGCTATCAATTTCTCTTGTGCTTTTGATGCCGATCGTTTCCACCAGCCGATCGTCGTCTTAAAAGAATATCACCGTGTCGTGTCAATGTCTGCATTGGCCGGTAGAGAGCATTCTGCCAGATTACGATTCATGAATTGCCCTGCATGCTGATCCTGCATATTGTGCACGTAAACACCCTTGCTGATACTCCATACGGTATCTCCTGATCTGATTTGCCGCAGTCTCGGCGGTTAGGGCTTTTCAGAAAGATCCAGAAAACTAATCATAATTTGGCGCAAAATCCCTAAAGCGTCAGGCAAGTATACGTCTCGTAACAGACTGCCGGTTCCTGTCACGCATGTATCCGGCACGCGCACAAGTTGCATGTAGAATAACAGTGTGAGCTTGCCGGGCTGGACGGCACAGGGCGTGGACGGTAAAGGGCGGGCTCATCGCAATTGAACTACATAAAAATTTAATGATAAAGGAGTTGCCATGGACCATCTATTTGCAAAATTTGCGACAGTCATTTCGCATGCAACGGGCAATCCGATCACATTCATTATTTGTGTGGCTGCAGTCCTGCTCTGGGCCATTTCTGGTCCCTACTTTGGTTTTTCAGAGACATGGCAATTAGTGATTAATACCGGCACAACGATTATCACGTTTCTGATGGTTTTCCTTATTCAGAATACTCAGAACCGCGACAGCGCTGCTCTGCAAACCAAGCTGGATGAAATCATTCGTTCCTCGGATGCGCAAGACCAGTTTATGGGTATTGAAACCATGACCGACAAGGAACTTGAGGAGTTGCACGAAAAATGCGAGCGCCAGGCCAAGCACTCGCAGATGATGCTTGAAAAAACTCATGCGGAGCGACGCACACGCAAGAGCCGAAAGACCTAGCGGCGTGCCGCCGGTCATGTCGTTGACACCACCGGTGCAGTGGACATGGCTTAAACCAAGCAAAAACACGGAAACTATTGATTATTTTCTGGTGGTCAAAAATCCAACGACTGCTCACATACAGATTGACCGTGCGGGCGCCGGCAGTTCAGGTATTGTGCATATATTGAAATCGGCGCCTGGCATCCATCAATTGCTGCTGTAATCGGCTAACAATACAGGCCACGGACTCGACCGAGCGCGCAAAACCCACTGCCGGCCCCATTGACAGCATGCCTTCTTCGTGGTCTCCCCGTTCGTACGCCAGCGCTCTTGTGCGCGCACCACTGATTAATTCCCCGAATTCAGCATACTCACGTGCTCCGGCCTGTTCCTTGGCTGCGACCTTACGGGCATTGTTATTGTTAATGACTCGCCAGGTGTCGCCCAAGGACCCAAGAACCGTACAAGTGCCGTGCTGGTCGGTGGCGGCCACACGTTGCTTATATGCGTGGTGTGCCGGTGTTTCGTGCGCGAGCGTGAAAATACTGCCCATGACTACAGCATCGGCGCCCAAGGCAAGTGCAGCTGCAATTTGCCGTCCGTGGCCAATACCCCCGCCCAAGGCTAGTGGAACGTGCAATTGCTCAAGTGCATATGCACCGTTTAAAAATGTTGGCAACTGATTGCTGCCGGGATGGCCGCCTTCCTCCATGCCAACCAGGGTTACTGCGTCTACACCGAGATTCTGCGCGGCAACAGCGTGGCGTACATGAGCGCATTTATGAATCACGATTGAATTGGTTTGTCGCAATTGCGGCAATAACGATGATGGCGGTAGCCCCGCCGTTTCGAAAATGCGCACGCCTTCTTCAATAGCGATGCTTAAACGTTCAAGCACAATGTCATTGTTCTGCATGCGGCGCGATAGCGTCAGATTGACGCCGAAGGGCATGCCGCCAGTCAGACGACGGCATGTCTGCAGTTCCTGCCGGAATTGCGCATTGGAATTTGAACTGCGCGCCGTGATGAAACCCATGCCGCCTGCTCTGACCATTGCGGCGACCAGATTTGCATCAGAAAGCCACATCATGCCACCCAGAAGCAAGGGCCACCGGATCCCGAGCAATGAGGTCATGCGTGTCGGGTATTGATCCGGAATAGGCGCACTGCAATGAGAAATGCCCGTATCTATTGCGCTATCAGCTTCTGCGTCCATGTTCATATATCTTTTCCCAATAGCAGGACAGGGTGCAACTCACGGGCCAGTTGGCTGATCAGAGGGCCGACTTCTTCAAGCATGAGTGGGGTGGGCAGCAGGGAACTGGGTCCGCCGCAACTGACCACAAGTCGTTCGCCATCGGGAAGTTTGATCCCCGAAGCTACGGTATTGATCTGGTACTTGGGCCGCTCGTGAAAGACAAAGCCTCGCTCAGGATAGCGCGTCAGCGCCTGTTTCATTGTCTTGAGTTCGGCGGTATCTGCCAGCTTGCCACTAGTTTGGGCTTCTGCCAGCAGTTGGTCGCGCAGCTCAGGAGTGCAGATTGCTAGATATGCCCAGCCAATCGCGCTGTGAAACAGCGGGATCCGCGAGCCTACACGCAGATTCATCAACAACGGTGAATTACCCTGGCAGCGCAGCAGATAGACAATACTACTGCCCTCCCGTCGGCCGAGGGCAACGGCCACCTGATAGCGGTCGGCAATCGCCTGCAGCATGGGGCGCACGACCTCCAGGGCATCCTGGCCTGCCAACGCTGCTGCCCCTAACGCAATCGCCGCTGTTCCCAATTGCAATTTGTCCTTTCCGGGGACGTTTGCCAGAAAGCCGGATTTCTGCAACGTATAGCAGAGTCGCCATACGGTGGGCTGCGCTAATCCGGTCATTTGGGCGATGTCTGTTGTCCCCAGCATCCTTTGTTCAGCATCAAAGCATTGCAATATTTCCAGGCCTCGTGCCAGCGCAGTGACGAACTGCCTGTCCGTTGTGTCGGATGTCATCGCGTTTTCATCGTCTTTTGGATTGGGGCGTCTTGACATAAATATCCTCTTTCATTATGATAATTCAAATAGCAAATTAACAATTCGCACTGCAAATTATAATGGAAATCAAGGAAGACATCAACACCCGCTCTGCGGTTCGGCAAATCAGCGGGGCCGTTTCGTGGCCGGGCAGCTGTTATTGGGGGCCGTCTGCGGTGGGGCAGATAATGGAGGCTGCCGGATCCAGGCTGTGCCGTCCGCTTGTCATTACCGACCCCGGTGCATGGCGTGCCAGCAGCGGTGTTGTGCAAGCGGCGCTTGCCGCAAGGTCGATTCAGGACTGGGCGGTATTCGACGGGGTGGTGGCCAACCCCTCACTGGCTGAGGTGCGGGAAGCGTTGCAGATGGCGCGACATGCCGGTTGTGTCAGTATTATCGCCGTGGGTGGAGGCAGCGTTATTGACGTGGCCAAAGTCGTGTTCGGATGTCTTTGCAGCGGCCTGGAACCGGAAGAGTTGGCCGAACCTCACGGCCAGGTATGGCTTGATGGCCCTGTCCGGCCTGATGCGCCGTTATTGCTTGCCATTCCCACCACATCGGGCACGGGTAGCGAGAGCAGCTCAGCGGCGCTGATTCAGGGCGATGACGGGCGCAAGCATTTGTACCGTTCTTTGCGAACGCGTCCCGCGTTGGTTGCGTTGCAACCTGACCTTACTTTAAACCTGCCAATACGTCCGACTGCGCAAGGCGGATTTGACGCATTGCTGCATGCACTGGGAGCGTTGGTCAATACCGATTGCAACCCGATTGGTAAAGCCATCGCCTTGCAGGCCCTGCGTGCCTGTATGCAAGCGCTGCCGTTGGTGCTCGGCGAACCGGACAATCTGGCTGCCCGTACCCAGATGCAGATGGGGGCATATCTTGCGGGTGTAGCAATCGGTATCAGCAAAGTAGACGCCGTGCATGCCATGTGTACACCACTGGAGTCGGTCGTAGACATGACGCACGCTGAAGTGCTAGCCCCTGTCTTTGCCATTGTGTCGCGTTACACCATACAGACGCACGCCAGCGTTTATGCCAATACTGCCAGACATTTGAATATCGCCACTACGGGTGATGATCATCGGGATGCTCTGACGCTGATCGAGCGAGTCGAAACGTTGGCAAGGCAGGCAAATATCGCACTGTATTTCACTCATTTTCAATTGACCGAACAGCAAGCCGGTCAACTGGCGACCCAGGCTCTGCAAAGTGCTTCCATGCCGCTTAACCCGCGTAGTCTCACGCACGAAGAAATCAGCTCACTGTACCTGCAAATGGTCAATTAAGGATCCAGTCATGAATGTTATTGATTCCAAACCATACGAAATGCTCATCGACGGGCGCTGGCAAGCCGGCCGGGAGGGCTTGGTCTTTGACACACTCAATCCATCCACGGCAAAACTCCTTGCCCAGGTACATCAGGCGGACGCGGCTGACGTGGATGCTGCCGTACAGGCAGCCCACAGCGCATTCGAAAATGGCTGGGGCAGGACCACACCGGCCGAACGTGGCCGACTGCTAAGACGCCTGGCGGTGCTTTTTGAGCGTGATCGGGAAAAGCTCGCGTGGATAGAGACACTGAATGTTGGCAAGCCCATTACGCATTCGCTCGAATCGCTCAAGACCATGCCGTCTTCGTTGGAATATTTTGCGGGCATGATTCCTGCCGTGCGAGGGGAAACGATTGCCGTGGGAAACAGTGATGTTCTCAATTACACCATTCGGGAGCCGTTGGGTGTTTGTGCACTGATTATGCCGTGGAACTACCCCATGACGCTGACGATCAACAAACTGGGGCCTGCGCTGGCGGCTGGCAATACCATCGTGCTCAAACCGTCCGAGGTCACGCCGCTGTCGACGCTGGCACTGGCACGGCTGTTCGAGGAGGCCGGCTTTCCCCCTGGCGTTGTCAATGTGGTCAATGGCCCGGGCGCTACGGTAGGCGAGCAATTGGTCACGCATCCGCTCGTGTCCAGGGTGTCTTTCACGGGCGGATCCGTAACCGGTGCCCGCATTCTTGCTTCCACCGCCAACGACTTGAAGCGGGTCACGCTGGAACTGGGCGGCAAGTCGCCGCTCATTGTGTTTGACGATGCCGCGCTGGACAAGGCCGTCGCTGTTGCAGCGGGAGACATCATCAAGAATTCCGGGCAGGTATGTATTGCCTGCACACGCATTCTTGTGCAGGAAACGATACTTGATGATTTTCTTGAACGCCTGCAACGGCGCTTGCGGGCGGTGCGGGTTGGCACGCCTGAAGCTACCGATACTGACATGGGACCGCTGGTCAGTGCAGAGCAAAAGCAGCGTGTCGAACATTACATTCGGCTTGCGACAAAAGAGGGGGCCAAGCCTGTTTCTTTCGGTGACGTTGTTCTGGACGACAACACGGCATCCGGCTTTTTTATGCCGCCCACATTGCTGCTGCGTTCTAGCGCGCAAATGCAATCGGCACAGGATGAAATCTTCGGGCCGGTGCAATCGGTCATCAGTTTCACGGACGAAGATGACGCCTTGGGCATTGCCAATCACTCCCGCTATGGGCTGGCTGCTGTGGTCTTCACGCGGGATGGTGGACTCGCCTTGAGAATGGCCAGGGGCCTGCAATCGGGAAGTGTTGCCATTAATACTGGCGTGCGCACGTCTTTCGATGCGCCCTTTGGCGGCTACAAGCTTTCTGGCATCGGCAAGGAGCGAGGTTTAGAAGCCATTTATGAAAACACGCAGTTAAAGAACATCAAATATGACATGAGTGTCTGAACAGTTAAGAGTCCAAGGAGGAAGTGATGAAAATTTTTATGAAAGCGGTATTAGGCGTGGCAGCATGTTCGCTGGCACCCAGCGCGATGGCAGAGTGGCCTGAAAGGCCCGTTCGCATGGTCATCGGGTTTGCTCCGGGAGGTGCATCGGATATTGCATTTAAAATGGTGCAGGATGTGCTGGCAGAAAAGCTGGGTCAGCCTGTGGTGCCCGATTATAAGGCAGGTGCCAACGGTAATATCGCCAACAACGCAGTCGCTGCAGCTGCGCCCGATGGATACACCGCCCTCTGGGCCAATGTCGGTCCGCTTGCAGTCAATACCTATTTGTACAAGAACGTCAAAACCGATCCGGGCGACGTTTTTGCGCCAGTAACACAATTGACAGACTCGCCGCTGATTGTTGTGGTTCCCAAAAATTCCCCCTATAAAACCATGCCCGATTTGATTGCCGGTATCAGGAAGGAGCAGGAAAAGCTGACATTCGGCTCGGCCGGCCAGGGCAGTTCCATGCATATCGCCGGAACATCATTAGCGCTTGCGTTGAATGCGAAACTGACCCATGTTCCGTACAAAGGTAGTGCACCTGCACTTCAGGATTTGATCGCCGGCCGGCTGACGTTCATGGTCGACAGCCGTTCAACCACCGCACCCTTTATCGAGAATGGGTCCTTGCGCGCACTGGCCATCAGCAGCAGCAGGCGTGCGCCGGATGTACCTGATATACCGACCGTGGCAGAGTCCGGCGTACCCGGTTTTAACGTGACAACGTGGCAAGCCGTAGTGATGCCCAAAGGCACGCCACAGCCCATTATCGACAAATTTTCCAAGGCACTGCGCGAGGCGCTGCAAACCCCCGTGGTGCGCGAGCGGTTTGCCCGCGTGTATACGCCGTTAGTCGGCAGTACGCCGCAGGAATTCGGCCGATTCTGGGCCAGCGAACGGGCCGAGGCTAAAGCGCTTGTTGAAAAAGCCAAGCTTCAAATTGAATGAGAGTGATATGACCGAAATTGAAATCAGACTTTGGATGGGAAATTGAATATGGATCTGGGATTGAAAGACAGCACCGCTTTGATAACAGGCGGCGCCGGCACACTGGGCCTGGCAATGGCAACGCGTTTTCTTCAGGAGGATTGCAATGTCGTAATATGTGATGCCAGCCAGCCATCAATTGACAACGCTTGCCAACAATTTGCTGCCTTTGAGGGACGTGTGCTTGGCGTCCTTGCTGATGTTACGGACAAGAATGCGGTGGCACAGGCCGTACAACAGGCTACCGATAAGTGGAAAAAAATTGATGTACTGGTCAATAACGCCGGTTTTGCGCGCGATCGCTATTTAACTAAAATGTCTGAAGAGGACTGGCATGCGGTTCTGGATGTGACCTTGCAAGGCGCCTTTCATTGCACCCGTGCCGTATTGCCGATGATGATGGAAAACCGATATGGCCGGGTTATTAACATCGCATCGCGTGCGCACCTTGGCAATCCCGGGCAGACTAATTATTCAGCTGCAAAAGCCGGCTTGATCGGCTTCACCCGTTCGCTGGCGCTGGAATCTGGCAAATTCGGTATCACGGCCAACGCCGTGGCGCCGGGGGTCATCTGCACCCCTCGCATGCAACAACGCCCCGACTATCACGAGTTGACCGAACGCGCCAAATCCAATACGCCGGTCGCCCGTCTGGGCGATCCGGCCGATGTGGCCGCCACAGTCGCATTCCTGGCTTCTCGTCTGGCCGGATTTACCACCGGCGAAACCGTCCATGTGACAGGAGGACGTTACGCATGACCTCGCCATTTGATCTGAACGAGCATTTGAGTCGTCGCCTGTATTTTGATGATATTGATGAGGGGCAGAGCTGGATCAGTCCGCGTCGCACCGTGACCGAGGCGGATGTGATTCAGTTCGCTGGTCTCTCGGGCGATTTCAACGCCCTGCACACGGATGCGGTTTATGCACAAGCGCATCCTTTCGGTCAGCGCGCTGCCCACGGGATGCTGACGCTGGCCATCGCCTCCGGGCTTACCACGCGAATGCCGGTTTATCGGTTGATGGATGGCGCCCGGTATGCGTTGGTCGAATTGCGATGTCAATGGCGCAAACCGGTGTTTATTGGCGACACGATTCATGTGGAGCTGCGCATCGGCAAAAAAACCAAATCGCAGAAACGGCCGGGAACGGGTCGGATCTTGATGCATCGTATTATCAAAAATCAGCATGATGAGGTCGTAGCCGACTCCGAATGGACGACGCTGATGACCTGCAGAAAGGAGGGTGCATGAACGTGGGAGTGTCACAGTTGAAAGCTGACCAATTGAAACCGAATGCCGCTTTTGACGACCTGGCCAGGCTGGTTCAGCCTCGTTCCGTGATGGTTGTCGGTGCATCCACTAGCATAGGCACGCTGGGCCACACTACAGTGCAGAATCTGATTGAACACTCAGACTTCGACGGTGACGTGTTGCTGGTGAACCCCCGAGGCGGACAGTGGCAGGATAGGCCCTTGTACAAATCAATCGGTGACGTACCAGCACCGCAAATTGATGTGGCGCTTTTGCTGGTCCCGGCAGATTCGGCTCTTGCTGCATTGGAGGCGTGCGCTGCAAAACATGTGCGCTATGCTATTGTGTTTACAGGAGGATTTGCAGAACTGGGGGAAACGGGACGTCAGGCCGAACAGCAGATGCTGGCGCTTGCCGCGCGTACCGGAATGCGGTTGTATGGACCCAATTGCGCCGGCATGACCATATTGTCGCCACGTCTTGGGTTGACCTTTTCGACCGAGTTCCGCAATGACGGTCGCGATAATAGACTCTCGCGTATCGGCCTTGTCACGCAAGGCGGCGGTCTTGGACGATCATTGATGCAGGGTAATGAGCGTGGGGTGTGCTTTTCCCGCTGGTTTTCGACCGGTAACGAGCTTGACCTGGATAATGCCGACTTTATCCAATGGCTGGCACAGGATCCAGGGACGGATATCATTTGCACGGTCATCGAAGGCATCAAGGACGGAGAGCGCTTTGTTGCTGCCGCGCAGGCGGCGAGCCGGGCGGGCAAACCGCTAATTGCCCTGAAGGTTGGCCGTTCTGACTTTGGCAAGAAGGCGGCGCAATCGCATACGGCCTCGCTGGCGGGCGATGATGTCGTTAATGATGCGGTGTTCTCCCAATATGGCGTCATCCGGGTTGACGATTTGGATGAAATGCTTGATGTGGCAAGCCTGCTGTCGCGCGTAGGTGTGCAGCGCCTCAAGCGTCTTTGCGTGTATTCATCGTCAGGCGGAGCCGGCGTGCTGTCCGCAGACAAAGTGGGCGAAGCCGGACTAACCATGGCGTCTCTGGACGAATCGACAGTGGCGGAGATGACAAAACACGCGCCATCATATGCCGCCTTGACGAATCCGGTTGATTTGACGACCAAGGCGCTGGTTGATCCACAGCTTGCCAGCAAATGCCTGTTACCGCTTTTCAATGATTCTGGCGTGGATGCGGTGTTGTACCCGATCACGTCCAACTATGCAGCCAGTACGGAAGGCATGGTGCGCAATATGCTTGAGGTGGCAAGACAGGGAAGCAAAGCGTTTGTACCCGTCTGGATGAGCAGCCGTCGCGGGCAGGCCCACGATTTATTGGTCGCAGAAGGCTTTGCGCCCATCTATAGCCTGCGCAATGCCATGCAGGCGCTCAAGCGCATCAGTTGGTATGCCGAATGGATAGAGCGCAACGACGGTCAGGACGACACACCAGTGCAACCGCATGAAAACGCGAGTGTCGTCTCATTGCCGTGCAACGAGACCCAGGCCAAATCGTTGATCATGCAATCCGGAGTACGTTCACCGAAAGAATTGCAGGTTCATACAGCAACCGAGGCAGCCATGCGGGCCAAAGCTATTGGTTTTCCGGTAGCGCTGAAATTGGTGGCCGATGGTGTGCTGCACAAAAGCGAAATTGGCGGTGTGCAATTGAACCTGCAGGATGAGGCGCAGGTGCGTCAGGCGTTTGAGCAGATTATGACTGCGGCGCGTACTCATAATGTACCAGACAACAATATTCGTGGCGTTCTTGTTTCCGAGATGATCACTGATGGCGTTGAAATGCTGGTTGGCATCCACCGCGATGCGGTCTTCGGGCCGATCCTGAGCATTGGTGCGGGCGGTGTATGGGTGGAGATAGAGGCCGATGTTGCGCGCTGTCGTCTGCCGGTAGATCGTGCTCTGCTGGAATATATCCTGGATTCCACACGGGTAGCCAGACGTCTGGCCAGCCACCGTGGTTTGCCTGCGCGTGATCGATCAGCGCTGCTTGACGCCATGCAGCGTCTTGCTGTGTTATTTCTAAGCCTGGGAGACCGGGTACAGTCGCTTGAAGTCAATCCATTGGTGGTATTGGACAACGGTCATGGGGTCGTCGCGCTGGATGCGGTGATTGAATAATACTTTGCCTGCCTGTAAATGCTTTGGTTTGCGAAGCGTTTACAGGCGGGAACACAATTGCTTAACGAGGGAGCTTCTCGATGTTTAACAGTCAAATTGGCGGCGGCGACGCCCATTCTATTTCAGTCCGTGGTCATGACCTGGTCAATGATCTTTTCAATCGTGATTTTATCGATGTCCTTGCGCTGGAGTTGCTGGGGCAGTTTCCAACCCCTGAACTAAAGCGCATGCTCAACCTTTTTTTGGTTAGTGCCACGGATCACGGCCTGACCCCCAGCGCACTGTCGGCACGCCTGACCTTGCACGGTGCACCCGAATCTATGCAAGGGGCGCTGGCAGCCGGGCTTCTGGGCGCCGGTTCACGCTTTCTGGGCGTCATTGAATATTCAGCACGCTTTTTGCGCGACGCGCTGCCGCAGCAAGACAGTTACACAGATGAGGAGCTGCGGCATTTTGCCGAGGAATGTGTCAAGGTTAATAAGGCAGCCAAACGCAAAATTCCCGGCGTGGGACATCCCATCCACGTAGATGGCGACCCCAGATGCGAGAGGATGTTTGAGATCGCCAGGGACTGCGGCTTTTATGGCAGCTATTCGCGCTTTGCCGTAGAACTGGCCGCTGCTGCCGCGCGCCAGTCTGGACGTAAAATTCCCCTGAACGCCACGGGCGCAAAAGGTGCGATTGTGCTTGATATGGGGTTGACACCCGAGTTGGGCAAGGCACTTACGATGATCGGGCGCTCTGTCGGCCTGATGGCTCACATTATAGAGGAGCAGCAAAATCCTATCGGACAAAAGGTTTGGGACATGGCTTCTGGCACATAGGACCGGAGAGTACAGGGCGATCGCCCTGTACCGTTTCATTTTAAGAACTGCGCTGGCTCAGCTTTTCTTGACGCGCGGGCACGCGCTGTCAGCAAGGGATACGAACGCTTCCTCTCCAGGTATCGTGGACAGTACTTTATAGTAGTCATAGGGGGCCTTTGACTCCTGCGGTGTTTTGACTTGCACCAGCGACAGATCCATAATGACACGGCCGTCTTCGGGTCGGACCCTGGCGTTTTTGATTAGCTTTGAGCCAATCGGCAAGTCGCTCATTGCTTTGGTAGCCTTGTCGCCATCAAAGCTGCCTGCCGCCTTGACGGCATTCAGATAGTGACTCACGCTCACATAGGTTAATGCCTGCACAACCGAGGGAGCACGTTTAAAGCCACTTTTCTGTTGCCAGCGGCGAGTCCAGGCGCGCGTATCTTCATTGGTATCCCAGTAAAAGGCCGTCGGGAAGACCAAGCCTTTGGCCACCTCCAATCCCATGCCATCGACATCGTTGATAAAAGTGAGAAAGGTGGCCAGTTTTTGTTTTCCCGCTGTCAGGCCAAACTCCTGCGACTGCTTGGCCAGATTCACCAGGTCTCCTCCTGCGCTGGCAAGGCCGATCATATCTGCACCGGACGATTGTGCTTGCAGCAAAAAGGAAGAAAAATCCAGCGCCCCTAGTGGATGCCGGACACTACCCAGAACCTTGCCGCCTTCCTGGCTGATAAACTCGCTGGCATTTTTTTCCAGCGTTTTGCCAAAAATATAGTCGGTGGTGACGAAATACCATGTTTTTGCGCCCGCCTGGGCATTGCTGCGAACCACGGCTTTGGCCAGCGCATAGGTGTCGGGTGCCCATTGCGTGGTGGTTGCAGCGCATTGTGCGCCGGCGAAATCTGCGGCAAAGCCGCCGCTGATCAGTGCCGCTTTATTCTTTTCCCGGGCAATGGCAGCTGCAGCCAACCCGGTAGAGCTGGCGCCACCGTCGACCACCGCAACCAGATTCTTGGTATCAAACCAGCTGCGCACGAGTTGTCCGGCAATGTCGACCTTGTTTTGGGTATCGCCACCAATCACTTCGATTTTCTTGCCCAATACTTCACCGCCGAAATCCTCGACGGCCATCCTGGCGGCCACTTCGGAGCCCAGGCCGCCCAGATCGGCATAAATGCCTGATCGGTCGTTGGAGACACCAATCCGCACAACGGAATTGTCTGCTGCTGCGGCACTCATGACACATGAACCGAATAACGCTGTTAATAGAATGTTGAATTTCACTG
>Ga0308157_10006576_pt1 | contig 13849 bp, 19 predicted proteins | sample PhyBR1_FD_201035 | JGI IMG/M metagenome (GOLD analysis project Ga0308157, IMG submission 201035) | Phyllosphere microbial communities from UC Gill Tract Community Farm, Albany, California, United States - DLSLB.R1 | ecosystem: Host-associated > Plants > Phyllosphere > Unclassified | place: USA...
CGTCCACCAGCGTGATGCTGGCCGTGCCGCGCTTGCCCAAGGTCTTGCCCAGGCTGGTGGCCAGTTCCAGGCCGCCGGCGCCGCCGCCGACGATAACGATGCGATGTGTCATGGAAAGCTCTCATAATGTTAAGGAATTCGGTAGGTCTGCAAGGGGGGCGAGCGCAAGGCAGCTCATAGCTCCACACCTTGAGGCAGCTCATAGCTCCACACCTTGAGGCAGAGGGTTCGACAGGCCCGGCTGTGGCGTCATCCAGGCAAGGAGCAGGCGCTCGACTGGCTGCTGAAGGGCGCACAGATGACCGCCGACCCATGGGGCGCGGTTCACGTGGCTGGGCATGGAACCTTGAAGAGGTAGACGTTTCAGACGCTGGCAAGGCTACAGGGTTCCTGACAGGCGGTGCGGACGATAGCGCTTTGTATCATTCGCGCCATGGATACGCCATGGCCGACAGGTCGTCACGCTCACAAACTGATACCCACATCGAAAACGATGCTGCGGCCCAAGTTGTTGCGCAGAAAATCCGGCGCATCCGGATGCGCGAACAACACCCGCGCGAAAGTCGGGCCGACCAGCGACAACGAGCGCCAGCCCTGACGGAGGAATTCGGTAGGCGGCGGAAAATGGCTGTTCAAGTCCAGGGTTTCGCGCTTGAGGCTGGCGAAGGCGATGATGTCCAGCTCGCCCAGGTCCAGGCCGCGCTCGCGATAGTTGTGGGCTTTCTTGCGCAAGGTGGGTGCTAACCGCTGCAGCAACTCGGGCGCCCGGATGCGCTTGGGCCGCGCCTCGCGGCGTACCAGTTGGCTGAGGGAGAAGGCGCTGCGGCGGCGTTGCAGCTCTTCACGCCATTCATCATTGAGCCGGCGACCTTCATCGAGCACGAAAAACACCTCGAAACTGGCTTCACGAAACAGCACGTCCGGCGGCTCCTGGCCAGCGGCGGTGAACTCGTCGTCGCGGTAGGTGATGTTCAGGCCCTGCAAAAGACGCTCGCACACCCAACGCTCGCGCTCCCATTTGCGCGCATTGGAAAGAAAGGCGTTGGCCTGCTCGGCCTGGCTGGTGAGCAAACGCAGGTAGTCGGAGTCATCCATGGCCCTAGCTTAGCCCGCCTGTGCGACGAAAAGAATAATGGCCAGCGCTTCAAAATCGCCCGGCAATGGGTAAGGATGGGATTTTTCCAGGAGCTGCACCATGCCCAGCATCAAGATCACCTCCGGCGGCTATGAATTCTTGGCCGAAACCCATCCCGACGCACCGCAGACGGTTGAAGCGTTTCTCAAGCTGTTGCCTTATCGACAGAAGATCATCCACGTGCGCTGGAGCGGCGAGGCATGCTGGGTGCCGTTGGGCGAGTTTCAGTTGCTGCGCGACGATGCGCCGGTCGGGTTCGAAAACCACACCAGCCACCCATCGGTAGGGGACGTGCTGTTTTATCCGGGACCGTACAGCGAGACGGAAATCCTGCTGGCCTACGGGTCGTGCTGCTTCGCCAGCAAGATGGGGCAGTTGGCGGGCAATCACTTCCTCACCGTCGTGCAGGGCAAGGAAAACCTACGCGCCCTGGGCGTGAAAACCTTGTGGGAAGGCGCGCAGGAAGTGTTGTTCGAATTGGCATGATCGCCCTGTAAATACCCTGTGGGAGCGGTCCGTGGCCGCGAACCAGGCACCGCGGTGTACCAGACAATCCGCGGAGCCCTCTTCGCGGCCGATGACCGCTCCCACGGGTACCCGATATCCACTGTGGGAGCGGTCCGGGGCCGCGAACCAGGCACATGTGCAAGCACTATTGCCTGGTGCCCGATTGCCTCAATGTCCGCGCGGTGGCAGGTCCTCACTGAACAACTCATCCTCAGCATCCGGACTTACCGGAATCTTGTGCTCTTCGGCAGCCCACGCCCCCAAATCAATCAGCTTGCAACGGTCAGAACAAAACGGCCTGTTCGCATTCGCTGCCGTCCATTCCACCGGCGCCCCGCAAGTTGGGCAATCAACGGTCAAGGGTTGGCTCATTCTCGGCCTCCACGCAAAGTCAGATAAAAAGTATGCAGCCGCTCGACTTCCGAGTGCAGCCAGGTCAGGTCGCGGTCGTTGACCAGCACATCGTCCGCCAGCGCTAGCCGCTGCTCGCGGCTCGCCTGAGCCTTCAGAATCGCCTGGACTTGCTCGGGCGTGGTGTGATCGCGCAGCAAGGTCCGCGCGACCCGCACCGCTTCCGGCGCGTCCACCACCAGCAAGCGCTGGGTGATGCGGTATTGCCCGGACTCGACCATCAGCGGCGACACGAACACCGCATAGGGCGAAGTCGCCGACGCCAGCGAGCGGGCGACTTCCTCGGCGATCAGCGGATGCAGCAACGCCTCGACCCAACGACGCTCCTGCGCATCCTCGAAGATCACCTTGCGCAACGCCCCGCGATCCAGGCTGCCATCGGCTTGCAACAGCGCCGCGCCATAGCGCTCGACCAGCGCCGCCAACGCCGGACGTCCCGGCTCCACCACCCAGCGCGAGGCTTGGTCGGCGTCCACCACGTGCACGCCCAACTCGGCAAAGCGCTGCGCTGCGGCGCTCTTGCCGCTGGCAATGCCACCGGTCAGGCCCAGCACCCAAGGTTTATCCACAGCTGTTGTCATCGGAACCCGGCAAACTGCATGTATGAAGTGGTTATTTGATCACCCCACAGCAATGCAATCCACCCCGCGATGGCCAGATAAGGCCCGAACGGGATCGGCGTACTGGTTTGCGCGTTGCGCATCCGCAGCATCAACACCCCCAGCACCGCCCCCACCAGCGACGACAGCAGAATGGTCAGCGGCAGAATCTGCCAGCCACCCCAAGCCCCGAGCATGGCCAGCAACTTGAAATCGCCATAACCCATGCCCTCCTTGGCGGTGATCAACTTGAACGCCCAATACACCAGCCATAGACTCAAATAACCAGCCACCGCGCCCCACAGCGCATCATACAAATTCGTGAACAAGCCCTGGCCATTGACGATCAACCCCAGCCACAACAGCGGCAACACCAGCACATCCGGCAGCAACTGATGATCGGCATCGATCAGACTCATCGCCAGCAGCCCCCAGGTCAGCACCAGAAACGCAGCGGCCTGCCAACCCAAACCGAAGTGGTACACCACGAACGCACTGAGGACGCCCGTGGCCAGCTCGACCAGCGGGTAGCGCAGGCTGATCTTCGCCCGGCAATTGGCACACTTGCCCCCCAGCATCAGGTAGCTCACCACTGGAATGTTCTCCCACGCGCGGATCTTGTGCGCACAGTGCGGGCATTCAGAGTGGGGGAGCAGCAGGTTGTAGGTGGCGCCCTTCGGCTCGGGCGGCAAGCCGAGCATTTCCTGGGACTGCGTGGTCCAGTCGCGGCTGAGCATGATGGGGAGGCGATGGATGAGGACGTTGAGGAAACTGCCGATGATGAGGCCCAGGAGGAGGGCGCAGGCGGCTAGGGCCAACGTGGAGAAGGCTGATGGGTCAATTAGTGGCATTTTTTACACTACGTTGCCGAGCTGGAAGATGGGGAGGTACATCGCGATGACCAAGCCGCCTACTACCACGCCTAGAACCGCCATAATCATGGGCTCCATCAAGCTGGTCAGGCTGTCGACCATGTTGTCGACCTCAGCTTCGTAGATGGTTGCCACGCGGTCAAGCATATCGTCCAGGGCGCCGGACTCTTCGCCGATGGCGGTCATTTGGATGGCCATAGCGGGGAAAACCCCTGTGGATCTCATAGCCATATTAAGTTGCGTTCCCGTTGATACGTCAGCCTTTATCTGCAAAACGGCGCTTTTAAAAACTATGTTTCCGGTAGCGCCCGCCACGGACTCGAGAGCTTCTACAAGTGGTACCCCGGCAGCAAATGTAGTAGACAGCGTGCGGGAGAATCTGGCGAGTGAGGATTTGTATATTAGTTTACCTATTATAGGCATTTTAAGCAAAAGGCGATCTACTGCATTTCGAAATTTGAGACTGGACTTGTGTGCTCTTTTGAACGCAAAAACTATCGTGACTAGAGTCGCTAGGAAAATAAACCACCATTCTTGAAGGGCCTCTGATAGGTTGATAACCATTTTGGTGAAAGCAGGGAGCTCAGCCCCTACGCCAGCAAAGACAGATTGAAATTGAGGGACTACTTTGATTAGCAAAATAGCTGATACAATCATTGCCACTACTAAAACAGCAATGGGGTATGTCATTGCTTTTTTGATTTTTGCTTTAAGTAGCTCGGTCTTCTCTTTGTAGGTAGCTACCCGGTCTAACAACGACTCTAGGGCTCCGGCTTGTTCTCCTGCATTGACCAAGTTGCAGTAAAGTTCATCGAAATACTGAGGTTTCTTTTGTAGAGATATTGCGAAGCTATTGCCTGCGGAAACCTCTTGCTTAACTTCAGATACAAGCTTGCGTATATTAGGGTTTTCTGCACCGTCAGCAATAATGTCGAAGGATTGGATAAGTGGCACTCCAGCCTTTATCATTGTTGCCATTTGTCGAGTGAATAGTGCAATATCCATAGGCTTGATTTTTTTGCCACGATTAAATATGGATTCCTTTTTTTTCTTGATTTTTTTTGGTGATATACCTTGTTTTCTAAGCTGCGCCCTGACGATTGCCTGATTATGGCCTTTCAATTCGCCACTTATGGCTGTTCCTTTACGGTCTATACCTTCCCAAGCGAAAGTGGCTATTTTTTCTGGTTTGCTTGCCATAAGTTATTCCTTGGTGACCCTGTTGACTTCGGCCAAGCTGGTGACACCTTGCATTACCTTCGCTAATCCAGAAGTGCGTAGATCGTTGAATCCGTCTTTTCTCATTTGGGAAGATATCTCTATTGCATTTCCCGATTCCATAATAAGTCGTTGAAGGTCTTTGGTGTTCTTCACGACTTCGTAAATCCCAACCCTTCCACGGTACCCAGCATTGCATTGATCACATCCAACCGGTTCGAAAATGGTGAATGAGCCGATTTTTGCAGGGTCGAAACCTTCTTGGATTTGAGCTTCGCGAGGTATTGAAGACGATTTTTTACAATGCGGGCAAAGCTTTCTAGCAAGTCGTTGGGCGATAATTAAACTGACTGATGTTGCAATGTTGAAACTCGCGATACCCATGTTTTGTAGGCGTGTCAACGTTTCTGCTGCGCTATTGGTATGGAGGGTCGAAAGCACTAAATGGCCCGTTTGCGATGCTTTAATAGCAATCTCAGCAGTTTCTAGATCACGGATTTCCCCAACCATTATGACGTCTGGGTCTTGACGTAAAAATGAGCGCAATGCTTGGGCGAAATCCAGACCTTGCCTAGGATTAACGTTTACCTGATTAATGCCTTCCATATTTATTTCGACTGGATCTTCAGCTGTTGAGATATTGATATCAGTGGTGTTGAGTATGTTGATGCCGGTATACAGAGAAACAGTTTTGCCGGAACCTGTTGGGCCAGTAACTAATATCATCCCTTGTGGCTGACGTAGAGCAGCTAAATAAAGCTCCTTTTGATCGGCTTCATAACCAAGCGCATCAATACCCAGCTGTGCACTGGAAGGGTCGAGTATGCGCATCACTACCTTCTCCCCCCAGAGCGTAGGAAGTGTATTCACGCGGAAATCGATAGATCTAGTTTTCGAGATCCGCATCTTTATCCGTCCATCTTGAGGCTTTCGTCTTTCCGAGATGTCTAGGTTTGCCATAACCTTTAAACGCGCTGAAATTCTGCCTGCGAGGTTGATAGGAGGCTTCGCGATTTCTCGGAGAATTCCATCAGTCCGAAAGCGAACCCTATAGTTCTTTTCATAGGGCTCGAAGTGCAGATCAGAAGATCCTCCTCGGATAGCGTCCAGCAACATTTTGTTAACAAACCTCACAACAGGGGCGTCGTCTGAGTCCTGTCCTGCGATAGGGTCATCGTTGCTGTCGTTTTCACCTTGCGTATCTATTCCATCAAGGTCAATGTCGCCAATCTCTTCAAGTCCGGTCACGCCGTTATCGAAAAACTTTTCAATAGCATCTGTTAGCTTGTCGTCTTCGACAAGAATCGCTTCTGTAGTAAGTCCAGTGCTGAACTGTATATCTGTTATGGCCTGATGATTCGTTGGGTCTGACAGTCCAACAAATAATTTGTTGCCTCTTCGCCACAGGGGTATTGCCTGATGCAGTCTTAGTAACTTTTCACTTACGAGTGTCTTCGGTATGCCTTCTCTGTCTATTAGGCTGATGTCCATGAGGGGCACGCCGAACTGTTCAGATGCTAACTCTGCAATGTCTCGACTGTTTACTATTTTATTTTGGACCAAGAAATGTACGAACGGCAAACGACTGCGCTGTGCCTCGGCAAATGCCTTTTGAGCGCTTTTGTCTGTCAGCAGTCCGGCTACAACCAGTTGTTTGGCTAAGCCGGCTAAGGAGATTTCGTTCATTTTGGCACCATACTCATACAATCTGCGATTTATAGCGTAGTCAGACGGTTATGCCAAATATCAATGTGCTGGTGACAAAAATGGTCACTATATGCTCATCCGAGGTCAATGGTTTTGCGGTAGCCCTATGAGACCTGAGGAAATATGACGTCAGCGATCTGGCACAGGAATTGCTCTATGTATTTCAGGTCACTAGGCCTCCCCTCAGATGGAGAAAAATACTATGAAAGCACAGAAAGGCTTTACACTGATCGAGCTTATGATTGTTGTGGCAATCATTGGCATCTTGGCTGCGATTGCGATCCCAGCGTATTCTAAATACCAAGCGCGTGCTAAGGTTTCAGCTGGTTTTGCAGAGCTTTCTGCGTTGAAGACCAACTACGAAGACATGCTCAACTCTGGCACCACTCCATCTACCACCAACATTGGTGCATCGACTACCTCAGGTAACTGCACATTCACACTTGGTGCCACTGGGAACTCTATCACTTGTGCGCTGGTCGCGCCCCCAGCTGTTGTGTCCGGAGGCACCATCACCATTACCCGTGATGCGACAGCTGGCTGGTCCTGCGCTACCAATACAAGTATTGCCGCAGATTTGAAGCCCAAAGGTTGCGGTGCTTAATTTGTAGGTTTTAGATAGCAACACGGTCATGCCGATAGCGTGATTGTGTTGCATTAAAATTTTTCTGACTAATGCTCTGCATATCACTGTCTGCACGTTTTGGATTAAGTAAGCCGGTGTAGCTCAGTCGGTAGAGCAGCGCACTCGTAACGCGAAGGTCGTAGGTTCGATTCCTATCTCCGGCACCATCCAATCCTAGCGCAGCCAACCAAAGCAGCATCTGCAACCTCCCACCCCCGCGCACTACGACCCATCCCCCTCCGCGCTAAATCACACCTCCCATCCGCTCCAAAGCCCCACCAAGCTTCCCCTGAATCGGCTCCATCAAGCAGTAAAGATGATTGCACGAAATCTTCTCTGCCTCGGCATCGAACAGCAGCTGCAGCACCACCTCCAGTGCCCCGTTCACCTCGCTCAAGCTACTGACCGATTCCTGCAACACAGCAACGCCCTCGGCAAGCGCCACAAGCCTTCCATTCATATCTTCGAAAGCATCGGCAGAAGTGTCAGCGCTGAGCCAGCACTGCAAATCCGTTTGTATATGGGAGAGTCGATTCGAGGGCTTGTTCATCGTGTACCCCTGCCATGAAATGGCGCGCAGGCATCGGAGCGTGAATAGGCCACACGCAGAAAATAAGCTTTCATAAGACGTTCCTTTATCTAGTTAGCGCAGCCACGCTCGCGACCAAACGAGTGGGTGGCAGCTGTACGAAGGTTGGTCGACCGGCGATAAAGGAATCCGGCACACCCGAGGGTGTCCTGCGCACAGCCGCCATGACACGAGGCTGCGTGCGCAAAAAAAGCGCCTGCAATCGTGATGGGGCGCTGTAGCGCCTTTATCTACTCGGGCGACCAAACCCGGTCGCTGATTTTGCAGCGACGGTGCGAATGTACGCTCGATGGGAATCTAAAATCAAGGCAGGATGGATCGGGTTAGCACGGCTAGCCATGCAACTTGGCCCTGTCCCTTCACACTACGTCGGCCCCAGGAGCCCATGTTCAGCCACATCCAAATCGGCGCCCGCGACCTGCCGAAAATGGTCGCCTTCTACGACCACGTATTCCAAGCCTTGGGCCTCATCCGCATACCCGAGGAAAACGACGGCGGTCCGGCTGGCGTCAGTTGGCAGCGGCCCGGCGAGCCATGGCCGCAGATCTACGTCCAACTCCCGTTCAACGGCCTTCCAGCCACATCGGGCAACGGCATGCAGGTGAGCTTTGCGGCGAAGTCGCAGCAGCAGGTGCGGGAGGCGTGGCAGGCGGCGTTGGATAACGGCGGCGCGGATGAAGGGGCGCCGGGCTTGCGGCCGCAGTATGCGCAGGACTATTTCGGGGTGTATTGCCGGGATCCCGAAGGCAATAAGTTGCGCTTCGTGCACACGGCGGACACGGCGTGACGCGACGCGCGTCGACGGCATCGACAGCCGTTACGCGCGCATCCTGGTCAGCCGCGCCACAAAGGCAGTTATCACCACCGCCAACACCACACCTGTCGCCACGGCGGGGAGTATGCCCAGTTGCTGGACCATGCCCTGCAAGCTCAGGTAGAAGCCGATTACGCCGACGGCGCCAATCGCGTTGCCTCGTACGATCACGGCAAGTTCCTGGCGTCCGCCTTGCACATGGGCAAAAACCGCGAGGGGCCATGCGATGATGGGAATGGGCGCCAGGTAGCCACTGACAACGGGGCCTAGCCACTGTGCGCCTGCCGTGATCAGCAGAAGCAGCAGGGTAGCGGTGAGCATCCGCATGGGAATGATCCATTTGGGCAGCGGCACGGGTTTTCCCGGATGTTTTTCAGTGTTTGCAGTGGCCGCGATCAGCGCGGCAATCAGGCACAGCGTTATCGCGATGGACGCTAGCGGCGATCCCAGCCAGTTCATCAGCAGTGCGGTAGCGACGTAGAAACCCAGTGCTGCGAGGCAGCCGAGCAAAGCGGAAAGGCGACGGGTCACGGCCAGGTAGAACAAGTAGGTCGCTTGAATCGCCGCCAAGCCCGCCAAAGCACCAGGCACGGCCAGCGCCACAAACCCAGGGCCTTGCTCAAGGCTCAGAAACAGCATGACGACGGAAGAGGTCACCGGCAGCCCTGATAGCAGCCCACCGATGTGGGTGCCCCAGCGCCGGGCTGCCAGAGAAATGGAGAGCATGAGCAGTGGAGTGATGAGCAGCTTGAGGTAGAAGACGGTCATGGGAAAAAATCATTGTTTTTGGTTCGCATGTTTTACATGATCCGGCAATTGCCCGCCTCTTATCATGGGCAAGGAAGCCAACCGTGAAATACTTCTTCATCATTCTGGCCAGTTACGCTTCGGTCTACCTGTGCGTGTCGCCATTGCTCGACGCGCGGGTGCAGGACGTGATCGAAGGTCTGGAAATGCGTCGCCGGGCGGCGGACATCGAGGCGTATGTCGAGCACGTGATCGCTGCGTTGAATCGCAGCAAATTGGAATACGCTCTGTTTGGCGGAACGCTGATGGCGGGATTGATCAGCGCTGGAGTCTGGTTGCTGAGCAGTTGAGTCCGGACAGCGAGCCGGGCGTGCGAACCGGTCAGGTCCTGCACGCCCTAGGCGATCATTCGCTGCGCTTGTCCTGCTCGCTGAATTCCACCGCTAGCGCAGCGGCTTCCACGTCATTGACGCGTATGTGCAATTCGCCGTCGGCGTCCTGCACCTGAAACACCGGGTCGATGCCTTGCGCACGGTATTGCTCGGGGACGTCATCGCCTTCGAGTTTCTTCACTGAAATGGCCATGGTTTTCCTCCCAAAGAAACTGTGACCCATACCTGTGGGTAACGTGCGGTCAAAAGTTATGCACAGGAACTTACCTCGCCTGCAAAGCCTCGAATCACTAACTATCATCAGAGGCTTCCTACCATGACCACACGCGATGAAATTCAGCCAAAAGCCCCTACCCTCGACGCGAGCGGCAAGCCGGTGAACGTGGTTGAGCGGGATATCGAAAACGAAACCCCGGCGACCGAAGGCGTCGACAAGGTCATCACGCCCACCTCCATCAAGGAGAAGGAACAGGATGCCGAGACATTGCAGCGCAAGACCGCCGAGATCGAACGCAAGATCGCAGACGGTCGTTGATGTCGTGAAAAAGGAGAAAAGTGCAGCTAACCGTCCGTTCACATCCGTTTCACACGGCATTTACATTCACGGGCGTAATGTTGACCTTGCTCCTTCTTCAAGCCCGCTTTCCTCCCCGTCGGCGGGCTTTTCTTTGCCTGCGATTTGGCGTTTCGCCTCTCCAGGCCTGCTAACCTCACCTATTCAAGCGTCGACCCACACCTGGTTGCGGCGCGTTGCTGCGCATGATTGCGCGGCTTTTCAAGGAGCTTGACCCCACCATGACCATTTCCCTGCGCACACGGTTGTTGACCGTGCTGATGTTCACCACGCTGCTCAGTGGCTGCGGCGTCAACAACATTCCGCAATATGACGAACAGGTGAAATCGGCCTGGGCTCAGGTGGAGAACCAGTACCAGCGCCGTGCCGACCTTATCCCCAACCTGGTGGAAACGGTGAAGGGCTACGCCAAGCAGGAGCAGGACACCCTGACCCGGGTGATCGAAGCCCGTGCCAAGGCCACGTCGATCCAGGTCGATGCCAACACCCTTGACGATCCGGCGAAGCTGCAGCAGTTCGATCAGGCTCAGCAGCAACTCAGTGGTGCCTTGAGCCGTTTGATGGTGACGGTCGAGCGTTATCCGGACCTGAAGTCGAACCAGAACTTCCTGGCGCTGCAATCGCAGCTCGAAGGCACCGAGAACCGCATCGCGGTAGCACGTCGTGATTTCATCGCGTCGGTCGAGAAGTACAACACCGAGATCCGTACCTTCCCCGGGAAGCTGTGGCAGATGACCATGTACCGTGACCAGAAAGTGCGTGAAAACTTCAAGGCCACGGCACCCAATGCCGAGCAAGCGCCGAGCGTGAAGTTCCAATGAAGCCATGGCGGTGCCTGCCGCTGCTGATGCTGCTGTGGGTCGCCACCGCCGGGGCGCTGGAGTTTCCAACACTCAGCGGCCGGGTAGTGGACCAGGCGGGCCTGCTTGACGGGCAGACCCGCACCCAGCTCAGCCAGATGCTCGAGGCGCACGAACAGGCGACTTCCGAGCAGGTCGTGGTGGTGACCGTACCGGATCTGCAAGGTACGGACATCGCCGACTACGGCTATCAGCTCGGACGCGCGTGGGGCATCGGCCAGAAGGGCAAAGATAACGGTGCCCTGCTGATCGTGGCCAAAGCCGAACGCAAGGTGCGCATCGAAGTGGGCTATGGCCTGGAAGGGCAACTGACCGATGCGCAGTCTTCGATCATCATCAATAACGTGATCGTGCCGTCGTTCCGCCAGGGTGATTTCGCCGGTGGCATACGCGCCGGTGCGGCTGCCATGCTGCAGGTGCTGGGCGGTGATCCATTGGCCGAGCCCCAGCGCAGCAGCGCGCAGGCGCAAGGCCACGACCAGCAACGGCTGCCATGGCCGGCGTTCCTGATTCTGATCATTATCGTCATCGTGATGATTCGCGGTGGCGGCGGGGGCGGGCGCGGTGGTCGAGGCGGTGGTGGTGGTTCGGTACTTACGGGTGCGGTGCTGGGCAGCGTGCTCGGTGGTGGCCGTGGCGGCGGTGGTTTCGGCGGCGGCGGTGGCGGCGGTTTTGGTGGCGGTGGCGGCGGCTTCGGCGGCGGGGGTGCATCGGGTGGCTGGTAAATCGAGCAGGTACGCAGCATGACATTACTGGACGAAAGCGCGCAGAAGCGCGTGGCCACGGCGATTGCCGAGGCCGAACTGCACACCGACGCCGAACTGGTCACAGTGCTCGCACCGCAATCCGACGACTACACCTACATCCCGTTGCTATGGGCAGGGCTGGCGGCGTTGTTGCTACCGGGGTTGATCAACTACTACCCTGGCTGGCTGAACGCCCATCAGTTGTTGTTGGCGCAGTGGGCCACGTTCATCGTGTTGGGGCTGCTGTTTCGCATTCCAGCGCTGACCACTGCGCTGGTGCCGCGGCGAGTACGGCACTGGCGAGCGGCGAACATGGCTCGTCGGCAGTTCCTGGAGCGCAAATTGCACCACACGCAGGGTGCGACGGGGCTGCTGATCTTCGTTTCGGAAGCCGAGCGGTACGTGGAAATCCTGGTGGACGAGGGCATTTCCAGCCGTGTTGGCGATGACATCTGGAATGCGATCGTCGAAGCGTTCACCGCGCGCGTCAAGCGGGGTGAAACGATGGAGGGCTTTGTGGGTTGTATCCAGGCGTGCGGTGAGGTATTACGTGAGCACGTACCCGTAACCCATCCTCGCAACGAGTTGCCGGATCGGTTGGTCGTGCTGAGCTGACCGCTCAGCCCTGTCAATGGACCTAACGAGGTTACAAGCTGTCAAAGTGGCATTACGCTATCATTCGCATTTTGCCCACGGAGCCTCGCCATGAGCTCGATCATTTTCCCTCAACCGTTCAAGGCGGTTGGTTGCTCCGATTGTCGAAACCTGGATGCCTTGGGTTTCGACTTCACCATGGCCTTTCAGCCGATTCTCAACGTGCGCAGTGGGCAGCCCTGGGCCTATGAAGCCTTGGTGCGTGGGATCAACGGTGAGTCTGCCTACAGCATCCTGAGCCAGGTCAACGATGGCAATCGCTACCGCTTCGACCAGTCCTGCCGCGTCAAGGCCATCGAGCTGGCCACGCGCTGGGGTCTACTGGATTTGCCCGATTGCCTGCTCAGCATCAACTTCCTGCCCAAGGCCGTTTATCGAGCTGAAACGTGCATCCGCGCCACGCTCGAGGCAGCCCGCGAGTTCGGCTTTCCGCTGAATCGGCTGATGTTCGAAGTGACCGAGGGCGAGCGTGTGGATGACCCGTTGCACCTGCAGTCGATTTTCACCGAATACGAGAAACAGGGCTTCATCACGGCGATCGATGATTTCGGTTCGGGGTATTCCGGCCTGAACCTGCTGGCGACCTTCCAGCCCAAGGTGCTGAAGATCGACATGGCGCTCACCCGCGATCTGGATCACGACGCCGTGCGGCAAGCCATCGTGGCCGGCATCGTGCTGGTGGCCGGAAAGCTGAACATCACCGTCGTGGCCGAGGGCGTGGAAACCGTCGGCGAAAGCACGGCGCTGCAAGGGTTGGGGATCGACCTGCAGCAAGGCTACCTGTTCGCCCGCCCTGCCATTGGCGAGTTGCCGCTCAAGCCGTGAGCGATAGGGTAAACCATGGAGTCGTTGCCGAAATTGGACGAGGCTGAAGGTAAGGGCAAGTGTTCACTTGCCCTTGTGCTGCATCAATCTTCAAGAATGAACGCGAACTTGTCGTCGATCAGCATCTTCAGGTAGGCATCGAAGCTGTCGGCGATGACCACGTATTCGTCCGGGTCGTGGACGAAGCGGATCACTTGGCCTTTGGTGCCTTTGCTCGTGGGGTTGAAGTCGATGAAGAGCGTGGACGTACCGCCGTTGTTCATGCAGTGCGAGAAGCACAGCCGCTCGCCCAAGCTGACCTCGGCATCGATACGCTTGTCGACCATTTCCGGGTTTTCCAGGAAGAAGTCGTCATAGATGTCGGCGATGCTTTTGTCGTTGGCGGCGTGGTCTTCGAGGATCTGCTCGACCGAGCGCAGGTAATAGGGATATTCGGCGATGTCGGAGCCCAGGATGAGGACCGAGACTTCACCTTTCTCGTATTTCTGCCAGTGCGTGCCGTTCACCTTGGCGAGCAACTGCAGCAGGCTGTCCGGGCAGTCCGGGTAGACTTCTTTGAGAGCGTCCAGTTGGG
>Ga0308157_10006577_pt1 | contig 13848 bp, 16 predicted proteins | sample PhyBR1_FD_201035 | JGI IMG/M metagenome (GOLD analysis project Ga0308157, IMG submission 201035) | Phyllosphere microbial communities from UC Gill Tract Community Farm, Albany, California, United States - DLSLB.R1 | ecosystem: Host-associated > Plants > Phyllosphere > Unclassified | place: USA...
AACCTTTCAATCACCTAATTTTAATAAAATAAAAAACGTTAGTTAGAATTTAAAAATGGTTTTGTATTTGTAAAATTTGTGCATAATGGAAAAAACTCGCATCTTTAATCCCAAACCTCTTGTAGCGCCAAGACGTTAGCAGATATTTTGAAAAAAACGAAGAATTAACTACTATGAAAGAAGATTTCAATGGAACTTGGTTATATATTAAAAGTCCTGATTATTATGGAAAAAATAGTATTATTGAGTTTAGCGAAAATGAAATAAAACATTTCAATATTGAATCTATTGAAGATTTTTCTTTGATAAAAAATGTTAACGAAAATTGGAATGAAAAACTTTCCGAATCAGAATATGAGTTTATAAATCTCAATCGAATTAGATTTTTTAAAAATGGCAAAAGACATATAGTTCTTAGTGATGAAGAATCAATAACCGAAGATTGGAAATTTGAAAACGATTATGAAAAACTAAACCCAACGAAAACCAATTTAACAGAAAATGAAATTCAAAAATTAAAGTTTGAGTTTAATTGGAATAGAGAAAAAATGAACATTAAATTCAATGAAATTTTAGATTCTCCAACCATTCAAGAAATAAATAAACGATTAAAAAAAGAAGGCACAAAGATTGTTTTAAAAAAACTGAATGAAACCTTATTTCTATCACTTTACGATGACAAAAATTTGGATAAACTAATTCCAATAAAATATATTGACGAAAAGATTATTATTTTATATGGATTTCCAAAAGAACCGTATGAAATAGAATGTAAAATAATTGAATAAAAAAAACATCTGCTAACAGCCGTTTAGCCTTATTACGCCTGTGAAGTACTTATTTTATTGGGGTTAACAAATTATAAAATCCAATAGATACAACATAAGTACAACAAATCAGAACCTTTTTACAGTACTATAAATACCTTTGCCGTCAAGCTGTGCTTGGCGGTTTATTTTTTGGTATTCTGCGAGCTTTCCACAAAAATACTGATGGGTTGCTTTAGCAAACCCATTTATCAAAAGCAATTCATTCAAACACTCCCCTCCTGGCAATATCACATATCCTAATTGCCTATTCCAGTAATCAAACTGATTTTCTTGTTCAGTAATGATCGTTACAACCGTTTTTGGAGGTGCAACCGACAAAACGAACTCCAAGGATAGCAAACCAAACTTGAGCAGTAATTCGGCAGGTAAACTGCTTTTCTCTTCGTCCTCTTTCATCTTCCTATTTAGTTTTACTTCTGGCGCATCCAAACCATAAAGTCGGATCTCTTTTTTCATTTGAGTGAAACGATTGCAAATGATTATGCTGTCTCCGTCAAGGACTTCTTCAATTTGCCAATGGGTTTCCACTAGATACGGTGCTTTTGCAGTGTATTGCATTGATTTACAGTTCTTTAAGTTATTGATTATCAAATATAATATTTCAAATTTGTTGAAGCAATTGCAATAAAATATTAACTCTTAAAAATTAGAAACAATGGCAAGACAAAAAGGTGTTATCAAGTATGTAGGAACTCTTGGAGATATCCGACATTTTAAAATTAAAGGTCAAGAAGGCTACTTTGCCGGAATGGTTGGCGGACCAACTGGAGACCAAGTGTTAACTGCTCCAGAGTTCGAAAGAACTCGCGAGAATATGAATGAGTTTGGAGCTTGCGCCAAAGCTGGAAAATCGGTTCGTACTGGTTTATCTCAGCTGATGAAACAAATGTCCGATAGTCAAGTAACAGGAAGATTAACTTCAATTATGAAGAAAATCAACTTGGAAGACCAAACCGAAGCCAGAGGGTATCGCAAAATCGAAATTAGTACCCAAAGAAATTACTTGAAAGGTTTTGAGTTTAACAAAAACAATTCATTCAATGGAATTTTCAATGCTCCATTTACACTAACTCATACTCCCGATAGAGAAAGTGGCGAATTAGTAGTTGATGCTTTTAACCCAGCGAATTTGATTAGTGCTCCATCTGGAGCAACTCATTTCCGTTTATTGACTTCACTTTCTGTAGTAAGTGATTTTGAATACATCGCTACGACCAACAGCTATGATCCAATGGATCCAGAATTAAATGAAGTAAGCAATATTCAATACAGTGATTTTCTTGATCTATATGAGCCAGTTCCTGTGACTACGGTTGTAGCAACATTACCAGGTGCAGTAGTTCCGACTGTGAATGTAACCGTTTTGCAATGCATCGGAATTGAGTTTTACCAACAAGTCGGCCCCAATTATTATTTATTCTCCAGTGGAAACTGTTTGAAAGTTGTGGATGCTTTTTAAAAAACTCACCAAAGAATCCCTCACTAAAAACGAGGGATTCTTCATTTAAACTCAAATCTGTCAAAACAATGGAAAGTAAAATAATAAGAGTCGCGCAAGGAAAAGAAAGTACACTCAGTCAATTGTACCTCAACGGAATATTTCAATGTTATTTGTTAGAAGATAAAATTAGAGAAGTGAAAATTCCTTCTCAAACTGCTATTCCAAAAGGAGTTTTTAGTTTAAAATTGAACACTTTTGGAGCTAAAAATGTGGATTACAAAAAAGCATTTGGAAAGCTTCACGAAGGAATGATTGAGATTAGCGGTTTGCCGAATTTCAGTTTTGTCTATATCCACACTGGAAACACTATTAAAGATACTGCTGGTTGTCCGCTTTGTGGCTTTGGATTTCAATTGGTTGATGGCAATTACCAAGTTTCTCAAAGTGTTTCGGCATACAAAATGATTTATCCAAAATTAGTTGCCTTGGCAAAAGAAGAAACGAACAAAATCATCATTGAAAATAATTTTCAATTTTAAAAAGTCCAAAAAATGGAAAATATCAACAACATCACGGTACTTTTTGGAACATTAATCACCCTTTTATTATCGGTCGTTGCTTATTTCATCAAACAATTACACGGTTATTTTAAGAGTATGGAAAAAGATTTGATCGAAGTCAAAACAATGGCTTTAATTATCAAAACCGAATTCAAAAGCGGAAACGATTTACTGAATCAAAAAGTAGAATATTTAGAAAAAAGAGTAAATAACATTGAATTAACAATTTTAAAAAATCAAGAGTATGAAAAATAAAAATTTGAATGTAGTAGAAAGAGTGGTCGCTCCTACTCCAAAATGGTTTAAAACCCTTCGCACTGTTGGAATCGCATTGGCTTCTGTTGGTGGTGCAATCATAGCTTCTCCAGTTGCTTTGCCTGTTGGATTGGTTTCAGTAGCAGGTTACCTGGTTCTAGGTGGAAGTATTGTTTCAGTTGTTTCTCAAACGGCTGTAAAAACGGAAGAAACGCAATAGTAAAATCTATAATTTATAAACTTACCTACTTCTAAAGCTCCATTATTTGGGGCTTTTTTTGTTTTCAAAAGGAATTGCTTTGCTTTTTATCATTTTATTTAGGTGGGCGGTTTAGATGGCACTTATGTTGGGGTTATATGGCTTTCATTCGTCAATCAGAAAGGGTTTTGTTTATCAAAAAAAGGACAACAAGGAAGCCTTACTCTTTCCATTCAAGAATCGGCATTCGGATGAGGGAGGAATCAGCGCTGTTTTTTTTGGGAGAATGCTTATCGGGTAGTTTCTTTTGAAATGAGGGGTTGTGGCATTCTTTCAAAAAAAATTGCATCCATAGGGGTTTGGGGAAATGGAAGATTCCCCCAACTGAACTTTCCTAGTGCGGGGGCAGAAGCGAAACAAGGGTATCGTTTTTTATTTGCTTACTGGGATTTTCTGATTGCTTTTATTGTTGGATTGATGCCTCGTCAACTCTCCCATTTCTCGTTTATAGGGTTTGCATCAAGACAGCTTAAAAGCAATTTACTACTGATGCTGTGGCAAATAAAAAACGATACTCTTGCGGGCCAATTTGATTTTTGGGGATGCCTTCCACAAAAGTTGTTGCGAAATGGATTGCTTCTATTTAGTAGAAACGGTGTTCGGAATTGTTATGGCATCTTCAAAAAACAATGCAAATATGAATCCGATTTCGGGTGGGCGCGTTGGCTGAGGGGCTATTTTACATAATGAGCTTATAGTTCGGTATGGCTGGGGTTCAGCCATACTGAACTATAATGGCTTATTATGTAACATAGCTTTGGGGTGGTTTTGGGCTTTTGAGCGTTGGGAAGTAGCTTATTGTAGTTGTGGAGTTTACGGAGCAAGCTACAATGTGCTACTAGAGCGTTGGCAGAAGCCCAAAACCACAGGAGCGTTGGCTGTGCGTTGGCTGGGGCGGGCGCAAAAAGGTCAGCGATAGCGTTCCTATTTTTTCTTTTATTAATAGTAATTGAATGGAAAATTGTTGCTTGAAACGGAACGAAAAAAGATGTTGAATTGGAGCACTCCTTTTCCAGTAAAAGCCTTATTCTTGGTTTAAAAGTCAATTATTTTCCAGTAAAAAGGTATAAGTTGCAAAAATTTTCCATTATAATTTAAAACGAGTAAACTTTTCTACTCCATATCGGAGTGCTACCCATTCACATACTTTGTTACTTATTTGTTCTTCTGTGTTTTGTAAATGGTATAGAATATCTTCTTTTGAGTAGTATTGTTCTAATTTTTCTATATCGGCTTCAAAGGTTTCTTCAATAGTAGCAAACAGCGCTCTTGGGATAATAATATCTTTGTCGGAAATCATATCCAATTTACTATGATCCATATCCCAAAATAAGTGTTTCGGAAATATATCTGCTATGTTTATTGCCTTACTCACTTTACAATTAGATTCATTTTTACTACACTTCAAACTAATTCTTTAAAACCATCTCGTTATTCTTCTATCCTAAAATTAGGATTTAAGATTTTAGAACTACTCTCCTTTTGGCAACGGAAACTCTGTTTGCATTTTCCAAGTTAGGCTCTTGATTTGAGTTCTTAATCTGGTTAGTTGTTGGATTAATTCTTCAAATGTTGGAGCGTCACCATAAATCATCTCGGTTAACATTGTCTTATAATCATTCTCCCAAGCTTTTATCACTTCTGTTGGAGGAATTGGATTGATGAATTGTGGTTGGTGTAAGTTGTAATCTACTTTGCTGATGCGAGTAAAATGGTATCTGTGATTGACAATGGTTTCGTATAAGTCTGGATCATTTAAAGCATTTTCTGCAATGGCTGTTTTAGACAATTGATACACATCGTATAAATGTCTGCTCAATCTTTCTACACGTATTGCTTTTGTTGGTTTGCTGAACTCTTCGTGTAATAGAAATATTTTCTCTAAAAATGTCCTTTCCGGCAAGACCGTTGGCGCTTTTATCGCTGGCATTGCAAAATTAGCTTGCGGATAATATTCATCAACGAGTGCGTTGAATTCTACTATTTTCAAAGGTTCTCTTAACGAACGGCATCCGATTTCTATTTGTACTTTAGGTTCTACATAACCTACTGATGCAATTAGATTGGGATAGTACAGTAAAATGATTTTAGGATCTTGGTCTGATTCTTGGGTGTTTATTATATCCCAGTTCACATTCGTAAATCCTTTATCTGACATTCTTTTTTTTAGTTCTGGATAAAAAGTATTTGATATGTATTGATTGGCTGCTTTACGTAAAGCCGTTATCTCCTTTTTCTTTAAATCTCCTTCAAAACCTAAAAACTTTGGATCAATTGCTAAATCTACATCTTCGGAAAAACGGTCTATTAACCCCCAAGCTTTGCTTAATGAGGTACCACCTTTAAATACTAAATGTTCGCCTACACTCATTTCAAAAATAACAGCTAGTATTTGGACTACCCACCAATCTTTTTCTACAGCAGCTGCCGCCATTCCTGTTTTCTCGCTTATCTGTGTATAGGCGATTACTTTTGTGTCGTCGGGTGTTGTTAACCAATTACTCATTATTTGTTGTAGTTTGTGCTTTTCGCATTATTATTCTTATCCATTCCGGAGCTAATTTTATATCGTGTTCTAAACGGTAGGGCTCTTCCTTTTTCAACTGCTTGACTATGGTTTCTATTTCGTGATCGAATAGTTTGTCCTTTCCGATTTCTTTTGCCGCTTGAATTACTAAACCACTTATTTTTCCAATTGTAGCTAAATTTTTTGGTGCTGTTTTTTTGAATACAATTTTTCGTTTTCCGATTGTAATTTTTCGTGCTGCACCGTCTGTAAGATATACAACGTTCATCGGTACTTGCGTAGAAAGTCCGAGGGCATTTAATGCCATACTGCCTGTTGGAATGATACGTGCTTTATCTCTTTTGGCAATAGCTTGCGCAATAGCCTCTGTAGTTGGAAGTAATACCCCTAAGTCTGGGTGTGTTTGTAAACGGGCATAAATACCACGAGCTACCCTTGTTATCTCTCCTTTTTCTACTAATCTTTCTAAAGCTTTGGCTATTGTTTTTGAGGTACCAAAAGCAAGAAAATCTTCTGTAAAAAATAGCGAGCCCCCCTTGGCTTTTTTTATTTTAGCAATTACTTTATTATCAGTGCTTTGCATTGATTTATAGTTTATATTTTGTCGCAAAAATAGTAAATATTTGCGACAAAAATAGTATTAGTAACGACATTATTAAAATCATCATCAAAATATTAAATTGAGAAATACTTGTAATAGAAACAGTTTATTATATTTTAACAGATAATACAAAACCACTTAAAAAAAATTAAACAATTACGTATCAACACTTTAAAGAAATAAACAAAAATATGTAAATAAGTTTTAGCCATTGGATGAACTAATATTCTTTTTTAAACGGAATAACGCCACGAATTCCTCCTCTTGGATTTTCAACATCGCCTTTATATCTTGGAATTATATGGATATGTGAATGCCAAATTGTTTGTCCTGCATCTGCATTTACATTTATCCCAATATTGAAACCATCAGGGTTAAATTTTTCTTGAAGAATAGTTCTTACTTTATTTACAACAATCCAACAAGCAGTTTGCTCCTTTAAAGTCAAATCAAAATAATTTGAAACTAATCGTTTTGGAACAATTAAGGAATGACCTTTTGAAACTGGGAATTTATCATAAAATGAAAAAATAGTTGCCGTTTCAACGATTAGCTCTCTCATTTCTTCACCAATTAAAAAAGGGCTTAAATCCGTATTTCCTTTATTTAAAGTCGTGTAATGTTCATATTCATAAACTTCACAGTTTTCGTTCTTATAAATCGACAAATAAGCCAATTTTATCAAACACTGATATGTTTCCTTCTTATGAATTTTATGAATCCTAAATCCTTCGTACTGAATATCTCGACGTACAGCAAAATAAGCTTTTCCATTTGGTTTTAAAAGATTGGATACATTCATTAATACTTCTGCTTGCTCTTCTGGAAGTAAAACATTCAATACATAAAAACACAAAATAGTATCAAATTTTTCAGTTGGAAATTCTGGAAAATAAAATAGGTCATATCCAACAATATCAAAACCTTTTCCTTTTAAGATTTCAACATCTTTACCAATTCCGCAACCAAAATCAAGAATTTTTCCAACTAATTTATTTTGTTTTTGAATAATTCGAGCTGGAAAAGAAAGCGAAGTTCTTTCAATAGCTGTTAAATGACTATTTTGGTTTTGATTATTCATTCATATATAAAAATCCATTATTACTTGCAATTGTTATTAGTGGCTGAATTGTACTTGAAAATTTATCTTTTTCAAAATTATCTATGTTTGGAAAAATTGTCAAAAACTCATCCATATACTTGCTTTTAGAATTATGCTGTTTATTAATATCAAAAGCTAATTTTTGTAAGTTGAAAAACTTATCAAAATGTTTTTCAAATAATGGTAATTTATCGCTTTTCGAAGAATTAAATCGTTTTTCTATTGGTAATAAATTCCATATTAAATCGTGTGAAACAAAAGCGTGAGGTACAAAATGATCTAAAGCATAATTCTTTTCATTAAAGTATAATTTTGTATTTGTAAAAATACAATCTATGAAACCTAACTCTTTAAAAACTAATTTCCAATATTCATTAGTTTGTTTTGTTAAGCCATTTCTTAAAGCTGGTTTAATTAACTTATTAGGAATATCAGGTACATTTGGATTTCTAACTTGAAGAAATAAAGCTAAATTCCAATAACAATAATCTTTGATGATTTTAGCATTTGATTTTAAATATGAAATCCAAATTGGATTTATTTCAATAAAATCTCTATGTAAAGCATATAAACTATTATTTAAAAATGATTGAGAATCGGCATAAATTCTATTTTTCTGTTGATTATCTGTCTCCCCACTACTCTTTGGAAACCAAGGAGATAAAAACCAATGTGGCACATTTTTATCAAAATGCAATAATTGATTTATGGTTGTTTGATTAGTTGAATTTTCTAAACGAAAATCAATATTATTTTTCTTTTCATCAATAGTTAAATTTTCCGCTTGTAAAATTGTTTCAACTGCAATTTGAAGATTATCTTGTTTACCAAAAGAAATATGAAAATAATTTATTGTGTACCACGAATTGCTTATCATTCTCGAAAAAATTTTCTTTTTTGGTATTACAATATTTCCTTCTTCAACTAATTCTATTATGGAAATTAACCAATAATACTTATAAGTTGCTACTGTACTTCCAAAAACGGAAGCCAATTTTTGAACTTGTAAATTATTTGAAGTTGGTAAATTCATTTTGGTGCTATCTCAATTTTCTCAAACTCATCAATTTGTGCTACTGCTGAAATGACTGATTTTTGAATTTTAGGATTATTAAAAATTTTATCTCTTTTGTTTAGTAATTCTTTTTCTTGGATTAATAATTCTTGAATGTTTTTATCTCCAAACTCTTTTTTTATTGCAGCTTTAACATCTTCAATGCTTAAGTATTCTACAAAATCTGCCTTTTCTGTAAATATCTCTTCGAAATATTGATTTTGTCTTCTTATAAATTTATTTGACCTTCCATTTTCCCAAGATAAAAAACAATCTAATTCTTCTAGATTTTCTAATAGTCCGTATGCAGTAAAGTTGCATGAAGACTTAAAGCCAATTGTATTTTCACCATCAGTAAAAACGCCCGATTTATAATGTGAAATTCCTTTTCCGTCTTTTGGTTTTATTATTTTAATTTCTATTCTATCATTTGCAATTAACCAAGCAAAACATTCAAAAAAATGTTTACCATATTCATCTAATGACTCTTTTAATTCTTTAACATTATTGAAATTATAAACTGTTGAAAATGCTTCTTTCTCCTGACCTTTTGCAATTGCTTTTTTATCCTCTTCAGACAGCACATTATTAATAACCGCCCTCATTTTACCTCCCGAATAAATGAAGTTAGCAAAACCTAATGATAAAACATTTAGTGCTGATGAACTAAAATATCCCAATAACAAATCAAATGATTTACTGTTACATAAAGCATCCAAATAAAATTGTAATGGTTCGTCTTCACTACCAGTTTTATAATCTCTGTCTTCTGCCCAACTGACATTTTTCAACATACTAAGTAGTTTTTATTTCGGCTTTTATCTTATCAATTAATTCCTCTATTTGATTTTCTGTAATTTCTTTGTCTATGGATATTCTAACACATTCATTACATTCTAAATCATTAAATCCCATTGCTTTTAAAACGTGTGAACTTTCAACGATCTGAGAAGTACAGGCGGAACCATTACTGAGAGCAAAATTTGAAACTTTAGCAATAAACACATCTGAATTTAATCCTGGAACTATAACATCAACTATATTTGAAACTCTATAATTTTCGTTACCAATAATAACAGCATTTTGTATGTTCTTTAACTCTTGAATTAAAAATACACTTCGGTTTTCAATTACCTCATTATTATATTTTAATTCGTCTTGAGCTATTTCGCATGCTTTTCCTAAACCTACAATTAATGGTGTATTATAGGTTCCAGCTCTTAAACCGTTTTCTTGTCCACCTCCATGTAATAAAGGGGTTAATTCAATGTTTCTATTTTTAAATAAAACACCAACACCTTTAGGTGCATTTAGTTTATGACCGCTAAAACACAACAAATCAATATTATCCTCTTCAACATCAACCTCTATCTTTCCTACCGCTTGAGTTGCATCACAAAAAAACACAACATTATTTTCCTTTGCAACAAAACCAATTTCTTTAATAGGCTGAATAACTCCTGTTTCATTATTAACAAACATTATGCAAATCAAAATTGTATCTTTCCGAATTGCCTTTTTCAAATCATCAATTGAAATTAAACCATATTTATCAACATCTAAATAAGTAACTTCTACCCCTTTCGTTTCTAAATATTCACAAGTCGAAAGAACTGCTTTGTGTTCTGTCTTAACTGTAATAATGTGATTACCTTTTTCAAAGTTAGATTCAACAAACCCCTTTAAAGCTAAATTTATTGATTCAGTAGCTCCAGAAGTAAATATTATTTCATTTTCGCTACAGTTAATTAATCTTGATATTTGTTTTCTTGATTTTTCAATTGCTAATTTTGATCTTTTTCCAAAATCGTGATTACTGGATGCATTACCATAAATCTCATTAAAATACGGTAACATAGATTCAAAAACTCTTGAATCTACTTTAGTAGTACTTGCGGTATCGAAATAATTTATTGCCATCAATATTTTCTGAAATACAATAATACGAAAAAGCAAACGGAAGTAAAATGAGGAAAATCATAAAAGAAGTAATTGTTATCAACAAAAAGTAAGAATAAGAGTAATTTAGATCAGGGTAAGATGGGTACCTTTTTTTGAGGTAAAAGATTTTGAAATAAATTTAGAATATATAAAACGGATTTATCCGCTAAAACCAATGCAAACCGAAACAAGAAGTGTTCTGATTTGCATTGGTTTTTATTATTATTTGCTATTTTTTGTTTTAGAAAAAAAATGAAAAAAGTTTGGTTGATTTTTGGTTACCCTACCTACCCTTTTGTGAAGTCGAGAGTCAAAGGTCGAAAGTTTTAAAGTAAGACACTTCATAAAACTCAGAATTTCAACTAAATGGATTTGTTATTATTATCTACTTCTTCATAGGTTTTTTCGTTTAAGGCGTATACGTAGATCCCTGTCTTTTTTAATTTTTCGAAATTGTGTTTTTTTAATGCTTTTCCCAATTTATTGATCGTGGAATCATTTACATTTATTTTTGCTCTGTCCGCTAATTTTGAAGCGATTTGAGATGCATTGAGAAAGATATTTGCTTTTTCTCTTTCGCAAGGTTCAAACCAGGTTAATAATAGTTCTTCTTCTGGGCTTCGGAGTTGGTATTGTTCGTTATTGGCTGTAATGGATTTTATTTCTTCTTGGTCGAACCAATGACGGAAACCACTTTTGAATAAATGCAAAGCTTGTGCGTAAGCCAAATTAATATCTACTTCGTGTTGGTATTGAATACCTTCTAATTCAAAACAAAGGAATCTTCTACTCCCCGTACTGTCGTTTAAAAATTGAGCAGTATTAACACTCCCTGCAAAAGATGCTCTTCTTGGCATTGTTTCGTTGTTATGACCGTAAGCTCTAAGCATTCGGATTTGGGTTTTAGTGATTATTTCTTTTAGGCTTCCGATTTCGGAACGGTTTAGGTTTTCCAATTCGTCCAAATTGATTAGCATACATTCTGATAATTGTACCAAAGTATCTTTGTTGTTTGGGTTTATAGTTCCTGAAAACAAATACTCTTTCAGTTGTTTAGGCACTAATTTTTCGACCCAAGTGGTTTTTCCTAATCCTTGTTTTCCGCTGAATACAATGACCGTATGATTAATTACTTTGTCATCTAACACACAGCCCACCATTGCAACTAACCATTTTTTGAAACATTGTTGCCAAAGGTCTTGCTTGGTTGTTGTGATGGTGTTTGCTAATTGGGTGATGTAATCTTCCCCTCCCTGACCCTCCCCAAAGGGGAGGGAATCTGAAGATATATATTCGGGTAAATTATTGAAGTAGTCTTCAAACGGATTAAACAATTCACAGAAATCGGAATACAACAAGTTTCGTAATGAGGAAAGGTTTGTTTTTAGTCTTGCTTTCAAACATTCTCGAAGCATCGAATTTTCAATAAAATCATTCATTACATTCCACTTCTTTTTCCCGAAATATTGGAACTCTAATTTACCCGAAACGATATTGTGCCGGAATATATATTTACTTGATAAAAAGAGTTCTAATCGGTCTATTTGTGTTGGGCGAGGTTTGTCTTCGTCGTCGTCTTCGACTTCGTCTGTTTTTGGTTGATTGTTGTTAGTTGTTGGTTTCTTAGGTTTGCGAATAGTTTCATTTGTTCCAAATTCGTTTAAGTTTCCGTAGGCACTGTTTACGGCTTGGGTTACTTCTTTTTCGTCATAGCCAAAATCGGTTAAAATTAGACTCAAAGCTTCTTGTAATGCTACTCCTTTTCGGTTTAGGTTACAGGCTAATTGATGTACAAATACGTTGCGACTACCCTTCACGAATTGTACTTTTTTTTCGGTGAAGTTTACGCAGTGGTTGAATATTAGTCCAATGTCTAAAGTCGAAGGTTGGAAAGGTTCCTCAACTGAACTTGGAACCTCAATTGGAAGCATCTCGACTGCGCTCGATGAGACAAAGACAGTAGCTCCTGGATTGTGATATAAATTTTCATCTGAAGAATAAAAACACAATCGGGTGATGTCTTTTCCTGATTTGTCGATTTGTAGTTTTAAAAGGTCCTCGTAATAGGCTTGCACTTTTAGAAAGGTTTCTTTATGATCTGTTTTTAGAGTATCAATTTTGACTAGAATTTTTAAGCCGTTGCCTGTTGGACTTACAAAGCTGGCGAAAGTGAACTCGTCTTGATTGGTCAAATGTTTTGCATTTTGCAATTCTTCTGGAGTTAGTTTGTCGATGTCTAAAATTAGGTATTTGGAGTATGCTGTTAGGAATTCCATTTTTCTACCTTCTGCAAATTTTCCTGATGGCGTGAATGCTGGCAGGGATTTTTTAGCTTTTTCGTAGGCTTCGATTTTGTTTTCTGAAAATGATTTTCGAAGGTACACAATAGCGTGTTTGTACTTTCCTGTTTTTATTTCTTCGAGAATTGTTTCTATAGATTTCTGCTCTACTACTTCGTTGAAGTTTTTGAAGATTGTTATCATTCGTTAAAGTTGATGGTTAATTGTTGCTAGTTGTTGGTTCTCGTTTATGTGAAGTTTGCAATCGCAAACTTCACAAGTACCTATGCAGTCATTTATCCTATCTGCCTTTGAATGATTTATTGTAGTTCTCTTGCATCAACTTTTCTACGTCAGAAAGTTTGTAGTAGATTTTGTTTCCGACTTGACTGAATGAAATTTTACCTTCGTCTCTCCACGTTTGTGCGGTTCTTTTGGAGATTTTGAGTAGTAAAAGAAATTCTTGATTGTCTAAAAAGGTTTCTTTTTTGGCGTCAGACTTTTTGTTGAGTTGGTTTTGAATGTTTTCTAATTTACCCATTAGCTCCGTGAACTGGTCTTTTGTAAAAATAATTGCTTCCATTTTTTAAATGTTTTAAAAGTTATGGTGCAAATGTGAATAGTTTCAAAAAGTCCTAAAGTCCCAAAGAGGCTGTCCAAAAAGTAAGGACAGCCTTTTTTTTTGCTGTTTTTAATCTAAAATAGTAACTTAGAGTTGCACAAAAAACGAGCAATGACAAAAGTAATATTTAAATCGCAATCGATCAATACTCCGGAACTTTTTCCCATTAATATTTTTGATAAAATTCCAGAAAACCATCCTGTTCGCCTAGTTGACCAGATTGTCAATTCACTGGATATCAGTACTCTTCTTAAGAAATACAAGGGAGGCGGTACCTCGGCTTACCATCCCAGAATGATGCTTAAGGTTTTGTTTTACAGTTATTTGAGCAACACCTATTCTTGCCGAAAAATAGCAAAAGCACTCACCGAAAACAT
>Ga0308157_10006579_pt1 | contig 13847 bp, 16 predicted proteins | sample PhyBR1_FD_201035 | JGI IMG/M metagenome (GOLD analysis project Ga0308157, IMG submission 201035) | Phyllosphere microbial communities from UC Gill Tract Community Farm, Albany, California, United States - DLSLB.R1 | ecosystem: Host-associated > Plants > Phyllosphere > Unclassified | place: USA...
GTTTAATTATATCGAGTGCGATTACAATCGCTGGCGTCGTCACAGTGCCTGTGGCGGTCTTAGCCCGGAACAGTTTGAAAACCAAAACCTCGCTTAGGGCCGTGTCCACATTACGTGGGTAGGATCATACTTACAAAATCTACTCAGCTACATCATAGCCATTACATTTATATTTTCACTGCCAAAGCTGGCGAATTATGCAGAACAGAATTTTTATGCACAAGGGTTACCTAAAAGGCTATCATCAAAACAACGTGCCAGCCTCTATTTATTGCCGGCACTGGCGATGATAGGAGCTCCGGCCATGTCGCCCCTGCCTACATTGGCCCACAGCAATAGTGACCAAAAAGAAACACTGCTGTTTTTATTGTTCTCCCGCAGCCTGGGACAACTTCTTGGGCTTTTTTGGTCAAGGAAGGTCGTTACAAGAATCAGTCATCAATGTTTATTATTGCGTGCATGACGGCATTTATTATGTGCTATTTTTTGTTCCACTGACACCTTTGTTAAATATTTCACTACTACTGTTTTTTTCTGCCTATGTATTTTCAAACAGTATTTATAGACTTGGCGGGTACAATTTTCTGACGAACCTTGATAATATTCAAGTAGTTGCCGCTTCTGCCAGCAGTTACAGAAAACAAATTATTATTGGTGCAGTTGTCAGTATTTCTGCGGGCATAATGGCTGACAAAGTAGGTAGTCTGTTGGCACTTTTCATTTGTTATATGACAGGGTTATTGCTGTCTTCTCTACTGATTTTGCATGTAAAACGTCTGTCTTAATGACATTAAAATGGCCGGTATTGATTACCGGCCGTAGCTTCAGCTTTTATGAAAAAAACCAACAACGGAACAACGCATATGTTACGATAGTCCTATGATTAAACAATTTGACGCACACGTATTCTTTTATCTCCCTGGTTGCTTACAAGCTCAAACTTCGAACCTCTATTTATGAGAAATTCAGCCTCATATCCATTTTGATAGATATTGTGCACGTTCTTACCATACCCATTTTCAATCTCAATAATATACTGACCAAAATCTTTAGCAGTCGATTCTACATAACTAGTAGGAACAAATCTCGTAGCTATATGCCTCCCCTTCATCCATTGCGAAAATTCATCCGCTGTTGTACCTCGATATAATAACCCACTGCTATATTTTGAGTTTTCAGTCAGATAACTTTCAAGTTTATTACCGACTTCATCATAGTTCACATCGTGAAAATGATACACTGCATTAATTATTTCCGATCCATAGGGACCTTTTGCCCAACGACGATCACCTGAATTCAGGGATATTAATTTTTTTATTAACTGCTTTGCATCAACTTTTTCATTTAAGTGATTTTGTATTTTTTTGAAGCCTGAGTTCATCGCCCAAATAGTCGATAACCCTAGCCACTCGCTTTCTATTTTTCTTTTATTTTCAGCCTCCATTTCCAAGGCGGTTTGTTGTTGTTGTATTTTCTGTCGCGCGAGTTGCTCTTTGTTTTTTTGTTCCAGAATGGCCTTGAATTTACTACTTTTAGCAAGCTTATCCGCCTCACTTTTAGCTACCCGAAATAGCTTATCATATCGTTCATCTCTCACAGTCCCCATATATATATCTGAAATATAAACCATGGCATGTCCATTATTAGAACGGTAATATTTATCTTCTTTCTGAGAATAATGAGGTTTTTTCCCGGAAAGCAACTGAAAAATTATTTGATTTACTACATTTTTCTTCCTATCTGATAAGGAGATGTACTCTTCATCGGGGGTCATCCCATACTCGTTAATTAAGCGATTATCATCCTTTGTTGTAATTCTGCTTGTGCTTGCTTTATGTGAATACATATGTAGGTTTCTCCTTTATAGTGCTGCAACCATTAAGCCATTATCATCTCTATAATGACGTCATAATTATAACCTATCTTTATCATATGGTTTTTTATGAGAGCATGAAAAACCGTGGGGCAATAGTGAGCTAAGCTACCATCGCGGATAGCTGCCCGCCATTCTGATCGTCTATCGCGCAACCGGGATACCAACTGGAAAATTTATCCTGAAGCTATTAGACGTCAACTAGTTTTGCCGACTGGCGCCAACTATGCTGGCCGCATCCTTTAGTGCAGTGTTAAGCCGCGCTGGTTACTGCCTTCGCCGTCTTTTTCCTGTAACTTTCTCCCTTCAGTTCGAACATATATCCGTGATGGATCAGCCGGTCTGCCGCCGCCGCCGCCATCGTCTCATCCACGAAGATGCTGCCCCAGGTGCTGAACGGATGGTTACTGGTGATCACCAGGCTCCCGCGTTCGTAGCGATGCGCTATTAATTCGAACAGCACGCCCGTTTCAGCGTTGTCGCGTTTGACATAACCAAGGTCATCCACCACTATCACCCGGTAGCGATCCAGTTTCAGTAACAGCTCATTCAGTTTCAACCGAGCTCAGGCTTTGCGCAGCTCCTGCAGCAGCTCTCCGGCGCTGTAGAACCGGGCCCGGTAGCCCTGGGCTACAACTCCGTCCACGATCGCTGCCGCCTGATGGCTTTTTCCCAGCCCACTGGCGCCGAACAGCAGGACATTTTCACCCGCATCAACCCAGTCTGTCGTTTCGCAGAGCTGCCGGAACTGAGCGCCATTCAGTTCCGGCACCTGGCTGAAGTCGTACTCGCTCAGCGTTTTGGCCACTGACAACCGCGCCTCCTTTTTATAGCGGCGCAGTTTTTCGCTCTCGCGCCACAGCAGCTCTTCATTGCATAACGTCAGCAGATAACGCGACGGCGTCCAGCCTTCCGCCAGCGCGCGTTTTTCCAGAGCATGCCATTCCGCGCCAACACGCGTCAGGCGCAGTTTACGCAGGCTGTGTTCAAGGTGGTGGATATTACCTCCTTTGCCACGCAGTAGCTGTTCATAACTGCTCAGGTTATGCTGCACTACGCTGATCGGCGGCGACGCCTTTTCCTTTATCCCAAGGAAGCGCATCAGCCGGTGCAGATCCACGTCTCCCGGGGTATTCAGCATCTGCTCCATACCTTTTGCCACAACAGAGATATCGTCATATCCTGCCGCCAGTTTCAGGGCATGTACCCATCAGCCTGCCCGCCATATCGGGCTCCAGATGGTTACACAGGCGACGCCACAGCCTCCGCCATTCATCGTCCGGCAGGATGTCATTTCGCAGTGTGGCATGACAGAACGCGCAGGCTGTCTATCACGTGCCGGAAGTCGATACGCCGGGCCCGCGTCTTCCCTTTTTCAGGCCTGACACGGGGACAACTCATGACCTCGTTACTGCCAACATAACAGCTCAGACGATCACCCCATAAGCGGCCCCGTAACAGCTGGCCAACAAGCCGGGAGGGCACGCTGTAGACTACGTGCCTCACGTTGATGGTGCTGCTGCTACTGACCCTCACCGTCAGCTCATCATAGTCGGCGCTGCGACGAAGCGGCAGCGGCTTCAGATGAGGACGTTCTTCCTTCACCAGATCCTGATTATTGCGGTTATGCCGCATAACCTGCTGAGTGACGAAGGCCTGGTATTCTTCCAGGGTGCTGAAGTCATTACTGCCCCGCAGTATCAGTGCCTGACGGATACGCCTTTTCAGATGGTCTTGGGCGCTTTCAACCGAACCGTTTTCATGGCCCCGACCAGCATTGTTATGCACACCCTGCATGCCGTAGTGCCGGCAGAGAGCAGCATAGCGCTCCGTCAGTTCGCGGCACCCGTCTTCACCCGGTTGTTTCCATGCCGCCCGCAGACTGTCTGTTTTGTGCTCTGCAGCTACGCCCCCCAGTTGCCCAAGGGCTTCCTGCAGACCTTCAGCTAAAGCAGAGAAGCTCTCACCAACCAGCACAACCCGCATCCAGCGCCAGTGGCTCCATTCAAGGCGGAAGTGATACAGCTTATGCGCCAACAACTTACCGGCGATGGTGACAACTACACCTTTCAGTTCGGTAAAGTCCGACAGGCCACGCAGACCGGGCTGATGCAGCTGGCGGAACATTACCTCCTGCTCTGCACCATACTGCAGCTTTCATTCGCGGACCCGCCGTTGCATTGTCCTGTGGGGACTGTTGGGGTACTGACCGGGATATTTATCCTGCAGCATGTCCAGCAGAGTCGTCGGCATCAGAGCAGGTCTCTCCTTCAGCAGGGGAACAAGCATGCTGTCCCATACGGCTTCAAGAGGATCTTTGCGCGTCCGCCAGTGACGTGCACCGGCTTTTGACCACCGATCTTTTTCGATCCGGCGGCCGGAGCCGACAGAGATACCGGCTTTCATGGCCGAGATATGCTGGGTTACACCTTTCTTACGCTGAGTCATGTAGTAACTGACCTGAGAAGTATTGAGCGTCACACAATTTCCTGTTGGATCATGTACATGACGCTCAGATTACAAAACCGGCCAGAATAATCCGCACCAGGCGGACTGACTTATTGCCGTCTCATAAGGCACTTTTCGCCCTTACCTACTTCATCGGCTAAAAAACCGGTCTGGCAGGGAGGGGGCGAAATCCGTTTGGGTGTATTCGTTGACACCAGGAGCAAGCATTCCTATTATTGTGTTGATAGTTAACACAGAGGGCGTTATGGCCAGAACAACAAGCGTTACGATTGGCGAACAACTCGATTCATTTATTAGTCGATTAATAGACAGTGGCCGTTACGGCTCTGCGAGTGAAGTTATGCGCTCTGCACTGCGATTGCTAGAGCAACAGGAAATAAACGATGAAGTTATTCGCCAGGCTGTTATTGCTGGGCTGGAAAGCGGTGAAAGCTCGCTATCACTGCGGGATATTGCAACACAAAGAAAACTGAGACATCGTGTATAAACTCACCGAACGGGCGGCAGAAGACTTCGCCGGGATTTATGATTATACGCTCTTGAAATTTGGTGAAGCTCAGGCAGACCATTATACAGACGCACTTGAGGCATTTTTCGAGACACTGGCCGGAATGCCAGATATGGGACGTGACTACCATGCCGTTCCTGGTGTGATGCGCATTGAATTTCAGCGACATACCTTTTTTTATACGGTTCGTGATACGGATATTCTGATTGCGCGTATTTTGCACCAACAGATGAACCATAAACGCCATTTACTGTAAATCTAAACACGCTGCCGCGCTTTGCTTGGCCAACACCGATCTGGCACATAAAAAATTTATGCACCAGATCAGTGTTCTCGGTAAGGATAGGTGTATTTTTGAGTTAATGTGTTTTTACTCATTTGTGTTTTTAGCTGTCATTTTCTTTCAGCCAATTATCGACCAAATCCTTTATCACATCAGTAATAGATGTACCCTGTTTTGCACATGCAGCTTTGAAGCTGGGTATGTATTGACCTGCCCCCAGGATTAGATACAACACTCACTTAGTAATGTCGGATCCTTGACCCTGACCCCGAATATGATCCAGTCATAATCAGGAATAACCGGCTTCATGTTGGTTGTGTATTCTGGCAACCGGCAGACTTCTCAGCAAATTCTGACGGGGTCATCCAGCCCAACGCAGAATGGGGACGCCTCTGGTTATAGTGTATGCGCCAGGCCTCGATTTTGCACCGTGCATCCTCCAAAGACATAAACCAGTTCTCGTTCAGACACTCCTGCCGTTGAAGGACTCCACCGTCGCATTGTCCGTCGGTGTTCCCGGGCGTGAGAAGTCGATTCTGATGCCTCTTTCGTACCCCCATCTGTCCAGCATTTTCCCTGCAAATTCAGAACCATTATCGGTTTTCAGCAACTGAGGTAAAGGACGTCTGAGCGCTATGCTATTCAGCATTTCTGCCACTTCTGTTGAACGCAAATTCTGCCCCACGCAGATCCCCAGGCATTCGCGGGTGTACAGGTCGATAACCGTCAGCAGGCGCAGTCGCCGCCCGTCAAACAACGCATCAGAGACAAAATCCATGTCCCAGACGTGATTCGGATACAGACCCTGAGGCTGCGGTTGTCGGCGCTGGGCTGATTTATTGCGGCGTGGCCGTTTGAGGCGCAGCGACAGACCCTGCTCACAGTAGAGGCGGTAGATTCTTTGGTGATTATCGCGCCAGCCTTCCCGCCTGAGCATCACGTGTACCCGGCGGTACCCGTAATGAACCCGGGTTTCGGTTATCTCACGGATGCGTAGCCGCAGTGCGCTGTCGTCGGCGGCCACAGAACGATATCGAAACGAGCTGCGGCTGACCCGCAACGCAAAACAGACCGGTCTCTCACTGGCACCGTAGCGGACTTGCAAGTCCCTGACCCATTCGCGCAGGCGTGCCAGCGTCAGCTCTTTTTTGCCAGCACGTCCTGCAGCATCGCCTTGTCGAGGCTCAGATCGGCAACCAGCCTCTTCAGCCGCAGATTTTCCTCTTCCAGTTGTCGCATATGCTTCAGCTCCGAAGGAGAAATGCCGCCGTATTTTTTACGCCACGTATAGAAAGTGGCGTCCGAAATGCCCAGCTTGCGACAGACGTCCGGCACTGACGTACCCAGTTCAGCCTGCTTCAGGGCAAAAACAATCTGCTCTTCGGTGAATCGTGACTTTTTCATCGGCACATCCTCCGTTCAGGGGAGTCATTATCATGCCGGAATTCTGTTTCTGAATGGAGCAGGATTTTGGGTCAGGGTCAGCCCTGTGTTATCGGGATGGGGGCATGCTCCAGAGCTCATTACTGGGCAAGGTTATTTCGGCAGCATGGTCATGAGCCGCGCCTGATTAGACCATTACACTGAACTACTACACATTGAACTTAGTCACGCCGCGCGCCAATCAACCGTCGCCCTCATAATCATCACACAACGCTGACGCGACCGCATTAACAACAAAATTAATTGAAGGAACCTCCCCTCGCCCCTCTCGCCCGATCTCTTCCAACGCCCTAGCAACCTTGACAGCAACCCTTCCAAACAGAACATCATCACCTAGAGGTCGCTGAGAAAGTTGATTTTCCACATCCTTGTTTTCAAAGTACCCCTCAATAGATTTGAGGAAATTATCAAACTCAAGAGTCTCAACATACTTCATCAAATACCACAAAGAGATCATTGCTATCTGCGCAAACATCCCCTCTTGTTCCGGAAATTTCTCAGTGTCGGGTATGCGCTTGTACACACTATCCAAAGAAGTACCTAACACACCTCGACTCGCAACATCAGCAATCAACTTTTCGATACCATCATTATAGACTCCTGACAATCCATCACTATACAAGAGATCAAAACCTTCAATATACGACGACTGCGCCTTGAGAAGAGAAATCCCAAGTATAAGCTGATGACAATAATCAGCCTCAATCATCTCATCGACAACATGACGAGCATATTTCTCAACAATCATTTCTCACCCAAAGAAAAAAACATTTTATGAATAATCATCAACATCATCACAAACAACTCCCCCTACTTGGATGATGATGATTGCTTTTTAACGTCTCGTTCAGCCTTTTGGCTGAGTTTTCCTGAGACCTCGGTGGTTGTCCGCACTCCACGTGCAAGCAACATGACTTCACACTCAAGGCAAATGGCTCGCGACACTTCAACGTGAACGAGGTCTGATACTTCTCTCAAAAGTTTCTCTTCTGCATGCCCCACCCCACCTACAATGCCAATTGCATTTTCACTAGCCCAATCTCGACTCGCTTTTTTCAAAGCTGCAGCACTCGATGCGAGATAGTACCCCCCCTTAGAATCCACACCTATAGCGGTGGTACTCATCTTCCTCTCGATATCTCGCAATTTCGCATGTGCAGCATCACACATCGACTTCATCCTTGCCACAACACCTTCACCAATTTCCGGACGGTCATTTTTTTTCGATTTAAGGACTTGTCGGCGCGCCAACAACCCCGCAACGTCCACACTTCTAACACCATGCTCAGCGTTAATTCGAATATTTTCAGCTCGACGCTGAATAGTATATTTATTAACACCAATCTCCTTGCCAATATCACTCAAAAACAAATGAGGGTACACTACCCTCAGCCTAATCCCATAACTAACTTCATCTTGATCGACCGCCGAATCAAAAGGTGTCGCCCGCACACACTCCTTCACTGACAAGCCACTCCCTCCCCCTCCCTTTGCCGAAAGAGCTGCAATCCTAGATTTCATCGTACTAGTATTAACATCCAACTCCTTAGAAATTTCATTAATTGTGAGATACGGATATCTCTCCTTTAGATGAAAACCAAAATCCTTGCTCGCCTTGTCTTTCCCTGCATCAACCAGAATTCGCACGCATTCCTTGATATCAAGTCGATCCATATTTTTTACTTCCCGACTTGCCAACCTCCCCCCCTTATCTATCCCAGCACGCACGCCTTGCGCCGCCGAGTGTTCCTTTACGGCACGACGCCTGGCCCTCCCGATTAACGTCTTTTCATTTACGCCTAAGCGAATGGAAAGCTGTTTCCACTTAAGGTCGCCATACTTATCCTTGAGCCTAATAGCATATTCATAATCATCAGCATCACTCGCGCTTTTTGGTAAATATCGCATACACTCTTCGATGTCTTGCTTCGATTCTGCCCCACCTTTTGATCGTCTCTCATACACCAAGGAAGGCACGGACGCTTTCCTCCGATCAGGCGAACCACCTCCCACATCCTTAGATTCAACCAGCATTGCTGCTGGTTTATCCCCATCACGTCGCTCAAAATACCGCGTGAGCGCAGTAGGGGGGACAGAATTTCTTTTTGGCAGCCCCACCAAATCATTTTCATTTGATTCTCCTGAGCCTATCTTTTTTCTTTTGGTTTTATGATTATGAAAGTAATCATAGTCCATTGTTTCCGCCTTTTAATAAATACGTCACCCGACCACCAAGCTCTCAACCCCCTAAAATACTTAGATTGATACCAGCATTATTATGGTTACTTTCACACCGTCGGCCACTTTCACAATACAGGAACAGCGGGAAGAGGTCAGCGTATTATCGCCGGGCAAAACCCTCACGCAGATTGTCGATAACTGTATCATCCACAAAAGCCGCGAGACTCAGCACTGGCTGAAAGCGAACCCGAAGTTCAGCGGGATTTATCAGCCGGTTTACTCGCCGTGGATGAACCATGTTGAGCGATTATGGCTGGCGCTGCACGACACGATAACCCGCATCAACCAATGCCCTTCAATGTGGCAATTCAACCCCAAGACCAGGTTTAAGAATGACAAATGCGGTGTCAGGATCAGCGATGCATTGTTCGGTGTCACTTAACCACCCCTTCGGATAACTTAAGAATATACGTTTCAAATCTTGTTCGGAATTGGGCATAGTAGTCCTTGGTGTAATAAAAGTAAAAGCGTACTTGGCTGGATCGCGTTGCGCTAACTCCATAACACGCTTCTCAAATTCAGCATATTCCGGATTGGAACTAAACCAATTTTTTAACCGAGCTTGGCCCCATGTCGAATTGAAGTTTCGGTACAATGCCAGAAAATCGTTACGGTCAAAAAATCTTTTCACCTCATTGAAGCTGGTTGCAAAAGATTCTACATTTCCGGAACGAAGAACCAGTTTGACGATATCACTATTTGAGCCAAAAAATGCCAGACCATGAGGCAACAACGACCAGGTGTTCCATGTCAATTTATAAATCGGATATGGTCTTAACATCTCCTGAACTTTCCGGCCTAATGGACTAATAGAAAATATATCACCCCCGGTGAGCGTCACAAAAATACGGTTTGGTTGGTCTGTGGGCAGCGCCTTAAAGAAGTCATGTATGACTCCTGAGAGATCGGGATCCTTTTTACTTAAATAAAAAACACAGCCATTTTTAACCATCTGGTTATAAATCGTCACGATCAATTCATTCGCCTTACCATTGCTGAAGCAATATAAATTATGATCCACATAGCTGTCCGACACCCGACCAGAATTCAGTACTGTCTTTTCCGGTGTAGGCATATTCTTTGCATTCGCAATATCCCTAAACCCGTCATCTACGTTCCTATAATAACCTTTATGGGCTGTGTTTGGCACAATCAGGTTTCGCTTGTAACATATATTATTCACCTCACAGTTGGGTTCTGTCGCATTAAGGCGACGTCGGGTAACATACTGTTTATTTTGTGATGCCGCCTGACCATGACTTTGATACGAAATACCTTCAAACGCCTACATGACCCCGCCGATGTTATCGCTCAGTGTGTTCGGTGGTACCTGGCTTATGCCCTGAGTCTGAGCAATCTCGTGGTTGAGCGGGTGTTATCGTTGATCATTCCACGTTTCACCGCAGGCTCATCCGTCTGGTGCCATTGGACAAGTTATTTCGCCGGCCTAAGCGACCAGTGGGCCGTCGCTGGCGGATGAATGAACAAAACTTATCCAGAGCTAGAGTTTGATATCCTCCCAACTGGCGATTTAGTTTTATTTTTCTAAGGCGTCGCATCCAGATCCTTTTTAAATAACCATGAGTCAATAGCTTTCAACACACTTCTTTTTGAGGAAACCCCTTCACAATTATGAAACCCTGCCAACTCGAGCGCATTAAAATAGCGACTAAAAGTGGCGTTTCTAGCTAGCGCCCTGTCCTTACAAACAAAAAACAACTCTTGCTCCGTAAATACAGGCTGATATCCGAATGTCTTCAAACCGATTAACTCACGTGTTAATACCCGGGGTCCCCAGCCCTCATATAAATACTGTCTATTCTCAGAGAACCAACTTTCCCATCTATTTATAGTTTGTGAGTTAATATCTGAATTAAAGCCCTGTTGAAAAATACGTGTATGACCTGCGAGACCATCCGTTACCAAGTGAAAATCCTGACATGAGTGTACTCCGCCCAAAAGCCATGCATCATTTATCAATGGATTCCATAAGCGATCACTTAGTATGCTACCTTTTCCCATTAATCCTTTAAGATGCGCATATTTTGAAGCATCCAGTGTATCCGGCGTGAGATCGGGTGATATCTGGGAAGGTTCTAGTGTAAAACCTAACCAAGGGCTCAACCAAGGTTCGTCCGTTTCATGACCGTGAGCCGTTGTCAAACCAAAGTTTTGTACTAAATATTGATTGAGACGCATACTCACCTCCCCTAACAAAAGTAAACCTAACTGGTTATTTTTGCTGGCTAAGTATATGCTCCATGCACGCTTGGCGTTCTCATCAGCGTGTTGTATAGGATCATGTGGCATTTCTAATTCAAAATATTTCTTAGCCCATGGGTTACGTTTAATTGTTTTCGAATAAACATTTACGACATCAAATAAAAAACTCTTTTTATCATTAGAAATACTGGAAGAAAAACCTTCAAACAGGCTTATTACTCCCTGTGCAACAAAATAATCCGAAGTGAGTCCAATGCTATTTCCAGCCATTCCAACAAACTCATCGCCAGTATTTCTTTTTGCACTATTTCTATTATTTATCGTTTCTGATCCTGCCCACTCCTCCCCAGCCCATTTATTAGCCCATTGTTTCAGTATATTTATCTCAAACTCTATTTCTTTTTTACTCCCCTTCTTCGAAGGAGTACTCAGAACTTGTGGTATCTTACCAAAAATAGATTTGCCGCTATATTTTTCTGCGTCAAAAAATGTAGAATTTTCTTCACCCATAGTAGCTTTGAAGGGATGTAAGAACTCCACTATAGATTTCTTATTCGCATGTTTATTATATTTATCAATCGGTTGTGTGTTTTTTTTGACATTCGTATGCAGTTCCTGGTGGAGGTTGTACCGTTTTATAATTTTCTGTACATTATCGAATGTTCTTTTTGATATGCTAGAAACTGTGTTTTTCTTATCAAGAACGTCAGACAACGGTTCATTTTTTACATCAATGATTTTCGGATCAGTGCCCTGTACGGGTTTAGTCAAATACTCATTCATGTGATTTTCCTATCATTGGTCATAACTTCACTTAGGGAATAAAACCGTGAACTCTCCCCTATCTCCCCTGGACATATTAACTCGCTTTACCACGTCATCTCCAGACAGCTTTTATCTCGAAGTTAATATAAGAATGATGATCCAATATGGTCTAAAAATGGAGTGTAAATCCCTACTGGCCCTATCCATGTAATGTAAACATAGTTCAAGGCTGTATCCCTTAATCAGCTGATGCAGATCTTGCTGCCTGCCAAACTTACATATCCGTGGGCAGGACGCCCTGGAGCAATGCATCGTAAAATGGTCAACAATACGTGGAGGGTTTCGAGCCTTATCTTTGTAAATATATTGATGCTGCAAAAAACAATGCTTGAGCACAATTACACCATCATTATATACATACCTTTACCTGATTATTTACAACCCTACCTTTGAAAGTATTTTTCTATTCATTCTTCTCGTTGGACTATTATTACCGAGAAGATTAATTAATTTTTTCATACATGCATTGTATTCATTTTTTATCTCATCGGGAACATGTCTGAACCCACCGCCAATATAGTCGGTTATGATGTTTTTTTTCACTTCATCATCAATGCATTCCAATTGGTCATACTTAAATACGAGTCCGAAATCGACGGGCTCTACACGGCCTTCCACAGTTTTTAAAAAGTTTGATGGTTTTGCATCACCTATTAAAAAACCTTCTTTAAAAAGATGATTAACCCCCATCAATGTGCCCTCATAATTTGGAACATTTCCGTTCACAAAGGGCATTATTATACTGTTATCCATGATAGTTGCTGCGTTTTGAGAGCTCCATTTTTTCATATGGTATTCATTACACATATGGGCTTCATGAGCAATTTCATTTTGTGTTAAGTTTTTTGTTTCCTTTACTATGACGCTACCATCTTTATATACAAAACCTCTTGAACCATTACCCAGTTTTTGTTTTATTTCCTTATGTGAATTTTTTATCTCTAATAATTTTTTCGCATTAAACTCCCAGACACCAAGTCGAGAGTTAATGAAAGAACCTCCTTTTATAGATTTTATGTTTTTAATATCCTTTATGAATCTGGATACCCCATCTTAGTTTACATCGGATATGCAAAGATCACTTCCAAAAATTAATTTCGCCTCCCCATTATTAAAGTTATATTTAGCATTTATTATACTCTCCAATTTATCTAACGTTTTATTTGACAATGATGTATTGCTTGACTTTTTGGCTATGGCACTCTGCAAGTCATCAGAGCGAACACTTATTTTTTCTTTAAACAGACTAATCATATTAAAATAACCTCATTATAATCCTCGCGAATAAAATAATGCCCACCCATTTCATGATGAATTTTTCATGGTAATTTCCCAAAGAATATTTATATGAAAAGTAGGCACAACTGCTATCTGACTCGTAGTCTTTTCAAAGTATACTTGGTGTTTACTTTCATACGATTAGGCTTCCCTCCCTAGACTGGCCCCCTTAGATCTCCAGACAGCTGATATCACTTAAGTAAGCGATAATCTTAATACTAGTTTTTAGACTACTCGTTGAAGTCAGGATGATTGACGTTTTAGGTCCAGAGAAACGCAGACGGCGTGCCCGTTCAGAAAAAAATCGCCATTGTTCAGCAGAGTTTTGAACCCGGTATGACCGTCTCGGTCGTTGCCCGTCAGCATAAGGTTGCTGCCAGCCAGTTGTGGTGCAAGCAATATCAGGAAGGCAGTCTGACCACCGTAGCCGCAGGTGAGCAGGTGGTTCCCGCCTCTGAACTGGCTTCGGCATGAAGCAAATCAAAGAGCTTCAGCGTTTGCTGGGCAAGAAAACAATGTGGATTTGCCCCTATATATCCAGACGCGTTTTCTCTCTTACGGTTGCGATAACTTCCTGCTGTCAACGCCACGATCTTTGACCGTTATTTGCCATTTTCATGCCCACTAGATGCTTTCTTTACTGATGCTGTCCGCTTTCCGCCATTTCATCGTCACTGATTGGCGTTGCGTTTTTGGCCAGCACT
>Ga0308157_10006580_pt1 | contig 13844 bp, 11 predicted proteins | sample PhyBR1_FD_201035 | JGI IMG/M metagenome (GOLD analysis project Ga0308157, IMG submission 201035) | Phyllosphere microbial communities from UC Gill Tract Community Farm, Albany, California, United States - DLSLB.R1 | ecosystem: Host-associated > Plants > Phyllosphere > Unclassified | place: USA...
ACGTGCGGCTCGTCGCACCCGGCGGATACACGCCGGTCGAGATGGACGCCCGCCGCGTGCGCCGCATCGTGCGCAACCTCCTCGGCAACGCCATCGAGCACGGCGAGGGGCGCCCCATCGTCGTGTCGGTCGACAGCGATCGGGATGCCGTGGCCCTGGGCGTGCGCGACTTCGGCCTGGGCATGACCGCCGACGACGTCGAGCGGGTGTTCGACCGCTTCTGGCGCGCCGACCCCTCGCGCGTGCGCACCATCGGCGGAACGGGCCTGGGCCTGTCGATCGCCCTCGGCGACGCGCGTCTGCACGGCGGCACCCTGGCAGTGTGGTCCGAGCCCGGCCGCGGCTCCAACTTCGTGCTGACCCTGCCGCGCGACGGCAAGCCCGTGAGCAGTTCGCCGCTGCCCCTCGTCCCCGACGACGAGCAGGGCGGCGCCCTGGAGGCGCTGGGACTGACCCAGCCGATCTCCACCCGCCCCGGCGTGAGGAGGACCCCGTGAGGCGCGCTCTCGCCCTCGTCAGCCTGACCCTCGTGCTCGCGCTCGCCGCGTGCACGGGGCTGCCGACCTCGGGATACGTCAATCCGGGCCGCGGCCCGCAGACCGACGACACCCAGGCCTTCGCGTTCGTCCCCGACGGTCCGCAAGACGACGCCGCGCCCGCCGACATCGTCGAGGGGTTCCTGCGCGCCGGTTCCGGCCCTGCCGACGACTGGGCGACCGCGAAGACGTTCCTGGCGCCCGGCACCCAGTGGGATCCGCGGGCGAGCGTCACCATCGACCGTCTCGCCGACCGCCGCGCCACGGCCACTGACGACGGCACCGGGGTCACGGTGTCGCTCGCCACCGTGGCATCCGTCGACTCTTCCGGCGCGTATGCGCCCGCGGCATCCGGGACCGCTGTCAACCTCGCGTTCGCCCTCACCCAGATCGACGGGCAGTGGCGCATCACCGCGGCCCCCGATGGCGTGGTGCTGTACGAGGAGGTGTTCCCGACCGTCTACCAGTCGGCCTCGATCGCCTACTTCGACCCGACGTGGAGCTTCATCGTGCCCGACGTGCGGTGGTTCCCGCGCGGGTTCGTGGCGAGCCGCGTCGCCACCGCCCTCGTCGACGGTCGCCCGAGCCCGTGGCTCGCCGGGGCCGTGCGCTCGGCCTTCCCCGACGAACTGTCGCTGGTGGGCCGCTCCGTCACGCTCTCCTCGAGCGGCGTCGCCCAGGTGCAGCTGCCCCCCGCGGCGCTGAGCCTGGACCGCACGACGCTCGACCGCATGCAGACGCAGCTCGCCCGCAGCCTCGTCACGGCCGGCATCAGCGACGTGCAGATGACGGTCGAGGGCACTCCCGTCACCGCCTCCGAGGTGCCGGTGCGCGTCACCCGCGTCGACCCCTCGCCGGCGGTGCTGACCACCGCGGGGGCGTTCGGCTCGCTCACCGGCGACACCGTCGAGGCGATCGACGGTCTCTCCGACGCCGTGGAGTCGCTCGCCCCGACGGCCGTCGAGCTCGAGGCCGACCGGTCTCTCGCGGCGGTGCGCACCCAGCAGGGGCCGGTGGCCAGCGCCCTGGCCGACGGGCAGACCTTCCTGCTCGACGAGCGTCCCGGACTCATCGCGCCCTCGATCGACGCCGAGGGAGCCATCTGGAGCGTGCCGGCGAACGCGCCGAACCAGGTGCGCGCGATCACCGCCGAAGGTGTGCCGCGCCAGGTGGGCAACGCCTGGCCCGACGCGTCGGAGATCACCGCGATGCAGATCTCGCGCGACGGCACGCGGGTCGCGGCGATCGTGACGGTCTCGGGGACCCGAGAGGTGTGGGTCGCCGGCATCGAGCGCGAGGGAGGCGAGGTCACCCTCGGCGCCCCGCACGTGCTGTCGTTCTCGCAACAGGGGGCGTTCGACCTCGCGTGGCTCGACGACACCAGCGTCGGCGTGCTCGTCGCGGTCGACGGCGGCAGCCTGCTGCGCGAGCTCAACGTCGGAGGTCGCGGAACCGAGTCGGCCGCGCCCGACGGGGCGCGCACGCTGGCGGCCGGTAGCACGAGCGTGCGCGTGCTCGACGACTCCGGTCGTCTGTACAGCCGTCGCGGCAGCTCGTGGACCCTGGTGGCCACCGGCATCCGGGTGCTGGCGGGTCAGCAGGGCACGACCTCGTAGCGGCCGACCCCTCCTCCCCAGCGGTGTGTTCCGCCGTTCCCTCCCCGAACGGGGGAGGGTGGGCGGTGCGGCCGTGCCCTGTCGGCCAGCGTGGGGGAATGACCCTCGCCTCCGTCGTCGCCGCAGCCTTCGGCGACGCCCTGACGTTCTGGTTGCCGGTCTCGTGCGCGGGATGCGACGCGCTCGATGTGTCCCTCTGCTCCGGATGCCGCGACGCCCTCGCCCCGCGGTGCACGCGGCGTCCGCTGGCCCCCGGTCTCACCGTCACCTCGGCCCTGCCCTTCGACGGTGTGGTCGCGCGCACCATCCGCGCTCTCAAGGAGGACGGACGCACCGGGCTCGCAGGAAAGCTCGCCCCCGCCCTCGATGCCGCGCTGCGCAGCGCGACCCCGGCCGGTGCGCAGGTGACGAGCGTGCCCGGATCCCGCGCGGCGTTCCGGCGACGGGGCTACCGACCCGTCGACCTGCTGGTCGCCCGGGCGGGGTGGCGCACGCAGCGGCTGCTGCACCTGCAGCGATCGACGCTGGATCAGCGCGGGCTGGGCCTACACGCGCGCCGGCGCAACCTCGAGGGGGCCCTGAGGGCGCGCCCCGTGACGGGCACCGTCGTGGTCGTCGACGACGTCGTGACCACGGGGGCGACCCTCGTCGAGGCGGCACGTGCGCTGCGCGCGGCGGGGGCCGATCGGGTGATCGCGGTCACCCTGGCGGCCACGCCGCGTCATCACGGCGATGCGGGATGAATCGGTGAGCCGCAAGATGAATCAGGGGTGATTGCCACGTGACATGAGGGTGGCCGAGCACTAGCGTAAGGATGACTGAAGGCGACGGACGTTCCGCCCTTAGACCGGGCGGAACCCGGAACAAGGAGGTCACGGATGGACACCAACATCGTCGGCGTGGGAGTCGGTATCACCGATCGTTTCCGCTCGGTGGTCGAAGAGAAGGTCAGCCGCATCGAGCACCTGGCGCCGCGTGCGCAGGCGCTCGAGGTCAAGGTGACGCATCGCTCCTATCGCAACGGACGGATGGAAGACGATACGGTCGAGCTCACCCTCGACGGCAAGGGCCCCGTCGTGCGGGCCGAAGCCACCGACGCCGACAAGTTCGCCGCTCTCGACCTCGCTGTCGACAAGATCTCGGAGCAGGTGCGCCGCGCGAAGGACAAGCGCGTCGATCTGCGCAACCACCCGCGCGGCGCGAAGTTCGAGAAGGGCACCGGAGAGATCGCCGGCATCGACGTCGAACCCGCCTCGGTCGAGGTGCTGCGCGCGGTCGCGACCGGCTCGGTGCCGGTGCAGGCCGACTCGGCCGGAGAAGAGGACTACTGCCCGGTCGTCATCCGCCAGAAGGAGTTCGAGGCGGAGTGGATGACCGTCGAAGACGCGGTCGACCGCATGGAACTGGTCGGCCACGACTTCTTCCTGTTCATCGACGCGCGCACCGATCACCCCAGCGTCGTCTACCGCCGCAAGGGCTGGGACTACGGCGTGATCGAGCTGACGACCCAGGCTCAGCCTGCCGTGCCGGTCGCTTCCTGACCTGAACGAACGACACGACGCCCCCGGCCGGAAGGTCGGGGGCGTCGTGTCGTGTGAGGGGGGAGTTGCCGTTGCATGCGGAGTGATCCTTGGGGAAACAACGGTCGACGCCGTAGGATCGGTATTTGTAAGTACAAAGTCGTGCGAGCTATGCGCTCACGCGACCTGCCGGTTCCCCCGATCGAAGAGGATCGCCCCGTTTTGAGTTCTCCCGCAGCCACCGCACCGCTCGACGTGCTCGCCATCGGCCGAGCCGGAGTCGACCTGTATCCCCTGCAGGACGGCGTCGGCCTGCCGGACGTCTCGACCTTCGGGAAGTACCTCGGTGGTTCCGCGGCGAACGTCGCGGTCGCCGCCGCCCGCTACGGCCGGAGCGCGGCCTTGATCAGCCGCACGGGCGCCGACCCCTTCGGCGAGTTCGTGCGACGCGAACTGTCCCGACTCGGGGTCTCCGACCGCTTCATCGACGTGGTCCCGGGACTGAACACCCCGGTGACGTTCTGCGAGATCTTCCCGCCCGACCACTTCCCGCTGTACTTCTATCGCGACCCGATCGCCCCCGATCTGGTGATCCGCCCCGGCGAGATCGACGTCGATGCCGTGCGGACGGCGAGGGTGTTCTGGTCCACCGTGACGGGCTTGAGTCGGGAGCCGAGTCGGGCCGCCCACTTCGCGGCCTGGGACGCGCGGGGGCGCCGACCGCTCACGGTGCTCGACCTCGACTACCGCCCGATGTTCTGGGGGAGCCCCGACGAGGCGCGCTCCCAGGTGCGAGCGGCGATCGGGCAGGTGACGGTGGCGGTCGGCAACCTCGAGGAGTGCGAGATCGCCGTCGGCGAGACCGACCCGGACCGTGCCGCGGACGCCCTGCTCGAGCGGGGTGTTCAGCTGGCGATCGTGAAGCAGGGCCCCAAGGGCGTCCTCGCCAAGACGCGCGAGCGCCGCGTCGAAGTGGCGCCGTTCGCCGTGGCGGTCGTGAACGGTCTCGGTGCGGGCGATGCCTTCGGCGGGGCCCTGTGCCACGGTCTGCTCGCCGACTGGGACCTCGAAGAGACGCTGCGCTGGGCGAACGCCGCGGGCGCGATCGTCGCGGGCAGACGCGAATGTTCGACCGCGATGCCGGGCGAAGCCGACGTCCGCCACCTCCTCGACGGGTCGGTGGCGCGTGTTTGACCTCGACGAACTGCGCCGCATCCGAGCCGAGGAGCCGGGTCGTGTCGCGCACGCGCTGCGCGACCGGCGGCGGCGGTCTCTGCTTGACGGCGACGGGCGCCTGTTCATCGTCGCGGCCGACCACCCCGCGCGCGGCGCCTTGGGCGTGGGCGGCCGCTCCGGCGCGATGGCCAGCAGGGTCGACCTGCTGGAACGGCTCGTGGCCGCCCTGGGGCGCCCCGGTGTCGACGGCGTGCTCGGCACCCCCGACATCGTCGAGGACCTCGCCCTCCTCGGCGCGCTGGACGGGAAGATCGTCGTCGGATCGATGAACCGCGGGGGTCTGCAGGGCGCGACCTTCGAGATGGACGACCGATTCACGGCCTACGACGTGCCGGCCCTGACTCGCGACGGGATCGACCTCGCCAAGCTCCTCGTGCGCATCAACCTCGGCGACCCGGCGACGGCACCGACGCTCGAGGCGAGCGCGGCGGCCGTGACGGCAGCCGCCGAGGCGCGGATCCCGATCATGCTCGAACCCTTCATGAGCTTCTGGGAGCAGGGTCGCGTCCGCACCGACCTGACGGCCGACGCTGTCATCAGGTCGATCGCCATCGCCACGGGGCTCGGCAACACGTCGGCCTACAGCTGGTTGAAGCTCCCCGTGGTTCCCGACATGGAGCGCGTGGCCGAGGCCTCGACGTTGCCGACCCTCCTCCTCGGCGGCGATCCGACGACCGGTCCGGACGAGACCTTCGCCTCCTGGCAGGATGCGCTGACCCTCCCTGGCATCCGGGGCCTCGTCGTCGGGCGCACCCTGCTCTATCCCGACGACGACGACGTGGCCGGGGCGGTCGACACCGCGGCAGCGATGGTGCACCCCCGCGCGGTCGCCGGACGAGCATGACGAACGAATGGCTCTACCCTCGCGGGTCGCTGGCCGAGGGGCCGTGGGAGAGCATCGGCGGCGCGGGAAGGGCGCCGGGGTGGACGCACACGGGGATCCGCGTCGCGGAGCTCGACGGCGAGATCCGCCTTCCCGCCGACGCCGTCGAGCGCATGGTCGTGCCCCTGGCCGGATCGTTCTCCGTCGTGCTCGGCGACAGCCGCTGGGAGCTGGCGGGGCGGGAGTCGGTCTTCCACGGGCCGACCGACGTCGCGCACGCCGGCATCGACACGCCGCTCCGCGTCATCGGCACCGGTCGGGTCGCCGTCGCGGAGGCGCCGGCGACCCGGTCCTCGGACCCCACGGTCATGCGAGCCGCGGACGTGCCGGTCGAGATCCGCGGTGCCGGGCGCTCCACCCGGCAGGTGCACAACTTCGGTGTGCCGGGGGCGATGGCCGCGCAGAAGCTCATCGTGTGCGAGGTGATCACGCCCGCCGAGAACTGGTCGTCGTACCCGCCTCACAAGCACGATGCGCCGTCGCCGACCGAGAGCGAACTCGAGGAGATCTACTACTTCGAGACGGCTCCCGCCCGCGGCACGACGCCGCCCAGCGGAGCGGAGCCGTTCGGGCTGTTCGCGGCCTACGCCTCGGATCGACGGCCCATCGACACGACCGCCCGCGTCGGCACGGGCGACATCGCGTTCGTGCCGTACGGATATCACGGACCCGCGGTCGCCGCCCCCGGCTACGACCTCTACTACTTGAACGTCATGGCCGGCCCGGGCGCGGAGCGCGCCTGGCGCATCACGGACGACCCCGCTCACGCATGGGTGCGCTCTTCCTGGGCGCACCAGCGCCCCGACCCTCGATTGCCCTACGCGGCGAAGGAGACCGACGCATGACCCTCGACCCCGAATCCGCGCCGTCCATGGCACCCCGGACGCGGACGATGACCGTCGCCCAGGCGTTGATCACCTTCCTCGCCAACCAGTGGACGGTCGACGGAGACATCCGCGAACGCACCATCGCGGGCACGTTCGGCATCTTCGGTCACGGCAACGTCGCCGGCATTGGACAGGCGCTGGTGCAGCTGCACACCGACGAGCCCGGTCTCATGCCCTACCACCAGGCGCGCAACGAGCAGGCGATGGTGCATCAGGCCGTGGGCTACGCACGGATGCACCGCCGGCGCGCCACCTACGCCGCCGCCGCATCCGTCGGCCCGGGGGCCGCCAACATGCTCACCGGGGCCGCTCTGGCCACGGCGAACAGACTCCCCGTGCTGTTGCTGCCGTCGGACACCTTCGCGACGCGCGTGGCCGATCCCGTTCTGCAGCAGCTCGAGCATCCCCACGACACCGGCCTCCAGGTCACCGACGCGTTCCGCCCCGTCTCGCGGTTCTTCGACCGCGTCCAGCGCCCCGAGCAACTGTTCTCGATCGCGCTCGCCGCGATGCGCGTGCTGACCGATCCCGCCGAGACGGGGGCCGTCACGATCGCCCTGCCCGAAGACGTGCAGGCCGAGGCGATCGAGGTGCCGGTCGAGTTCCTGGAGCCGCGTGACTGGCACGTGCGACGGCCCGTGCCCGAGCCCGACGAGCTGGGGCGGGCGATCGCGGCGATCCGCGGGGCCCAGGCGCCGTTCATCGTGGCCGGGGGAGGAGTGCTCTACTCGGGGGCCGAAGACGCTCTGCGTCGCCTCGTGGAGCAGACGGGAATTCCCGTGGGCGCCACGCAGGCGGGCGTCGGCGTGCTGCCGTGGGATCATCCCCAGTACCTCGGCGGCGTCGGCGCGACCGGGTCCACGGCCGCGAACAGACTGGCCGCCGACGCGGACCTCGTCATCGGGGTGGGCACCCGCTACAGCGACTTCACCACCGCGAGCCGCAGCGCCTTCCGACGTGACGGGGTCCGCTTCGTCAACATCAACGTCGCCTCCTTCGATGCCTACAAGCACGGCAGCCGTCTGCCGGTGGTCGCCGACGCCCGGCGGGCACTGGACGCACTCGTCGACGGACTCGAGGGGACGGCCGTCGAGGCCTCGTACGCGGAGCGGATCCGGGTCGAGAAGGCCGAGTGGGAGGCGGTCGTCGACCGCGCGCTCGCTCCCACGGGCGCGAGGCTGCTCGGGCAGTCCGAGATCATCGGCGCCGTCCACGCCGCCAGCGACCCCACGGACGTGCTCGTGCAGGCGGCCGGTTCTCTTCCCGGAGATCTGCACAAGCTATGGAGGGTGCGCGACCCACTCGGCTACCACGTCGAGTACGCGTTCTCGACGATGGGATACGAGATCGCCGGCGGCCTCGGGGTGCGTCGCGGTGCGCCCGATCGAGAAGTGCTCGTCATGGTCGGCGACGGGTCGTATCTGATGCTGCACACCGAGCTCGTCACCGCGGTGTCGGAGGGACTGAAGATCGTCGTGGTCCTCGTGCAGAACCACGGCTATGCATCGATCGGACACCTCTCCGAGACCGTGGGCGCCCAGCGGTTCGGAACCGCGTACCGCATGACGGATGCCGCGGTGCCCGACCTCGAGGGCGAGCGATACGTGCCGATCGATCTGGCCGCGAACGCACGGTCGTACGGCGTGGACGTCATCGAGGTCGCGCCCGGTGAGGGCGCTGCGCGCGATCTCGAGGCCGCGGTGAGAGCGGCGAAGGCGTCTTCGCGGACGACCCTCATCCATGTCGATGCCGATCCGCTGCGGTACGCCCCCGACGGCGAGGGGTGGTGGGACGTCCCGGTCGCCGCGCACTCGACGCTGCCGTCGACCGCTCTCGCGCGCGCCGATTACGAACGGCTGCGCGCGCGGCAGCGGCCGCTGCTCGGCTGAGCACGGTCCTCCCCGTCCAGTCGCGAACGGCGGTGGCCCCGAAGGTCCACCGCCGTTCGCCGTCGTTCGAGGCGAGCGCTCAGGGCTGCGAGTGGGACTCCCGGCCGATGATGGATCGGAGCGTCTCGAGGGGCAGTTTCGGCGTCCGGTCCTCGAAGGCGAGGCCGTTCGCCTCCTGCATCGTGTCGGTGAGCTGCGTGTAGCAGAAGCCGGACAGCACGGTGCTGTCGAGGAGAGCGCCGAAGAGGCCGCGGAGGTGATGTTCCAGCTCTTCGGGGGTCGCGCTCGTGGAGTATCCCCATGCCGGCGCCGAGGCGGAGGTCTCGTACTTCACGCCCCCGAACTCGGTGACCATGACCGGGAGGGTGTCGACGTCGGCCGTCCCCTCCGCCATCATCAGCCGGTGCGACGGGCCGTACCCGGCGAACAATCGCGACAGGGCGTCCCGATCGGCGTAGCGCCGGGCGAACGTCTCGGGGTCGGGGTCGTAGTCGTGCACCGAGAGGATGTCCGATCGGGTGTGCTCCCACCCGTCGTTCGAGATGACGGGGCGGGTCGGATCGAGCGCGCGGGTCAGGTCGGCCAATCCGCGCGTGAACGCCCGCTGCGGCTCGTCCGTGACGACGTCGCGCACGCCCCAGCTCTCGTTGAAGGGCACCCACGTGACGATCGAGGGGTGCGAGCGATCGCGACGGACGAGGTCGACCCACTCGCGGGTCAGATCGGTCATCGCGCTGGTGGTGAATTCGAACGCGGCGGGCGCCTCTCCCCACAGCAGCAGGCCGAGCCGGTCCGCCCAATAAAGGAACCGGGGGTCCTCGGCCTTCTGGTGGAGGCGGGCGGCATTGAATCCCATGTCCTTGATGAGCTGCACCTCGGCCCGCAGCGCGTCCGCGCTGGGTGCGGCGAGGTGGGACTCCGGCCAGAACCCCTGCTCGAGTACCGAGCGGACGAAGTACGGCCGGTCGTTGAGCAGGAACCGTCCGGCCGCCGTGCCGACGGTACGCAGCCCCAGGTACGACGAGACCGCGTCGACGGAGTCCCCGTCGGTGATCGTGACGGTCGCGTCGATCAGTCGGGGTGTCTCGGGCGTCCAGACGAGCTTCTCGTAGTGCTGTCCGTTGCGCTGGTCGCGCAGGGGGATGTCGAGGATCGGCGCCCCCGTGGCCGGCGACGCGACCTGCACCCGGGTGAGAGGGGAACCGGCGTAGCTCAGCTGCACGTCGATCACCGCGTCGGGGCCGAGGGGGCGGTTGCAGAGGACTTCCAGGACGACGCTGTCGGTGCTGCGCGTCGTGCGCCACGAGAGTTCGGTGATGTGGGTCGCGGGCACCTCCTCGACCCACACAGGCTGCCAGATGCCGCTCGTGCGGGAGTACCAGATCTCGTGCGGCTCCGGCAGCCACTCCTGCTTGCCCCGGGGCTGACCGACGTCGAGGGGACGGTCGATCGCCTGCACGACGAGGAGATCGTCGCCGTCCGCGGCGATGTGGTCGGTGATGTCGGCGGTGAAGGGCGTCTGCCCACCGCGGTGCGTGGCCACCTGGCTGCCGTTGAGCCAGACGGTCGCGGCGTAGTCGACCGCGCCGAAGTGCAGCAGAAGGCGCCCGGCGGGGTTGGTGCGCGCGACCTCCTCGGCGCTCAGACGACGGGAGTACCAGAGCACCGCGTGGTAGGACGTGTCGCCGATGCCCGAGAGAGCCGATTCCGGAGGGTACGGCACGGCGATGACGCGGTCGAAGTCGCCGGTGCGGAACCAGCCCGCCGCCGTGCCGGTTTCGTCGTCGTCGTAGGCGAAGCGCCACTCGCCGTCGAGGCTCCGCCAGTCGGGTCGGCGCAGCTGCGGTCGCGGGTACTCGCCATCGAGGTCGGATGCAGGAGGAGTCAGGGGTTGCATGCGCAACACTGTGGCGCAGATTTTCCAGCGCTGCAAATTAGCTCGCGGTACTCCCGCGCACGACCAGGTCGAATCCGACCGTCTCGTGCCGACCGGGGCCGCCCGCTCCGTCCATGCGCTCCCGGAGCATCCGGAAGGCCGTTCGGGTCAGCGTGGGCTTGTCGGGGCGGACGGTCGTCAGCCCCGGATTGGTGAAGTTGGACATCAGGATGTCGTCCCACCCGACGACGCCCACGTCGTCGGGGACGACGCGTCCCGCGCGGGCGAGGGCCTTCATCGCCCCGATGCCGGCGAGGTCGTCGAAGCACACCAGGCCGTCGAAGCTCACCCCCGTCTCGATCGCATCGATCACCGCCGCCTCGGCCGCGAACGCCCCGAAGCGCTGCATCGGGATGAGCAGGTCGTCGCTGCGATGAGCTCCGCAGTCCTCGAGGGCCGACAGATAGCCCTCGGCGCGCAGGCTCGCCGTCGCATGGCCGGCGGCTGCCGCGTATCCGAGGAAGGCGATGCGCGTCCGCCCCGAGTGCAGCAGGTGGAACGTGGCGGCCCGCGCCGCGGCGATGTTGTCGACCATGACGTGATCGACCGTCGGCGGCGGAGGGATCTCGCCCAGCAGGACGAGAGGGGTGGACCCGCGGAACTGCTCGATGGCGTCGGCGTCGAGTTCGGTGGGCTGGAAGATGAGTCCGTCGATCAGCCCCTGCTCGCGCCCCCGCAGAACCGCTCGCTCGTCATCGAGACTGCCCGACGTCTGCTCGATCAGCAGGCGGTAGTCGAAGCCGCCGATCTCGGTGGAGACGAGGGCGGCCAGCTCCGCGAAGTAGGGCGTCTCGATCGCCGGCAGCGCGAACGCGACCATCCCCGTCGTGCCGGTGGCCAGACGACGGGCGATGCTGTGAGGGACGTATCCCAGCTCATCGATGGCGGCCTGCACCCGGGCACGCGTGGAGGGGCGCACGTGCTGATACCCGCGCACGACGTTGGACACGGTCTTGATGGACACCCCCGCGAGCGTGGCCACGTCCTGCAGGGTCGCCGACACCGCGGGCCTCATCGCTCGACGAGGGTCATCTCGAACCCGTAGAGGTCGGGGCGGTAGCAATGGCGGCCGTACTCGACGGCGGCGCCGTCGGCGTCGTAGGCGGTGCGGTCCATGGTGAGCACGGGGGCGCCGCGTCCGATGTCCAGCAGCAGCCCCTCGTCGACGCTGGCCCGACGGGCGCCGATGCGCTGGCGCGCGACGCGCAGCGTCACGCCCCGGGCATGCAACTCCTGGTAGAGGCCGACCTCGGCGAGTCGCTCCGCGGTAATGTCGGCGAAGGTGTCGGGCAGATAGTTCTCGAGGACGGCGATCGGCACGGAGTCGGCGAAGCGCACGCGGCGGATCTTCAGCACGCGGGAGGTCTGGTCGAGACCCAACTGCTCGGTCACCTCGGGACCCACCCGGGCGAAGGTCACGTCGAGCACGCGGGTGGAGGGGACGCGTCCCGACCGCTTCAGGTCGTCGTACAGGCTGGTCAGATCGATCTGCCGCGCCACCGAACCGTGGACGACCTGTGTTCCCACTCCGCGTCGGCGAACGAGCAGGCCCTTGTCGACGAGTTCCTGGATGGCGCGTCGCACCGTCGGTCGCGAGAGCGACAGTCTCTCGCTCATCGAGACCTCGTTCTCGAGCCGAGCGCCCGGGGGCAGGGCCCCCGAGGCGATTGCGGCCTCGAGTCCGCGCGAGAGCCGGATCCACAGTGGCGCGGCCTGCGCCATAGGCTGAAGCAGCTGTTCCGCCGGCAGCACGACCGGCTGTTCTCCCTCGAGCATGCGACCCTCGACTCTCGTCCGGACTGACAAAACCTGCGTATGTCATGTTAGTACAAAGTCGCCCGAGACGGTTGACGACCTCATTCCAATTGTCCTAACATGCAGACGGGATGGACCCGACAGCTCGGCAAAGCAGCCGACGGGGTGTTTCCAGGAGAGGCATCGCAATGAAGCGCAAATACGTCGTTGCTGCGTTCACGGCCACCGTGGTCACCGCGGCGGGACTCACCGGCTGCTCCGCCGGAGACGCCACGAGCGGCGACGGCACGGACGGCCCCGTGACGATCAGCATTCTGGAGAGCAAGCAGACCAACATCGACGCGATCTCCAAGGAGATCCCGGGCTTCGAAGCCGCGATGAAGGAGCAGGGCAAGGACATCAAGGTCGACCTCATCGCCGATGTGCTGACGGACGAGCAGGTGAAGACCAAGCTCACCCAGCAGCTCATCGCCGGTCAGGCGCCCGACGTGCTCGACATCGGCGAGAACATGGCCATAGCGTGGTCGTCGGCCGGTTACCTCGAGCCCCTCGATTCCTACCTCGACCAGTGGGAGGGCTGGGAGCACTACTACCCCGCCGTCAAAGAGGCCATGACCCGACAGGACGGTCAGGTCTACAACCTCCCCTCCGGCGCCGGCGTGCTGAACCTCTTCTACCGCAAGGACGTGCTCGAGCAGCTCGGCGTCGACACGACGCAGCCCAAGACCTGGGACGACCTGATCTCGCGCCTCGAGAAGGTCAAGGCGGCCACCGGTGGGACGCCCATCGTCATCCCCGCCGGAACGGCCTGGGGTGGCGGAACGTGGGGCGAGGGCTTCCAGCCTCTGCTCGGCGGGACCGACACCGGGTACTACGACAGCGAGACGGCGACGTGGGATCTCGACACCCCCGGCTGGCTCGCCGTCTTCGAGCTCTACGCCGAGCTCGTGCAGAAGGGCCTCATGCCGGTCCAGGATCTGCAGAACCCGAACCCGTGGGAGCCGACGAAGTACGTCAAGTTCCCCGCGGGCGACATCCAGGTCTCGGCTCAGGGCACGTGGGGATGGAAGTTCGACTGGGGCCCCGACGGTGCCACCCCCATCGACGGCCTCACCGAGAAGGTCTCGACGTGGCAGTGGCCGGGTCTGCGCGACGGCGACCAGCCCTACGGCTGGAGCAGCACCGGTGGCGGTTACGCGATCTCCGCCGACTCCGACAAGAAGGCCGCGGCCTTCGAGTTCATCAAGTACCTCTCCAGCGGCAAGCCGCTGGCCGAGCAGCTCGTGGCCTCGGGAGCGGCGTCCGCCCGCGACGACCTCGACGACGTGGCCCCCTACTCCGGCGAGCCGCAGCTGCTGCAGGCCGGTGAAGACCTCTCGAACAGCGTCTTCGTGGTGACCGGCGACGGCGCCGACCAGATCAGCCAGGCGGTCGCCACCGCGACCGAGCTGATCCTGAGCGGTCAGGCCGACGGCAAGCAGGCCTACGAGGCCTTCAAGAAGGACGCCACCGACCTGCTCGGACCGAGCCTGGTGAAGCAGTGACGTCGATCATCGACGTCCCCGCCGCGGTGCAGACGGCTGAGC
>Ga0308157_10006581_pt1 | contig 13843 bp, 11 predicted proteins | sample PhyBR1_FD_201035 | JGI IMG/M metagenome (GOLD analysis project Ga0308157, IMG submission 201035) | Phyllosphere microbial communities from UC Gill Tract Community Farm, Albany, California, United States - DLSLB.R1 | ecosystem: Host-associated > Plants > Phyllosphere > Unclassified | place: USA...
ACGGATCAGGAGGAAAGGTTCAGCAGCTCGCTCTATGGTCATGTTATTAAAAGAGTAAAATAATATTTGCCAAACCGGTGATTATAAAGCCAGCAGAGGCCAAGACAACTCAAACATGCAGCAATAGGTGTTCCCGCTCCCAGGGGCTGATGACGGTCATGAACTCCTGGTGCTCCAGTTCCTTGATGGCCGTATAGACATCGATGAAGCGCTCGCCCAGTACATCGCGCAAGCGGTCTTCCTGCCGCAACAGCGCCAGCGCCTGCGGCAGCCCTTGCGGCAGCTCGTAGAAATGGTCGTAGGCGCTGCCGTTGTAGATTGGCGTCGGCTCCAGCTGGTCGACCAGGCCAAGATAACCGCAGGCCAGCGTTACCGCAATGCCGAGATAGGGATTGGCGTCGGCGCCGATGATGCGGTTCTCCACCCGCCGCTGCTCGACGCCGGAAATCGGAATGCGGAAGCCCACAGTGCGGTTGTCCATGCCCCACTGGACGTTGATCGGCGCTGCTGTGTGGCGCACGATGCGGCGGTAGGAATTCACATACGGCGCCAGGATCGCCATCGCCGCCGGCGTGTAGCGTTGCAGGCCGCCGATGTAGTGGCGGAACTGCGGCGACGGCGAGCCGTCCGCCAGGCTGAAGATATTGCGGCCGCTGACGGCGTCGCTCACGCTCTGGTGCACATGCATCGCCGATCCCGGCTCACCGGCCATCGGCTTGGCCATGAAGGTGGCGTACATATCGTGCTTCAGCGCCGCTTCGCGCAGCGTGCGTTTGAAGTAGAACACGTTGTCAGCCAACGCCAGCGCATCGCCGTGCTGGAAGTTGAGGCCCATCTGGCCGGCGCCGGTTTCGTGGATCAGCGTATCGACGTCGAGGTTCATCAGCGCGCAATAGTCGTAGATATCCTCGAACAGCGGATCGAATTCATTGACGGCGTCGATGCTGTAGACCTGGCGCGTGGTCTCGGCACGGCCGCTGCGGCCGACCGGCGCCTTCAAAGGCAGGTCGGGATCGATATTCTTCTCGGTGAGGTAGAACTCCAGTTCAGGCCCGACGATGGGCTTCCAGCCCTTGTCCGCATACAGCTTGAGCACACGGCGCAAAACAGAGCGCGGCGCGAAATCGACCAGCGTGCCGTCGGCAAAGTAGCAATCGTGGATCACCTGCGCGGTCGGATCGATGGCCCACGGCACGGTGGTGATGCTGCCGGGGTCCGCGCGCAGGATCATGTCGCGGTCGGTGTTGGAGATGGCGCGGTCGTAGGCCGGGTCTTCGGTCGGGTAGTTGCCGGTGACGGTCATGCCAAGCACCGCTTCCGGTATGCGCATGCCACGGTCCTGCGTGAATTTGGCGCGTGGCAGAATCTTCCCGCGTGCCACGCCGGTCAGGTCGGGCACCAGGCATTCGATTTCAGTGACCCGCTTATCGTTGAGCCACTGGTCCATATCAGCATCGGAGAAATTTTCACGGATAGACATGACGAACTCTAAGTTGCTATCGACAGGTCTAGCTTACCATAATCATAACCTTGCTTCTTCTGCCTCCACGCGTGTCTGCACCAATATTTTCTTGATCTCCGGGACGCAGGAGCCGCAGTTGCCGCCAGCTTTCAGGCAGGCTGTCACTTCCGGCACGGTTTTCAAATCCTTTTCGCGGATGGCGTTGCAAATGGTGTTACGGCCCACGCCGAAGCACGAACACACGGTTGGTCCGGTATCGGCGCCCTTCTCCACCGGCATGCCGACCAGCAGGCCGACGCGGTCGATCTCGCTCAGCGCCTCTTTCACGAACAGGCTGGCCAGCCAGGCGCGCGACGGCATGTCCTGACGCGGCGACATGAAAATACATTGTTCGATGCGGTCATCCACCACGTGCACGGCGCGGTACACGCCGGCGGTCTTGTCTTCGTACTCCAGCCAGTCGGCATCCGGGTCGCTGACACCGAGCAGCGTGCGTGCCCATTCGGCATAGTTCTTGACTGTGTTGCGGCCGGCCAGTTCGTAGCGCGCGAATTCGCGGCCCTGGATGCGGGTCCAGTGCGCGATGCTGTCGAGATTCAGCGCATCGCGGCTCAGGATGAAGCCATGCCAGTTGACGCGGAACTGCTCGACACGCACCGGCGTATGCTTGAACTCAGGTTCGCCGGACACGGGATCGACCACCGGGTTGACCACCGCGCCGACGCGCGCATCGGATGCGGTCTGGCCATTCCAGTGAATTGGAATGAACACGCTGCCGCGCGGGATGCCGCCGCCGTGCTGCACTCGCGCCACCATCGCGCCCCATTCGGAAGTGATGCGCGCCAGTTCGCCTTCTTTGACACCACTCAGCAGCGCATCCTGCGGATGCATGTCCACGAACGATTCGGCGATGTGGTCGGCCAGCGTGGCGGACTTGCCGGTGCGCGTCATGGTGTGCCACTGATCGCGCACGCGGCCGGTGTTGAGCGACAGCGGATAATCTTCGCTGACGGCGTGACGCGGCAGGCGTGGCGCGGTAGCGATAAAGCGCGCCTTGCCGTCGGCGTGCGCGAATACGCCATCCTTGAACAACCGCGTTTCGACCCGCAATTCGCCGGAGATGGCGCGGCGTATCGGCCATTGCGTCGGTGCCAGCTCATCGTACTCGCGCTGTTCCAGGCCCGCGAGGCCGGACATATCAAACGCACGCGGTACCTCGCCAACTGCATTACGGAAGCCGCTCAGGCTCGCGTGCTCGTTGAATACATCATGCTGGCCAGTGTAGTCGAAACCTGCATAGCCCATGCGCTGGGCGAACAGCGCCATGATCTTCCAGTCAGGGAGCGCTTCGCCCGGCGCCGCCAGGAAGGCGCGCTGGCGCGAAATGCGACGCTCGGAGTTGGTCACCGTACCATCTTTCTCGCCCCAGCCCAGCGCCGGCAGCAGCACATCGGCATAGGCAGTGGTGTCGGTGTCCTGCATAATGTCAGAGGAAATCACCAGCTCGCACTTCTCCAGCGCGCGGCGCACCTGATCGGCATCCGGCATGCTGACGACCGGATTGGTGGCCATGACCCACACTGATTTGACCTTGCCTTCTTCGATGGCCTTGAACAGATCCACCGCCTTCAGGCCGCCCTTGTCGGCCATGGCCGGCGACTCCCAGAAAGTCTGCACCACGTCACGATGCTCTGCGCGCTCCAGGTCCATGTGCGCGGCGAGCATATTGGCCAGGCCGCCCACCTCGCGGCCACCCATGGCGTTCGGCTGGCCGGTGATCGAGAACGGTCCCATGCCCGGCTTGCCGAGCCGGCCGCCGATCAGGTGGCAGTTGATGATGGCGTTGGCCTTGTCAGTGCCTGCCGACGACTGGTTCACGCCCATCGAGTAGGCGGTGATGGTCTTGTGGTTGGCGGCAAACAGTTCGTAGAACTCCAGCAGCAGCGGCAGTTCGATGCGGCATATTTTCGCCACCACGGCCGGATCGGCGCAATCGGCATGGGCGACATCCAGCGCCGCCTCGAAGCCGTTGGTATGCTGCGCGATGAATTGCGGATCGACGGCGCCGATGCGCGACAGGTAGCTCAGCAAACCGTTGAACAGCCAGACATCGGTGCCCGCCTTCACCGGCAGGTGCAGGTCTGCCAATTCGCAGGTCGCCGTGCGGCGTGGATCGACCACCACCAGCTTCATTTGCGGGCGCGCTTCCTTGGCTTTCAGGATGCGCTGGAACAGGATAGGATGGCACCATGCGGTATTGGAGCCCACCAGCACGACCATGTCCGCCAGCTCCAGATCGTCATAACAGACCGGCACCAGGTCTTCGCCAAACGCCCGCTTGTAGCCCGCCACGGCGGACGACATGCACAGGCGCGAGTTGGTGTCTATGTTGGCGCTGCCGACGTAACCCTTCATCAGCTTATTGGCGACGTAATAGTCCTCGGTCAGCAACTGGCCGGAGACATACAGCGCTACAGCATCCGGGCCATGCTCTGCGATGATGCGCTTCCACTCGCCGGCCACCTTGTCCAGCGCCTCGTCCCATGACGCGCGACGCAGGCCATCGGCCTCGCGCACCTGTGGATACAGCAGGCGGCCCTCCAGCCCCACGGTTTCGCCAAGCGCGGAACCTTTGACGCACAGGCGGCCCTTGTTTGCCGGATGCTGCTTGTCGCCGGCAATCGCAAACATGCCATCGCCCTTTGGCGTAGCCAGCACGCCGCAGCCTACGCCGCAATAGGCGCAAGTGGTACGGATGGCCAGATGGTCGGTAGACAAGTTCAAAATAATCCTTCAGGCGGCCCGGTTGGACAGGGCTTCGCCAAATAACAGGGTTAGCCGGATAGGCGTGATGTCGCTGCGGTTCTGGATCAGGTTGAAGTACCAGGGGCCATCCTTGACGTCGCCGTACAGCACGGCCCCGGTGACGCGGTTGTCTCTCAACACCAGCCGCTTGTAGACGCCACGGCGCGCGTCGCGCAGCACCAGGTCTTCACTGCCTTCGCCACCGATGAAGTCACCGACCGAATACAGGTCGACGCCGGTGACTTTCAGCCGTGTCGGCGAAGTTTGCTGCACATAGCGGCGCACGCCAGCGCCGGCGAGGTGCGCGCCGCAAACGCGCGCCTGGTCCCAGATCGGCGCCACCAGGCCAAAAGTGGCGCTGCGGTGCTGCACGCATTCGCCAACGGCGTAGATGCGCGGATCGTAAGTTTGTAGCGTATCGTCCACCACGATGGCGCGTTCGCAATGCAGGCCGGCGGCCTTGGCCAGTTCGATATTCGGACGCACGCCGGCAGTCATCACCACCAGGTCGGCCGGAATCTCGCTGCCATCCTTGAAGCGTACACCGGTCACGCGGTCCGGACCGCGAATCTCCTCGGTTTGCGCGCCCATTATGAACTTGAGTCCCTTGGCCTCCAGCGCCTTTTGCAGCAGCAGCGCGGCAGGCTTGTCGAGCTGCTGATTCATTAACACGTCGCTGACATGCACCACGGTCACGTTCATCCCCTGGCGTTGCAGGCCGTTGGCCGCCTCAAGTCCCAGCAGGCCGCCGCCAATAATGACGGCGTTGCGATGATTGCGCGCCATTGCCAGCATCTGTTCCACATCCTGGATATCGCGGAAAGCCAGCACGCCTTTCAGCTGATGGCCCGGCACCGGAATGATGAAAGGCTTGGAGCCGGTGGCGATCAGCAGTCGATCGTACTTCACTTCCAGGCCGGACTTGGCGCGCACGATACGTTTGCGGCGGTCGATGTGCACCACCGGGTCGCCGGCGTGCAGCGTGATATTGTGCTGCACATACCATTCGCGCGTGTTGAGCATGATGTCTTCCATGCTCTTCTCACCCGCCAGCACCGGCGACAGCAGGATGCGGTTGTAGTTACCGTGCGGCTCGGCGCCGAACACGGTGATGTCGTACATGTCCGGCGCCAGCTTGTACAGTTCCTCGACCGTACGCATGCCGGCCATGCCGTTGCCGATGACGACAAGCGCGGGTTTCACAGGCCTACCCAGACTTTGCCGCCGTCGATGCGCACAGGATAGGTGCCCACCGAATGCTCCGGCGCTTCCAGGCACTCACCGGTCTGCAAGTCGAAGTGCTGCTTGTAGATCGGCGAAGCCACCACAATGCGCTCGCCCAGCGACCCGACCAGGCCACGCGACAGCACAGACGCTTCGGAATTCGGATCATAGTTATCGATGGCGAATACGCGCGGCTCGCCCGCATCGACGTGAAACACTGCCACCTGCATGTCGTTCAGCAGCGCACACACGCCGGTGTTGGGTACGATGTCATCCAGTTTGCAGACGGCGATCCAGTTATCGGTTTGAATATCACGGTGCATCATCTTCTCCTCAAGCTGCCTTGACTGCAATAGGGATCACGCGCTTGCGCTCTTCGATCGTGGCCGGACGGATCTGGCCGCGTTCTTCCATGAACAACACGTTCTCGTCGCCCTTGTCGCTGTTGACGAAGTGGCGGAAGCGCTTGCGCGTTTCTGGATTCTCGACCGCCTCCTTCCACTCGCAAGCGTAGGTGTCGACCACATGCTGCATATCGGCTTCCAGCTCGGCGCCGATGCCCAGTTTGTCCTGCACCACCACCTGTTTCAGGTAATCCAGTCCGCCTTCCAGGTTCTCGCGCCAAGTGCTGGTACGTTGCAGACGGTCGCCGGTGCGGCTGTAGAACATCAGGAAGCGGTCGATGTACTTGACCAGCGTCTCCTTGTCCAGCTCCGTCGCCAGCAGCTCGGCGTGACGCGGCTTCATGCCGCCATTACCGGCCACGTACAGGTTCCAGCCTTTTTCGGTGGCGATGATGCCCACGTCCTTGCCCTGCGCTTCGGCGCACTCGCGGGTACAGCCGGAGACGCCGAACTTGATCTTGTGCGGCGTGCGCAGGCCTTTGTAGCGGTTTTCCAGTTCAATCGCCAGGCCGATGGAATCATCGACACCGTAGCGGCACCAGGTCGAGCCGACGCAGGACTTCACCGTGCGCAGCGACTTGCCGTAGGCGTGGCCGGACTCAAAACCAGCGGCGATCAGTTCTTCCCAGATCAGCGGCAACTGCTCCACGCGTGCGCCAAACAGGTCGACGCGCGCGCCGCCGGTGATCTTGGTGTACAGGCCATACTTCTTGGCCACCATGCCGACCGCGATCAGGCCATCGGCCGTCACCTCGCCAGCCGGCATGCGCGGCACTACCGAATAGGTGCCGTCCTTCTGAATATTGCCGAGGAAGTAGTCGTTGGTATCCTGCAGGCTGGCGTGTTCCTTCTTCAGCACGAACTCGTTGTTGATCGTCGCCAGAATGCTGGCGGCCAGCGGCTTGCAGACGTCGCAGCCGAGCCCTTTGCCGTGCTTGTGCAGCAAGTCGCTGAAAGTGCTGACCTTGCCGACTTTGATCAGGTGGAACAGCTCCTGGCGGGAGTAGGCGAAGTGTTCGCACACATGGTTATTCACCTCCATGCCCTGCTTCTTCATCTCGGCCTTCATCACCTGCGTTACCAGTGGCACGCAGCCACCGCACGCGGTACCGGCGGTGGTACAGGATTTCAGTTCGCCGATGGTGGTGGCGCCGTTCTGCACAGCGGCGCACAGCTGGCCTTTGGAGATGTTATTGCAGGAGCAGATCTGCGCGCTATCCGGCAGCGCGTCCACGCCCAGCGCCGGCCTGGCGGCGCCGTCGGATTGCGGCAGGATCAGGAACTCCGGCGATTCCGGCAGTTCGATCTTGTTCAGCATCATTTGCAGCAGCGTGCCGTATTCGGCGGCATCACCCACCATCACGCCACCCAGCAGGTATTTGCCGCAACTGGACACGACGATCTTTTTGTAGATCTGTTTGCGCTCGTCGATGAACTGATACGAGTGGCTGCCCTCTTCCTTGCCATGCGGGTCGCCGATCGAGGCGACGTCCACACCCATCAGTTTCAGCTTGGTGCTCATGTCGGCGCCAGCGAATTCCGCCGCCTCACCCAGCATGTGCCTGGCGGCGACGCGCGCCATTTCGTAGCCTGGCGCCACCAGGCCGAAGATCAAGCCGCCCCACAGCGCGCACTCGCCGATTGCATACACATGCGGATCGGAGGTGACACAGTTGTTATTGATTTCGATGCCACCACGTGGGCCGATCGCCAGGCCGGCTTCCTTGGCCAGCATGTCGCGCGGACGGATACCGGCGGAGAACACGATCATGTCGGCTTCCAGATAGCCGCCATCGGCAAACTCCATACGGTGCGTGGCTTCGACGCCGTCGACGATGGCGGTGGTGTTTTTGCCGGTGTGGACGGTCACGCCCAGCTCTTCGATCTTACGGCGCAGCACGCGGCCGCCGTGGTCGTCGACCTGCACCGCCATCAGGCGCGGCGAGAATTCCACCACATGGGTGTCCAGCTTGAGGTCGCGCAAGGCCTTGGCGCATTCGAGGCCCAGCAAACCACCGCCGATGACTACGCCGGTCTTGGCGTGCTGGCCGCATTCCATCATCGCTTCCAGGTCTTCGATGGTGCGGTAGACGAAGCAGTCCTTGCGGTCCTTGCCCGGCAGCGGCGGCACGAACGGGAACGAGCCGGTGGCGATGACCAGTTTGTCATACGGCAGAACCTCGCCTTCGCCAGTGGTGACGGTCTTCGCCTTGGTGTCGATGGCGGTGGCGCGGGTATTCAGGCGCAGCACCATGTCGTCGCGGTCGAAGAAGCCAGGCTTCACCAGCGACAGGTCGTCGGCGGTTTTACCGGAGAAGAATTCTGACAGGTGCACGCGGTCATAGGCGGGACGCGGCTCCTCGCACAGTACCGTCACTTGCAGGTTGGCGACGCCACTGTTCGCCAGGCTTTCCAGGAATTTGTGGCCCACCATGCCGTGACCGATAGCGATAATTTTCATGATGCCTTCCCTTAAGCGGTAGCGATTGCGGATTTTTCGACGGTGTCTGCACTGAAGCGTGCAGCCAGCGCGCACAGCGCGGAGATGGCGACCAGGACGCCGAGGATGCTCAGCGTCTGCTGCACATCGCCGGTACCCTTCATCAGGAAGCCTGCGGCGACGGCGCCCACATTGCCGCCAGCGCCAATGATGCCGGCCACGCCGCCAAGGGCGCGCTTGTCGATGAACGGCACTACGGCGTAAGTCGCGCCGCATGCCATGTGGGTGAACAGGCCGAACACCAGCATGGCGCCGATCGCCAGCGCGGCATTGCCGGCGTGGGCAAACATCAGCAGGCCGGCGCCCTCGCCCAGCATCAGCACGAACAGCAGCGTGACACGATGATTCAGGTTGCCGCCGGCAGCCGCCTTGTCGGATACCCAGCCGCCCAGCGCGCGGGCGAACAGCGCCAGCAGGCCGAAGCTGCCGGCCGCCATGCCGGCTTGCGCCAGCGTCAGGTTGAAGTGGTCGACGTAGTAGATCGCGGCGATGTTGTGAATGAAGATCTCGATGCCGAAGCAAGCACCATAGGTGATGAACAGCAGCCATACGCGGTAGTTGGCAGCGGCCAGCTTGAACGACGACCAGCCACCTTTCTTTCCACCTTCAATCGCCACGCCTGCAGCACGCAGCTCCTTGTAGTTACCTTGCGGGCAGTCCTGCGTGTAGCGGTAGTAGACGAAGGCCATGACGATCATCAGCACGCCCGGCACCATCAGCGCGGCGCGCCAGCCAAAGCCCTCGCTGACACCCAGCATCACCATGGCGGTCATCAGCAGCGGCATCAGGGCTTGCGCCACGCCGCCGCCGGCATTGCCCCAGCCAGCAGCGGCAGCATTGGCCGTGCCCACTACTTTAGGCGCAAACATCACCGAGGTATGGTACTGGGTGATGACGAAACTGGCGCCAGCCGCGCCGATGGCGAGGCGGAAGAACAAAAAGCTCTCGTAACTCTGCGCGAAGGCGACGCCGATCACCGGGATGGAACCCAGCAGCAGCAAGCCCGTATAGGCTTTGCGTGGGCCGAAGTGATCGCACAGCGGGCCGACAATCAGGCGCACGAGTATGGTGACGGCAACGGCGGCGATATTGATGTTGGCGATCTGGCCTGGCGTCAGGCTGAATTCCCCTTTAATCACCGGCATCAGCGGGGCGCAGGCGAACCACGCGAAGAAGCAGACGAAGAATGCCATCCAGGTCAAGTGAAACGCCCGCATCTGAGGCGTTGAAATCGAGAAGAGCTTGATGCTGGTAGCTTTGCTGGCCATTTTTTATCCCGTTCAGAAAACAAAAAGGCGTCCGCGCAACCGCAGGCCTCAAAGACCGGGTTGGGCGGACGCCGTTGTCCTGCCAGTCCGTCCTTGGACCAGCCATGCATTCGTGTACTTCCGGGAGATCGCCGTTGATCTCTTGCCCTTTGCTTTGCAAGAGCCGTGCCAGTCGCTAAAACGCTGGCTTACAGGGGGATGCGGCGACCTGGCGCGGCGTGTGCGCGCCTTCGGTGCGATGTTGCGGTGCGCGGTGCACGCTATCGGTGCGCAATGACGGTGCGCTATACTGTGTTATCAAAAACTCAAATCACTTATCAATGGAACAGCCGGACTACAGCAAATACACCACCGAAGAACCACAGGCGGCATCGGCATCGGCATCGGCATCGGCGCCACCGATCATGGTCGCGGGCAGGTGGCGGCGCATCGGCGCCTTCCTTATCGACGCGCTGATACTTGGCCTCGGTGGGCTGGCCGCAGGCGCCATCCTGGCGAAGCCGTTCACGGCGCTGGGACCATGGGGACGGCTGCTGGGCTTTGCGATTGCAGTCGTTTACTTCGGCTACACACAAAGCAGCAAGGGCGGCGGCCAGTCGCTCGGCATGCGGGTCCTCGGCCTGAAAGTCATCCGGCAGGATGGCGGCCTGCTGGACCTGCGGCAGGCGGTCGGACGCGCCACCATCTTCTGCGTCGCCTACTTCCTCAGCGGTCTGTCCACCTATCTCAGCGGCGGCAATCCATGGGTCAATGGCATCCTGTCCACGCCGCTGTTCGCCATCTATTTCAGCATCCTCTACCTGCTGCTGTTTAACCGCCGCACACGCCAGTCGCTGCATGACCTGGCGTTCCGCGCGTATGTAGTCAAAACCGCCCCAGGTTCGCTCGCGCTGCCGGTGCTGCCGGTGTGGCGCGGCCATGCCATCATTGCCGGTGGCACGATTGTCGTGCTGACGGTCGGTGGCCTGCTGGCGACGTTGCCGATATGGCCGAACAATCCATTTACCGCCATGCTCCAGCTACAGCAGACGGTCGCCCGCATGCCCGGCGTGTACGAAGCTGCGGTCGCGGTGAGCTTCCAGCAGTCCCAGGGCGTCACTGCCCCGATCCTGAGCGTCAGCACCACCATCGACAACTCGGTGTCCGACCGCGAGGCGCTGGCGCGCAGCATCGCCCGCACCGGACTGGAAAACTATCCCGACGGCCAGAACCTGCGGGCGGTGACGGTACGGCTGTCCAGCGGCTACGACATCGGCATCGCGCAGTCGTATCGCAGCTGGAACTACGCCTATCCGCCAATAGCATGGAAAAGCACGCCATGATCTGCCGCGCTTCTGCTGGCATTCGATACACTGCAATGGGAGAAGTCTGATGAGCGCAGCAAAATTCGCATCGATCGACGCCTATCTCGCTTCCGTCGATGCCCAGAAGGCGGAAACACTCAAGGCCATCATCGATTTCGTGGTGGCGGAATTCCCCAAGCTGCAAGCCAGGCTCGCATGGAACGTCCCGCACATTCACCTGGACGGAAAATACGTGATGGGACTGGCCGCCTATAAAAAGCACCTGACAGTGTCGCCATGGAGCGTTTTTGTCATGGATGACTTCAAGCAGCGCCTGGCGCCGTTGGTCGTGTTCAAGAACTGCTTCCAGATCCCGGTCGACTGGCATATCGACCGGGATCTGTTGCGAGACCTGGTGCGCGCCCGGTTGGCAGAGCTGGACTAGCCGGCGGCGGCCAGCGCGGCGGCGACCATTTCGTCGATTTCGCCGGAGATGTTGGACAGCACGCCGGCCACCACGGAGAACTCTTTGCCGGCCTGTCCGGCACGTGCGGCGACGATGCGGGCGTTGAAGGCCACCATGCGCGCCTGGCGGTTGATGGTTTCAATGTCCGTAATCACGCCACGCAGCTGCTTGCGCATCAATCGCGCATTCTGCTTGGCTTGCTCCTCGTAGATGCCGGTGATGGCGTTGAGGATGGCCAGCGTCGGCGTGGTGATGTGCACCAGTTCAGCCAGCAGCTCGGCCGACTGCGCCGATCCTTGGGCGATCGCCTTCAACGTGCGCTCGCCCAGATCGGCGAAGGCAACGATCTGCCTGTCACCATCCAGCTTGCCGAAGTAGGCTTCGCGCAGCTCCGGGCAGAACACGCCCGGCAAGCCATCCGCTTCGCCCAGCAGCGACTTGTGCGCGCCACGGAACAGCGACAACGCTTCCTGTGCCGTGGCCGTGCTGCCATCCTGTCCCTGCGACGCCAGCAGCGCGTACAGCACGATGCGCTGCGACGTAAAGCGGCGGCGGCCCGATAGATTAATCAGCGCGCTGAATACTTCGCCGGACAGCGGCTTGCTGCCGGCAGGGGCAAGACCGGCAGTCGACATATCCATTACGCGGCCTCTTTGGCTGGATGCGCCTGTTTCCGGTACAGGAATTCCAGTACGGCGGTGCGGTACGCCATGTACTGCGGATCGGACGCGAGCGCCACACGGTCGCGCGGACGCGCCAGCTGCACATCAACGATCTCGCCGATGGTAGCGGCCGGGCCATTGGTCATCATGACGATGCGGTCGGACAGCAGCACCGCCTCGTCGACATCGTGCGTGACCATCACCACAGTGGACTTGGTGGCGGCGACGATCTTCAGCAGCTCATCCTGGAGATGGGCGCGAGTCAGCGCATCGAGTGCGCCGAACGGTTCGTCCATCAGCAGCACTTTCGGCTCCATCGCCAGCGCGCGGGCGATGCCGACACGCTGCTTCATGCCGCCAGAGATTTCATGCGGACGCTTGGCCTCCGCCGCAGTCAATCCCACCAGCGACAGCGCCTGCATGGTGCGCTCCCTCAGCTGCGCTTTCGACTCGGTCTTGCCGAACACGCGCTCCACACCGAGGTAGATGTTTTCGTAGCAGGTCAGCCACGGCAGCAGCGAATGGTTCTGGAACACCACCGAGCGCTCCGGCGAAGGACCGGCGATTTCGCGGTTGGCGCACAGCAGCACGCCGTCGCTCGGCTTCAACAGGCCGGCGATCAGGTTGAGCAAGGTCGACTTGCCGCAACCGGAGTGGCCGATCAGCGTGATGAATTCGCCCTTGCGCACCGTCAGGTCGATCTCGCGCAATGCGTGGAACATGCCTTTCTTGGTGTGGAAGACCATCTCCACGCCTTCGATATCGATGAATTTGGATTCGTCCATGATCGCCGCTCCTTAGTTCGATACTTGTTCGTAGGTGAATGCACGGGCCAGCGCCACCAGCCCCTGTTCCAGCAGCAAACCCACCACGCCGATCGAGACGATGGCGATGATGATGTGCGGCACATTCAGGTTGTTCCATTCATCCCACAGCCAGAAGCCGATGCCCACGCCGCCGGTCAGCATTTCCGCCGCGACGATCACCAGCCACGCGGTGCCGATCGACAGGCGCACGCCAGTCAGGATGTAGGGCAGCGCCGATGGCAGCAGGATCTTGGTCAGCACCTTCCATTCGGAGAGATTCAGCACGCGGGCGACGTTCATGTAGTCCTGCGGCACGCGCTGTACGCCGACGGCGGTATTGATAATCATCGGCCAGATCGAGCAGATGAAGATCGACCAGATCGCGGCCGGATTTGCGGACTGGAATACCAGCAGGCCAATCGGCAGCCACGCCAGCGGCGACACAGGTTTCAGCAGGCTGATAATCGGCCCGAACATGCTGCCGATGAATTGCACGCGGCCGATCATGAAACCCAGCGGGATACCAACCAGCGCCGCCAGGCCGAAGCCGATGCCTACGCGCTGCAAGGACGCCAGCAGGTTCCAGCCGATGCCCTGGTCATTCGGGCTGTTGCGATAGAATGGATCGGAGAACATCTTGATCGCCTCTTCCAGCGTGGCGGCTGGCGTCGGGAAGGTCGCATTGTTCACGGTGATCAGCTGCCAGACCGCGACCAGCAAGGCGGCGCCCACCAGCGGCGCGACGATCTTCATCACGGTAGCGGAGACTTGCTGGCGCACGCGCGCGGTCGAGTTGGCGGCCAGCGGACGACGCGGCCGGCGGCCCGGCGCGGCAGCGACCGGCGCAGCAGCCTCCACCGGTTCAGCACTATCAGGTTTGAGCATGGCGTTCATGGCTAACTCCTGTCATCAGGCTTTGATCTTGAACGAGGCGGCGAACGCTTTCGGGTTCTTGCCGTCCCA
>Ga0308157_10006582_pt1 | contig 13842 bp, 9 predicted proteins | sample PhyBR1_FD_201035 | JGI IMG/M metagenome (GOLD analysis project Ga0308157, IMG submission 201035) | Phyllosphere microbial communities from UC Gill Tract Community Farm, Albany, California, United States - DLSLB.R1 | ecosystem: Host-associated > Plants > Phyllosphere > Unclassified | place: USA...
CGCTGCTCGTCATCCTCGTCACGAGCATCGCCGGTCGTGTCGCCGGGCATTTCAAAGGCACCGAGGCGATCGGTGCACCATTCCTGCGCTGGGCTGTTCCGCCTCTGCTGGTGACCTGGATCCACCTCGCCCTCACCGTGGCCGTGTTCTCGATCGTCGCGCTCTTCGTCCTGCCGCTGTCCGTCGAGATGCCGGGCCAGCTGGTGCCGCTGACGTTCGTCAACATGGGCCTCATCCTCACGTCCCTGACCCACCTCGGCGGAATCAGCGCCACCGCCCAGGGCGACTTGGGCTTGTACTCGGACACCTTCTCCGAGAGTCTCACTCTGTTCAGCCGCGAGGCTCCCGGGCTGCTGTGGCTGGGCCTGCTCGTCGTCGTGGCCGCCGAACTGGTCGCCACGATCGTCGCCACCGTCACTCGCCGTCCGGCCTGGACCGTGATCGAGCAGGACAAGCAGCAGTGGTCGACCGCGTGGAAGCTGCCGGTGGCGTTCTGCCTCGTCTGGGGTCTGCTGTCGCTGCTGGCCATTCCGGCGAACCTGTCGATGTCCGGATCCGCCGAGGCGGCCATGTTCTTCGGCGGTTCCGGTGCGGCCCGTGCGGGGATCGGCCCCCTGGCCTGGACATTCCTCATCTTCGCCCTCTGGGGCGGGATCATCGAGGTGCTTTCACGCACCCTCGGCCCACGTCTGGCCCTGACCTTCCCGACCGTGGCACGGATCGCCGCCGGACGGACCGTGCACCCGCACTGGGGTCCGTACCTGGGCATGAGCGAACCGCAGTTCGCGTTCGTCCACCCCGATCTGGCTCACGCCGCCGCTCCGACGCCACCGCCCGTCGCTCCCGGACCCGGCGAAGTCGGACCACACGGGGCGGGTGGGTTCGGACCGCAGGGGCCCGCCGGCTATCAGGGGCCGCCCGCGCCGCCGGACGCGTTCGGCTCGCAGGGCCAGTCGCAGAGCCAGCCTGGCGGCCAACCGGCCGGTGCGCCGCAGGGCCCACAACAGTTCTCCGCGCCGGTCGGTCCGCAGCAGCATCCGACACCGTCCGACCAGCAGCCTTATGCCTACCCTCAGGGTTCGGCCGGACAGCAGTCGTACTCGGCTCCGCAGGGAATGTATGCCGCGCAGCCGTACGCGGGTCCTGCCAAACCCTTCGACAAGAAGAAGACGACGCTCGTATCGGTCGTCGCCGGAAGTGCCGTCCTCCTCCTCGTGGCCGCACTCATCGTCGTCACGCAGCTCAACGGGCACATGTTCGGTCCCGAGGCGACGGTCGAGAAGTACTTCTCGGAGCTCTCCGACGGTGACGCCGAGGGTGCTCTCAAGGTCGCCGACGTCGACGTTCCGCAGGAGTCACGGACCCTGCTGACCAACGATGTCCTCGGCGGCTCCAAGGCACTGCCCGACGATGTCACCGTCGAGGATGCCGAGATCTCCGGAGACATGGCGACTGTCGCGGTCACCTATGACGTCGGCGGCTCCAAGGGCAACAGCTCCCTGACTCTGCACAAAGCCGGAAAGAAGGCGCTGTTCTTCGACGACTGGGCGCTCAAGAGCCCCGACCTGCTCACTCTCACCGTCGATACTCCCGGCCTCAAGAAGGTCAAGGTCAACGGAATCGACGTCGACAGCGACGGGTCGACACTGTCTCTGCCGGCCTTCCCGGGTCTCTACACGATCGACCTGGCCGAGAAGTCCGATCTCATCACCGCAGACGCGGTCGAGGTGCGGGCGTTCCTCGGCGATGATGCGAACATGGAGGGTGAGGACACGCCGCTGCTCGCCGCCCACCCCTCGGACGCGTTCCGCAGCGAGGTCGACAAGCAGGTCAAGACTCTCATCGACAGCTGCGCGAAGAAGACGGTCGCCCAGCCCGACGGGTGTCCGTTCGGATCCTCGCTGGCCGAAAGCTACGACGCCACCGGCCTCACCTGGTCGATCTCGTCGTATCCGACGGTGACCGTCGCCGATGACTCCATGGGTGCCGACCAGTATTCGAACCCCGAGGACGCGACCGGTCCGAACGGCGGTCCGGCGTGGCTGATCTCCTCCGACACCTCCGGTGAGGCGCTCGTGACCGGCAGCTACGACATGTTCGACGAGTCCGAACCCTTCGATGACACCGTGACCTTCGACCTCAACGGCACGGCCGAGATCGTCGACGGCAAGATCGTCATCACCGTCAACGACGACCCCTGGGACTGGTGACCGAGGCCGCGTGACCCGGCCAGGGGCACGCCCTTCAGTCGACGAAGATCGCCGAGGCGGGGCTGCTGATCCGTTTGACGAGTCCCAGTCCTTCGTCAACGTAGGCGGCGCGTTCGTCGCCGGGGACCATCGCCCCACCGGTGAGCCACACGAGGTGGACGCCGGTCGCGGACCGAGCCGCCGCGTCGCCCATCCGCCACGGAATGGTCAGCCCGGCGGTAGCGGAGGGTTCGACATCGATGCCTTCGGTCTCATGGAGCACCCCGACTCCCGCGCGGATGACCTCGTCGGGAACCGCGGCGAAGCCGGAGATGAGCGGCCCGATCATCGGTCCGATGAAGCGTGAGGGGCGGGCGACCGCCAGCCCGTCGGCCGCGGTGGCTCCGGACAGCCCGATGTCCTGAACGGAGATGCCGCTGTGCCGATCGGAGCGCACGCCGAGGAACATCGCCGGTGCCTGGCTCGGTCCGACGAAGACGCAGCGCACGGCAGTGCCGAAGACCCGTTTGAGCCCGAAGGTCACTCCCCCGGGGCCGCCTCCGATTCCGCACGGCAGGTAGACGGTGAGCGGATTCTGTTCGTCGATGGTCACACCTGCGGCCGCGAACTGGCGCTCCAGCCGCAGGGCAGCCACCGAATATCCGGCGAAGAGGCTCTTCGAGTCCTCGTCGTCGACGAAGTGCGTGTTTTCGGCGGCCTCGGCCGAGGCACGGCCGGCCTCGACGGCTTCGACGAAGTCGCCGGCATGTTCGATGACGTCGACCCCGTGGTCGCGCAGCATCGTCTTCTTCCATTCCCTGGCGTCGGCTGACATATGCACCGAGGCGGCGAATCCGAGGCGAGCGCTCAGGATCCCGATCGACAGCCCGAGGTTGCCCGTCGAACCGACGACGATGCGGTGGTTCGCGGCGATCGCACGAAACTCAAGAGTCGAATAGGTGGCGGGATCAAGAGCCTCGAGCCCGTGCTCGGCGGCGACCGCCTCGGCGAATTCGAGCACCTCGTGGAAGCCGCCGCGGGCCTTGATCGACCCGCTCACCGGCAGGGAGTCGTCGCGTTTGAGCCACAGGCGTCCGCCCAGCTCGGATCCGAACAGACCGTCGAGGCGGTGCTGCGCCGCAGGCGCCGGAACCAGAGCCGATTCGATCATTCCGCCGCTGACGTCTGGAAACGCCGATGCGAGCTCGGCTGGAACGGTCGCCGTCTCCGGGAAGGTCTCTGCGAACCAGGGGGCGAAGCGGTCGAACCGGGCCGCCGCGAAATCCATCACGTCGCCGAGGTCGGGCAGGGCCGCCTCGGTGGGGGTGGAGCGGAGCCATGTGGTCGGGGCACCCGATGCGAGGGATCGGATGATCTCGTCGGTGCTGAGTTCGTCAGGCAGGTCGGTCATGCACCGATCGTAGCCCGGCGGGGTGCGGGCCTCAGCTCTTGACGATCTTCTTCGCGGATTCGAGGACGTCGCCGAGTTCGTTCAGCCATTTCGCGTAGCCGTCATAGGTGTAGGCGCGTTTGTCGTCCCAGGTGCCGAGCTGGTCCTCCTTGACTGCGGGCAGGCTCTTGTACACCGGGTTGTCTTCGTAGTCGGTCGAGGCGTCGTGGACGAGGACGACGTCGGCCGGGTAGTCCGACATCTTCTCCCAGGAGACTTCTGCCCAACTGCTCTCTCCTGTGGCGTCGGGGCCGACGAGGGTGAGCCCGTCCTCGTTGAGCATCTCGGCGATGCCCAAGGAGTTCGAGGTGTAGTTGATCTCCGCGGTGAAGTTCGCCAGCAGCACTGTCAGCTGGTCCTGCTTCTTCGCCACGCTGCGGATGCGTGCCCGAGCGTCGTCGAAGGCCTTCCGCTTGTCCGCGATGGCGCCGGTGTCCGTGTCCTTGCCCAGCGCCTCGGCGATGGCCGCGTACTGAGCGAACATCGCGTCGGGACCCTGCCCGCCGAGTTTGACCGGGACGAACGGCACGAGCTCGCTGACCTGGCCTTTCACCTTCTCGTCCCACCAGGTCCACCCGTCGCCGGCCTCATTGCCGTAGGCGACGAGGATGTCCGGCTCGGCAACCGCGAGGGCCTCGATATCGAGTTCCATATCGGTGCCGACGACCTCGACTCCTTCCGAGTCGAAGGACTTGCCCGGGGACTCGTTCTGTCCGAACCCGAAGACCGCGACCGGCGTGATTCCGTACTGCGCGAGTCCGGCTGCCGAATAGAAGTCCGCGGCGATGCGCTTCGCCGGGCGGTCGAGTTCGATCGTCAGCCCGTCATAGCCTTCGGGCGAATACGTGAAGTTCGGGACGCTGCCCGCAGTGCCGGTAGCGCCGTCACCCGCATCGCCATCGGCTTCGCCGCGGCAGCCGACGAGGGCGAACGGGGCGAGAACGGACAGGGCAAGGAGCTGACGACGACGCATCGAGAGCCTTTCGGTGGGCGTCCCCGCAGGGACGGAACTGGTGCGCCTGTAGTGACGCCGGGACCACCGTAGCACTATTTGGAAAGGCTAGCCTTACTAAATTAGAGTAGAGTAGCGTTGCGGATGTTGACATATCCACGACAGCTGCACACACGAACACAACGCGTCCCCGCGGGGACGCCCTCACGGCCACATGGTCCTGGGGATGCGAAGGAGAATCAGTGTCACGAGCCCCCATCGGTGCCTTCGAAGCAGAGGTCCTCGCCGTCGAAGACCTCAGCCCGTCATTCCGTCGGGTGACTTTCGGGGGTGCGGGACTCGAGGAATTCGGCCCGAACACCCACCCTCGTGATCTGCGGATCAAACTCGTCATCCCTCCTCAGCGTGCCGCTGCGCCGCAGTTCGATCTGCCGGCATTCCTCACCGAGCAGGAAGCCGCTGGAGTGTCTTGGTACCAGGCCTGGCTGCAGGTCAGCCCCGAGGAGCGCGGCGCGATGCGCACCTACACCGTGCGCGAATGGGACGATGCCGAGCGCAGACTCGTCATCGACATGGTCCTCCACACCGATGAGCACGGCCACTCGGGTCCGGCGGCCGAGTGGGCCGAAGCCGCCGAGGTGGGCCACCGCCTCCATATCATCGGCCCCTCCCGTGCCTCGGAGACTCCGTGCGCCGGGATCGAGTTCGCCCCGGGAGATGCCCACCAGATCCTGCTCGCCGGCGACGAGACGGCTGTGCCCGCCATCGCCTCGATCCTCGATTCACTCAAGGACAGCCAGGCGCAGGGCAAGGCCGTTCTCGAAGTCCCGAGCGCCGAGGACATCATCGACATCACCGCTCCCACCGGCTTCGAGATCGAATGGCTGCCACGCGGGGAGGCCGACTTCGGTCAGCTCCTCGAACCTGCCGTCCGCGAGGCGGTGCGGTCGGAGACCCGGATCCCCGTCGGGGCCGGAGCGGCAGGGTCGGCCGGCGGGCCGGATGGTCAGGTCCGGGAACTCGACGATGTCAACATCGACGAAGAGATCCTCTGGGACGTTCCCGCGGCCCTCACCGAGGCGGCTCAAGGCAGTTCGAGTGCGACGGAGAAGGATGACCGCCCCTTCTATGCGTGGATCGCCGGAGAGGCCGGACCGGTCAAGCGTCTGCGCCGCTACCTCGTCCAGGAAGTCGGGGTCGACCGCAAGCAGATCGCGTTCATGGGCTACTGGCGTCAGGGCAAGGCCGAGGGCTGAGCCCTCAGACCCAGCTCGACCGAGCCTTCAGACTCTGCCTGACTGAACTCTCAGACCTTGCCGGGCTGAGCCGGCGACGGTCGCAGAGCTCCGATGATCTGCGGCCCGATCGCGGCAGCCGCCCCGGCCAGGCAGAGCACACCGCCCACTGCGGCCAGCGGAGGCGGGACCTCTCCGAGAACGATCCAGGCCATCACGACGACGATCGCGGGGACGAGGAGACTCGAAGAGCTGAGCAGACCTGCCGGCAGATGCTTGAGCGCATATCCCCAGAGGTTGAAGGCGATAGCGGTCGGTACGACTCCCAGGTAGATGATCTGCAGCGTCATCTCGATGGGTGCCGTGGCCACCTCGTCGATGAGGCCGGGGGCGAAGACGAGACTGACGAGTGCGCCGATGAGGATTCCCATCCAGGTCACGGTCACCGAGTCCTCTCCGGACAGGAAGTGCTTCTGCAGTAGCACGCAGGCGGCGTAGAGCACTGCGGCGACGAGACTGAGGACGAGACCGCCGACGGTGAAGAAGCCGGTGAAGCTGGCTGCCGTGATCAGCCCGATTCCGAGCAGAGAGACGATGATGCCGATGAGCAGGCGCTTCGGCAGCCCTTCTCCGAAGACGAGGCCGGCGAAGACGGCGATGATCAGCGGTGCGATATTGACGATCATCGAGGCGGTTCCGGCATCGATCGACCGTTCCGCAGCGTTGAGGACGACGACGTAGGCAGAGAACCAGGCGACTCCCCACAGGACGAGAATCAGCCAGACGACCTTGCCGGAGGGGAATCGGGGGCGGCGGAAGAGCATCCACGCGGAGAGCACCACAGCCGCGGACGCGCCGCGCAGCAGCGCCATCGGACCAGGTGAGAAGAATTCGCCGGCATCGCGGATGACGACGAATGATGACGCCCAGAACGTCATGGTGAGCAGGGCAGCGATCCAGGGCAGGACGCGGGGCGCTGTCATCTGGTGAGGATTCGGACTCGCGACTCGAGGACTGAGGGCTGATCTGTTCATAGGAACGATTATTCGTCGCATGATCGTGAAAGAAAAGCGCACACTATTGCACAACTGTCCGTGATGTGCGTACGGTTCGACTGTGTACAACGTTGCCCACCTGAAGTCATTCAAATCGGTCGCACTCACCGGGTCCGTCCGGTCCGCCGCACAGCATCTCAGTCTCTCTCCGTCTGCGGTCAGCCATCACCTCAAAATTCTCGAACAGGAGACCGGTCTGACTCTGTTTCAGCGACAGGGACGCGGCCTGTGCCTGACCGACACTGGTTCGGCGATCATGTCCGACGTCGACTCCGTGCTCGAGAGCTCGGGGCGATTGGGCCAGCGCATCTCGGACCTGCATGAGAATCGGATCGGACGCCTGTCGATCGGGTACTTCGGCACGGCCGGCACCCAGTGGATGCCCGAACTCGTCTCCTACCTCGAGAACCGCCATCCCGATGTCGCCGTGCAGCTCAACCTGGCAGAGGGCCCCTGGAACGAATTCCACTCCGATGTCCAGGTCGTGATTTCAGATTCCGAGGATCCCGTGTTCCCATCGCAAGTGGAGAGCCACTTCCTCACCGAGGATCCGTATGTGGTCGCAGTGCCCGACGATCACCCCCTGGCCTCGCGTCCGGAGGTCAGCCTCGACGAGCTGGAGAATCATCCTTGGATCGACAACGACACCGGCGACGGTCCGTGCCGGACGATCCTGTTCGACGCCTGCGCACGTGCAGGGGTGGCGGTGCACTTCAAGCACGAGGCTCACAGCTTCGCCACTGCCCTGCACATGGTCAGTCGGGGCTTGGGTCTGACGATTCTCCCGCGGCTCGGTGTCGAACCCCTGCCTCCCGGGGTGGCCATCATCCGGCTGACAGCGCCCGAACCGATCCGCTTCATCCACGCGATCAGCGATCCGGGCCACCCGCAGCAGGAACTCATCGAGGATGCGGTCACAGCCCTGCGCGAGCTCGCCACCGGCTGACGATGGAAAGACCGCCGGCCTCCTGCTTCGCGGGCGCGCCGCCACGGCGCATGCGTGCACTAGCGACAGCCCGACTGCGCTCAGATCTCGGCGAGCATCTTGCCCGGGTTGAGGATGCCCAGCGGGTCGAGCGCGTTCTTCACGGCCAGCTGGATCCGTCGTGATCCTTCGTCGAGTTCGTTCGGCAGCCAAGCGCGCTTGAGGAACCCGACCCCGTGTTCGCCGGTGATCGTGCCGCCGAGTTCGAGGCCGACGCGCATGATCTCAGCGAACACCCCTTCGGCCTTCGCCGTCTCGGCCGCATCGCCGGAGTCGAAGAACACCGATGGGTGCATATTTCCGTCGCCGGCGTGCGCGACGAGGGCGATCTCCAGTCCGGATGATGACCGCAGCTCGGCCAGACGGTCACAGAATTCGGGCACGGCGGTGCGCGGCAGGCATACATCGTCGAGCAGCTGACCGCCGCCGTGAGCGTTGGCGAATTTCTCGTAGGCCGGCTGGATCATCCGCCGTGCCGTGATGAGAGCCGCGGAATCGCTCGGGTCGTCGGAGTAAGCGACGTCAAGGGCACCGCAGCGCTGGGCCACCTCGGTGAAGGTCGACATCGCGGCCTCCGCATCGGTCGGGTTGTCGTCGACCTGCATGATGAGCATCGACCCGGCATCGCCGTTGAGGCCGAAGTCGCCGTAGTCGTTGAGCATGCGCAGGCTGGCCCCGTCGAGGAATTCGAACAGGCTCGGCACCCCGCCGCCAGCCATGAAGTCGGCGACGGTCTGCAGTCCGCTGCGCTCATCCTGGAAGGTCGCGATCGCGGTGAACGGCTCGGGCAGGGCGGGCACGAGGCGCAGCGTCGCTTCGACGACGATGCCCAGGGTGCCTTCGGAGCCGATGAAGAGATGGCGCATATCGAGTCCGGCCACGCCCTTAGCCGTCTGCGGGCCGAGCGTGGTGATGGTCCCGTCGGCGAGTACGACTTTGAGTGAGCGCACGTAGTCCCTGGTCACACCGTATTTCACGCAGCAGAGTCCGCCGGCGTTCGTTGCGATGTTCCCACCGATCGATGACAGTGCCACCGATCCGGGGTCCGGCGGGTAGGACAGTCCGAACGGGGCGAGGTGGTCCTTGAGGTCCTGGTTGATGATGCCCGGTTGGACGGTGACGAGACGTTCGGCCTCGTTGACGGCCACGACGTCCTTCATCTTCGACACGTTGAGCAGGATCGCTCCCGGTGAGGCGTTCGCGCCTCCCGAGATCCCGGATCTCGCCCCCTGCGGGACGACCGGCACCCGATGTGCGCTGGCGAAGGCCATGACCTCTTGGACGTCTTCCGCCGAGGCGGCCCTGACCAGGGCGATCGCCCCCTCGCGCGGGCAGAACAGGGCCTCATCGCTCGAGTGAGCGTCGATGACATCCGGGTCAGTCGTCAGCGCACCCGGACTCAGCTTCGCTGTGAGGTCGTCGAGCGCCACCGGGTCGAGGGCGGGGAAGTCGGGTGCGGTGGACGTCGGGGTCGTCAATTCTGCTCCTCGGATCGGTCGGGCGAAGGCGGACGGCGGGCCGTTACTTCATCACGTCCAGGTTATCGGGAGCGGGTGCGGCCCGGAGGATGAGGGTGACGATGCCGGCGGCGACCATGGCCGCGCCGACGACCCACATGCCGGCATTCTGGGTGCCGGTGAGATCGGCCAGCCAACCGGTGATGTAGGGGGCGAAGAAGCCCGCGGAGTTGCCGAGCGAGTTGATGAGCGCGAGTCCCGCGGCGGCACCGGCACCGGCGAGGAAGGTCTGCGGCAGCGGCCAGAAGGTCGGCAGGGCGGCGCAGATCGCCATGCAGGTGATCGTCACGGCGATCATCGTGGTGAACGGCGAGGACAGGTAGAGGGCGATGGGGATCGCCACACCGCCGATGAACAGCGGGATGGCCACGTGCCACACACGCTCACCCGTGCGATCGCCGTGCCGGGACCAGAAGTACATGGCCAGGGCACCGAAGACATAGGGGATGGCCGTGATGAGGCCGATCTCGACGATCGAGTACTCGACGCCGAAGGACTCCTGGAAGCCGGCGATGATCGTCGGGAGGAAGAAGCTCATGGCGTAGAGGCCGTAGACCATGCCGAAGTAGACGAATGACAGGGCCCAGACGCGGGGCTGGAGCAGCGACCGGCGGACCGGGTAGTGGAAGGTCTCTTCCTTGCTCTTCTCCTCGGCGTCCATCGTCGACTGCAGCCAGTTGCGCTCTTCGGCGCTCAGCCACTTCGCGTCCCGCGGGCGGTCGGTGAGGTAGAAGATGCACATGATGCCCAGGAGAACGGCGGGCACGCCTTCGATGATGAACATGAAGCGCCAGCCGGCGAAGTTCTCGAAGATCGAGTTGCCGCTGGAGATCAGCCACGACGACAGGGGCGAACCCACGACGCTGGACAGCGGGATGGCGAGCATGAACAGAGCCGTGGCCCGCGCGCGCATCGAGGTCGGGAACCAGTACGTGAGGTAGAGGATGATGCCCGGGAAGAATCCCGCCTCGGCGACTCCGAGAAGGAACCGCAGCACGTAGAGCCAGCCGTGGTTGGGCACGAATGCCATGGCCGCGGCGACGACGCCCCAGCTGATGAGGATGCGGGCGAGCCAGATGCGGGCGCCGAACTTGTGCAGAGCGAGGTTCGAGGGCACTTCGAGGATGAGGTAGCCGAAGAAGAAGATGCCTGCGGCGAACCCGAACTGGGTCGCGTTCATCGCGAGGTCTTCGTTCATTCCGCCCGGTCCGGCGATGCCGATGTTCGTCCGGTCGAGGTAGTTGATGAAGTACATCGCGATGACGAACGGGATGAGACGGATGAGGACCTTGCGCAGGGTCCTCTTCTCCAGTGCCGAATCGGCGGGGGTCTGTCCGCTGGTCGGCGGGCTCACCTCGGATGACATGGGATCTCCTTCGATCAAGTCGGGCCACGGTGGTGGCGCGGGGATGCGCCGCGAACATGGTCGTCGGCGCATGATGGCAACACATTACGACAGCGCGGGCGGCTGACCTAGCGTTCGCAGCAAAAGTACCGAATACCGGGACGGGGACTTCAATCGGCTCGTTCAAGTCGGCGCCCGGATGTCGAACCGTGCTCGACTCGACATCCGCGCTGCGCCTTGATCGACGTTTCGGTTGCCCCACTCGCCGTCGGGCAACCGGTCGGTACGATGAAGTCACTGAGGCGCGGATACCATTGCGAGGAGGGCGACATGCAGCCGATGACGGAACTCGAAGCCGAGACTCTGCGCGACTACTTCGGCAAGTTCGCCCGCCTCGAAGCGGCCGACACCTCCCCGATCTACGCCGCATGGGCCGAGGGAGTGGCCGCGGATGACGAGATCCTCTCGCGCCTGCTGGAACTGCCCCGACCGAAGCGCCAAGCCAATCTGCTCTTCGGCGCAGCCCGCCACCTCGGCGCTGGCGAAGGCTCCTATGCTGACCTGCGTACATGGCTGCTCGAGCATTGGGCGAAGGTCCGCGAGCTCATGCTCGCCCGGTCGACCCAGACGAATGAGGCGGGTCGCTGCGCGACTCTCCTTCCAGCACTCGCACGGGTTCCAGGACCGCTTGCGCTCATCGAGGTAGGCGCCTCAGCGGGGCTCTGCCTCTACCCTGACCGGTACAGTTACCGATTCACCGTAAACGAGGCGGCCGGGTCGTCCGGTTCAGATTCCGAGAAGTCGACGACGCTCGACCCTGCGGACGGTCCGATCCCGGTCGTGCTCGAATGCGAACTGACGAACACTGCCGTGCCGAACCGTCTCCCCGAGGTCGCGTGGCGGGCCGGAATCGATCTCAATCCTCTCGATATCACCGATGCTGACCAGCGGGAATGGCTGACTTCGCTGATCTGGCCGGAGCATGAGTCGAGACGGGAGCGCCTCCTCGCCGCTGCTTCGGTCGCGGCCGCCGATCCCCCGCACCTCGTCCGCGGCGACCTGCTCGACACCGTCGAAACCCTGCTTGCCGAGGTGCCAGCCGGGACCCAACCGATCGTCTTCCACAGTGCGGTGCTGGCCTATGTCGACGCCGAGGCGCGTGCCCGCTTCGCTTCGCTCATGCAATCGCGCGACGACGTCGTGTGGATCAGCAATGAGGGCGCCGGCGTTCTGCCTGACACTCGCGCTCAGCTCGAGACACTCGGGATCGAGCCCGATGGGCGATTCGTGCTCAGCGTCGACGGCCAAGCTGTCGCTCTGACCGGACCGCACGGGCAGAGCTATGTCGGCATCGCGGTGGTCCCCTGATGCGCCGACCCGCTCGGAATCGGGGCCGTGCTCAAGCAGTCGACGCCCCCAGGAGGCTCGTTCAAGGCAGAGCGCAGACGTCAACCCGTGCGCCTTTCGAGGACTGAGTTGCGCCTTGATCGAGGCTGGGTCGAAGAGCGAAGCCTTGAACGAAGCGTCGACAGCGAGGCAGCGAACAGCGGCGGACCGTGCCCACCGAGGGAGACGTCTAAGAGCTTGCTGGCGTCCACCCGAGCTTCGGGCCGATCTCAGTGGCAAGTTGGTGGAGGATGTGCTTCCAGTCATCGAGTTCGAACTCGAACGGAAGTTCGAAGAGATAGTCATCCGAAGCCTGGAAAGCCGGGTTGGACAGCAGGTAGTCGACGATCTCCTCGGTCGAGCCGAGCAGGTCCGGTGCGATGATCGTGTTCTTCCCGTGGACCTGCTTCGTCCGCGGAGTCCGCTCCTCTGCGTACTTCCGGTACTTGGCCGACTGCACCGGACTCGCGTTATCGGTTGGAACGATAACGCGTGCCAGGCTGACTCGTCCATTCTCACCAGAGAGCGATTCGCGGTAAGTCTCGATCTGGTTGACCTGGTTGAGAGAGAAGTCCTCGATGCCGTCCTCTGCCGAGGTGATGTTGCTCATCAGCCAGTTCAATCCAGCCTCGCCCGACCAGGTGGCCGAGCGCAGCGATCCCCCTCCATACCAGAGGCGATCGCTCAGTCCGGGCGCATGCGGTTCCACCCGTTCGGAATCGATGTCCCCGCCGAAGCCTTTGTACTCGGGCTTCTCCCGTACCGGGCCTCCCGCGAGGAGATCACGCAGACGCTCGATGCGCGCGTAGCTGTAGTCTTCGCCGCGCCATCCCTCACCATGGACGATGTCATTGACCTCCTCGGCGAATGCGGGCGGATGCACGCTCAATCCAGCCAGAACCCGGCCTCCGGAGAGGACGTCGGCAACGGCGAGATCCTCGGCCAGTCGAAACGGATTCTCATGACCGACGGGAATCACCGCACTGCCCAGCCCGATCCGCTGCGTGTGCTGGGCCAAAGCAGCGAAGTACACTGCCGGCGACGGCAGACCGGACTGCATGTGCCGAGTTCGGACCCATCCGCTGTCGAGCCCGAGCTCCTCGGCGAAGCGGAACAGTTCGATACCCTCGGCCAGGCCGCGACCAGGATCATCGCGATCGAAGGGAACGAGGTGGATGAACCCGAGATGGCCGACTCGGTCATTTGTCGACGTGCTCACGGTGCCTCTCTTCTGATGCCTTGAAGGCATCGTCCGACGATGGTTGAATACTTGACTTCTATCAGCTCCGCCTGAGAACTCGAGCCAGGCTCGTCACACTCGGCCCTCGAGGTGATCGCGGGGCGTCGTTCAAGCCGCAGCGCGGATGTCGAACTGTGCACCTTTCGACAAGTGCGCGCCGCCTTGAACGACGGAGCTTGGTTTCGAAAAGCGAGGGCCGCTATGAACGATGCGGCCGTGGTCGCCCGATGACTCCCAGATCGCGAAATCACGCCCAACCGACGACGAGGCGGGCCGCCTCGGCGGGGATCGTCGGATCGACCCCGGTGAGTTCGGCGAAGCGGCGCAGACGATTGGCCACAGTATTGCGATGGCAGAACAGCTGCGCGGCAGACGCACCGATGCTCCCCGAAGCGAGATAGACCTGCACCGCCTCGATGAGGCGCTCCCGCTCAACCGGACCACAGGCGGCCAGCGCGGACTCGACATCGGCGAGGATCGGATTGCCG
>Ga0308157_10006583_pt1 | contig 13841 bp, 14 predicted proteins | sample PhyBR1_FD_201035 | JGI IMG/M metagenome (GOLD analysis project Ga0308157, IMG submission 201035) | Phyllosphere microbial communities from UC Gill Tract Community Farm, Albany, California, United States - DLSLB.R1 | ecosystem: Host-associated > Plants > Phyllosphere > Unclassified | place: USA...
ACAATTCGTAAATCTAATCTGTCCGGAGCGAGTATCAAACCACAGCGGGACGGTCGCTCCGGCGCAGGCATCGCATTGACCCAAAAAGTGACATTCGCGTCCTGTTTGTCGCTCCCCAATTTCTGCCATACGTTAATCTCGCTGCGATGGCTTCTTTTGTCGCAGTAGACGGAATTTGATAGATGGCCGGCACTTTGACCGTCATCGGGCGTCGCGTCGATCAGAAGCGGCGTATCGATCACCAGACTGCCGCCCGCGTAGCCGTGCTCAGCCGTGCTTCGGCTGACGACCCGATTTGTTGAAACGCTGGCGTCAGGCGGTAGCTGTCGTATTTATTTCCTCGTCGGCGGGTTCGGACTGATCGTCCGGTTCCCCGGTCGGCAATGTCACCGACGGCGCAGTTTCTGGTCTCCCCTTGGGTTGTGCGTTGACCTTGGCCTGCAGGGCCGAGAGGCGGAGGTCTGCGGCGTCTGTATCCAGTCCAGCTGCGACGGCAGCTTTGAGATACCGCCCGGCCGCTGCTTCGGTGTCGAACCAAGCCACCTCGTTCTCCGAACCGACCGGTTCTCCGTCGCCGAGCGTTAAGCTCGCTTCCGCATCAAATCCCCCGCACTCGTCGAGCTTTCGCCAGCTAAAGGTTCGTGCGACGGAATCGTAGCAGTTCTGGCTGTAGATCATCTCACCGGCGAGTTCTTCGCTCGCAGCGATGGAGACGCGTGAGGCGCCCCGACGAACGCCTGCGGGGTTCAGCGGTTGGGGCGGCAGAGGCGATTGCGCTTCCACAGCAGTCACCAACGCCTCCTGAGCATTCCCCACGTCCTCGGCAACGGGCGTGGTTGAAGTCGAAACGCCCGTCGATGACGAGCATTTTGAAATGCCGAATAGCAGCGCAACTGCCACTACAAGGATCAGCCAGCCGTTATTCCCGGCCTTCTTAGGCGGAGTTGCAGCAGCCGGAGGGATAACCGCCGTTTTGGGTGATAGCCGCACGGGCCTGCGCTCGACCACGATTTCCCCCCGAGTTGTCCTTCGCGGAGCTTAAACTTGTCACACTGATCGGCAATCGGAATTTTATTTAAGAATTTGAGGCTTGCCGTAGCGTATACTCGCTCATAGCATTTCGACTTGAACTGAATGTGGGGACGGCGTGGAGATGGTGGAGGTTTTGATGGAGCTGTCGATGCGCGACGCGCCGTACGAAGCCGAGGCAGCGAAACGCGTGGCCATGGTCTCGGATACGCTTCGAGCCCAGGTGGGGGGCCGCCACGTGATGATCTCAGGTGCTCAAGACGAGGCCGAAGCACGACATTGCTGGCGAGTGTGGCTGCTGAATGAACGCCTTGTCGCAGAAGCTAGCGCAGACCGCCAAGCCGTCCTCGCATTGCTGGTCGCTTGAGCTTCGTACCGCTCCGCCTTCGACCGACAGGCCGTGGAAGCGCGCTTGCGGTCAGTGACGCCGGACGTTTCTTTGTCGGATCGCCGGACTTTCTGGAACGGCTAGCAGACGAGCGCATATCGGATAGCGACCGGGCCTTTCTCCGATTAGGCGGCTTCTTCATCGAGAAAGGCGACTTACTCGGCGCGACTGCGCATACGCGCGGGATGGCTGATCGCATCGCATCCGTTGGAACGCTGGACTATCTTATTCTGGTCCCCACCCTTCGATGCAACTTGTCGTGCAGCTATTGTCAGGTGTCGCGCGTCGCCGAAACGCGCCAGGGCTTCGACTGGAGCGAAGAGACGTTAGCCGCAGTCCTGACCATGATCGACCGCCTCGAGACGCCGCGGCTCAAGATCGAGTTCCAGGGCGGGGAACCTACGCTCCGACCAGACCTCATCCGCGCGGTGATCGAGCGTTGTGCGCGGTTTGAACAGGTCGAATTCGTAGTCTGCACCAACCTTCAACATGTCGACGATGAGATCATGGCGATATTCGACCGTCCCGACGTGTTCATCAGCACCTCCCTCGATGGCGATGCCGCCACTCACTCGCGCAACCGCACGGGCACGTTCGAGATTACGAATGCGTTTTTCGCCAATCTTCGCTCTCTGACGGATCGTCACGGCCCACGGAAAATCTCCGCTCTACCCACGATCGATCCCACCTCGCCGCCCGAGATCGACGACCTGATTGATGCATACGTCACGCTTGGGCTAGACAGTATCTTCCTGCGTCCGATCAATTATCAGGGCTTTGCGAGGAAACGGCATGCCACCTCGCGCGAACAGGATGATGGTTGGCGCGGATACTACGAACGCTTTGTCCGGCGCCTGATCGAGCGCAATTGGTCGGACCGCGGTCGCGTGCTGGAAGAGACCTACCTGAGCATCGCGTTAAGACGGATCTTTCAGCCCGGCCTCGAACGACATGTTGATCTGCGCAACCCGAACCCGATGGGGGTCGACTATGTCGTCGTGGACCACGACGGCACCGTCTATCCCACGGATGAGGCTCGCATGCTCGCGCGCTCTGGTGTCATTGATCTAGCAATCGGCAGCGTCAATGACGGATGGAACGGCCCTGCGCGTGATCTGCTCAACACGGGCGTAACGAATCAGTTCGACCCGGACTGCGTGCGATGCGCCTTCCAGCCTTTTTGCGGACGCGACGTAGTGGACGATCTTGCGCGCTACGGACGAATTGATTTGCCCAGGCACGAGACCGACTTCTGCCGCCGACATCTTCATCTCTTCGATTTCGCTTTTGAACTCATATATTCGGACGATGAGGCCGTGAGACATTCCCTAGGCCGGTGGCTTCGAATTCCGGGTACGCCTTCGGCGTTCGGGGAGCGACTGTCATGATTGAACTCGTCCGTCCCGCCACTGCCGATGCCGAGAGGCCTTATGTGACGCGACTTCGCAGTTCGACCGGCGCCTTCGACCCGGACGATGCAGTGCTTATCGACGGGGACGCCGAAGGAGGCTTGTTCAGCGGCGCGTTCGGCATAGTTGCTATTGAGGGCATACCTGCGGGGCAGCTTGAAGGTGAGGTGGTGCTGGTAGATCCGGCCCGCCGCCGCATCGAACGTCTGCTCCGAGCCGAATCAACGACGAACACTTTGTTGGTGACCGAGCGCTGCGATCAGCTGTGCGTCATGTGCTCTCAGCCACCGAAGAAGACGCACGTCGACCGTTTCGATCTACTTGAGCGGGCATGTTTGCTTGCCCCTGAAGGCATGCTCATCGGAATTTCAGGGGGTGAGCCCACGCTGTACAAGGAGCGCCTTTTCACGTTGATGGAGAGGACGCTTTCCATTCGCGCGGATCTGAGCTTTCACGTTCTGACCAATGGTCAGCATTTTACGGCGGCTGACATCCAGCGGCTTGGCGCTCCCGAGTACCGGCGCGTCAGCTGGGGGATCCCGCTCTACTCCGCCGAACCTGCCCTTCACGACCTTCTAGTCGGCAAAGACGGCGCCTTTGCACAACTCGAAGAGGGCCTTTCCCACCTCGCGATGGCTGGGGCGCGGATCGAACTGAGAACGGTAGTGATGAACGACAACGTCGGTGGCTTACCGGCTCTCGCTGGCTACGTATCGTCGAGGCTTCGCTTTGTTGAAGCCTGGTCTATCATGCAGCTAGAACATGTCGGCTTCGCAAAAAACAGGTGGCCCGCCCTCTTCTTCGACCACAGCGGGCGGTTCGGGCCGATCGCGGATGCGTTGGATCGGGCTCTGCTGCACGGCGTGAGAGCGCAGCTATTCAACTTTCCTCGCTGCACGGTTCCTGCCGCATATCGCAGCCTTGCGATCGCTTCGATCTCCGACTGGAAGCGCAAGTTCGCGCCGGCGTGCAGCGATTGTCGAGAGCAGACGAAATGCTCCGGCTTCTTTGAATGGCATCCCGATGAGGAAGCACGCGTGACCGTGAGGCCATTGTGAAACGAACTAAGTTCCTTGTGTCGAGCCTGCTCGCGGCTGGCTTCTCTGGCCAGCAGGACGCACTGGCGCAGGCATTCGCAAAAGCCACGACGAGGGCTATTGATGATCCGCAAGGGAGTGCCCTCCTGCGTCGATTCTCGCAGGATCACGCGATCACGCTTGCCCAGCATCGCAGTCATTCGAGCCATTCGAGCCACCGGTCAGGCAGTGGCGGCGGTGGTCATTACAGCCATACCAGTCATCGCTCGTCATCCGGCGGCGGGTACAGCCCGAGCTACGACAGCACACCGACCTATTCTGCGCCGTACGTCGCGCCAACGACCACGCCGTCAGCTCCGCCAGAGCCCACACCAGCGGTGCAGCCTCTGTTTGCGCGTGAAACCAGAGCAGCGGCGCCCCCCTCGGACGGGCTACCGGCACTGTCGGGACGAACGAAGCGCTTCACATCGATTGTACGCCGGGTCCAGATCGCGCTGACGGCCCAGGACCTCTACTCGGGAGCAGTTGATGGAGTGGTCGGGCCGGCGCTGCGCTCGGCCCTACGAAAGTTCCAGAAGGCTCGCGGTCTCGACGTTACCGGCACCATCACACCGCCAACCCTTGATGCGCTGATGGTTTCCAGCGGGTGAGGTTCAATAGTCTTGTATCTGCGTCGAAAACGAGAGACGTCACCGTCGCTGCAAGTCCTTGATGGGTAATCGTAAGAGCGGGCATGAATCGCCCAACGTCCTCTATGGAGTCGGCGCGCGTGACCCATAATCCGACGTTCAAGGCGACTGATCGGCTTCCCGACTTCCGCCGTCTGTTCATGTGCCTATTCAAGACGCTGACCGCGGGCCGCCGACGCGCCCGACGCGCCCTTTTAAGGCTCCAGTGGCCTACCCTGTCTCGGCTCGATACACCGACTGCAAGCGGCAGGCAGGATCAGGCGTCAAGGGAGAAGGCACGATGACGGACAGGCTTTGGAAGGTGACAGTGAGCTGCCTCTTCCCGATGGGTAAGCCGATCGAGATGGTCTTCGAGGTCCATCACGCCACCGAAGAGGGCGCGCGCGACGCGGCGCTGAGACAGGAAGCGACCGCACATGGTGGGTCATCGATTCCCACGGTCTTAAAAGTCGAGGAAATCGAGTAGTTTTGCCACTCAGGATCGGAGCTGATCGACGGCGCGGATAGTCAGGATATCGCTGTCGAACAGCCAAGATGGGTGGGGATGGCTTTTAAAATGGCAGACGAAGCAAGATTGTACCGCGAGCGTGCCACGGCCGAACGTCAGATCGCTGACGGTACGATATTGCCGAATGTTCGCGGCAGGGCGCTCCATGCGGCAGGACGCTGGGACGAACTGGCAGACCAGGCCGAACGGTCGAAGGTGGCTGCTGCGGCACGGCAAGGTCGCGGGGCCTATTCACCTGCGATAGCACGACTAGCTAACTAGTTTCTGCTGCGGCGCACAAAGACTACTTGCGTGGTGATGGCAGGCGGCACACCATAGCCGTGCCTTTCAGGCATCCTCTCCTAAAAAACTTCAGGGCCGGCCCGACCGGCCCTTTTTTTTGGCCTGCCATGCACCGGCAGATCAGCGACGGACGTACGGACGGTATCGTTAGCAGGCTAGCTGCTCCTGGCGTACGCCTGTTGTCACAACCCACCCTGGAAATTGAAGGTGAAGCGGTACGATCGCATCCTGGTTCGAGGTTGTGTCGTGCGCGGGAGCGGAGTTGCCTCGATCAGTGTCAGATTGCCGTCCGCAACATGGACGGGCACGCCGGGTTGAAGATCGACCTGTTTCGACCACCCGCCTCCGAACACGGTCACCTGCACGATCAAGCGGCCCGCCTGGATGCATAGCACGTCGGCCGGGCAGCGGCTGTCCTCGATCACGCGATCCGCTCGAACCCGAGGACCGTTGACGGCCGCCATCTGCCCCAAGGGCACCGGCCCTTCCACCGGGCGGGTAGAAGCGCAGCCGGCGAGAAACAGCGTGATCGAGACGATCGCTGCCATCCTCGCCAATCGGCCATGCTCAGCCACAGGACGCAGCAACCACTCGACCGTCGTCGATCGTGACCGTGACGCGTTCCTCGCGGAAGTCCTTCGTGGTTGCATCACCAGGAGCGATGCGACGTACGATCGAGCTTCCTGTCGCTTGGAGGATGGTACCATCGTCGGGAGCGGCCTTGCCGACCAGGGCCGCGGCAGCGGCGGGGCGGCAGACCGTGCGTTCGGGTTCGGTCGCACCGGTCGTTGCACATGCACCAAGGCTGGCGAGGCCCAATACCGGCACCAGCATGCCGATCACGTTCTTCGTCATCATCGTCTCTCCGTCAGCGACAGGCTGCCCGGCGTTGTAACGGGGCGAAGCTGAACGGTAGACGGAGGTGGCAGGAGATGACCTTGCCGTCAGTCGTTCGGCCAGAATCAGGGCAGTTGCCCAACCGGGATGGTAATATGAAACTAGGCCAGCCCGGCCGTCTGGGCGATCATCAGGCGCCAATCCTCGGCTAGTCGTCCCTCTTCGCCGAAGTTCACCGATAACCAGACCGGCGCCGTCCCTTGCCCCGCCTGATACTGAATCTCGAGCACATGGTTGGTGTGCGTGGTCGTCGATGTCTGATGCGTGGTGGTTGATTTGCTTTTGGACAGCACCGCGACGTTGCGGGTGGGTACCACGGCATAACGTCGGCCGTGCTCGGTGGTGCTGGTGGATGTTTGGCTGGTTTTTGTCGTCGCATTGACCCGGACTTGGCGGACGGTCTGGCGGCCGGCCATCATCAAATGCTGCCAGCGGGTTGTCGGCCCGAAATAATAGACGAACCCTGTATCGGGGAACACGCCGACAAAATCATAATCCCGACGAACCCATTGGTAGCGTCCCCGGTTCATGAGTAGGACGAAGCGCTTTACCTCCTCGACGCCAATGGCGATCAACTGCGCAGGCGTCGGATCGGTCGGCTTGCCGATGACCGCTGAGACCATGCTTGCCAGGTAGAGTGCCCCAAATCCGACGATCGCCGCCAGAATGAAACCTGACACGATGTAGCCGTGGAATACACAGTACAGCAGGGTAGCCAGGGCAATCAGCCCCGGCACGGCCACCATCCGTGTCTCCCTTCTGTCTGTGCTGGCCTTGATCACTTTGCCTGCGGCCACGATCCGCGCGTTGGCATCGAGAAAGGTGCTGGCAGCATGGCTCAGCACGACTGGCCGTTCGGCCGGCACGCCGGTGCCGATCGGACGCGGTATACCGAAATTTGATCCTGTCATCAGTACCTCGACATTACCGAGTTGAGATCTGCAAACACCCCAGCCGATTGCCACAATGCCTTGTTGCCAATGACGTACACCGCTTCCTTCGCCCGCGTGACGGCGACGTTGAGGAGATTGGGGTCCTTGCCGGCCCAGGCACGAGCGCCCGTCTGGTCCTCGTTCGGAGCGCCGAGAACAAAGATCACGGCCTCAGCTTCGCGACCCTGCACGGTGTGGATCGTGCCGATGTGGGTGCGGGTCCAACGATCAAGCTCAGGAATGGCATGGGCGAGTAAGGGGCTGTCGCGAAACAGTCGCCGCAGGCCATTTGCGACAATCACGAACGGCGTCACGATATAGAGGTCGGGCTTGATACCGGCGCTGACGATCCGTTCGATTATTGCCAGCGCTTCCTGGCCTTCACGTGGGCACCATTTGTCCTCGCCTGATCCGATAACATCGATCCAGCGGGATGGCCCGAGCAAGTCGCGAATAGCTGATGCCCGCTCGGGTTTAGCCTGCACCATCAAGTTTTCGTAGGCGATCCGATTGGCGATATCGAACATTGGAGACGAACAGCGACGGTGCACCAGCAACGGCACACCGACCGTCCGACTTCCAATGCGAGCTGGAAATTCAGCAAACCATGCCGTCGCATCATCGGCGAGCGTCTGTACGGAAGCTGTGGGTGCTCCGAAGCGCTGCGGATCGATGTTAAACGTCTGACAGATCGCTGCGGTAAGCCGATCGGGCAGGAGGACCACGGGTTGCACCTGTACGGGATCGCCAACCACGATGGCCCGGTTGACGCGCATAATCGCACCTACGGCCTGCTGCGGGGCAGCTTGACCGGCTTCGTCGATGAGCAGCCAGCCCAATGCTTCTGCTGGAACACGGGCAAGCATCGTGCCGACCGAGGCGAAGGTGGTTGATACCGCCGGCACCACAAGAAACAGGCTGGACCACAGGTCCGGGATCATCACATCCTTGGTTTGATCTGCGAAGCCTTTGCCGTCGATAACCTGCAACATCACGTTGAGGTTGTGGCGCAGTGGTTTTGCCGCGGCGTCGATGAAGGCGCGGTGCAGGTCCAACGCGGCTTGGAACATCGCGTCACGCTGACGATGCTCTTCGGCAGTTAGCCATGGCGCGGTCGGCTGGCGCTGCTCGTTTCCCTGATCGAAAAAGGCGTCGTCGATAATCGGAGCCTGACGTGCCGCCCGATCATGCCGAAGCTGCTCCAGCAGCGGACGTAAGCTCTGCTCAATGCTCGCAGCACGGGACGCGGCGCCGAACCCAAGCCAAGGGGAGCGCGCGACCAATCGAGCCAACGGCTTTAAGATTACGCCGGCATCGGATGCTGCCGCGGCGTCTGCGGCCAGTGCTGAGGATAGCGTTAAATGCTCAGCTTTCCAGCGGCGGTAACTGGCTAGCCGAAAAAGCTGCTGCACCCAGCCTGGTCGGCCTATGGCATGATCGCGTGCAGCGTTGAACGATCGCTCAACGGCGGGAAGGTGACGCCAGCGCTGACGGAAGGCTTCTACGGCTGCCGTGGTTTCGGTGACCTGCTTCTCCAGCAGGCGGAAGCGGGTGCGTGCAGCTTGCCAGCGGCGCAGGGCTTCACGTCGTTCGACCGGGGGATCGAGTTCAGTAACGATGATCGGTGGGCGCTTGCTGCCATCGGGCTGTTCGACCTCCGGCTTACGTCCATCGACCGCTTTCAAATAGTTGAACAGGCCGGTGTCCGGGTCCCACCAAAACTTGTCCTTAAAGGCGGCCCTGTTGGCACCGTTCCCGAGCACCGCAGCAATGGCACCCCAGCTTTCAGCGCCAAGCAGCCCGTCAGCAAGCGGCTTGAAATATCGTAGGTCGGGCGCATCATCGGCTACTGCTCCCAGCGCTGGCAGCTCGGCACTGACATTTTCAACCGCCTTGTTGTTCGACGATGCGATCAGCATCTCGAACCCCTTGAGGGTCTTGTCGAGGCGATATAGCTGGAGCCAGCCATTGCCGGCTTGCAGCTTATGGCCAGATGGCGAGAATGCCTTTTCCGGATCGTCCAGCGCAGCCATGGCGCTGGCACGCTGGGTGACGAGAGCGGCAACAACGTCACGCAGCAATGTGGTCTTACCGGTACCAGGCGGGCCGTTGACCGCCAGGATCTCACCATTGCCCTGCTCAACGGCAAGGTTGACCGCTGCCTGTTGCATCAAAACGAGCGGATGCCGCCCAGGGCCAGGCCAGCGAGCACTTGGAAACCGTGCAGGAGCCACGGCCTGCTCAATCGCCGTCTCGTTGTTCAGCAGGTCGCGGCGTGATGGGGGTGCCAGCGCTCCCACGAAACGCCGGAGTACCGGCGGAGCCTGTTTGTCGCGGAACAGCAGCGTGGCGGCGTGCAAATCCTTGAGGAAGAAGCTGTTAAGCAGAAGCGGCTCGGGTGGATTTTTCGATTTGAAGGCCACCAGGCTACGCACGGCAAAGACTGGTGGGCGGACCATGGTCCGATCGATGCCTAACTCGTCGACCAGCCACTCGTGGGCATTTGTAATAGCGGCCATATCGAGGGGCTTGGGTCTGCCGTCCGGGCCTTCGCGAAACAGCCGATCATGCAGCGTTTCCTGTAAGCCCTCGCCTACGGCTTGCCATTCGCTAAGCGTTGCCGGGTCGTCCGTCAGGGCAAGCGGCAGACCCCATGCAAAGCTGGATATTACCGCACAGCTGTCAGGGATCGGTCGGCCTTCACGATCGACGATCACGACTGCGAGGGGTGTTTCACCACGCGCACTTGGTCGTTCAGGGCGATTGTCGGCAAAGCGCTGAAGCAGTTGCTCCATGGCAGGCTGCATGGCTAACGAGCCAAGCACGATCTGGAAAAAGAGCCGCGTGTTGTGAGGGGATTTTGCTGTCCCATCCGCCCACGGCAGCCCTTTTTCGAAACGGGCGACACGACGACCATCGCCGGCTGCTAGATCAGCCGGGGTTTTGAAGGATGCAGGTGATAAGACTTCCAATACCGTCCAGGCCCGCAATATGTTTTGCGGATCGTTCGGATCGGTGCTTTTGGGAGGCAGCGACACGGGACGTCTAGGCGAGCTGGCCGCACGCGATGGTGATAGGTTTGCTGGTGTCGGCGGCTTCTTCGCTATATGAGCTTCTGCCGGCGCGTGGGGAGCGCCACGCATCTGTTCCAGCCTGCCGCGCAGGCGGAGCGCGCGCTGGGTATTGCGATGCCCCAGCTCAGCCAGGATCTGATCATTGATCGGATGAGACCCGGAGATATCGGTGACCAGCTCTTCAAGTTGGTCGATACCCAGGTCGGCATAGGGGCGCTGTGTGTCCATCCACGCCGAGCTTAACCGTCGATCACACGAAGGCAAACAGAAGCGCTACGCCATCAAACCAAGCGATTAGGATAACGACTGCTCTCCGATCAGCTTGCGGACGGATTCGATGCGCTCTTGGCAATGTGCCGCGAGGACATTCGCTCGCCTCACTAGTGGTTCGATCGCGTCCACGTCAGGGATCTGCCCCTGCTCCGGCTTCAGCTTGGCGGCGATCGCCTGCAATTCAGCATAGGCATCTGCGAATTTTGCAGGCGCCGGCTCGTTCGATCCTTTGATCGTCACGCTGGTATTCATTCCGGCTTATCTCCTTGCTGGTCGGTGCTTCGTAACTGTGTCGTTCCGTCACGCATTTCCGCTGTGACCAGTGCTGCCATTCTCACCATGGCTATCCCAGTCAGCGGCTCGCCTGCCTGGTTGCGCAAGATAGTATAGCCTGCGGCGAGAACGGTTCGCGGATGGAGTGCCTCTGCGCGCTCACGGATGGTAGCGATGGCGGACTGGCAGTCATCCAGACCCCGCCTGGCATCCTTGATAGCCTGTTGACCAAGGCTGGTGATCTTTTCGCTCAGCAGGAGGACGGAGCGTTCCGCGTCGTCGGCAATCTGCCGGTGTACGCGAGTGACCTTGTCGGACGCGCTTTGAGGTACCGCGTCGAGCCGTGTTAGGATCTCGCTCAGTGCCTTGCCGGTGCCCAGTTCCAGAGGGCGGATCGCTGCTTCGACGGTACGGGTCACAGATCGTTGCAGGTTTTGGACGGCGTTTGCCGCAAACTCCCTGCGCTGACGCGAGCCTGCTCGCGTACGTTCCATGGCCGCAGTAACCGCAGCATGCGTTTCATCGAGGAGTGCGCGGGCGCCGGGTTCCAGTCCGGTTGCGGTGGTCCGGATGGTTGTTTCAGCAAGCCGTACGGTATCCTGAGCATGGCGGTCGATGGCGGTGCGGGCGGATGTCACTGCGGCTTGCGTGTTGTCGAGCAAGGTACGTGCGCCCGGTTGCAGTGCCGTCGCTGTGAGCCGGACGGTCGTTTCGGCCAGCCTCACGGTTTCTCTCGCGTCGCGGTCTATAGCGGTCCGGGCAAGGGCAATAGCTGTATCGTGACGATTTACGATCTGCGCCGCATGGGCACGGATGGCTTCTTGCGCGCGCTGCCCGTCAAGCGCGGCACGGGTGATGGTGGACCGGATATGTTCGACCACCTTGGAGGGCGTGTCGCATGGGATGCAGGCGATCTCGTCAAGCAGATTGCGGTCGCGCTCATGACCGATGCCGGTCATCACCGGCACATTCATGCGACAGATCGCTTCCGCGAGCTTTCGATCGACCAGCCAGGCGAGATCCGCCGAAGCGCCGCCCCCTCTGATGATCGCTACTGCACAGTGACGTGTCTCCTCTGCGCTGCATGACCGATAGATGTCCCGAAGCGCAGCAACGATCCGCGCCGGTGCGTCACGAGTCTGGAACGGCACCTCGTGGTACACGAACTCGGCCAGCCCGGCACTGGTGAGCCGGTCGGCGGTCGAGCGAAAGTCACCGAGGCCTGCTGCACCTGCCGGCGCAATGACCGACACACGGACGAAATCAGCTGGTTGCGGCAGCGACCTGTTCCGGTTCCAGATGCCTGCGTCCTGTAAATGTTTCCTGATTGACTGCATGCGCGCATTCAGGTCGCCCAGCGCGAATGTTAGGTCGACGTCGGTCACGACGATCTGGAATCCGAACGTCGGATGGAGGTTGCCTTGCAGTTTGACAAGAACCTGTGATCCAGCCTCGAGGGCCAAGCCAGCCCCCCTGAACTCTTCATCGATGCGATGCCATACTGCCGGCCAGCAGCCGCCCTGCACCTTGGCGATCTGCTTGCCGTCAGAATCGACCTCGATAAATTCCATTCGGGTGAAGCGTTCGCTGACCTTCAGTGCGTGAAGCTCGCACCGGACCCAGGCAGCCGGCACGCGCTTTACGACGGCAGCCATGTCGTCGAGATACACCTTCAGCCCCACAGACAAGTTTCGGGCAGCAGGGTCGATGGTTAGCGGCTCGGTTTCGAGCATTGGAAGCAACTCACTAGGGCTTTCCAAGATATGCGCGGATTGAGTTCGTGCCGCAATCCGGCGGCCCGAAAAGCGGTGTCGATTGCCGCATCAAAAGGTGTTGTTCGCAGCCGCTATGGGCCTGAAGGGCGTGCTCTGACGGCGTTGCGCTGGTAAGATAGCTCGCCAGCGCTAAGTTATATGCCGGGGCGTCTGAACCCCTCGGTTTTGTTACCATCGCATCTCAGGATGGTAGCAAGGCGACGCATAGCCATCGTTTACGCTGACCCACAAACGGACGTTCGAGCTCCATTCCCGGCCTCCCATTTTCAGCCATTCGTTAATCTGGTTGAAACGGCAGCTAAGCAAGCACCGAATCAGCCGCCGGTGCAGCGGGTCAGGATAGCAGACAGCGCGCCTTCAAAAAGGGACGCGCCGATGGGTAACGCTCCGCACGGTCTATGCTCTGCCGACCGCTAAGCCGCCGCTTCCAACTCACGTAAGCTGCGGCCACGCGTTTCCCTCCCTGAGCGGCCGATCAGTACCGCTGACAGCGTCATGGGCACGACCAGCGCAACTGCCGCTCCCCCCATCGTCGGGATCAGCCCAGCGAAGGCCCCTAGCTGGACTGCAACGCCACCAAATTTGCTACTGCCTGCGATAAGGCCGGTGGCACGTCCGCGAACGCGTAATGCGTAGTTTTCGGCTGCATAGGGAAGCAGCACGGCGATCAATCCGTTTGTGCCAACCACCAGCAGCGCGATCACAGCGATGAGCAGTGGTGGCCAAGCCAGCGTAGGTGCCGGCAGTAGGGCTCCGGCAAGCCCGGCGAGTGTGAGAAGCACAGTGCCGATCAGGGTTCGCTTGCTGCTCCACCGGCTGTACAGGAAGGCCGCGATCATGATCGTGGGCAGGGCAACGAGTGCTGAGCTAGCGATGATACCGCTCGCAATCTCGGCACTGAAACCTCGATCCTGGAGATCGGAAGGCAGCCACAGCAGCAACCCGAAGTTGACGAAGCTCCAAGACAGGGCCGTGATGACGAGGGCGATGGTCAGCTCCCGGTGGTGAGCCGCTGCGCTGCCAGCGTCCGCTGGCGCTGCTTGTGGCGCACGCCTGACGATGCCGAACTTGCGAGCCATGTCAGCTAGCTCGGCGTCCATACCCCGTCCCAACAAAAAGCGCGGAGATTCAGGAATCCACCTTGCCATCGCAAGCAGCAGCAAGCCGGTGGGAAAGCCCTGCAGCCACAAGCTACGCCAGCCGAACAGAGGCTCGAACAGATGCGCGGCACCGCTAGCTGCCAGGTAGCCGCCGACCAGTCCCGTACCGCCAACC
>Ga0308157_10006585_pt1 | contig 13840 bp, 16 predicted proteins | sample PhyBR1_FD_201035 | JGI IMG/M metagenome (GOLD analysis project Ga0308157, IMG submission 201035) | Phyllosphere microbial communities from UC Gill Tract Community Farm, Albany, California, United States - DLSLB.R1 | ecosystem: Host-associated > Plants > Phyllosphere > Unclassified | place: USA...
CTCGTTGATGTAGGCGCTGCGGCCGACCTGGTCATAGTTCAGCGGGCCGTGCTTGATGACGGTGGCGCCGCCGCCGGCGCCGCGCCGGGTCAGCGCGCGCACGCGGGCTTCCAGCTCGGACAGCGCGAAGGGCTTGGCCATGTAATCGTCGGCGCCAAGGTCGAGGCCGTTGACGCGCTGCTCGATTGAATCGGCGGCGGTCAGGATCAGCACCGGCAGTAGCGACGCGCGCGCGCGCAGGCGGCGCAGCACTTCCAGCCCGGACAGCTTGGGCAGGCCCAGGTCCAGGATCAGCAGGTCGAATTCCTGGGTCGACAGGGCGGTATCGGCCTCCTGCCCGTTTCTTACGCAATCGATGGCGTAGCCGGATTGACGCAAGGATCGGGTCAGCCCGTCGGCCAGCACACTATCGTCTTCGGCAAGTAAAATACGCATGTAAACCACTCCAGCTGCACAAGGCCCTATTTTGGCGACTTTTTGTGCATTCTCAAAGAAATACAAAATCCCGCTTGCATTGAGCACTGTTTTTTTATACAGTGCTACCTGTATTGAACAACCCACTGGCTGAAAGCACATTATGGACGATAAAAAAGGCGTAGTACCTGCATCTGAAAAAGCCAAGGCGCTGGCTGCTGCGCTGGCCCAGATCGAAAAGCAGTTCGGCAAAGGCTCGGTTATGCGCATGGATGCCAGTGCGCCGATCGAAGAAGTCCAGGTCGTGTCGACCGGCTCGCTGGGGCTGGACGTGGCGCTGGGCGTCGGCGGCCTGCCGCGCGGCCGTGTGGTGGAAATCTACGGCCCGGAATCGTCGGGTAAAACCACGCTGACCTTGCAAACTATTGCAGAAATGCAAAAACTGGGCGGCACCTGCGCCTTTATCGATGCCGAGCACGCGCTGGACGTGGGCTATGCGCAGAAACTGGGCGTCAACCTGCACGAGCTGCTGATTTCGCAGCCGGACACCGGCGAACAAGCGCTGGAAATCTGCGATGCACTGGTGCGTTCCGGCTCGGTGGACATGGTTGTGGTTGACTCGGTCGCCGCGTTGACGCCGCGTGCCGAGATCGAAGGCGACATGGGTGATTCGCTGCCAGGCCTGCAAGCCCGCCTGATGTCGCAAGCACTGCGCAAGCTGACCGGTTCGATCAACCGCACCAATACGCTGGTCATCTTCATCAACCAGATCCGTATGAAGATCGGTGTGATGTTCGGTTCGCCGGAAACCACTACCGGTGGTAACGCGCTGAAGTTCTACGCCTCGGTGCGCCTGGACATCCGCCGTACCGGCTCGATCAAGTCGGGCGACGAGGTGATCGGCAACGAAACCAAGGTCAAGGTGGTCAAGAACAAGATCGCGCCACCGTTCAAGGAAGCGCACTTCGACATCCTGTACGGCGCCGGTACCTCGCGCGAAGGCGAGATCCTGGACCTGGGCGTGGAAGCCAAGATCGTCGAGAAATCGGGTTCGTGGTACAGCTACAACGGCGAGCGCGTCGGCCAGGGCAAGGACAATGCCCGCGCCTTCCTGCAAGAGCGTCCGGAGCTGGCCTGGGAAATCGAAAACAAGGTACGCGAATCGCTGGGCGTGCGCGTGCTGCCACCACTGGCCACCGACAACACCGTGGTCAAGCTGAAACCAGGCAAGCCTGAAGCCGACGCTGCGTAAACGTCGTACCCGCGAAAGTGGGCCCCCGGCTTGCGCCGGGGCGACGACGCGGTAAAGAGAATTTATGCCAGCACCAAAACTTAGCTTGAAAGCACGGGCTCTGCGCTTTCTCTCCCTGCGCGAACACAGCCGCCTGGAGTTGGCCCGCAAGCTGTCCAAATACGCAGAAGAGGGCGACGACATCGATGCCCTGCTCGACCTGCTGGAGAAGAACAACTGGCTGTCGCAGGAGCGCTTCTCCGAATCGCTGATCCACCGCCGCGCCGCCCGCTACGGCAACAGCCGCATCGTCGCCGAGCTGCAAAGCCATGGCGTGCAAGGCGAAGCGCTGCACGAACTCAAATCCTCCCTCGCCGATACCGAAATCGAACGCGCCCGCGACATCTGGCAGCGCAAGTTCGGCACGGTCGCCACCGATCCCCAGCAACGCAACAAACAAATCCGCTTTTTGCTGCAACGTGGCTTTTCCCAGCGCGCGGTCATGCAAACCGTCAAAGGCGCCGACCTGGACGACCTGGAATAGCCACTTTCCGCAGATGGATTTGTTACTAGTTGAAAATACGCAGATGCTAATTCGGTTCCTTGTGTGCTAAACTTTGTGGGTTTTTGCAGCACCGCGGGTGCGGTGGTTGTCCGTAGAAGCTGCGGCAACGTGCGTTTTTAATAAGAGAAATGCGCCAGGCTGCTAACTAACTAATGCCGCGAGAGCGGTGTCGATCTTATGTCTCTGTTAACTCCAGTTACCCGTCGTGCGCTGTGTGCACGCGCGCCACAGCTGTCCCCAGTGAGGACGGCGTGCGGGTTATTGGCAGCCCCTCTGCATCAACTGTTTCAATCCGAAGAATTCCAAGTCCTGCCCCGTTACCTCGGCGCAGCGGCGAAGTTTTACCCGCGCTGGGTGGACAAAGCAGCACCGGGTAGCGCGTAGCAACAATATCTGCTTAATCATTCAACCGATTTTATACATCAGCATCAGAAGGGAAGCCAGCATGAAGATCCATGAGTATCAAGGCAAAGAAATTCTCCGAAAATACGGAGTGACGGTACCGCGCGGTATTCCGTGCATGACCGTAGAAGAAGCAGTTAAAGCTGCTGAAACCTTGGGCGGCCCAGTCTGGGTTGTGAAAGCACAGATCCACGCCGGTGGCCGTGGTAAAGGCGGCGGCGTTAAAGTTGCCAAGTCGCTGGAACAAGTCAAAGAATACGCTGACCAAATCATGGGCATGCAGCTGATCACCCATCAGACCGGCCCAGAAGGTCAAAAAGTACGTCGCCTGCTGATCGAAGAAGGCGCCGACATCAAGCAAGAACTGTACGTATCGCTGGTGACCGACCGCGTGACCCAGCGCGTTGTGCTGATGGCCTCGTCGGAAGGCGGCATGGACATCGAAGAAGTTGCCGAGTCCCACCCAGAAAAAATCCACTCGATCGCTATCGATCCAGCAGTGGGCCTGACCGACGCTGAAGCCGCTGGCATCGCCGCGAAAATCGGCGTACCGGAAGGCTCGATCGCTGATGCCGTCACCAACCTGCAAGGCCTGTACAAAGCCTACTGGGAAACCGACTCGTCGCTGGCCGAAATCAACCCGCTGATCGTTACCGGTTCGGGCAAGATCATCGCGCTGGACGCGAAATTCAACTTCGACGCCAACGCACTGTTCCGTCAACCAGAAATCGTTGCTTACCGCGACATCGACGAAGAAGATCCAGCTGAAGTTGAAGCATCGAAATTCGACCTGGCCTACATCTCGCTGGACGGCAACATCGGCTGCCTGGTCAACGGCGCCGGCCTGGCCATGGCGACCATGGACACCATCAAGCTGTTCGGCGGCGAGCCTGCCAACTTCCTGGACGTCGGCGGTGGCGCCACGGCTGAGAAAGTCACCGAAGCCTTCAAGATCATGTTGAAAAACCCAGGCCTGAAAGCCATCCTGGTCAACATCTTCGGCGGCATCATGCGTTGCGACGTGATCGCCGAAGGCGTCATCACCGCATCGAAAGCTGTTTCGCTGCAAGTACCGCTGGTAGTCCGCATGAAGGGCACCAACGAAGATCTGGGCAAGAAAATGCTGGCTGAATCCGGCCTGCCGATCATCGCCGCCGACACCATGGAAGATGCAGCGAAGAGCGTTGTTGCAGCCGCTGCTGGTAAATAATTAAGGAACCGATATGTCTATTCTGATCAACAAAGACACCAAAGTCATCACCCAGGGTATCACCGGTAAAACCGGCCAGTTCCACACCCGCATGTGCCGCGAATACGCGAACGGCAAAAACGCTTTCGTAGCAGGCGTGAACCCGAAGAAAGCCGGCGAAGATTTCGAAGGCATCCCAATTTTCGGTTCGGTCAAAGAAGCCGCATCGAACACCGGCGCCACCGTGTCGGTGATCTACGTGCCGCCAGCAGGCGCTGCTGCCGCCATCTGGGAAGCTGTTGAAGCCGAACTGGAACTGGCAATTTGCATCACCGAAGGCATTCCTGTCCGTGACATGATGGCCCTGAAAGATCGCATGGCCAAAGCCGGTTCGAAAACCCTGCTGCTGGGCCCTAACTGCCCAGGCCTGATCACCCCTGACGAAATCAAGATCGGCATCATGCCAGGTCACATCCACCGCAAGGGCCGTATCGGCGTGGTATCGCGTTCGGGCACCCTGACCTATGAAGCAGTGGGTCAGCTGACCGCACTGGGCCTGGGCCAATCGTCGGCAGTTGGTATCGGCGGCGACCCGATCAACGGTCTGAAGCACATCGACATCATGAAGATGTTCAACGAAGATCCTGATACCGACGCGGTCATCATGATCGGCGAAATCGGCGGTCCGGACGAAGCCAACGCTGCGCGTTGGGTCAAAGACAACATGAAGAAACCGGTCGTTGGCTTCATCGCTGGCGTTACCGCTCCTCCAGGCAAGCGCATGGGCCACGCCGGCGCGCTGATCTCGGGCGGCGCTGACACTGCGCAAGCCAAGCTGGACATCATGGAAGAGTGCGGCATCAAAGCCACCAAAAATCCATCGGAAATGGCACGCCTGCTGAAAGCAATGCTGTAATTTTCCGCCACTTGGCTGTGGAATAATGAAGGGGAGCCGCGTGCTCCCCTTTATTTTTTTGGAGGTGCAGGATTGGCCAAGCTCATCATCTCGCGTAACGGACAGGTCGAACAGCAGATCCAGCTCAGCAAGGAGCGCATGACGCTCGGGCGGCATCCGCGCAACGATATCGTGCTGGCGGACCCGGCGGTCAGTGGCGAGCATGCGGCCATCGTCACCATCCTCGACGATTCCTTTCTTGAAGACTTGCATAGCACTAACGGCACCTTCGTCAACAGCCACCGCATCGGCAAGCATTTCCTGCAGCACCAGGACGTCATCAAGATGGCGCGCTATGAGGTTTCATTTTTAGCTGACGGCATCCGCCCGCTGGCGGCAGCGCAGCCGGTGCTGGCCGAACTGGCAATCTTGAACGGCAGCGACGCCGGCAAGCATGTCGCGCTGACCAGGCCGCAGACCGCGCTGGGCGGCGTTGTGATCCAGCGGCATCCGCAGTTCTACACGATTACTCACACCGAGGGCGCTGCGACGTCGCTGTTGAACGGTACGCCGCTGGATGCGCAGGTGGCCGAACGCCTCAGCGACGGCGACGTTATCGATCTGGACGGAACGCACATGACATTCCGCGTCGCCTGACAATTATTGTCAGGTCCGCCTGACAAAAAGCGGCAGTTTACGCAGCATTTTGCTGAAAAACTGGGCAAAAACCGGTTGGCACGGCAGTTGCAGTAAGGGAGATGTAGCACCCAACTACGTGTTTAATAATCCCGGAGGAGTCGCAACATGAAATCCATGAAAATGATGAAACAACAGGCGCAGGCTGGCTTTACGCTGATCGAGCTGATGATTGTGGTGGCCATTATCGGCATCCTGGCCGCAGTGGCGATTCCCGCCTACAGCAATTACACTATCAAGGCCAAGGTCGCCAACGCACAAGGTGCCGTGGATTCGCTGAAGACTGCCGTGGCGCTGTGCGCCCAGGAAGCTGGCGGCACGGTGGCCGGCTGCACCACCGGTTCAGGCGGCGTCCCGACCTTTACCAAAACCAAGGAAGTGGAAACCGCCACAGTCACCGATGGTGTCATCACTGCCACTTTTGCCTCTACTGGCGTGGGCAAGGATGTCGACGGCAAGAAAGTGATCTACACGCCGAACATCGCCGCCGGCGCAACCAACCTGACGTGGACGATCAATGCGTCGGACGTTACCAATCTTGCCGCCAAGGAAGCGCTGGAGAAAAACAGCGTCGCCCCATAAGTGGCTGGCGTAGACATGAAAACCCGGCGCTTGCCGGGTTTTGTCGTTTACTCAGACGATTTTCTGGCGGTCGGCGATCAGCGCCTCGTAGGTCAGGTTTTGCAGCATGGTGTAATGGACCGGGTCCAGGTCGATAAACTGCACGCCGTAGGTGAACACTTCCGGCTTGTCGCTGGTAGCCGGCTTGACCACGTTGATATTGCGGATAGTCGCATTCGGATTGACGCGCACCTGGCGGTTGCCAGGCTGGGCGATCAGATAGAACGACAGCGCCACCTGCGCCTCACCGTCCGACAACTGCTTGGGCGACTCGATCAGCGCGCCCGACACACTCAGGTTGACCAGGAACACCGAGGTGGCGGCGCCGGCAGCATTGGTCACCTGCGCCGGGATATCGACCTTGACCCGCATTGCCGCGCGCAAGCTGGTGCCCTGGATGGATACGGGGAAAGTCAGGTGGGCATAGAACAGCGGACGCGGGAACACGCGCTGCACCACGCTGGAGAACGAACACACGTTCACGCCGGAGAACACGCGGATGGTCAGCTTGTCGCCATCGTTGAGCGCGATCGGCGCGCCGTTCTCGAACGGCACCTTGACGATCATGTACTCATCCTTCGCCCAGCCGATCAGCGTGGAGAAGTGCTGGATCGGCTTCATGGTGCGGTGGGTGATGAATTGAATCCTGCCGCCTACCTGCAGGTTCATTTGCTCGAACTCGTACTCCTGAGTCTTGGCTTCGGCTGGCGGAGGGTTGCTGCTCATGCAAACTCTTTCTTATGTGCGCAAAACGGCTACGGTGACAATACCGTCAAAAATTGTTCCTGCGACATTAATTATATGCGTGCCAACGAAAGGTTACAATCAGACAATACAACACATTGCTCATAGGTCTGCTGAGGTTCCTGCCCAGATTTAAACCATGTGTGATAAATTTCACGCATGAATTGCATTTCCAGCAAGTGGCGAAGTAACTATGAAGGAAAAGCATGTACGCCGTAGCAGACATACACTTTAAAAAGCCTGTTAGCCCAGCGACATTATTTGCTCCGCTACCGCTCCAGCAAATACAAAACGCTCTGGCGCAAACTGTCTTTTCAGTTGATCCTGCAAGTGCAGGAAACGTCGTTTATGGACAAACAACCAGATCAATTGCATATATCGTTGTTCAATTAGGGCCTAAGCAACTTCAGCTCCATATGGAATGTACGCTGGTGTTGGGCAGCTTAGGAGAGACTAAACTTGAACTTGAGCGCGTATTGAAGACTCTGATAGATACTGCAAAATTGACCAATCAAAAGCATGAGAGTGTCGAAATAACAATCTACGCGGAGAACAATCGCATTGCCGCAGGGCGATATCGTCCTTTTGGCGAAATACTTGTGCACAGATTTAGAGAGACTATTATTGGTGACGCCCTCTTTGCGTTGGTGCCTGCCGTCGTCACAGGTATGTATAGCAAGGACTTTATCCAGGCGTGCTTAACGCTTGGTTCGGCAATGTTGGTTATGTTGATTTGGATGTTTGTTGAAGCGAAAACGCTTCAAAAGGAAGTGAGTTATGAAGACGTCTAACTTTGAAGTGGATTTCATCAAAAGGCTGCGCCAGCACGTGGAGGATAACTACCCGGAGTTGGAATTTATCGCCGCCTTAAGAGGTAACCTTGATCGGTCGGTCATTCTGGAAACGCCTGATGCGCTACTGTATAACAGTCGAACTAGCCAAGCTTTGGCGGTAGAGGTGAAGGGAGGATCAAGCGTTAGCTCTGTGCCTGCCGCCTCAATTTTGTCGTTAAAAGCGATGAAAAAACTAAAGCTGTTATTTGATAAGCCAGTGCATAAGGTAGCTGTTGTGTTGGTTACCAGTGCGTTTCTTCCGCCCGCTATCAGAGCGATGCTGGATGACGCGGGCATCTATTCCATCGCTATTGATGCACACGTCGATCCCATCAGATCATTCGATGAAGTCCTGGCTAGCTTTGTCGATAGCCGCCTATAAACCACTATCCCAAAAAATTGGCATAGCCGCACTTAGCTGGTCGCGCTCCAGTCGCCGGATTTGCCGCCGTGCTTTTCGGTGACGCGGATGTTGGACATGACCATGCCGCGATCCACGGCTTTACACATGTCGTAAATGGTCAGCAGGCCGACCTGGACGGCGGTGAGGGCTTCCATTTCGACGCCGGTCTTGCCGTAGGTTTCGACTTGCGCCTTGCAGTGGACGCTGGCGTTGGCTTCGTCGGTTTCGAAGTCGACGGCCACGCGGGTCAGCGCCAGCGGGTGGCATAGCGGGATCAGGTCGCTGGTGCGCTTGGAGGCCATGATGGCGGCGATGCGGGCGATGCCGAGCACGTCGCCTTTCTTGGCCGTGCCGCTGAGGATGATGGCCAGCGTCTCCGGCTTCATGCGGATCGAGCCGCTGGCCAGCGCGATGCGGTGGGTTTCCGCTTTGGCGCCAACGTCGACCATGTGGGCTTGTCCGGTGGCGTCAAAATGGGTCAGGTGGTCGGTGGTCATGATAGCTGCTTAAAATGAGTCATAATGTGGCACTAAGTTTTCGTGCCCAAGTTGCGGCTATCATATCACCGTGAATGCAAAACGCTCCTCTTACTCTGGCCGCATGCGCGCTGTCGCTGCGGCTCTGCTGCTCGCCATGCCGGTGGCCATGGCGCAAAACACGATCGCGCCCGCCCGGATTCCGAACCTGCCTTCGCTTGGCGGCACCGAGAGCCAGGACCTGTCGCCGCTGATGGAGCGCAAGATCGGCGAGGAAATCATGCGCGATATCCGCCGCGACCGCGACTACCTCGACGACGGCCCCATCCTGGAATACATGAATACCTTCGGCAACACGCTGGTGGACGCCCGCCCGGGCGCACGCGGTGAGGCCAAGTACGATTACTTTTTCTTCGTGGTGCGTGATCCGCAGCTGAACGCGTTCGCGCTGCCCGGCGGTTTCATCGCCGTGCACTCGCAGCTGCTGTTGCAGGCGCAGAATGAGTCCGAACTGGCGTCTGTGCTGGGCCACGAGATCGGCCACGTGGTGCAGCGCCACATCGCCCGTTCCATCGGCCAGCAGAAGCAGGACGCGCTGATTCCGCTGGCGGCGATGATCCTGGCGGCGCTGGCGTCGCGCGCCGGTGGCGATGCGGCCATGGGCGTGTTTCTCGGTGGCCAGGGCGTGGCGATCCAGCGGCAACTGAACTTTGGCCGCGAAGCCGAACGTGAGGCTGACCGCATCGGCTTGCAGATCATGGGCGAGGCCGGTTTCGATACCTCGGGCATGGTGGCCTTCTTCCAGCAAATGCAGGCGTCAACCAAGAACTACAGCGACCTGGTGCCAGCCTGGCTGCTGACCCACCCGCTGCCAGCCGAACGTATCGCCGATATCCAGGCGCGTATCCGCGAACATCCGTACAAGCAGCGTTCCGACAGCCTGGACTTTTTCCTGGTGCGTTCGCGCGCCCGTGTGTTGCAGGATCAGAGCAGCAACGGTTATAGCGAATCCAAAACCTTCTTCGAGAACCAGATCAAGCAGGACAGCTGGCAGCAGAAGACCGCCGGCCAGTACGGCATGGCCTTTCTTAGCATGAAGCAGGGCGACACCGTCGCTGCGCAAAGCTGGCTGGACAAGGCGCACGAGACCGTCAACCGTCCGCCGCCGGCCGGTGTCTTCAGCGCTGGCCCGCGCAGCAAGGCAGAGTCCATCTTTGCCGCGACGTCGATCGAGATCAAGCTGGCGCAGCCGGATAACAAGGCAATGCTGGCCAAGGCGGTGGAAGAGGCCGATGCGGCCCGGCAGAAATTCCCGCTGTCGCGCGGCATCGCCCATCAGTACGGCGAGGCCTTGCTGAAGGCCGACAAGCTGGAAGAAGCCGGCGTCTACCTGCGCGATCAGGTGCAGTTGTATCGCGAAGATATCGAAGCCTATGATTTGCTGGCACAGGTGTATTCCAAGCAGGGCAAGCTTGCCTTGCAGCATATTGCGCTGGCGGAATCGTACAACCTGCAAGGCGGCGTGATGGCCGCGCTGGACCAGCTGGGCTATGCGCGCAAGTCGCCGGATGCGTCGTTCTATGACCAGTCGCTGATCGATGCGCGCGAGCGCGAATGGCAGGCGGCACGCCGCGAGGCGATGGGCGACAAGGGCAAGAAGGAGTTGGCCGAGTCACGCCCGGCCTTCAAGGCTGAGATGAAGTCCGCGACCGACGATGATGATCGCTTCAATCCCTACGCCAGCCCGCTAGACCGCCTGCGCAAGATAACCGATCCTACGCTGCCGTCGGGGCCGACGGTACGCTGACGAAGCCGAAGCGCGTCGCCAGCTGATCGGCGGTGATGCGCTCGATCGCTACACCATCCAGGCTGAGCACGCCTTGTGCGTCGCCTGCCATCCATTCCAGCAAGACCTCATCGCCGACCGGCGCGCCGTCCAGCAGCAGACGCGGCAGCACGTCGGCGAAGTCGCGGTCGTCGAGCTGGGCGACCACATCGCCGCTGCACAAGATCAGCGCGCCGTCGCTGGTCAGCAGCACCGCATCAAGCGGGCCGAGCGCTGCGCCGGTATGCAGCAGCCAGCCGGCGGACGGATCGGTGCGCACGATGTATGGCGTCGCTTCCAGCTGTACGTAGACACGCTGCGGGCCATTCTGGAAATACCAGCAGCCTCGTTCATCGGCTGCGTAATTGCGCGTGATGAAGCCGACCAGCGCGGCGTTGTTCAGCTTGTCGCCCGGCAGGTTGAGGTGCTGGGCGCCTTCGTCGCGCATGCGCCAGTGGCCGCGCGCGTCCAGCCCCAGCCAGCCATAGCAGTGGGGCACGTTGGGCCATTTGGCCAGCGCCTGTTTGACGATGTCATCCATGTTGTTCGAGGAAAGTAATCAGCTTCTTTGGCAGCCAGTTGATGCTGCCCGGCGGACCGCCGACGGCAAAGCCGACATGGCCACCGTGCTCAGGATAATCCAATACCACGCGCGATGACGCACGCTGCGGCAAATGGCGGCCTGGCAGGAACGGGTCGTTCCTGGCATTGAGCACCAGCGTCGGCACGGTAATATCGTTCAACACGTGCTTGGCGCTGGCGCGGTTCCAGTAGTCTTCGGTATCGCGGTAGCCGTGCAGCGGCGCGGTGACGACGTTGTCGAAGGCGTACAGGTCGCGCGCGGCGTGCAGCGCATCGAGGTCGAACAGGCCGGGGAATTGCTGTAGTTTGGCTACGCACTTGGGCTTCAGCGTTTGCAGGAACATGCGCGTGTAGAGCATATTGAAGCCGCTCGACAGCGACACGCCGCCTTGCGCCAGGTCCAGCGGGGCCGACACCGCGCAGGCGGCATCAACGAAATCGGCCTGGTGCTGCGATTCGCCCAGCCAGCGCAGCAGCGCGTTGCCGCCCAGCGAAACGCCGGTGGCGTAGAACTTTCCATGCTTGCCGGCGCCGGCGTGGCGCGTGTGCAGGCGGCGGATCACCCAGTCGATCTCGGCAGCGTCGCCCGAGTGGTAGAAGCGCGGTGCGCGGTTGGCTTCGCCCGAGCAGCCGCGGAAGTGCGGCACTGCGCCGGACCAGCCGCGCGCCTGCACGTCGGCCATGAGTGCGCGCGCGTAATGGCTGTCGGAAGAACCTTCGAGGCCGTGGAATAACACGACAAAAGGCTGGCCCGGCTTGCCATCGACAAAATCGACGTCGATGAAGTCGCCGTCCGGCGCATCCCAGCGCTCGCGCCGGAACTTTACCGGCGGCTTGCTGACGGCAATCGCCGGATAAATGGTTTGCAGGTGGCCGCTAGGCAGCCAGAACGGCGCGGTGTACTTCACGGCAGGGCTTAGTGCAGGATTTGTGCGTGTGATTCTATCGGCGCCGGGCCTGGCGCAATCGATACATGATGCAGCACGATGCGCCAGCCTTTCGGCATTTTTGCATAGACATTGGTGGCGATCAAATGCGCCGGCTCCCCACTGGCGGCGGTGGCGCCTTCGATTACCACGTGGACCGAACTCATCAATGTATGCGTTTCGTGCAGCGAGGAGGGCAGGATGTGCAGCCCGCCATGCTCAAGAATGGCCGCCCAGGAACTGCGGATGGCGGCGTGGCCGATCAGCCGCTGGCCGCCCGGGTGGACGCAGACGATTTCGTCATCGTCCGCCCACAGCGCCATCAGCGCATCCAGGTCGGCGCGGTTGAGGGCGTCGTAAAAGGCCGCTTCGGTTTCTGCGGCGCTACCGTTATGCGTCTTCTTGGTCGGCATGGCGGCGGCTTGGTTAGTGGTGGCCCACAACCGTGCCTGGCTTCAGCTTGTAAGCCGTGCCGCAGTATGGGCATTTGGCGACGCCGTGGGCATCAAATTCCAGGAAGACGCGCGGGTGCGACGACCACAGCGGCATGGCTGGGTTCGGGCAGTGTGCCGGCAGGTCTTTGCCATCGAGTTCTACGGCGGTAACGGCGTTTGCTTGGGTCATTTCTTGTGGCTCCGGATGGCTAAGAGAAAAGCACGATTTTAACGGATTCGCGCATGGAGCAAAAATCGTCGGTAAAATAGCGCCTCTACAACACCGGCCTGGCCCTTCATGTGGCAGGAATGCCACAACCATCCATGAGCGAAATCAGTAGCACTGCCACGGCGCCCTGCGTCGCCGCCCACCACGAACCTTCGTGGCGCGAAGGCGTCAAGACCGGCATACCATCACTGTTTGGCATCGGCGCCTGGGGCCTGGTGGTGGGCATCGCCATGGTCAAGTCCGGGTTGACGATACCGCAGGCGCTGGGCATGACGCTGGTGGTGTTTGCCGGCTCCGCCCAGCTGGCGGCGCTGCCGCTGATCGCTGCCGATGCGCCGATCTGGGTGATTTTCCTGACAGCGGTGGTGGTCAACCTGCGCTTCGTCATCTTCTCGGCGCTGCTGGCGCCGCACTTTTCCCACCTGCCATGGCGCCAGCGCCTGACGCTGGGCTACGTGGCCGGCGACATGACGGTGGCGCTATTCCTGCAAAAATACCCGTCGGAGGCGCCGCAAGTCGGCAAGTTGTCGTATTTAAAAGGTTTGCTGTATCCAAACTGGGCTTCGTGGCAGGTCGGCTCGATTGCCGGCATCTTCCTGGGCAGCACCGTGCCGCCGGAATGGGGTTTGAGCTTTGCAGGCACGCTGGCGATTATTTGCGTGATGATCCCGCTGATGGTTGGCCGTCCGGCGCTGGCCGGCGTGCTGGTGGCGGGCGCCGTGTCGGTGCTGGCGCATGATCTGCCTTACAAGCTGGGCCTGCTGGCGGCGGTGCTGGTCGGCATGCTGACCGCCATGGTCATCGAAGAAACCGCTGAAAAATGGAGAAGCAAGCGTGGCTGATTGGGAAATCTGGCTGGTGATCCTGGTGCTGGCGCTGGCAACCGCGTGCACGCGCAGCTCGTTCTGGCTGATCGGCCACCACATCACCATCCCCAAGCGGGTGCAGGAAATGTTGCGTTATGCGCCGGCGTGCGCGCTGGCGGCGATTGTCGCGCCGGACCTGATCCTGGCGGCAGATGGCAAGGCGGTGCTGGATGCCAGCAATCTGAAGCTGATCTCCGGGGTTGTTGCCACGATTTATTATTTGCTGCGGCGCAATATGCTGGAAACCATCATATTCGGCATGGCTTTCTTCACGGCACTAAGGCTGATTCTGTAACTTAATAACAGAAAAATCACGTTAAGCTTCAGGTAAAATAGCGGTCTTCCAACAACTCGACCTTGGGTAGCCATGTCCGCTGTTCTGAACTTCATCCGTCTGCAAGACCTCATCGATCAAAACGCACTGCAAGGCAAACGCGTTTTCATCCGCGCCGACCTGAACGTGCCGCAGGATGATGCCGGCAATATCACCGAAGATACGCGTATCCGCG
>Ga0308157_10006586_pt1 | contig 13839 bp, 15 predicted proteins | sample PhyBR1_FD_201035 | JGI IMG/M metagenome (GOLD analysis project Ga0308157, IMG submission 201035) | Phyllosphere microbial communities from UC Gill Tract Community Farm, Albany, California, United States - DLSLB.R1 | ecosystem: Host-associated > Plants > Phyllosphere > Unclassified | place: USA...
CCATATTTCTATGGAACTTACGAAGAAGAAAATGAAAGTGTGGTTTCTGACAAGGAAAAAATTATCGTTCTCGGTTCAGGTCCAATCAGAATTGGTCAAGGTGTTGAGTTCGATTATGCAACGGTTCATTCGGTTTGGGCGATTCAGCAGATGGGTTACGAGGCGATTATCATTAATAATAATCCTGAAACCGTTTCTACAGACTTCTCGATTGCAGACAAATTATACTTCGAACCTTTGGCGGAAGAAGACGTGATGAACATCATCGAACTAGAAAAACCAAAAGGCGTTGTGGTTCAATTTGGTGGACAGACTGCTATCAACTTAGCAGATAAATTAGCAGCGCACGGCGTTCAGATTTTAGGAACTTCACTCGAAGATTTAGACAGAGCTGAAAACAGAGATAAATTTGAAAAAGCGCTTCAGGAGCTCGGAATTCCGCAACCACTTGGGAAAACTTCGACTTCAAAAGAAGAAGCGATTGTGATTGCCAACGAAATTGGTTATCCGGTTTTGGTTCGCCCAAGTTATGTTTTGGGAGGACGTGCGATGGAAATCGTTTACACTGAAAAAGAACTCGCTCACTATATGGAAAATGCGGTGGAAGCAAGCCCAGACCAACCGGTTTTGATTGACCGATATTTGACTGGTCAGGAAGTGGAAGTGGATGCGATTTGTGATGGCGAAACGGTTGTAATTCCGGGAATTATGGAACACATCGAAAGAGCTGGTGTCCATTCGGGAGATTCAATCGCGGTTTATCCGCCACAGCATTTGACGGAAACTCAGATTAAAACTTTAGAAGATTATACGATTAGATTAGCTAAGGGCTTGAATGTAATTGGATTAATGAATATCCAGTACGTGATTTCCAAAGGCGAAGTTTTTGTGATTGAAGTGAACCCACGTTCGTCCAGAACTGTTCCTTTCTTATCAAAAATCACGGATGTTCCAATGGCAAATCTTGCGACTAAAGCAATCCTCGGCGCAAAATTGAAAGACCTTGGTTACAATTCTGGATTGATTCCGAACAAAGATGGCATTTTTGTGAAAGTTCCGGTTTTCTCTTTCAGTAAATTAACGAAAGTGGATATTTCTCTTGGACCAGAAATGAAATCTACTGGAGAAGTAATGGGCAAAGATTCAACCTTCGAAAAAGCCTTGTACAAAGGTTTGATTGGTGCTGGAAGAAAAGTGCCGACGCACGGTTCCATCTTGTTCACAGTTGCAGACCAAGACAAAGAAGAAGCGTCTGAAATTGCCAGAAGATTCCATACAATTGGGTTTAGAATCTGGGCTACGGAAGGAACAGCGAAGTATTTCGAGGAAAAAGGAATTCCGACAAAAATCGGTTACAAGATTGGAGAAGAAAGTGTTAATCTAATCGATCTAATCCAAAAAGGAAAAGTTCAATACGTTGTCAATACGACTACCAAAGGAAAACAAGCCGCGAGAGACGGTTTCCAAATCCGTAGAATGAGCGTGGAAAACGGCGTTCCTTGTCTGACATCAATGGATACGGTCGAAGCGATTTTGAAAGTGATTGAGAGTATGACTTTTAAAATGGAAGCGATGTAATTTGCAAATTTTTATAAAACAAAAAGCGAAAGATTTCTTTCGCTTTTTTTATGGATATTTTTCAGGGTTTTGAGAGGTATGGAAAACTCTTGCTATTAAAATAATATTTTCTTTTTCATCAATTGAAAAAAATATTAAAAAAGGATATTTTTTCAGAGGAACTGCTCGGAAATCTTCAAACCAGATTTTAAAATAAGGATTTTCGGAAATGGTTTTTCTTATATTAGTAAATTCTCTAATGAAATTATCTGCAACCTTTTTGTTCGCATTTTCCCGATAATATAAGTAAGAATATTCTAAATCAATTTTTGCTTCGTTAGAAATGATGACTTTAAATGCCATATTTTTCACCCATTTCATTAATGAAAACATCAATGTCTGTATGTTCAGAATAAGCTCGCTTTTTTATTTTTAGCAAACTTTCTTTTTGTTCGTCTGAAAGTCTAAATGGAGAAGTGTTTTTATTTTCTGAAATTCCATTCAAATATGATAAAACAACTTCCAAAACTTCTTTTGGAGCGTTTTTTAATTTGTCTGTAATTTCCTGATGCAGAGTTTGATTAGAAATATCCATCATTGTTATTTTTATCAAAGTTAATAAAATTGAAACTTATGAAAAACAGAATAATTTGAAACTTTAAAATCGTATTTTTGGCTTCAAATAAATATCAAAATATGAAAGCAACAAACATCTTAATTTTAGCCATTTCCGCATTATCATTTTTATCCTGCAAAGCCGTTCACGATAGATTGCAAACGGGAACGGTCGTAAGAGATTGTACAGGAACATATCTTAGAGTGGCGGAAAATGAAGATTATCTGGTTTGCAATTCCGAAATTTTAGAATCTAAAAAAGACGGTGAAAAAGTATCACTCGTTTATGATTACACCAAAGAATGCAAAGAAAGAGATGGCAAAATTATGTGTATGATGTACCACGAAAACAAAGGAATGATACGCGTTAAAAATGTAAAATAGTATAAGATAATCTCTCATAATTCATTATTTATGAGAGATTTGTTTTTAATTGAGTTTGAAATATGGTGTGTCAAAATAATGACTTGGTTTGATGTAAATTCGCTGTGTTTCCGCATCGAAAATCCAATTGAATCTTTTAATCAAATCTGCTCCGAAATAGCTTGTAGATTGATTTTTAATTTCTCCGCTGAAAAATCCGGCTGACACATTTTTCAAAGTAATGTCATCAATAATTCTTAGCATTGGCAAGATTCCCTGTTTAGTTATAATACTTTTTCCGGCAGAATTTTTTAATATTTTTTCGCCTGTTATTTTCAGTTTTTTATTCAGATCTTTAGTGTCCGCAAACTGGTTATTATAAAGCAAACCACCTGCATAACCCGATTGTAAAAGAAAATTGGATTCATAAGTTTCATTGTCTATCAAATTCTCACAGGATAAAAATATTTGTCCTTCTGGGTTAGATGTATAAGAAACTTCTGTGTAATCCTTGATGTCAGGTGTTGTATCATAAATTACAAATTGATTGTTGTCATAATCTATTTTATATGATTTTCTTTTGAAAATCCCGGTTCCGATTTTTCCGTCTGCTTCCGGTCCGGTCAGTTCGTTGTCATAGAATTTTACATTTTTCCATTCCAGGTTTCCAATTTTAACCGAATTATTTTCACTGATTTCATGTTTAAAAACAATACTTTTTGCAGGTTTCAGTCTTTCAGGAGAAATAGATGCGTCCTGCATTGCGATTTGGAACATCAAGTCCAGAGAATCTTTGTCATTGACCAGAGCTTTAACAATGATATTATTGTATTTGGTAATTCTAAATGGAATGGTTTCCTGCGCATTAATTGAATTAATGAAAAGAACAGAGAATACAAAGAGAGCAATTTTTTTCAAAGGTTTAAGTTTTCAATGGTTGTTAATCTCAAATTTAATAAAATTAATGATACATTTAGCTTATAATTTCTAGAGAACTTATGATTTTGGAATTGTTGCAAACCCAACTTTCTTGGCAGACAAGAGAACTGAAACGAAATGAATTTCTCAAAACGTCCGGAACGATTGATACCAATGTCTATTTTGTAGCAGAGGGTAGCGTCCGGATTTTTATCGAAGATGGAGATGAAGAGCGAATTATCCGTTTTGGTTATCGAGGAAATATCATCGTTTCTCTGGATTCATTTTTGTCGGGCAAACCTTCGGAATTCTATATTCAGGCTATAAAAGCGTCAACTATGAAAGTGGCTTCTAAAAAGGATTTTTATGAATTTATCAATTCCAATATTGAGAATCTAAAGCTATGGAATTCGATTCTGGAAGATCTGGTTTTACAACAAATCGAACGCGAGAAAGATTTACTGTACAGTTCTCCGAAAATTCGCTACGAAAGAGTTCTGAAAAGAAGTCCGCAGTTATTTCAGGAAATTCCGAATAAATATATTGCCAACTATCTAAGGATGTCGCCGGAAACATTATCGAGACTGAAAAAATCTTGACTTCAATCAATCTTTTTATGGATGAAGATTTAGACTTTTGAAAAAAAAATTGACGATGAAAATTCCGATTAAACAATTACTCGACGAACTCAAAACTACGACAAATAATAATCTTGATTTTGCAAAATCTTTGCTTAATCAAAGCGATGAAATGCTGAATTTCAGAACGTCACAAGACAGCTGGAGCATTTTAGAATGTCTGGAGCATCTTAATTTCTATGGAGAATTCTATCTTCCTGAGATCGAAAGTCGAATGAATGAAAGCCAATTTCCCACAAAAAAGTCAGATTTCAAAAGTGGAATTTTAGGGAATTATTTCGCCAATATGATGCTTCCAAAAGAGAAACTCAACAAGATGAAAACCTTAAAAACAGCCAATCCAATTCATAAACAATTGGACAAATCTGTTATTAACGAATTCATTAATCAACAAAATAAAATGCTTGAACTTCTCGAAAAATCAAAAATTATTGATTTAGAAAAAACAAAAACTTCAATCAGTATTTCAAGATTAATCAAATTGAAATTAGGAGATACTTTCCGGTTTGTGATTTATCATAATTTGAGACACATCAAACAAGCAGAAAATATTTTGAAGAGTTCTTTGAAGATGAAAATTTGATGGATTAATCTTGCGATTTGATAATGTAATCTTGATAAGTCTTTTGAAAATCGGTTAAATTTTCCTTCCCAGATTTGATGATTTTTCCGTTTTTATAAATGTGATAAGAATTAGTTTCTTTCTCATTTTTATTTTTAAAATCGAAAGTGATTCCATCAGTGATTACTCCCAATTCATTGGTTTTTAAATATGTCAAGATTTTAGGCTCAAATTTTTCCGCATAGTTTCCATAGAAAAGTTTCAAAAGTGCATCATCTTCACTGAAAAAATCCCCGATGTTCTCAAAAATCGAATCCAGATTATCCAGATCCGAACGAATGTCCAGTCTGTAAAAAAGCTTAAATGTCTTATCCGGATTATCATCGCCAAAACTTTCATAATTTGTAGTCAAAGTGGAGCTGTTGATGATATCGTTCCAAATTAAGCTGGATATTTGTGCGTTTTTAGGTAAATGATCAAGGTCAAAATCAATATTTTCTACAATGATCGCAGGCTTGTCTTTGTAGAAAAAAGTTCGGACCTGCTTACCATTTTTCAGTCCAATCGTGATCACTGAGTTTTTATCTGCGGCATTCGTAATACGGATTTCATCTTTCTCACGAGAAAAAATCAAAGCATTTCCATAATTTACCGCAACCATTCCTACAACAATGCTGTCCAGTTTTCTGTCCTTGTATTTTTTATAAACTGTTCCGCTTTCGATTTCTTTTTCTGTAAAACCTGAAGGATCACCAGTCTGGCCGAAGGCGTAAAGACAGCAAATTGTTAATGCAAATGAAGAAAGCAATTTTTTCATTTTTAATATTTTATAGTTCTTGAAGATAAGAATTAAATCTTTTCCAACTAATTAAGAAAATCACGATATCATCTTTTCAACAGATTGATACTCACCGTTGCCAGCTCAGAATCCGGAAACTTTTTGAACAGATTGACGTCCGGTTCCAAACCGGATTCTTTACAAATCCTCTGAAAAACATCCACTTCAACAATGTATTGATCAGAAAATCCGTGTGTTGCATCATAAGCTGTCGATGCGGTCAAACCAAGATTTTTTGAGGTAATTTCTGGCGAAAGTGTATGAAGTTCAATCAACAATAACCCAAATTTTTCAACATAAGGCGTCCATTTTTTAAGATGATTCAAAAGGTTTTCTTCGACATCTTGGTTGGACAATCGTTTTCCTCGGAAGGCAAATGCGCCAGTAGAAGTGCTGATTCTTTGGCTGTCGGTTTTCAGAACATCTTCCCAAATTCTGTTGTGGTCTAGGAAAGTTCGAATGTTGAGCAAATCTCCTAATCCGATATTATAATCCGACTGTAAATCTTCCGCCAATTGTTTTGGATTTCCAATGTCGCCCCAGATCACTTTTGCCCAAATATCATTTCTGATGAGGTTGGCTCTAGTGACTTTCAGTGCCGTCTGGTTGTAATCTGCACCGACCAAAAAAAGCGGATTTTCTTCCAAATGTTTTCCACGCAAAGTCTGCCTTTCTATTACTTCATAAAGATGTTGCAAAAGTGCGCCGTTTCCGCAACCCATATCCAAAATTCCTTTTGGTTGCTCATTGATCGGTCGGTTGAAAATTTCAATGATAAACTCGTCAATCACTTTGAAATAGGTCAAATGCGCTCCACCACTTCCCCAGACATTCATCTCGCGGTTCACGTGGATCTCGTCTTCGCCATCTTCGATTTCACGGATTTCTGAGGCTTTTCCGAAAATCAAATTGTCCAATTTTGAGAACATCGGTAGATATGAAACCGTTACGCCATAAGCGGTTGCGCGTCTCGCAAAAAATAATCCAGTTTCTGTAAATTGAAAATTATTTCCTTTCTTAGAAAACCATCCGAGCTCGGAAAGGTAATCCAATATTTTCCCGAAATATTCTGGGTTTTTATGGAATTCTTCTGCGCTGAAACTTGCTTCCATAAAGTATTTGTGGAACATTCCGCTCATTCCTAGTTTGATGATGATAGGTCCGACCAGAGCGCCTTCGATATGTTTCTGGATTTGGTAATTAAGAGAAGATTCGTCTGGATTTTCACTCAAAAACGATTTGTATTTATCAAAAATCTGAATCCATTTTTTGCAGAGATTTTCCGCGAGCTCTTTAGAATTGATGACATCAAAATCTGCCAAAAATTCGGCTAAATCAACATAGATATTTTGATGAGAAAATGCTTGCTCGGTCTTATTATTTTGAGAGATTTTAACGATATTAGATTCGTTATTCAAATCATAATTCAAAAAACCTTGTGACGCCAAAACCCTCAACGCAACATTCAGATAACCTTCATTAGCTTCAAATTTTTCATTAATCTCAGAAAGTTCCAGATTGTCATTAGCCAAAATGAAATCCAATACTTTTTTCTTGGACAAAGCCGAAATCACAGGCGCTGTAACGATGCCGTCCAAATGTCTGAAAATAGATTCACGAAGTTTTCTCTTATCCATAAAACTGTTGATTTTGTGTTTTGGAAGATAAATATTTTCTGCGAATCAATCTGAAATAAAAATTCATCTCGTAGATTAAGTGGATTTGGAAGATTTATTTTGATTTAAAATCTGCTTAATTTGCCAAATCTTAGAGATGGAAAAACTGACTCAGCCAAAAAAAGAAAATAATAAAAATAGATGTAATTTAGTTATCTTTAAAACGTTCAAAACAAATAACTATGACAAAACATCAGCAAAGAGTGAAAGCTGTTTTTCACTTTTTTGATAATAAAGATACGGTTCTTGGTTTCCGAAAATTGTTGGATTGTGCGATGGATACGCAGAATATGACTATCTATAAGACCGCAACCGAATTGACGGACTGGAAAGAAAAAAATCCCGATAAATCTGATGAATTAATCGAAAAATGCAAAGCTTTTCTTCTTGAAATCGAGAAAATCGAAGTCAAAGAATATCCAACGGAAATCGCAGTTTTGCAATCGAAAAATATTCAGAAATCTTACGGAAAAAACCGTTTTTCGCTTGGTCCGGTTTCTTTGGAAATCAGAAAAGGGCAGGTTTACGGTTTGGTAGGCGAGAACGGAAACGGGAAAACTACGTTGCTGAGGATTTTGGCTAAAGAAATTTCACATAATCAAGGTGAGTTGAATTATCAATTTGATGAAACTCCAAAAGATGAATTTGAGTTGCGGACAAAGCTCGTTTACATCCCACAACGAACCGAAAAATGGTACGGAAGTCTGAACCCGAAGAAAACGAAACCAGAACGCTAATGATGATTGCGCGTCTTGGACTTTGGAATTATAAACATCTGAAATGGAATGAACTGTCGTCCGGTTACAAAATGCGTTTCGAATTGGCGAGAACACTTCTTCGCCAGCCCGAAATCCTTTTGCTGGATGAACCTTTGGCCAATCTGGATGTTCTTGCACAACAAGTGATTTTGGAAGATTTGAAAGCCATTGCAAATTCGGTCAATAATCCGATTGCCTTGATTCTCAGTTCTCAGCAATTGTATGAAGTCGAGAAAATTTCGGATAAAGTGATTTTCCTCAAAAACGGAAAATATCAGGATAACGAAACCAAATCTGAAACCGAAAATCCAAATCTGATTGTAGAAATCGATACAGACAATTCCCGAGAGGAACTGTTACAGGCTTTCGAGACATTCAATCTTGAGAAACTGAATTTCAACGGTGGGATTTTTGTCGCTTATTTCAGTCCGGAGACTGAGTTTTTCAGCGTTTTATCAGCCTTGGGAAATTCGAAAATCCAAGTGACTTACATTCGTAATATTTCAACTTCTACACGTCGTTTCTTCGTAGAATAAAAACTTCTGACCAATGCAAAAAATCAATAAAATCAATCAATATTTACTGGAAAGATTTCCTAACATCTGGAACACAAGAATCGTCTGGATGTTGCTTTTGGGAATTGTCGTTCATCTTATTTTCTTTTTCATCGGATTCGTTTCGCACGCGAGTCCAAGCACGTTGCAACACTCGGGCGCTGTGAATGATTATCTCACGTCCGGGCTTATTTTTGTGCACATCATCATTTCGGTTTTGATGATTGTCGGCTGGCTTGTTTATATGTTCAAAAATAATGCTTTCAAAAGTTTTTATCCGAGTTCCGGCAGAAAATTGTTCTTTGAATTTCTGCAGTATTTCATCATTATTTTCGTTTCCACGACGTTCTATTTTTCTTATATGTCGGGTTTCAAACTCTTCATCAATTATAAATATGATGATGAGAAAATGGCGAAAAACATCGATGTCATCAACAGAGCCAATCCTTTTCTGTCTCAGGAGATAGAATTATACACTTTAGAACAGCGGAAATATCCAAAGGCATTTTTGGATTTCTATTGTGAAACAAGCATCAATAAAATTGATAAAAGCCAAAAATATTTTGTTTATCACGACCGTGTTTATCAATATTTCAGCACCTATAAAAAAATAGTGACAGAGCGAAATGTGGATGGAGAATATATTTATCCAGAAGAAGAAAGAGTAAATGGAATTGGTTTGGCTTATTATGAAGACAGTTTTGATGGTAAATCCAGAACCTATTATTTCAAAAAACAAGTGGAGGATCTGTCGCCTTTCATCAAATCTACTGCGCCGAGTTACTACAATTTTTCCGATGTTCTGTATGATATAAAAAACAATCCTTCGACCAATATCCGCAAATACCGTTATGAAAGTGGAATTGAAAATGATGAAAATTTAAATGAATTCAAGAAACAGCAAATTTTAATCAATCAAAAAACGGCTCAACTTCTGGATAGCAAAAATCCAAAAGCTTTACAGGAATTGTTGCAGAATTTCCTCGATATTTCTAAAGAATTTGATATTCGAAATAACCTGAATGCTAAAGATTGGTCTGCGATGGTCAATCATCCTGATAAATTTGAAATTAAAAGTTTTATCAAGAAATACCAGCAAAAAGCAGGTGTTGAATACGACCCGAATAAAGCGCCTGACGGACATTATGATTATGAAATAGCTAGTGTAGATTCTACAGCAATTGGTTTTGATAATCAATTAAATGAAAATGGCGAAATCGTAAAAGATACTGTGAATGTCAGAGACTTCAACCCAAATCTGGACAGAGAAGTTTCTCCAGCGGATTATTTCAAGAAAAATCTTTCAAATTCTTACTATTATACTGCAGATTTGAAAACGTTTCTGGAAAATATAGATTCGGTTAAGAGCAACGATTTTTTCTCGGAAATGATTCATTTCTTTATTTGGTTCGCATTTGCTTTGGGAGCGTTTATTTTTAGTTTCAGAATTACGAATATCCGTTCGCTTTTGTTCAGTATTGTTTCTGCAGGCGTGATTGTTTTAGCAGTTACATTGTTTTGCGTGGCATCTGCATTTGTATTTAATATGACCAGCAAATTCTTCATTTTCTACACAATGCTGACAGTCGGATTTATCATATTGTTGCTCCCATTTGTCACACTGAAACGATTTTCCAAGTTGTTTTCATCGATATTTATGTTGATCTCAATTAATGCTTTTCCGATTTTCATCTGGTTGATTTTAGTCACCATTAATGAGCATCAGACGGCGGATTGTTATATGAAAAATATCAATTATGATGAAGATTATAGGAATTGTGTTGGCTTTTTGGATGAGTACGGATACACTTTGAGTTATCTCATTTTAATTGTTACAATGCTATTTTTATATCTCTACACCAGCTTCATCAAAAAATGGAAAGCACTTCCCGAATAAAAAATACTTGTTCATTTTTCGGTTGTTGATTGATTTTGTAACCTCTAAATTTGTATCACTATGTTAAAGTTTCAAATCTTTGACAAAGTTTATTTTAATCATCATTTATCACTCATCAATTATCGTTTATAACCAATGAATCTAAGTTTCGACCAAATGTACCAAGCTTCTTTCGAGAAGAATCCGGACTTCCAAGGTGTGTTTTGGATGGGTGTGAAAACTACCGGGATTTTCTGCCGTCCAACGTGTACAGCCAGAAAACCGAAACCTGAGAACGTTGAGTTTTTTGATAACACAAAAGATGCAATTCTGAAAGGTTATCGTCCTTGCAAAGTTTGTAAACCTTTGGAAAATCCTGATGAAACGCCTATCGAAATTCAGAAATTGATGACTGAATTGTCCGAAAATCCGGAACTGAAATTCAAAGATGTTGATTTGATTAATCGAAATCTGCAACCTGCAACGGTGAAACGTTGGTTTCTGAAACACCACGGAATGACATTTCACGCTTTTCAGAGAGCATTCAAGATCAATTCGGCTTTCAAGAAACTTCAGCAAGGTGAAAATGTTTTGGATGTTGCTCTGGACAATGGTTACGAAAGTCTAAGTGGTTTCAATGAAAGTTTTAAATCTATCATCGGAACTTCGCCAAAGAATTCAAAATTAGAAAAGATTGTTGACTTAAAAAGAATCGAAACACCGCTAGGAACAATGATTGCCTGCGCGAACGAAAATGGAATTTGTCTTTTGGAATATTCTGACCGGAAATCACTTTCGAAGGAATTGCAAGAAATTTCAAGAAATTTTAAAGCCAATATTATCCAAGGAGAAAATCTTCATTTCAAAACTTTAGAAACAGAATTAGCAGAATATTTCGAAGGCAAAAGATTGGATTTTACAGTTCCACTTTCTCCGGTTGGTACAGATTTTCAAAAGAATGTTTGGAAAATCCTAAGAACCATTCCGTACGGAACAACGAGAAGTTATCAGCAACAAGCCGACATTCTTGGCAATCCAAAAGCCGTGAGAGCTGTTGCTAATGCGAATGGACTTAATAAAATCTCCATTATCATTCCTTGTCACAGAGTCATTGGCACCAACGGAACTTTGACAGGTTACGGCGGTGGAATCTGGCGAAAACAAAAACTGTTGGAACTGGAGAAAGCGATACTTTTTTAATGATTTAGAGCATAAAACACAAAGAAATATGATAGTGAATTATCAAAAAATTGATTTGTTCGAAAAATCATTTATCCAAAAAATAGTATTGAAACCGCCTTTTGAGTTTGTGTTTCCTGTTTCTGAACAAGCTTGTTTTTTGTATGTGAAGAATGGCAAAATGCAATATAAAACAGATGAAATTCAGTTGGAAATTCCTCAAAATTATTCATTGTTTTTAAATTGTATCAATTCTGGAAGGAAAATAGAACAATTGGATGCAGACTCCAATAGCGAGATTGTGATTGTGACTTTTCACGCCGATATTCTGAAAAAAATCTATGAAAGCGATTTTCCTTCTTTGCTACAATCACCAAAGAAAGCTGTCAGTAATCAGTCGGGCGGAAAAATCAACAACGATTTTCTGATTCAGAAATACATAGAAGGACTGTTGTTTTATTTTGAAACGCCGGCTCTTGTAAATGACGATATTTTGATTCTGAAATTGAAAGAAATTATTATTCTACTGTCTCAAACCCAAAATGCGGAAACCGTAAATGTTATCTTATCACAGCTTTTTTCGCCAGTAACTTATTCTTTCAAACAAATTATAGAGGCCAATTTGTTTTCTCAGGTTAGTGTAGAAGATTTGGCACAAAAGACCAATCTGAGCGTTTCTTCTTTCAAAAGAGAATTTGCAAAATTGTACGGTAACTCTCCGGCCAGTTACATCAAAAACAAAAGGCTTGAGAGAGCATCGGAATTACTTTTGACCTCAGACAATCGCATTACAGACATTGCTTTTGAATGTGGTTTTAATGATTTGGCAAATTTCACCAAAAGTTTTCATAACAAGTACAATACATCTCCCACCAATTATCGTCTGAACCAAATGCACAAATAATTGACCTTTTTTACAAAACGTTTCATTTTTTCAAATCTCAAATTTGCATTGTCAATAATGACAAAACAATTTAAAATTAAAAAAATGGGGCTATCAGGTTTAGGGATTTTTCATACTATCATTGGTATTGTAGCGATTGTTTCTGCAATTATCGCATTTGTAAAACACGGGAAAATTGATTTGCGACAAATCTCGGGAAAAATTTATTTTTATTGTACGCTCGTCACATCGCTCACATCTTTGGGATTGTTGAAGCACGGTTTCAATCCAGGACATATTTTTTCGATATTTATCGTTTTATTAATTGTGGTTGCTTTTTATTTGGCAGAAAAGAAATCCGACAATCATACGGCTCGGTATTTTGAAAATTTTCTTCTGTCTTTCAGCTTTTTTCTATCATTGGTGCCGACGGTTAATGAGACTTTTACAAGAGTTCCAATAGGACATCCGTTAGCAAAAGCGCCGACTGACCCGATTATTGCCAAGACTTTGTTGTTCTTTTTAATACTTTTTATTGCCGGTTCAGTTTATCAGTTTAGAAAACAGCGAACTATTAATAAGGCTGAATTGAATTAGACTAAATCTTAGTTTAGAAAATAATAATGTTGGTGAAGGGCTTTTTGTTTTAAATTTGATATCAATAAAAGAACTATGATCCCACAAGATTTAAAAGATATAGCAATACTTTGGTTCAAGGCTTTCAATGAGCAGAATTTGGATGATTTATTGGACTTGTATGATGATTCGGCGGAGCATTACAGTCCAAAACTAAAAATCCGAGAACCGGAAACCAATGGCTTGATACAAGGCAAAGATGCGCTGAGAGATTGGTGGAACGACTGTTTCGAAAGATTACCAACCTTGCGTTATCAGGTCGATAAACTCACTGCAGATTCCGAACAGGTTTTTATGGAATATACCAGAAAAGTGGAAGGAGAGGACGATTTGAAAGTAGGCGAGGTATTGGAAATCAAAGACGGAAAGATTGTTTTCTCCAGAGTCTATCACGGTTGAAAAGAATCAAGAATAAGAAATCAAGATTATTACCATAAAACTACCACCTAAAACCTTACAACAATGAACATTCAACCCACTTTAGAAAACGATTTTGTACAATTAATTCCTTTACAAGATGCTGATTTTGAGCAATTGTTCGCGGTAGCATCCGACCCAAAGATTTGGGAACAGCATCCGAACAAAGACCGCTACAAAAGAGAAGTCTTCGAAAACTTTTTCCTGGGTGCTATTGAAAGTGGAGGTGCTTTCAAAATCATCGAGAAGAATACCGGTGAAGTTGCCGGAAGTACGAGATTCTATGATTATAATGCTGAAGACAATTCCATTTTCATCGGTTATACATTTTATGGCACCGAATTCTGGGGCTCAAAGATGAATCCTCAA
>Ga0308157_10006587_pt1 | contig 13838 bp, 12 predicted proteins | sample PhyBR1_FD_201035 | JGI IMG/M metagenome (GOLD analysis project Ga0308157, IMG submission 201035) | Phyllosphere microbial communities from UC Gill Tract Community Farm, Albany, California, United States - DLSLB.R1 | ecosystem: Host-associated > Plants > Phyllosphere > Unclassified | place: USA...
AAACCTTCAAAAAGTGCATAACCCGGAGCTAAATAAGCGGAATATTGTGGCTTGAATGCGGCGATCACAACCAAAATTAATCCAACGATTGCACCACCAAATGCTGGTACGATTGGGTTCATCCCGTTGAAAGTGGCCCACCATATTACCGTTGCAGAAGCGATTAATAATAAGAAAAGAATTAAACTTCTGTTGATCGTTCCTGACAAAGTCATGTCTTGATCATTTTCAATAACAACAGCATTAAAGGTATTTTCACTTCTTGAAGCTGCCTTAGAAAACGTTTTGTTATTCAAAAAAGGGTTATTAGAATTCATAATTTTCAAGTTTAAATTTTACCAAATATAGAGTATATTTTCAAAAGAGAATTTAAAAAATTCATTAATTTTTTTCTGTTATTTACCCGACAACCAAGCTCTGGGATTGACATAGGTGGTGTTTTGAGTGATAGCAAATTTTAAAATCGTTTTCCCATCTCCAGTGGTTTTAATTTTACCAAGTGTCTGCTTCATGCTCACTTTATCTCCTTTACCAACGTTTACGGAAGTCAAATTTTGATAAATCGTAAAAAAGTCTCCGTGTTGCAGCATAACCACTTTATTTACTGGCGAAATAATAATCACGCTACTCACAATACCGGCAAAAACTGCTCTTGCGCTACCGCCAGCATCTGTTGAGAATTCTAGTCCGCTATTGTGTATCGCCAACGTTTTGTACACAGGATGAAACTGATCACCAAATCCTAACGAAATAAATCCTCTTTCTACAGGCCAAGGCAATTTTCCTTTATTGGCTTTAAAATTATCTGAGTCAACTTTTCCGCCTGGCGATAAATCGATTTTGGTTGTCGAAACAGGTTCAATTTTTACAACCGTTTCTTTAGTTGATTCTACAGTGGGTTCTACTTTTGCAATTGCTTTTTCGACTTCTTTTGGAATCGGAATTGGCTTTGGTGCTGGTTTCGAATTGGCTTTTGCTTTGGCTGCTGCCAATGCATTCGCTTTTTCAATTTCTTTTTTCTTTTCCAGTGCTTTGGCTCTTTCTAGAGCAATAGCTTCGGCTTTTGCTTTATCAAGTGCTGCTTTTTCTCTGGCAGCTTTCTCTCGTGCCGCTTTTTCCTTAGCTGCCTTTGCTATGGCTGCTTTTCTATTGGCTTCGGCAATTGCGGCACGAATTAATTTATCAATTTTTCTGTCAATTGCCTTTGATTCTATTTGTCTTTTCTTAATCTCTGCAATAATTTTAGTTTTATCCTTTTTTAAAGAAGCAACCAACTTTTCTTGTTCCTGCTTTTCTTTTTCCAAAGACAATCTTTCCTTATCATTCTCAGCAATAAGATGCTCTTTGGCACTTTTCTGAACATCTAATTTGGCATTATAAGTATAAAGTGTGTATGTTTTGGCTTTAATTTCTTCTCCTTGGATCTTCCTATAATTGGTATACTGTTTCATATACTGCGCTCTTTTATAGGCTTGCAAAAAACTATTTGAGGATAGTATAAACATGGCTCTGCTCTCTTCAGAACGGCTTTTATAAGATTGTACAATCATCTTAGCATAATCTGCTTTGAGTGATTCGAGTTCTTTTTCTAATTTATTAATTTGCGCTTGATTCTCAGAAATTGAATTTCCCAAAAGTGCCTTTTGCTTTTCTGTAGTGGCAATTAATTCTTCTTTAAGTTTGATTTTGTTTTTTTGTAAAACAATGGCTTTGGTAGCCGTTTTTTCTTTCTTCTTTACAGTTTGAAGTTTCGTTTCGTTTTCTAGAATTTCTTTTTGAATTTTAACTTTACGTTCTTCTAATTTTTTTTGTTGGTTATCTTGGCTCCAAAGTAAAGCCGTGGTTATTAGAAAGATAAAGCACAGAGTTTTTTTAAACATCGCAAATTATATATAATGCAAACTTAAGCAATGATTTTATAAAAAAACAGCACTATTTCATTTTTACAATAAAATAGTGCTGTGAATATTTATTAATGATAGCTTACATATTATACAACCAACTTGCAGGATTGTTATAGGTTGTATTTTGCGAAATCGTAAATTTTAAAACTGTTTTTCCTTCGCCATTAGTTCGTATTTTTCCAAGACTTTGTTTGGTCTTTACTTTCTCCCCTTTAGTCACATAAACATTGCTTAAGTTTTGATATACCGTAAAACAATCTCCATGTTGCAACATCACTGCTTTATTTACTGGAGACAAAACCATGACACTGGTTACTTCACCTTCAAAAACTGCTCTTGCAATTGATCCTTGTTCTGTTGTAATTTCGACTCCACTATTTTTGATTGTAAGACTTGGATAAACAGGATGTGGCTGTTCTCCATATCCCAACGACACGAAACCTTTTTCTACTGGCCAAGGTAATTTTCCTTTATTTGCTCTGAAATTATCTGCTAATATTTTGGCCTCGGCTGTTAATACAATTCTCGATGATGTATAGGTTCCTGCTGCCGCATTTGGATTTTCACTGGCAGCTTTTCTATTGGCTTCGGCAATCGCTTCACGAATTAAACGATCAATCTGGCGGTCAATTGCTCTTGATTCAGTTTGTTTTCTTTTGATTTCGGCAGTGATTTTTTTCTTGTCTTTTTTAATCGAATTTACCAATCGCAATTGTTCTTTTTTCTCTTTTTCTAAAGATAATTTTTCTTTGGTATTCTCTACTAATAATTTTTTCTTGGCTAATTTTTGATTGTTCAGCTTCTCATTATAACCTAAAAGCTCATTGGTTTTGGATTTAATTTCTTCGCCTTGCATTTTTCTATAACCTGTATATTGTTTCATATACTGAGCTCGTTTATAAGCTTGTAAAAAATTCTCCGAAGAAAGTAGAAACATAGCGCGACTTTGTTCTGATCTACTTTTATATGATTTGACAATCATTTCTGCATAATCTTCCTTAAGAACCTTTAATTCTCTATTCAGCTTATTTATCTTAAGCTGATTAATGTACATATCGTTACCGAGAATTTTTGTTTGTTTCTCAGTAGTTCGAATCAATTTCTCTTTGAGTTTTATTTTATTGTTTTGCAAAATAATCACGCTAACGGCCGATTTTTCCTTTTTCTTAACCGAATTCAATAGCTTTTGATTGTCCAAAATTTCCTGTTGAATTTCGGCTTTACGCTTTTCTAATTTTTCTTGTTGCGACTCTTGCCCCCAAATTATTGAGGTCGTGCATAAAATAAATAGTCCTAAGAGAAATTTTCGCATTTTACAATTATATATGGGTTCAAATTTACTTAATTAAAATTCTTTTATAGTCATTTGGTATGCTATATGGAAAATTAAGTTCTTCGTTAAGGTTAATGCTATTGTAACTTAAATTAATTTCGGTCTTGCCTTTTTCTTGCTCAGCATTTATGCTTATATCAGTTGGAAATTGAGACTCCTCATATTTTTTATAATCCGAATATAAAACTTCAATCCTTCTGTTTTCTGTAGGTTGAGAAATTTCCTGTTTGCTTAGCAAGAAAGAATTTTTGTCAAAAAAGAAATATTTTTTGATGTTGTCTTTCGAAATATCTTCCAAACGGTAGGATTGATCCACTAATGAATCTTCGTATTTTCCTTTTCTTAAATCATCCATCGCCTGACCTATAAGTATATTTTGAACTTTCTTGAAATCCAAATCAGTGCCCAGCCATTTACTTAAAGAACTAAAATCTCCTTCAAAATAAGTTCCATTCAGCTTTTCATAATAACTTACTGAATCTGGAGTAATCAAAGCTTTTGCCATCGTAATTCCGAGAAAACGAATGCTTACCAAAATCTTTTCATCTTTTTTGATTTTAATTTCTGCCGTTAAATTTTGACTTTGTTTTTCGTCACGATATTTTACATTCGATTTTATATTTAATGTTTTAAAATCGCTTTTATTATCATAGAAATTTTTCACAATTCGATCAGCATTCATGCGATTCGAATCTTCTTTTTTGGTCTCTTCTACTACTTTTCCTTTCACTTTACAGGACACCAAAAGTAGCGAACTGCTCATGCAAATCATACACACAAAAAATAGTCTTATTAGAAATCGATTCATTATTTTTTTTCTTTTAATAATTGATTGGCTTTGTTAAAATATAATTCTTTCTTGGCAGTATCTCCCAAACCGCTATAAGCTTCACCAAGTTGTATATTGAAGTTGATTTCTAAATCTTTATTTTCAACTACATAATCTATTCCCATTTCTAGAACCTCTTTGGCTTTCTTAAATAATTGCAACTGATTATTGGCTAAGCCGGCATAATAATAAAACTGCGGTTCAGCCGGAAAAGTATCAATCATTGCCATAGATTTTTTGAGTACAGGCTCGAACTGTTTAAGTTCGGTATTGGCCTGAAGCCAAAGCAAACTTCTTTCCAGATCAACTTCTGGACGGTTTTTCTCTGACATTTCATAATACTTAATTGCCCTTTCCCATTGTTTTTTACTGTGATACAATTTACCAATTTCCTTTGGAACATCGACTGTCGTGTCATTTTTAAAATATCCGATGGCATTATCCAAATCAGGTATAAATTGAGGATTTGCATTGGTAAAAAGTAAAAATTCATTCAGGATTCGGTGCTTAATTTTGGAATCAATTTTTGGGCTGGCTAAAACTAAATTCATAGATTTTACAGCATTTGCGCCATCATTTTTATCCAGATAATTTTTAAACAAACTTACCTGAGCCCAAACTGATTCTGGTATTTCTTTTTCTAATTTTTTGGCAACCTCCTGAGCTTTATCTTCTTCGTTATTATTATTGTATAAAAAAATCAAAGCAATATAATTGGCTTCGTCTTTAGGATTTTTATCGATAAGCGCTTTCAAATTATCAGCTTCAGAATTTTGAAATTTTCCCTGGGATAAAATTTCCATTTTGTACATTTCTCGTCTTTCTGTTTTTCCAACTTTCTCGTTCAAATCATTTATTACTACCAAAGCTTTGTCGTGTTGCTTTGTTAGCATATATAGAGAAACCAGATCCTCCTTGTAATCTGCATCGAAAGGAATAAGTTTGTTGATAATAACTATAGCTTGATTGAAATCTTTGGTTTCGTAACACACATCATACAATCCAACCCAAAACCATTTATTAGTCGGATCAATTTGTGTGGCACGTTCAAAAGAAGAATAGGCGTTTTTGTAATCTTTAGAAGCTAAATAATTCTTCCCCATTTCAAAATAAATGGTAGCATTATTGGGTTTCAATTTTAAACATTGATCCAATGCAACTAATGATTTATCGTAATTCTCAATGCTTTTTTGGAAAATAGATTCATAGAAATAATCCTGAAATTTATCTCCTTCGATTTTAATTTCCTCAGGTTCAGTTTGCGCCAATAACGTAGCTGAATTGCTAAGCAAAACCGATAAAACGAATATGAAAGTCCATTTTTTTGACATTAGAGAAAAATTGTTTGTGAGCAAAACCTTTAGTGAGAATCTCCTTTGCAAAATAAATTAAAAAAACAACAAAGCAGCATAATAAATACTTAAAAATGCTGCTTTTGCCTTTTTTTATTTGTTTTAAAATTATTCCAAAACAGAATAATCTCCAATACTTATACTTGTGAATTTTCCATCAAAACTAGCATGATTTCCAATCATTGCATTATCCAAAACGGCATTTTTGATATTTGAATGCGTTTGAATCAAACTGTTTTTGATAGTACTGTTTTCAACTTTGCAACCATTTCCTAATGAAACGTTTGGACCAACAGTTGCGTTAATTAGAACTACATTTTCTCCAATATAACAAGGAGGAATTATAGTTGAATTATCTAATTTCACATTTGCATCAACTAAATTAACTCCATCGTTATGAAGAAAACCAAGCATTCTCGAATTGGTTTCAACAGTTACATCTTTGTTTCCGCAATCCATCCATTCATCCACTTTTCCAGGAACAAATTTCATTCCTTTGGCCATCATTTGTTTGATTCCATCATTGATTTGGTATTCGCCACCATGAATAATGTTGTTATCTAATACTGATTGTAACTCGTTTTTCAATACTGCTACATCTTTGAAATAATAGATTCCAATTACAGCTAAATCTGAAACAAATTCTTTTGGTTTTTCTACTAATTCTACGATTTCGTTATTAACATTCAAATTGATAACACCAAAAGCTTCGGGCTGATCCACTTGTTTAACCCAAATTACGCTATCAGCTGTAGTATCTAAATCGAAATCAGCACGAATTAAAGTATCTGCATAAGCAATTACCGCTGGCCCGCTCAAAGAATCTTTGGCGCACATAATCGCATGACCTGTTCCAAGAGCTTCATTTTGATAATAAATGGTGCCTTTTGCTCCTAATTTTTGAGCGATGGCTATTAAATCTTCTTCTACTTGTTTACCAAAACTTTCGTGAATAACGAAAGCAACTTCATCAATTTTTTGATTTAAAACAGCTGCAATATCTTCGACTAATCTATGGACTATTGGTTTTCCAGCAACTGGAATTAATGGTTTTGGAATTGTTAATGTGTGTGGGCGAAGGCGTGATCCGCGTCCTGCCATTGGGACTATTATTTTCATTATTAAGTGTCATTACGAGGAACAAAGCAATCACTCCTCAAGTTGTTGATTATATTTTATTAACAGCAGCCGAATACTAAAATTCTGATACTGAATACTATTTAACTCCTGTACTTCCAAAACCACCTGCCCCTCTTGAAGTTTCAGATAATTCTTTAACTTCTCTCCATTCGGCACGTTCGTGCTTGGCGATGATAAGTTGAGCGATGCGTTCTCCATTTTCAATTACAAATGCATCATTCGATAAATTTACCAAAATTACTCCTATTTCTCCTCTGTAATCCGCATCGATTGTTCCTGGTGCATTGAGAACTGTTATTCCGTTTTTTGCAGCCATTCCGCTTCTTGGTCTTACCTGAGCTTCGAAACCTATTGGTAATTCTATAAAAAGACCAGTTTTAACGATTGTTCTTTCTAATGGTTGTAAAGTTATTGACTCGGTCAAATTGGCTCTCAAATCCATACCTGCTGAAGCAATTGTTTCGTAATTTGGTAATGAGTGTTGAGATTTGTTGATAATGTTTATTGTCATGTTTTTTTGAATGTAAATATATAGATCGTTATTTTAAATATCATGCATCTTCGTGAAATGAAATTCTCAGTAATTAAAGAGAATATTTTAAATCAGAAATAAGTACTAAGTTGGTTGGCTAGCCCATTATTCTGGTGAAACATCTTGCACTTTGCTATTTAGCTTATCAAAGAATTTTGAATTTATTACAAATTTGAATAGTATGTCAAATACAGGCGAAATCACTTTGTCAATTAATACAGCCACAATAAAAATAATTATTGCGAATGCAAATAAAGCAGAAATAAAAACTACCGAATTCGCTGTGCTGTTTTGCAACTGATCAATACAATTTGATAGATAAGGAATGATATAACTGTTTTCGTGAAGTAAATAAACTGCTAAAGAAGAGCTCGACAGCCAATTAATTAATCGTGAATTAAACTTCAGTTTTGTAAAAATTAGAAAAAACAATATTGAATTAATCATTATACCTGCACTATTGTAAGGATAAAAGAGCTGATTAATGATATGGGCAATTTTAGGAATATATAAGTTTGAAATGAAAATTGAAACAAAAAGTAAAACATTGCAAATCAAATACAAATAAAGAAGCTTCTTTACGTTCCATGAAGGTAATTTTACTGCTGTTCTCAAAAAGTTTCCTAAATAATAAATCAATACAAAATTTAATGGATTTTTACCGTCACTTAATGAAGGAACAAATCGACCAAATACAAAAGAAATTAGAAGCAATATTATTATAAAAAATAGTTTTGTTTTGGCTGATGCAGTTTTTAATGGAATATTTATCAACGGACTAAGCAAGTACAAACATAAATAAACAGGAATAAACCACCATTGATAAGGTATTATAGATTTGATAAAATTTTTCAAGCTAAATAAATCAGGATTTATTACAGCACTAACAGTGTAAATTACGATGGAATAAAATGAGCAATAAAGAAAAAGCCTTAAAAACCCTTTGATAGAAAATTTAATCCCCCAATATCCTGAAATCAATACAAAACAGATAACTCCAATATGCACAACGGGAATAAGTGAATTTACTATTGTTTGAGTATTACCTGCTGAATTTAATTCACTTAAACGAGCCATAAAATGATAAAAAACGATCATTACCATTGATATAACTCGTAGTAATTCAATATTTGAATCTCTTTGTGATTTTACCATTTTTTCCAAATTTAAATTTGTAATTCTGCCGTTAATTTTTGGCAGGACGCTTCATGATTCGCAAAAGGGTTTCTTTTTCATTATAATAAATAAACCACATAAATATAGCTAAAAGTAAAATTCCGATGTAATAATTCTGATTAAATCCATAGAAAGAAATACAGGAAAAACCAACTGACAGACCTAGATAACCTGCTATTTTTTTCTTGTCATAAGGAATTGGATAGTACTTATTTCCAAAGTAATAAGATATAAACATCATACTTCCATACGCAGAAAGGGTTGCAATCGCAGAACCGTAATAACTATATTTTGGAATCAATAAATAGTTTAAAACTAAAGTAACAATAGCTCCAACTATTGAAATATAAGCTCCAATATATGTCTTATCAATAAGTTTGTACCAAACAGAAAGATTGGTATAAATTCCCAGAAAAAAATTAGCCAAAATGATTAATGGAACTACTTTCATTGCTTCCCAATAGGATGAATTTGGAATCATCACTTGTTTTAAAAGATCGGCAAAAACGATTACAAATAATAAAATTAAAGAACCAAAAATCACGAAATATTTGGTAATTGTAGCATACGTTTGCTGTGCATTCTCATTGGATGCATGACTAAAAAAGAAAGGCTCTATTCCCAATGTATAAGCTGTTCTATACAAAACCATGAAAAGTCCGAGTTTGTAACATGCAGAATAAACCCCAACTTGCACATCGGCGATATTGGCAGGTAATAATTTACCCAAAAGAATTTTGTCAAATTGCTCGTTAATCGCAAATGCAATTCCTGCAATCATTATTGGTAAACCATAGCGCATCATTCGTTTCCAAAGTTCAAAATCGAACTTCCATTTTATTGTAAAATAGTCAGGGAAAAGCACTACGAATGTTAGAAAACTTGCAATGATGTTTGCTAGAAAAATATAACCTATTTGAAAATTTTCGATATAAATAGAACTCAGAAAACTATCCTGATCAGATGCTGATATGCTAGGCAAAAACATTAAGAAAAATAGATTCAAGCAAAGATTTACGACTACGTTTCCAATCTTTATCGCGGCGTAAAATATTGGCCTTTGATTGGCTCTCAATTTCGAAAATGGCACAATTACCAAAGCATCTAACGCTAAAATCCAAATAGAATAAGTAACGTATTGAGTATCGACTCCAGACCAGATTGCCAACGAATTTCTAAATAATAAAGCAACAACTATAAAAAGTATTGTAGACCAAAAAATGGAAATGATTGTTGTTTCCACAACACTATCTTTATTTTTTTCTGCATTATAAAACCTAAAGAATGCTGTTTCCATTCCATAAGCCAGAATAACATTAAAAAAAATCATCCAGGCAAATATTATGGACACCTTACCATATTCCCCTTGTGGCAATAATCCTGTATAAAGTGGCACCAGTAAGAAACTGAACATCCTTGGTATTACTGTAGCAAGCCCATATATGGCCGTTTGTTGAAAAAGCTTTTTGTATAATCCCAAAATGAAACGTATGTTAAATATTATAAAACAAAAATAACCATTTCTTTGGTTAAAATCTTTGTTTTAGTACTGAATAAAATAAAACAGATTTTGCCTTTAGGTCAATTTGTCCTCATTAATCATTTTTACAAAATGAAAACCTCTAGGTTCGTAACCTTGATTGTAATAAAAGCGGTGGGCGGTAAAATTCCCCGTAAAAGCATCTAAAACAATGGCAGTACAATCTTCAGATTTTGCTTTTGCATCCAAATAATCAGTCATTAACTTTGCAATTCCTTTTGAGCGGTGTTCAGGGTGCACTATAAAGTTATCAATTTCGATGTATTTCCCTGTCCAAAGTTTAGTCGCCGTCCAAAATCCTGAAATTCCAACACAAATATCTTCATTAAAAACTGCAATCTGTTTGTAATTATGCGGAACCATTGCCTGCAAATACGACTCATATTTTTCTGAAGTGAGTTTTGGATACAAATTTTGCATGACATTTATTTGAGTCAACATTTCGGGAATGGTAGTGAGTTCGACGATTTTCACTGCTGAAGGATTTAAGATAAGAGAGCAAAATTAATTAAAACGCAATGATTATAAAAACAATAATGCATTGAGATATCATTTGAACGAATAAAGGTTTTAATTAAATAAACTATAAACATACTTTTGGTAACTAACTTTTATGGCCGCTTTATTTTCTATCTCAAAAAATATAGTTATTTTACATGCTTGTGCTAAAAATTAAATAATGTTTTTTACCTATTTTTAATTCACATTCCTAAAAATGGATGTCTCAAAAATTATAAAATTCTATGAAATACCATTAATTTTCTTCTAAAATTTCATAATGCAACTAATTATCAACACAGTATAAAGTATTTCATTTAAACCAAAATAATTGAAATATCACTAAAAGTGGGTATTGCACAAATCCTTTTAATATCTGTTCTTTGTCCAAGTGAAATAGATAAAGAGGTTTATAAAGCTATTGGATCCTTTCAAAACAAAGCACAGGTAAAGCTAAGATTAACCTATAAAAAAAAACGGAGCAATAGGGTTTATAAAGCTAGTAGTTCCCTCAAAAAAAGCATAGATAAAGCTAAGTTTAACTATAAAAAAACAGAGCAATAGGGTTTATAAAGCTAGTAGTTCCCTAAAAAAAAGCATAGATGAAGCTAAGCTATCTTAAAAACAGAGCAAGGGTTTATAAAGCTAATTGTTCCCTCAAAAAAAGCATAGATGAAGCTAAGCTATCTTAAAACAGAGCAAGGGTTTATAAAGCTAATCGTTCCCTAAAAAAAAGCATGGAAGAAGCTAAGAAATTCCATAAAAACATAGCAAAAAGGTTAATAAAGCTAATTGTTTCCTATATATAAAACAAAGCCCCGAGGATTCCCCCTTAAAAATAAATTGAAGGCGTATAAAGCTACTTGTTCCTTTAAAAAAACAAAGCATAAAAAAAGAGCCAAAATGGCTCTTTTTTCGTTTTATATATTTTATGTTTTTAACCTTTCAAAGCTTCTGCTCCACCAACGATTTCTAAGATTTCGTTTGTAATAGCAGCTTGACGTGCTTTGTTGTAAGTTAATTTTAACTGATCTCTTAAAGCTGTAGCATTATCAGTTGCTTTGTGCATCGCAGTCATACGTGCCCCATGCTCCGAAGCAAATGAATCGCGTACACCTTTATACAATTGCGTTTTTAATGCTTTTGGAATTAATGTCATTACAATCTCTTCTTTTGCAGGCTCGAAAATGTAATCTCCACTAGAAGCAGATTTATCTGATTGAATAGGCGCCAATGGCAAAAACTGTTCTGTAATTACTATTTGAGTAGCTGCATTTTTAAATTGATTATAAACCAATTCAACTTTATCGTATTCTCCTGAAACAAATTTTTGAGTTATTGTTTTAGCGATTTCGGCAACATTTTCAAAAGTTAAATGATCAAAAACTGAGCTTTTGTTATCAACGACAGTACATGTTTTTGATAAAACATCGTTTCCTTTTTTACCAATAGCAAAAACATCAACTTGTTTTCCTGCATAATACTCAGTACGATTTTTAACTTCCTTAATTACATTAGAATTAAAAGCACCACATAAACCTCTATTAGAAGTTATTGCTACAATTAAAACTTTTTTTACTTCACGTTGTGTAGTAAATTCACCTCCAACATCTCCATCAAGGGAAGCTGAAAGATTTTGTAATAATTCCGTTAATTTTTCGGCATAAGGGCGCATGGCTGTAATCGCATCTTGTGCTTTCTTTAGCTTTGCTGCAGAAACCATTTTCATTGCCGATGTAATTTGCATCGTTGATGAAATGGAAGTAATTCTATTACGGATTTCCTTTAAATTTGCCATTTATTTGTAAGTATTAAGATTTAAGTATTAAGTATTAAGTATCAAGAAATGTTCTTAATACTTAATACTCTTTACTTAGTACTTTTTAGTTATATTTCGCTGAAATTTCTTTTGCAACAGATTCTAATACGTCTGTAATTTCATCTGTTAATTTTCCTGCTTTCAAAGCATCAAGAGTACCTCTGTGCTTAGCGTTTAAGAATTCTAAATAATCTTTTTCAAACTCTTTTACTTTATTTACAGGAACATTTCTCAATAAGTTTTTAGATCCAGCATAGATAATCGCAATTTGATCTTCTACAGTATAAGGATCATTCAAACCTTGTTTCAAGATTTCAACGTTTCTTTTTCCTTTTTCAATTACGTTCAATGTAACAGCATCAAGGTCAGAACCAAATTTAGCAAACGCTTCCAATTCACGGAATTGTGCTTGATCTAATTTTAAAGTACCAGATACTTTTTTCATTGATTTAATTTGAGCATTACCTCCAACACGAGATACAGAAATACCTACGTTGATTGCTGGACGAACCCCTGAATTAAACAAATCTCCATCCAAGAAAATTTGACCATCTGTAATCGAAATTACGTTTGTTGGGATATATGCTGATACGTCACCTGCTTGAGTTTCGATAATTGGTAAAGCTGTTAATGAACCTCCACCTTTTACAATTCCTTTTAAAGAATCTGGTAAATCATTCATATCTTTTGCAATACTATCATCAGCAATTACTTTACAAGCACGCTCTAATAAACGAGAGTGTAAGTAGAAAACGTCTCCAGGATATGCTTCACGTCCCGGTGGTCTTCTTAATAAAAGAGAAACCTCACGGTAAGCAACAGCTTGTTTAGATAAATCATCATAAACAATTAAAGCTGGACGTCCAGAATCTCTAAAATATTCTCCAATTGCAGCACCTGCCATAGGAGCATAAACTTGCATTGGAGCAGGATCAGAAGCATTTGCTGCTACGATCACTGTATAAGCCATTGCTCCTTTTTCTTCTAAAGTTTTTGCAATTCCTGCAACAGTAGATGCTTTTTGTCCTATAGCTACATATATACAAAATACAGGTTTTCCTGCATCATAAAATTCTTTTTGATTTAAGATGGTATCAATACAAACAGTAGATTTTCCTGTTTGACGGTCACCAATAACAAGCTCACGTTGTCCACGACCAACTGGGATCATTGCATCAACCGCTTTTACACCTGTTTGAAGAGGCTCAGTAACTGGTTGACGGAAGATAACTCCAGGAGCTTTTCTTTCCAATGGCATTTCGAATAATTCACCAGCGATTGGTCCTTTACCATCAATTGGTTGACCAAGCGTGTTCACTACACGTCCTACCATTCCTTCTCCTGTTTTAAGAGAAGCAATACGTTGAGTTCTTTTTGCAGTTGATCCTTCTTTAATTCCTGTTGAAGGTCCTAAAAGTACCACCCCAACATTGTCTTGTTCAAGATTCAAAACGATCGCCTCTAATCCATTTTCGAATTCAACTAGCTCACCGTATTGAACATTTGAAAGCCCATAAATAAGAGCAATACCATCTCCAACTTGAAGTACAGTTCCTACTTCCTCTAGCGTTGCACCAGATTCAAAACCCTCTACTTGCTTTCTTAATATTGCTGATATTTCAGCAGGTTTAATTTCCGCCATCTTAATTTATAATTTAGACACTAATGTGTAATAAAACTAATTACTTAACTCTCTTTTTAATACTTGTAATCTG
>Ga0308157_10006588_pt1 | contig 13837 bp, 14 predicted proteins | sample PhyBR1_FD_201035 | JGI IMG/M metagenome (GOLD analysis project Ga0308157, IMG submission 201035) | Phyllosphere microbial communities from UC Gill Tract Community Farm, Albany, California, United States - DLSLB.R1 | ecosystem: Host-associated > Plants > Phyllosphere > Unclassified | place: USA...
GTAAATAGCAAGTTTAACTAAAAATAACTTATTTTATTTTCAGATATAGGTTTGAAATCTTATTTTTGCTTATTGCCAAATTAACTAATCATCAATTGGTAACTAATAGTATCCACATTATGAAAGAAATTACTAAAGAAGTATATTTAAAATGGTATGAAGACATGCAGTTCTGGCGCAAGTTCGAAGATAAACTGGCAGCTTTATACATTCAGCAGAAAGTGCGTGGTTTCCTACACTTATATAACGGACAGGAAGCAGTTTTAGCTGGAGCCTTACACGCAATGGATTTGTCAAAAGATAAAATGATTACCGCTTACCGTAACCACGTGCAACCAATTGGTATGGGGGTTGATCCTCGCCGAGTTATGGCTGAACTATTAGGAAAAGCAACAGGTACTTCTCAAGGTTTAGGTGGTTCTATGCATATTTTTTCTAAAGAGCACGGTTTTTACGGTGGTCACGGAATTGTAGGTGCGCAAATTCCTGTAGGTGCAGGTATGGCTTTTGCCGATAAATACTTGGAAACTGGTGGTGTATCATTAACTTATTTTGGTGATGGTGCTGCACGTCAGGGATCTTTACACGAGGCATTTAATATGGCAATGTTGTGGAAACTTCCTGTGGTATTCATTTGTGAAAACAACGGTTACGCAATGGGAACTTCGGTAGAACGTACTGCAAACCATACAGATATCTGGAAATTAGGTTTAGGTTACGAAATGCCTTCTTACGCTGTAGACGCTATGAATCCTGTTAAGGTTGCAGAAGCAATGTTCGATGCTATGGAAAGAGCGCGTCGTGGCGAAGGTCCAACATTCTTGGAAATGAAAACTTACCGTTACAGAGGTCACTCAATGTCTGATGCGCAACATTACCGTACCAAAGACGAAGTAGAAGAATACAGAAAAATAGATCCTATTACTCAAGTTTTGGATGTTATTAAAGAAAATAATTGGGCAACCGATGAAGAGATCGAAACGATAGACCAACGCGTTCGTGATTTGGTTTCAGAATGTGAAAAATTCGCAGAAGAATCTCCATATCCTGAAGCAAACGTGATGTACGATGTAGTTTACGATCAAGAAAATTATCCGTTTATCCCTCATAAATTATAAAAAATGGCTGAAATTATTACAATGCCTCGTTTAAGCGATACCATGACAGAAGGTACCGTGGCATCTTGGTTAAAAAAAGTTGGAGATAAAATTTCTGAAGGTGATATTTTAGCAGAGATCGAAACTGATAAAGCTACAATGGAATTTGAATCGTTTCATTCTGGAACCCTTTTATATATTGGTGTTCAAGAAGGTGAAACAGCAAATGTTGACAGTGTTTTAGCAATTATCGGTAAAGAAGGTGAAGATTATAAATCTTTATTAGAAGGATCATCTTCTGAAGGAAAAAAAAATGAACCAGCTGATACTAAAGAAGAAAAGTCAACAGAATCTGATTCAAAAGCTGATACATCTGATAAAGAAGAAGTAAAAGAAGAAGAGCAATCAGAGGAAACTACATCAGAAATTCCTGACAATGTTAGCGTTGTAACGATGCCTCGTTTAAGTGATACAATGACAGAAGGAACGGTTGCTACATGGTTGAAAAAAGTTGGTGATGATGTGAAGGAAGGCGATATTTTAGCTGAAATCGAAACGGATAAAGCTACAATGGAATTCGAATCTTTTTATGCAGGAACATTGTTGCACATTGGTATTCAAGAAGGCGAATCGGCACCGGTTGATAGTGTTTTAGCTATTGTTGGTCCTGCTGGAACCGATGTTTCTGGTATTTTGTCTGGTGGATCAAAACCAAAAGCAAAAACCGAATCAAAAAAAGAAGAAGCATCAGAAGATAAAAAATCAGATGATAAAAAAGAATCAAATACAGAAAAAGAAACTACTGCAAAAACAGAAAGTTCATCATCTACAAATGATTCTAACAGAGTTTTTGCTTCACCTTTAGCTAAAAAAATTGCTCAAGATAAAGGCATAAATCTTTCAGATGTAAAAGGATCTGGTGAAAACGGACGAATCGTGAAAAACGATGTAGAAAACTTTACTCCATCTGCTAAAACTGCATCAGCAGAAACAAAATCAGAAGAGAAAGCTCCAGCGACAACTTCAGCTCCAAAAGCAGTTCCTACGGGAGAAGTTTATGCAGAAGAAGTTAAAAATTCGCAAATGCGTAAAACCATAGCGCGTCGTTTAGCTGAATCTAAATTTACAGCGCCACATTATTATTTAACGATCGAAGTTAATATGGATAATGCAATGGAATCTCGTAAATTGATCAATTCAATGCCAGATACTAAAGTTTCGTTTAACGATATGGTTGTGAAAGCGTGTGCAATGGCGTTGAAAAAACATCCGCAGGTAAATTCGCAATGGACAGAAGCTGCTACCATTATCAATCATCATGTAAATGTTGGTGTAGCTGTTGCTGTTGAAGACGGATTGGTTGTACCGGTTGTAAATCATACCGATTTATTGAGTTTAACGCAAATTGGAAGTTCAATTAAAGATTTGGCAGGCAAAGCACGTAGCAAAAAACTACAACCTAAAGAAATGGAAGGTTCTACTTTTACGGTTTCTAATTTGGGAATGTTTGGTATCGAAGAATTTACATCGATCATTAACCAGCCAAATTCTGCAATTTTATCGGTAGGTGCAATTATTGAAAAACCTGTTGTTAAAAACGGACAAATTGTAGTGGGTAACACCATGAAAGTTACGTTAGCATGTGACCACAGAACGGTTGATGGGGCTACAGGAGCAGAATTTTTACAAACATTAAAGCATTTTATAGAAAATCCAGTTACAATGCTGGCTTAATCCATAGAATATTATTCATATAAAACCCGTTTTGATTTTTCAGAACGGGTTTTTTTGTATTTTTGTTTAAAACGTAAAAAAATGAAAAAAAATCTTCTGTTTGCAGCTTTGTCGTTGTCATTAGTTGCTTGTAAATCTACTTCTACAACAAAAGATACTTCGGTAAAACAACAAGAAACCGTTTATGAAGTTAAAGAAGCCAATGTTATTGAAACGTTGAAATATTTAACTTTAGATGAATTAGAAGGTAGAGATAGTGGCAGTAAAGGAATTGAAAAAGCTGCGGTGTACTTAGAAAATCAGTTTAAGCAGCATAACATAAAACCTTATTTCGATTCGTATCGCGATACACTTTCTAACTACAAAGAAACGTCTTACAACATTGTTGGTTTAATTGAAGGTACAGATCCTAAATTAAAAAATGAATACATTATTCTTGGTGCACATTACGATCATATTGGTATTACACCAGAGTCAAAAGGCGATGATAAAATTAACAATGGCGCAAACGATAACGCTTCGGGAACAACTATTTTATCTGAAATAGCTAAATATTTTGCTACTTTCAAAAATAACAAAAGATCGGTTTTAGTTGTTTATTTTTCGGCAGAAGAAAGAGGATTATTAGGATCGCAACATTTGGCAGATAAGCTAAAAGCAAAAGGATTTAATTTGTATGCTATGTTGAATTTTGAAATGATGGGCGTGCCAATGACCGATAAAGATTTTGAATTATATATTACAGGTCCGCAAACGTCTAATATGTGGGATAAGTTAAATGAATATGCTGGTGAAAAGTTGGTTGGTGTAATTCCAGAAGAGCGTCAATATCAATTGTTTCGCGCGTCTGATAACTTTCCGTTTTATGTAGCTTTCAATGTGCCGTCGCAAACTGTTTGTTCGTTCGATTTTAAAAACTATGCATATTATCACCAACCGCAAGATGAGTTTCAATTAATGGATACCAAATTTATGACAAGCATTACTCAAAAAATGTTGCCTGTTGTAACTAAAATGATCAATGCAGAAACACAAGAAATTCAACTGACAAAAAAATAATGAAAACCATAATAATAACAGGAACAAGCCGTGGAATAGGGGCAGAGTTGGTTAAACAATTCGCTGCCGAAGGTCATACGATCATTTCACTTTCGCGAAACAGCAATCCTGAATTAGAAAACCTGCCAAATGTTTATTATAAATCGGTAGATTTAAGTAATGATGCTTCTGTAGCTGCATTTGCCGTTGCTTTGAAAGATCAATTTAAAAACATCGATATTTTAATTCACAACGCAGGAACCATCATCAACAAACCATTTGTCGAAATTTCGTCTGCCGATTTTGAATATGTTTACAAAGTAAACGTTTTTGGCGTTGCAGCTTTATCAAGAGCGGTTTTGCCATTAATGGGCTACGGCAGCCATGTGGTTACCATCAGCAGTATGGGCGGTATTCAAGGTAGTTCTAAATTCCCTGGTTTGGCGGCGTACAGTTCAAGTAAAGGCGCTGTGATTACTTTGAGCGAATTATTGGCAGAAGAATATAAAGAGCAAGGCGTTGCGTTTAATGTTTTGGCATTGGGTGCGGTACAAACAGAGATGCTTCAAGAGGCATTTCCAGGATATCAGGCGCCGATTTATCCAAATGAAATGGCGGTTTATATCAAAGATTTTGCCTTGAACGGAAATCGCTTTTTTAACGGAAAGGTTTTAGAAGTTTCATCAAGCACGCCATAATTGAAAAATGTTTTAGCTACATATTTACCCGAAAATTCGGTAGACGCTGTTTTTGAACTGATCAAAGCATACCACATACATTTTAAAATTGTAAATGGACGCTTAACTCGTCATGGTGATTATCGAAAAAATCCCGACGGATCACACCAAATTACGGTAAATGCAACGCTGAACAAGTATCGATTTTTAATCACAACAATACACGAAATTGCACATTTGGTTGCTTTTCAAAAATATGGTCGGTTTATAAAACCACATGGGTTGGAATGGAAACAAACCTTTCGCTTGTTAATGCTTCCTTTCATCAATCCGCAGGTTTTTCCGACAGAAGTTGTTCCTTTTGTGGCAAGTCATTTTAAAAATCCGTCGGCAAGTAGCGATACCGATGCTATTTTATCAATGCAACTAAAAAAATTCGATGCCCCGACAAATAAAGTTTTTGTAGACGAGATACCTTTGGGAACCATCTTTAAAATTGAAAACGGACGCGTGTTTAAGAAAGGAAAACTTCGCGTGAAGTTATTTGAATGCACCGATATAAAAAATAACCAAGTATATTTGTTTAAACCTAATATGCAGGTAGAACTTTTGAATTCCTAACAATGAATAAAAACTATTATGCAGTAATAATGGCAGGCGGCGTAGGATCGCGTTTTTGGCCTGTTAGCACACCCGAATTTCCTAAACAGTTTCACGATATGTTGGGAACGGGCGAAACGTTGGTTCAAAAAACCTTTACACGTTTAAGCCAGCTTATCCCGAAAGAAAATATTTTAATTTTAACGAACGATAAATACAGCGATATCCTAAAAGAACAATTGCCATTGATTACCAATGAGCAAATTGTTTTAGAGCCCGATATGCGCAACACGGCTCCGTGTATTTTGTATGCATCGATGAAAATTAAAAAACAAAATCCCGATGCAGTAATGATTGTGGCTCCGTCTGATCATTGGATTGAAGACGAAGTACAGTTTGTATCGAATTTACAGCGTGCGTTTGATAGTTGTGAATCTGATAATGTTTTGATGACTTTAGGAATTATTCCTACCTTTCCAAATACGGGTTACGGATACATTGAATACAATAAATTAGATTCACGTCAGATTAAAAAGGTAGTTCAGTTTCGTGAAAAACCAGATTATCAAACAGCAAAAACGTTTATTCAGCGTAGAAATTTCCTTTGGAATTCAGGAATTTTCGTTTGGAATGTTCGATCTATTTTAGAAGCATTTGAGAAATTTCAGCCCGAAATGTATCAATTGTTTCAAGCAGGTTTTTCGACGTTTAATACCCAAGATGAAAAACAGTTTATTGCAGAAAATTACAGCAAGGCAGAAAATATTTCTATTGATTATGCCGTGATGGAAAAAGCAGACAATGTCTTTATTTTACCTGCTACTTTTGATTGGAATGATTTAGGGACCTGGGGATCTTTGTACGATAAACTGCCTAAAGACGAATGCGATAATGCTATGGTAAACGGAAATTTATTTGTAGAAAACGCAACAAATAACATCATTCGTACAAATCCAAATAAAATGGTAGTTATTGGTGGTTTAGACGATTTTATCATTGTAGATAAAGACGATGTTTTGTTGATTTATCCTAAAAAGAAAGAACAAGAAATAAAGCAGATCGTTGCAAAAATGAATGCTAAAAAGTCGGAATAAATTCCGGCTTTTTTTTGCGTAATATTACCTGAATGTTAGTTTTGAGTAAAATTACGTATAAATTGTAAAAATTATTGTAGTAAATTTATTAAAAATACAATATTAGTGTATCACGGAAATGCTTTTAAAAAATAACTTTCTAAAACCTTATTTATTAAATAATTACAAGCGTAGTTATTTAATAATCTTCTTTTTACTTTTTTGCGGTACTAGTATTTTTGCCAATACCAACTCTAAATTGGTCAATGATTTTATTAATGACAATAAGGAAATTTTAGAACCGGCTGCCATTAATAAAAATTATTTACGAAAAGCAAAAACGGTTAAATCACACGACAGTCAGGTTTTACAAGTTGTAAGTAAGGTTTTACAAGCCGAAGCGTATTCAAAAAATTTTGATAACATAAACAATCAAAGTATTTCACTTTACTTGGAAGCGTTAAGCGAAGCCGAGAAAATTAACGATGAAAACTTACTGATATATGTAAATACGCAGGTTGGTTTTTTCTACTATTCGTATAACGAATACATTAAGGCAATGCCTTTTTTTATAAAATCGTCTAATTTGCTTGATAAAAATACTGTTGACGATCTTATTCAGCCGGCAGATGTTTATAAAAAAAATGCTTATTTTTTTGGAAGTGTAAACGAACATCAAAAAAGCATCGATTATCTTTTAAAAGCCTTAACGTTCACACCATCAAACTCTCAACTTTACGCTACTTTCCTGAATAATATCGGATCAAGCTATTATAAAACGGGAGCTGTTGAAAACGCACGTAACTATTTTATAAAGGCAAAAGAAGTATCGTTAGAGAATAACGATAAAGTACGTTATGCCAAAACGTTGGGCGATTTGGCTTTGATTCATTTCGATCAAAAAGAATATCAGAAAGCTATTGCACTTTTACAGCAAGATATAGAAATATCGATACAAAACAATGCAGACCGAAACACCATGTATGCTCAAATTTTATTGAGTAAAGTATATGTTGAAACGAACGAATTTGATAAAGCCAAGCAAACCCTTGCATTGGCTAACAAATATGTTTTAACTAAAGAATATTTAAAAAGTCATGCTTACGAAATTGCAGAAATTAATCTTGTAATTGCCGTACAAACAAACGATGTTGCTTTAGAACTGCAATCGCGCCGCGCATTAGATTTTTTAGGTGCTGATATTGTTAATAAAGACGGACAAGAAGCCATAAAACTAGTTGGTTGGGAAACCCAGAAAGAACAGTTTTACACTAGGTTAGAAGCAGAAAAGGCGAAAGTTGAAAAAGCGAATCTTAAAATTTTAATTATCTGCGGTATTGTTATTTTTATTATTGTGGTAACTGTTTTTATTGTTCGATCTATTCAGTTGCGATTTAAAAATAAAGAAGCACAGTACGAAAAAAATATCCTGCAATATAAAATCAATCAGTTACAGTCTAAGAGTAAATTGGATGATTATGATCTAACACTGAAATCATATCAAAGTTATTTGTCTGATCAAAACCAGCAGATGGATCTCATAGAAAAAGAACTTGATAAACTAAATACCAATACCGTTACTAAAGATCAGGCAAAGGTGTTTTTACAGGAATTGCTAGATCAGCAAAAATGTCGGGAACCAATTGGCTGGCATTAAAAAATACGTTTGTAAAAGAAGAAAATGACTACTATAATGCTTTGCTTGAGAACTTTCCTGATTTAAGCGAAACAAATTTACGTATTGTAATTTTAAATAAAATGGATTTAAAACCTGCTGAAATAGCATTGGTTTTGAACATAAAAATCGACGTAGTGAATGATGCCTTGCAACGCTTACGTAAAAACTTCAAAGGCAGGTTTGATAAACATTCAGTAAATTAGCAAATATTATTGCATAAATTATATCGTTTAATATAATTTTATATTTATTTTTGTTAATCTAAACCTAAAAACATACTAAAAATGGAAGAGATAATTACCTCTCTACAACATTGGGAAGCTGTTCGTAACAATCCCGATCTATTGACGCAATTGTTTATGAACAAGTTGGGATTCGAACTTGACATGAGTCTTTTTCCTTCAACAATCCCTTTACATGCTTATGCTGGTGTTAAAGACGAGGAATTGGGCTTTTATGTCATATCAGAAGTTAACGATGTAGATTCTGAACCAGAAGTTTTAAGCTCTAATTGTTATTGGTGTCCTGCTGTAATGGCATTTGGAGGCGGACAAGAAATTCCGGAAGATGAAGCTGTAGTTCGTGTTAACTCTTGGATAGATACTTTTCCTGATTGGATTTATCAAGTTGTTGACATGCCTTTTGGTATGTATCAAACTTTTTATATACCAACTACAGATTTACAAACACAAAAGTATGCGGCTTTATTTGCTTTAAAAGAGAATGTTTTATTCTCTGAGATTAAGGAGGCCGACTTAGTTTTAACTGAGGATGCAAATGTTTTTTATGATACTATTCGAAGACAACCACCATATGCTCCATATAGTAACGATTATTATATTTTAAGCTTAATTTAATTATCTATATATAAATATGAAAATTTTAAAAGCTATGTTAATATTTGCGATTTTGACATTCTCAGCATGTAATACTGAGCAAAGTGTTATAGATTACGCTTATGAAGAAAGTCAAAATGTATTACAACAAAAAAGTTATACAGAATACAGTTTAGATGAAGTTTTAAATGGGATTCGTAAATGGGATAGTTTACGTAGTGATTCGGATGCATTATTATATTATTTTGAAAATTATAATGCCTTAAATTTAGATATCTCACAGTTTCCGCAGGGTAGTGCTTTGCATGCTTATGCATGCATTCTTAATGGAGAGCTTAAATTTGCAGTAATATCAGAAATCTATGATCATGAAACCTATCAGGTTAGTTTAAATAGTTATATTAAAGTAGTAGATCCTCTTTATAAAGATATTACTACTTTAACAGAACAAACGTATGAAAGTTACATGTTTCCATTACCAACACAATATATTCAAGCTGAGGATGCTATAGGCCGTATTCAAGACTGGAATGCCAACTATACTACATGGTTAAGTAGTAATTTACCGGTTTATCAGTCATTTAAAATACCAACATACAGTCTGCAAGCGCAAAATTATACTGTCTATTTTGGATTTAAGAATAATGCAGAAGACGCAAGTGTAAAAGTGGCAGACTTAGTTTTTTATGATGATGTTGGCTTGTTTTATAATAGAGTATGGAGGAGACCGCCGTATCCGAATGATGAAAAATATTATATTTTAGATTTAATTTAATTTAATTTATTTTATGAATGACTATTATTTTTTATATAATATACTTGCGTATATAAATTCATTCTTTCTTATTATTTATAGTATAGTAGGTCTAATTGTGTTTAAAAAAAGCAAGAAGAAGATATTTAAAATAATAGCTTTATATTTAATTTTCAGTTGCTTCTTCGATCTTTTGGTATATATCTTATTTTTTGTACTAAAGGTTGAAATTATTAGTGATACTCTTTTTCTTGATATTTTGTATCGCTTGGGTGAATTAGTAATTGTGGGTTATTTAATAAATAATTATTGGTTAAAAAGCCAAATGTTTTGGCTATTGATAGGTGTAGTTAGTTTATTTTTAATTTATGATCTATTAACTTATAGAGAAAGAGGGCTGCTAAACTATGTGGCTTATGCGCAAATTACAGCAAATTTATTATTAATACTATTAATAGTTACAAACCTTTTGAAACAACTTAAAGATACAAAGCCATTTAGTGTAACTAATCAAATGGTTTGTATGGTATTTTTAGCTTATTTTTCTATACATCTAGTATATACAGTTGTCCAAAATTTTATAATTAATCAATCTTTTACTAATAAAAGCTTTGTGGTATTTTATTCAAGTTATGCTATACTCCATATTTTATATTATTTTTCTTTAGCTTTTATAGTTTTTAAAAACACTAAAAATTCATTTAAATTTTATAAAGTTTAATTTTCGTTTTTATGGAAAAATGGCAGGATTCCGAAACGCTACTTGTTTCTGTTGTTATCATTATTGGAGTAATGATACTGCTTGTAGGTACCTTGATAAGCGTGTTTTATATATCGTATAGAAAGGTTTTACGGTCTAAAGATGAGGAGATTAGAGTTAAAATGGATTACCAGCGTTCGTTATTAAAGGTAAGTTTAGAAGCGCAAGAAAACGAACGCGTCCGTATAGCTGTAGATTTACATGATAACATCATTAGTACGCTAACCGTTATACGCTTGAAAGCCGCAATAGGATCCAACCAGCAAGAGTTAGATCATTTATTAGGAACAGCAATTGATGAATCTCGAAGGATTTCGCATGAATTATCACCACCTTTATATGAAGAAAAACCGTTAGAAAACATCTTGTTAACCATTTTAAAAAGCTGGAAAAGCTTTTATCATATTGATCATATTGTTGATGTTCGTACAGAGCGTGCCATACATAAAACTATAAAGTTGCAACTGGTACGTATTTTACAGGAATTGCTTAACAACATTCATAAACATGCAAAAGCATCGCAAGTTAATTTAACACTGCGCATAACCGACAAGTATACCGTTTTACTGGTTAAAGATAACGGTATTGGCTTTAACAGCGCAACTGTAAAAAACGGTATTGGTTTGCAAAACATTGCGTTACGAACAGATAATTTAAATGCGCAATACAAATACAAAAGTTCAAAAGAAAAAGGAACCCGTTTTATTTTTTTTGTAAAGAATGGAAAAAATAAAATTAGCACTAGTAGACGATGATTACCTGATTGTAACATTGTTAAAAAGTTTTTTTAATCAGGATCAGTCAACACAGGTGGTATATGATACTACAGACGGATACCAGTTATTCAATTATTTAGAAGAAGAAAATACCGAGCCAATAGATATTCTGCTGCTCGATTTAAAAATGAAAACAATAGATGGGCTAGAAGTACTTAAACATGTTAAAACAAATCATCCGGAATTAAAGGTTGTCGTTGTATCATCGCATTATCAGGATAATTCCATAGGTTTTATGACTAAAGAAGGTGTTGCCGGCTTTTTACCCAAAGGGATGTCTCCTTTTGAACTGCTCGATATAGTTAAGCAGGTTCATAAAAATGGTTTTTATCTTAATAAAGATCAAATGGAAATACTGCGCGAACAAATTTCGTCTAAAGTAGCAAAACCGATGATCGATTCTGACGAACTGTTAACCGATCGTGAAAAGGAAATTATAAAACTATTGTGCCAGCAAAAAACGGCAAAAGAAATTGGCGAACATCTTTTTATAACACAACGAACCGTTGAAGGACACAAAAACAATCTGTTTACTAAAATCGGCGTTCGCAACGTTGCGGGGCTAATAGTTTATGCGCTTCAAAAGCACATTGTAACACTCGAAGAACTCTCTTTAAACTAACAAAATAATCAAAGCAGGTATTTTTACCTGTTTTTTTATTTCAGGTAATTTCTACCTAAAAGTGTTGGCTTTTTTTTAACAATTTTGGTAATATACTTAAGGGGGCTTATAACAAAACTATCACAGATTATATATTTCACTCATTGCACAAGTTGGGTTTAGAACAATTGATCTAAATGATACCTGATAAACAGCTTAATGCACTTTTATTTGGTTAGAAAAAAATGGTTGTTGTAAGGTTTTTAAGTTAAAAGCAGTTTTAACGCTTACCTAAAAACATAATAATATGAACGAAAAATTACAAGTGTATACAATAATCAACAATCCTATATTTTCAGAGGGAATTGAGAATTTAATGCTTACAAAGATTTCTTCAGATGCAAAGATTGTTCGAAAGGAAAATTTACAGGAATTGATAAATGCAAAATCAGATGTTAGAAATCAGCCTGAATTATTAATATACGATGTTGTAAAATTTTCTAATAAAGATTTTAATCATCTTTTACATTTAATGACGCTGAATGCCGATTTTAAAATTCTGATAATAACATCGAACATCAACATAAGCGATGTAAAGTTGCTGTTTGAAATTGGTGTTATGGGCGTAATTAACAATAATATTTTATCGGATCAGTTTATTGATTTTGTTGAAAAGATTTTAAAAGGAAACAAAGTTTTATCAGGCGAGTATTGGAATTTAATAGTTGAATACTTTTTTCATTCGGTAGATAATACTGATTTAGTAAAAGAAAAAACAACCGATGTTGACCACGATGTACTTTTATATTCTGATTTAACAAACCGCGAAAAAGAAATACTAGGATATATTTGCGATGGTAAAAGTACTCGCGAAATTTCTGAAGATCTTTTTTTAAGTCTGCATACGGTAGAAACACACCGTCGTAAAATATTAACCAAACTAGGAGTTAAAAACACCGCATCTATGGTAAAAGTTGCTATTAAAAGTAATTTATACGCATTGTAAAATCACACACCACACTTAACTATAAAAATAAACCGCTATGAAAATAGCGGTTTATTTTGTGCTTATTTGTAAAGTTTAATTTTACCACATAGACATAGATATATTTTAATCTTCAATAAAACATAGCATATTAAACTATGTGTCTATGTGGTAAAAATACTTGAGTTTGCTATTTAAAATCGACCATTTCTGCGTTCGATATAATCAAATCACGAACATCATCATCGTTCAAATTAATCTTATAGATATTTCTTTGCGAAATCATATCATTAGATGTGCTTGTAAAAATAATCTCTGAACTGTTTGGTGAAAACATTGGATCGATATCAATAGTGCCCATAGGTTTCAAACTTACAGAGGAAATGTCTTTATGCGTGTTGCTGTTAAAATCGTACACAAAAATACGTGTATCTAATTGGCGGTATTGCCAGTCTTCGTTACCAGAAACATCGTGAGTGTAAAGCAGTTTTGTTCCGGTAGCATCAAAATCAAGTCCGCCTACAGCTCCGTTATTTCCTTGAAAGATTGTTTGTAACACATTACCGTTAGTATCTAAAATAATTATTTTTGCCTGATAACCATTGATGTTGTTTGTGGTAATGGCAATTTTAGATCCATCGTTACTCCATGCGCATTTCGATATAAAATGACCGTCGGCAGTTTGATAAATCTGTGTTTGTCCGGTACCGTTGCTGTTAATTTTGTACAATTTATCAAAGCTTGGGAAAATAAACTCGCTTCCATCAGCTTTCCATGCGTACGTTAATTGGTCGCTTCGGAAACCGTTTACAGGTGTCTGACTGATTTTTACTTCGTTCTGACCATCTAAATCAGATGTAAAAAGATGTGTTTGTCCGCTGTAAGTCTGCAAATAAGCCAGTTTATTAGCTATATTGTTTTTTCGCGGACGCCAGGTAGAATTGGTTAACGGAGTTATGGTTATAAATTCGGTTAAATCTGTTGCCATAATGTTGTAGCTACCCAAACCTTTTCGTACAAAATGATAACGGTATTCAGGATTTTTACGAACGGTAAACTGAAAAGCTTCGCTGTAAACATCGTCGTTAATACTGTCTGATGCTACAACCTGCCATGTATACGTTGTGCCGAAATCTAATTCGGTCATGGTGATTTTTTTTGCTTTCAGGTTCGGAATTTCCACGCGGTTATTGGTACGGTTGTTTGTAAAAATCAACTTGTAAATAAG
>Ga0308157_10006590_pt1 | contig 13836 bp, 13 predicted proteins | sample PhyBR1_FD_201035 | JGI IMG/M metagenome (GOLD analysis project Ga0308157, IMG submission 201035) | Phyllosphere microbial communities from UC Gill Tract Community Farm, Albany, California, United States - DLSLB.R1 | ecosystem: Host-associated > Plants > Phyllosphere > Unclassified | place: USA...
AATTGCCAGGCCGATCGCGCGTCATCTCCCGACGTCCCCCGTCGTCGAGTTCCTGCCGCCTCCGGGAGACATCATCACGCACGGCCTGGCCGCGCGCGCGGATCGTCGCCTCGTGACAGCGGCGATCATGCGGCTCGCCCTCAGCGGAAGAGTCCGCGTGCTCGCTCCGCGGGGCGCGAGCGGCCCTGTCGCGATCGAGACGCGCCCTGGCACGGGGCTCGCCCCCGGCGACCACTTCTTCCTTCAGACACTGCGGCCCGCACGCATGAGCCGCCGTCAGCAGCAGCGGTATCTGGCCGCGCTCCGCGAGATCGGCGTCGATGTCGACCGATATGAGGACGCGCCCGACGTGTCGTTCCTCCGCGGTCCCGGCGCGTTCCGCCGCGTGCAGCGTCGGCAGCTGACGGCATACATCGACCGCGCACGATCTCGCGCGAAGTCGTCCGGAATCGCCCGTCGATTCTCGGGCAGTGCGCACCTGTATCTGCTGTCGCTGCTGTTCCTCGCCTCCACGATCGCGGCCATCCTGCTTGCGATCGGCTCGATGATGAACGGGATCACCTGGGGCGCGGTCGGGGCTCCGCTCGGCATCGCCGCGATGTTCTGGGTGCTGACCCTCTCGCCGCCCCCGATCATGAGGTTCACGCCGGCCGGTCAGCAGATGCGTCAGCACCTCTCCGGACTGCGCGATTACATGCGGCTCGCCGAGCAGGATCGGATGCGGTTGCTGCAATCGCCGCAAGGTGCGCTGCGGACATCGGCAGGAGCGCTCACGCCGGGAGGTCGGGCCCTCGGCCTGCGCCCGGAGCCCACCGCCGGTGACCCCGTCGCGCAGTCGGACCTCGATCGCTACGTGCTCATCGAGCGACTGCTTCCATATGCGATCCTGTTCCGCCAGGAGCGCGAGTGGCAGCGCGAGTTCGAACATCTCGGCGGCGCCGTCGACTTCTCCCAGAACATGCGCGTGCTCGGCACCACCCTCGAGGGAATCATGGCGGTGCTGCAGGTGCTCGCGACCATCGGGCAGATCATGCGCGGGATCGGCGCCGTCTTCTCGCTGTTCGGCCGCGCGACCTGATCGCGACGGCCACCGAGTGTCACGCTTCGGCGGGCTCACCGTCGTGGTGCCGCCCGGGGATCACGACGTAGTCGCTGTGCTTCGCCACGATCCCATCGCCCGCCGTGCGCCCGTGCAGGCGCCGCCACATCCACGGCAGGGCGTGGGTGGTGATCCACGCCCCCGCAGGGACGTCGTCGTCGGTGTGGAACGCGTCGTCGAGGTCGCCGAGGCGGGCGGCGTCGGGCACGCCGAGCACTTCGGCGGCCCGGTAAGACAGCAGGCGGTGCCCGCGACTCGCGAGATGCACCCTGTCCTGCGAGAACATCTCGAGCTCGCAGAGTTCGGGCAGCGCCTCGACGTCGACCAGGTAGCAGTCGGTCTCGCTCGCGATGCGCCGCATCTCGTGCGCGAAACGGCCGAAGCGGCGGGCGAACACGCGCGCCACCCGGCGCCGCGGCAAGAAGGGCGTCACGAGCAGCACGTCGGAGCCCGCCTCGCGCAGCCGGCGCACGTTCTGCTCCAGCTCGCGCGCGAGCCGAACCGGCTCCGCACCGTGACTGACGAGGTCGTTCGATCCCATGAAGATCGCGACGAGGTCGGCCTTCAGCTCCATTGCCGCCGGCACCTGTTCCGCCGTGAGATCCCGCATCCTGCGGCTGCGGACCGCGAGGTTCGCGTAATGGAAGTCTTCGCCTGCGCTCTCCGCGAGCATGGTCGCGAGGCGGTCCGCCCAGCCGCGGTAATCGCCGTCGCGCATTCGCGACGTGTCGCACAGCCCCTCCGTGAGTGAGTCCCCGAGCGCAACGAACCGCCGCCAGCGCGGCGCAGCGAGCGGCGTCACGGGCGCGAGCGGGCGCGTGAGCGAGCGGACGACCAGACTGTCGTCGAATCGCCGCAGGCGCACGGCTTCGAGATAGTGGGAGACGAGCTGCTCCGTCAGCGCGCGCCACGTACGCGCCCGCACGCTGTCGCGCGCGGCGATCCCGAAGGACGCTCTCTTCGCGTCGTCGCCCAGCAGATCCACGACACGGGAGCGCATGTCGTCGAGGTCGCCCGGCGTGTAGAGCCATCCATCGATCGAACTGCGCACCAAGTCCATGGGACCACCGGATCCCGTTGCCACGACCGGCACGCCGCTCGCGAGCGCCTCCTGCACGGTCTGACAGAATGTCTCCGCCTCGCCGGGGTGCACGAAGACGTCGAAGCTCGCGACCGCACGACCGAGGGCGTCGCCGCCGAGGAAACCGGTGAACACGGCTCCCGGCAGCTCTCTCTCGAGCCGCTCCCGCTCGGGACCGTCGCCGACGATCACGAGGCGCGCGCCCGGAATGCTGCTCAGCGCGCGCAGGTCCTCGACCTGCTTCTCGGGGGCGAGGCGCCCCACGTATCCGATGATCTGCTCTCCCGGCGCGACCTCGGTGCGCCACTGCGTCGAGCGCCGCTCCGGCGAGAAGCGCTCCGCATCGACCCCGCGGCCCCAGCGCCACATGCGATCGGTGCCGAGGGCGGCGAGCTGGCGCTCAGCCGCGCTCGACGGAACGAGCGACATCGTGGCGCGACGATGCAGACGCGCCACGTGCGACTCTGCGAGCGTCGCGACCCCGGGCACGCCGTACTTCGTCGTGTACGCGATGATGTCGGTCTGGTAGATCGCGACGGTCGGCAAGCCGAGCCCATCGGCGGCGACGAGCCCCTGCCAGCCGAGCACGGCGGGCGAGGCGAGGTGCACGACGTGCGGTGCGAAGCCGTGGAGGATCCGCTTGAGCTGTGCGACGGGCGCGAGCGCGACGCGCACATCCGGATACGACGGGAGCGCGACCGACGCGAGGAATGTCGTCTCGGGGATCTCGATGCCTGCGACATCTGCGGGGCGTCCCGGGGCCTTCGGCGCGATCACGAGAACGTCGTGGCCGAGATCGCGCAGATGCGCGGACACCTGCAGAACGGATCCGGTGACCCCGTTCATGTGCGGAAGGAAGCTCTCTGTCACGATCGCGACGCGCATGCCTTCATGATGGCCCCGCGCCCTGCTCGACGCAGGCCGTTTCGCACGCTGTTCACGGATCGCGCCAGGAGAGTTCTCCGCGCGTTCACCGAAGGGCGCGCAGAGTCGCCGTCGTACGCGCGCTGGACTCATGCGCGAGGCGGACTAGGTGTATGAGGGCAGGACGTTGGTGACGCCTTCGGGCAAGCGTGACGCTGGCGGGTGACCGCCTGCGCCTGAGTGGGGTCGGTGATAGTTGTAGTGGATATTCCAGATGGCGATGGCGGCTGACCGGGCGTCCTCGCTGGTGAAGTCCCGGGCGTAGAGCAGTTCCTCGGCGAGGATCCGCTGGTAGCGCTCGACTTTCCCGTTGTGGCGTGGAGTGTAGGGCTTGGTCTTCTGGTGTCGGGACTGCTTGCCGACGATTCGGGTGAAGTCGCCCGAGCGGTAGCACGCGCCGTTGTCGGTGACGATGCGGTGGATGTGGGTGATGCCGTGTGCGGCGAACCAGGCTTTCGCTCGAGCCAGGAAAGCCGCGGCGGTTGCTCCCTTCTCGTCGCTGAGAGGTTCGGTGTAGGAGAGTCGGGAGAACCCGTCGACGGCCGAGTGCAGGTAGGTGTAACCGCGCCTCGCCCCGGCTGACTTCGCTCGACCGACGGTCTTGGCTTGGTCACTGTCGCGACCGTGGATACGCCAGCCTCCGCCGTCCGGGATGCGGCCGACCTTCTTCACGTCGAGGTGCACCATGTGCCCTGGCCAGCGAGCAGTGATCTTACCCGGCTTCCGGTTGGTCTCGCCGTTCGGGTCGATGAACCGTCGCTGGCCGAGCCCGAGCCTATTCAGGTGTCTGCTGACGGTGCGTCGGTTGATGACGACCGCGAGGTCGGCGAGCTCGTCAGTGATCCGCTGTGCCGACCACTTGTGTTCCCGCCGCCATGTCTTGACCTGCTGGATCACTGAGGGCGGGGTTGCCGTCGGGCTTTGGCGCGGTGTCGAGGGCCGGTCCTGCAAACCGGCATCGCCGTACTGACGCCATCGATTGACCCACTTGGACGCGCATGCCCGCGAGATACCCATCTCGGCTGCGACGTGCGCGATGGGGCGAGTGGCGCAGCGCTCCACCAGCCGCCGTCTGCCTTCCTGGCTCAGTGGGGCGTTCGCGTGCCCAGTCCGGCTCACCGGGTGCCCTCCTCGCGCGTGAACGCCGTTGGATCGGTTTCGGCCAGGATCTGTTCGGTCGCGTCGGCGAGTCGTCGGGCTGCTGCGGGATCGAGGGTCTTCAGGTCGAGCGGCGCGGGCTTGCCTCGGTCGACCGCGGTCAATGGGACCGTCGGCGGTGAATCGAGAAAGTCGTGTACCGGTGCTATGGCCCGTTCCACGGACCGCGCCGCAACTGCGGCGAGGGTCTTGATGACGGCACGGGTCATTGGGCTGACCTGCTCCATCGCGGAGTCGCCGCTGCGGGTGAACCCGGGGTGGTAAAGGACATAGGGAACCTGCTCACCGACCTGTGCCGCCATCGCGACTCCCAGGAGATCGTTGGCCCGCCCTGCCTGGAGCTGCGCGGTGATGGTGCGGTATCGGTGCCGCAACTGCAGATCGTCCCAGTTGATCTTCCCGGAGGTGAGACCGACTCCAGCAATGTTGATGATCACTGGCTTCGAACCAGCCGACAGCGCGGGCACCAGGCCGTGGCTCAGTAGGTAGCGGCTCAGGTAGTAAAGCGCGAAGGTCGACTCGAGTCCGTCGCTGGTCTCGACGCGCTGCGGTGACTGGCGGTTCGCCGCCGTCACCAAGCCATCAATGGTCCCGTACTTGGCCGCGACGTGATCGATCACCGCCCGGTTGCCGGCGACCGTGCTGAGGTCGGCGGCCAGGAACTCGACTCGGCCACCCGCCCCGGACGCCGTCGCGTCGGCGAGCAGTCGCTCGCCTTTCGTCGGGTTGCTCCCGACCGCGAGAACCCGGTCGCCGCGTGCTGCTCTGCCGAGCACGATGCCTCGTCCCATACCGTCACTGCCGCCGGTGACTACAACGGTCCGGCCCCGCCCTGTCTCATCCGGGGTTGTGCCGTCGTGATGCTTATTGACCATCTCTTCTCCTTGGTTATTGTTGGTAAGTACCTCAATCATCAGTAACCGGCACGGATTACGGAAGAAGGCAGTTTGATGTCAGCAGCGAACACGAATGTGCCTGCCCCACTCGACACCGCGTTGCCGAGCCCGGTGCCCGGAGACGAGCACGATCAGTGCCCAGTGACCGATGTCCTACGCCGAGTCGGTGACAAGTGGACAGTGCTGGTGGTGGTCCTACTCGGGCAACGGCCACATCGGTTCAACGAGCTTCACCGCGGTATCGAGACGATCAGTCAACGCATGCTCACCCGCACGCTGCGTGGGCTGGAAGAAGACGGGCTGGTCCACCGGGAGGTCTTCGCGACGATCCCACCTAGCGTCGAGTACAGCCTCACCCAGCTCGGCAAGTCCCTGCTAGAGCCGCTGTCGGCCCTCGCCGCATGGGCCATCGAGTATCAACCAGCCATTGCAGCGAGCAGACGCGTCAACAACCTCCCGCCCCGCAACAGCTAGGCTGACGGCATGAGCGCACCAGATGAGGACGTCACCCCGTCCGACGAGATGAAACGCAAGTTCCGAGAGGCGCTGGACAAGAAGAACGCGCGTCAGCGGGACGGCGAATCGCACCTCGACGGCGAGTCTGCGATCCACGAGACCCACCAGGCCCACACGCAGCGACAGTTCCGCCGCAAGAGCGGCTGATACGCGACTCAGCCCCGTCGGTACTTCGCCGCGGGGTGATCGTCGCGCACCCGCGTCCGTCGTCACGGTACTGGCTCGCGAGCACGCCGATGACATCTGCCGTCGCGCGACGCGACACGGCGCCACGTGAACTGCGGCCTCGCGCGGTTCAGCCGCGCACGGGCACGTCGTTCAGCAGGTCTGCGAACGACCCTGCGCCGCCGAGGTAGGTCTCGGGAGCGTACGGATCCGTCTTCTCCGGCCGCGCAGATCCCACAAGGCGTCCGGCGAGCTCGCCGGCCGCGCGGTCGATGCGCTTCTGCAGCGGCGCGACCTCGTCGGCCTCCGCACCCCAGTCTGAGCTGGCCGCGAAGACGCCCGTCGAGATCGGTTCTGCGTGCAGGTATGTGAACAAGGGGCGCATCGCGTAGTCGATCGCGAGCGAGTGGCGAGCCGTGCCGGCGGTCGCCCCGAGCAGCACGGGCGTGCCGTCGAGCGCATCGCGGTCGAGCGCATCGAGCCAGCTCTTGAACAGGCCCGAGTAGCTCGTCGAGAAGATCGGTGTGACGGCGATCAGCGCATCGGCGTTCGCGACGTAGTCGTTCATCTCGGCCAGGGGCTTCGGGGCGAAGCCGGTGAGCAGGTTGTTAGTGATGTCGTGGGCGACATCGCGCAGCTCGAACGCACGTGCCTCCCGCTCTTCGCCGCGGGCGTCGAGTTCGGCGAACACCGCCTGCACGAGCCTGTCGGCGAGCATGCGCGTCGACGATGGATCCGAGAGCCCGGCGGACACGATCGCGATCTTCGTGGTCATTTGTCTGCCGCCTTTCCGAATGCGCTCTCGCTGTCCTGGTAGGGGGATCCGCCGGTGACGTTGTCGCCGCGGTTGGCGTTGGGCCGCGGTTGGCGCGGCGCAGCGTCGCCGTACTTCGCCGTGACGAGCGCGGCGTGCGTCGGCGCGTCGGGCACGTTCGCCGGTCGGTTCTTCTGCAGCTCGCGGCGCAGTACGGGTACGACGTCGTGACCGAGGAAGTCGATCTGCTCGAGAACGACCTTGAGGGGCAGGCCGGCGTGGTCCATGAGGAACAACTGGCGCTGATAGTCGCCGAAGGTGTCGCGCATGGCCGCGTAGCGGTCGATCACCTGCTGCGGGGATCCGACGGTGAGCGGCGTCATCTCGGTGAAGTCCTCCATCGAGGGGCCGTTGCCGTAGACGGGAGCCGCATTGAAGTACGGGCGGAACTGGTCGACCGCGTCCTGCGAGCTCTTCGCCATGAATGCCTGACCGCCGAGGCCGACGATCGCCTCTTCGGGCGTGCCGTGCCCGTAGTGCGCGAAGCGCTGACGATACAGACCGATCAGCCGCTGGTAGTGCTCCTTCGGCCAGAAGATGTTGTTCGCGAAGAAGCCGTCTCCGTAATATGCGGCCTGCTCCGCGATCTCGGGCGTGCGGATGGACCCGTGCCAGACGAAGGGCGGCACGTCGTCGAGGGGGCGCGGTGTCGAGGTGAAGCCGTTCAGCGCCGTGCGGAACTTGCCGTCGAAGTCGACGACGTCTTCCCTCCACAGACGGTGCAGTAGCTGGTAGTTCTCGATCGCGAGGGGAAGGCCCTGGCGGATGTCCTTGCCGAACCACGGGTACACGGGACCCGTGTTGCCGCGCCCCATCATGAGATCTGATCGGCCGCCCGCGAGATGCTGCAGCATCGCGTACTCCTCAGCGATGCGCACGGGGTCGTTCGTCGTGATGAGCGTCGTCGACGTCGAGAGGATGATCCGCTCGGTCTGCGCCGCGATGTACGCCAAGGTCGTCGTGGGCGACGACGAGAAGAACGGCGGATTGTGGTGCTCACCGATGGCGAACACGTCGAGACCTGCGTCCTCCGCGTGCTTCGCGATCGTCACGATGTCGCGGATCCGCTGCGCTTCGCTCGGCGTCTCACCCGTGATCGGATTGCGCGTGACATCGCTCACGCTCATCAGGCCGAACTGCATCCCCTGCCAGGTGGTGTCGGTCATGAGGTCTCCCCTACTTTCCATGCATCTGAATATACATGATGAAACGCAGACGGCACCGAACTATTCCCGGGAACGACGAAAGCCCGTCTCACACCGTGAGACGGGCTTTCGAGAAGTCGATTGAACGCTGGGCGCTCTGCTTCTGCCTTAGCGGCGCAGACCCAGGCGAGCGATCAGCGCACGGTAGCGTGCGATGTCGACGCGCTGGAGGTAGCCGAGCAGGCGGCGGCGCTGACCGACGAGCAGGAACAGGCCACGACGCGAGTGGTGGTCGTGCTTGTGCTCCTTGAGGTGCTCAGTCAGGTCGAGGATGCGCTGCGACAGCATCGCAACCTGCACCTCGGGGGATCCGGTGTCACCGGGGTGCGTCGCGTACTCTTCGATGATCGACTTCTTGACGGATGCTTCAAGTGCCATAGAAATAGATCCCCTCTCTGCTTGTTGCGCGGTGCCCAGCGCCTGATGCGTGAGCTCTCTTTATCCGCGGCCGTTGGACGGCAACCTCAGAAGTCTACCCTATGATCCGGCGGTGTTCCTCTGCGCACGACGAAGGCGGGGACCCCGAGGGATCCCCGCCTTCAGAAGAAGCGGCTCAGGCGTCGATCAGATCGATGATGAAGATGAGGGTCTTGCCGCCGAGGAAGTGCCCGGAACCGGCGGTGCCGTACGCGAGCTCGGGCGGAATCGTCAGCTTGCGTCGACCGCCGACCTTCATTCCGGGAATGCCCTCCTGCCAGCCCTTGATGAGCATGCCGAGGGGGAACTGAGCGGCCTCGCCGCGGCTCCACGACGAGTCGAACTCTTCGCCGGTGTCGTAATCGACGCCCGCGTAATGGATCGTGACGGTGGCACCAGGCTTCGCCTCGGCACCGTCGCCGACGATGATGTCTCGGATCTCGAGCTGTTCGGGGGCCGGGCCCTCGGGGGCGTCGAACTCGGGCTTCGTGCGATCTGCAGTCATGCGTCTATCTTCACCCGGGCGCAGGCAGAACATGAAACGAATGCGCTATCGGCGAAACCGGGCGAACGAAGAACCAGCACCTGGGTCTCGGCGAGGCCGGAGAACCTAGCAGGTGCTGGTCTATGCCCAACACCATCACTCATTCGCGTGCGTGTGTCAATACCCCGCGCGCGAATCGTCAGGCCCCGATCGGCGCCAGCAGCTCGCTCCGCGTGAGCATCATGCGCTGCAACAGCACGTGCTCGTCCGTGGCGGCCTCGGGATCCTTGCCGGTGATCGCGCGTTGACGGGCCCACGCGAGCCGGGCGCCGTCGACGATGAAGCGCTGCATGGCGGGCCGACGGTCGCCCGGAATGGACCGCGCCCACGCGAGGCCCGCCTTGCGCCCGGCCGGCGTCGAGAGCATGTCCGCCTCCTGCGCGGTGAACCATCCCGCGACGACGTAGTCCTGCAGGCGCTCGCGGCGGATCTGCAGCTCGGCGCGGCGGATCCTCAGCACGACGATCAGGAACACAACGAAGAGCGGAATCTGCAGCAGCAGGTACGGGAGGACGAATCCCGCGAACTCCGCGGACGCGTTCCAGAAGGCGTGCAGGAACATTGCCGCGAGCAGGCCGAGGAACCACGCGCCTCCCACCGGCTTCGCGCGGCGCACCGCGAGCCCCACGGCGAAGCCGCAGCACGCCGTGAACATGATGTGCGCGAACGGCGAGAGCACCGCGCGCAGGAAGAACACCGCTGTCAGGCCGCCGACTCCGCCCTCGGCGAGCGCCTCGACGAAGTACTTGATGTTCTCGACGAACGCGAACCCCGCTCCGATGAGGCCGCCGTAGACGATCCCGTCGAGGGCTCCGTCGAGCGCGCGGCGCCCCATCGCCAGCACCAGGAGGATCCCGGCGCACTTGAGCAGTTCCTCGACGATCGGCGCCTGCACGACCGACCCGAACCAGCTGATCTGGCTCGCGACGGGGTTCACCATCACGATGACGGTGCCGACGGCGAGCGTCAGCATGACGGCGACGAAGGCTCCCCACGCAGTCGCGGCGATCATCAGGCCCTTCGGTTCGGGCTCCCATCGATCGAGCCACATCAGCGCGAGCAGAACGCCGCCGAACGGGATGAACGCGAGGATCGACGCGAGGATCGGCGTCACTGCCCCGTACACGAGGACGAAGAATCCGAGCGTCGCGACGGCGAAGAAGGCGACGACGAACCAGATCCACGGCCACACCGTGCGGCCCTGTCTCAGCAGCCGCGGCGGCGGCGCCACAGGAAGATGCGGCTCGCCGAGCGGAGCCTCGGTGATCAGTGCGCCCTCCTGGCGGCGCCGAGTGGAGAAGGCCCGCGCGTCGGATCCCGGATCGAAATACGTCATCGGCTCGAATTCTATGGGGAGACGACAGCCGGTGCCTTCGTGCCCGCCGATAGGCTGGATCCATGCGCTTCGCCCATGTCGTCGTTCCCGGTTCTGACTCCCCCGTGCTCGCCCACGTGACCGACGACGGCGTCGTCGCAGTTCCCGACCTCGTCGCAGGCGGACCGGCGACGCTCGAGCAGCTGATCTCAGGCGGTGACGAACTCGTGCGCCGCATCGAGCGCGCCGCCGCGGACGCGGCACGGATCCCGGTCGCCGAGGTGACGTTCGCGCCCGCCGTGCTCACTCCCCCGTCGATCATGGCGGTCGGTCTGAACTATTCGGCCCACGCAGGCGAACTGAGCCTCAAGAGCGACGACACCCCCACCGTGTTCACGCTCTGGCCGAACTCGCTCGCCGCGCACGAGGGCACGACGACGTGGTCGCGCGCACAGACCGAGTCGGTCGACTACGAGGCAGAGCTCGGCGTGATCATCGGTCGTGCTGCACGAGACGTGTCGGAGGCCGACGCACTCGAGCACGTGTTCGGTTACACGGTCGTCAACGACATCTCGGCGCGCAACATCCAGTACTCGGAGGCGCAGTGGTGCCGCTGCAAGTCGCTCGACGGGTTCACGCCGGTCGGACCGTACGTCGTCACGGCCGACGAGATCCCCGATCCCCAGGCCCTGAAGATCTGGACGCGCATCGGCGACGACCTGCTGCAGGATGCGACGACCGGCCAGATGATCCGATCGGTCGCGAAGCTCATCGCGCACCTCTCGAAGGGCATCACGCTTCTTCCCGGCACGCTGATCTCGACCGGTTCGCCCGGCGGATCGGGCTATTCGCGCACGCCTCAGGTGCTGCTCGCCGACGGCACCACGGTATCGGTCGGCGTCGAGCACATCGGCGAGCTCACGACGCACTGCCGCACGACCGACTGATCCAGACCGTGTCCCATTCGGTGCGGGAATAAACCGGTCATACCGACGTCAAGTGGGACACCGCCCGCTCCGTGTCCCATTTAGTGCTGCTCTGAGCGCCTCATTCCCGCCGGAAGTGGGACACGGTCGGGGTCACGGCAGGTCTTCGGGCGCGATGATCGGGATCGCCATGGTTGCGGGTTCGAGCCCCGTCAGCCTCTCGGGGCGGAGCCGCTTCTCGACCTGGGCCCGATCCATCAGCCCGGCCTCGACGACAAGGTCCGCGACGTCCTTGCCCGTCAGCAGGGCCGTCTTCGCCAGCGCAGCCGCCGATGAATAGCCGATGTACGGCGTGAGCGCCGTGATGACGCCGACGCTCTGACCGACCATGGCACCCAGCCGCGCCGTGTTCGCGGTGATGCCGTCGACGCAGTTGACACGCAGCGTGCGCATCGCCTGACGCATCCACGTGATCGACTGGAACAGCGCGTGTCCGATCACGGGCTCGAAGGCGTTGAGCTGCAGCTGCCCCGCTTCGGCCGCCATCGTGACGGTGGTGTCGTTGCCGACGACCGCGAACGCGACCTGGTTGACGACCTCGGGGATCACCGGGTTCACCTTCGCGGGCATGATCGAGGAACCGGCCTGCATCGCCGGCAGGTTGATCTCGCCGAACCCGGCCTGCGGCCCGGACGACAGCAGCCGCAGGTCGTTGCAGATCTTCGACAGTTTGATCGCCGATCGTTTGATCGAGCTGGAGAACGACATGAACGCACCCGTGTCGCTCGTGGCCTCGATGAGGTCTCCCGCGGTGCGCAGCGGCAGGCCCGAGATCTCGGAGAGGTGGCGGCGCACGGCCTCGCCGTATCCGATCGCCACGTTGATGCCGGTGCCGATCGCGGTCGCGCCCATGTTGATCTCGTGCAGCAGCACCGAGTTGTCGGTGAGGCGCGCCAGGTCTTCGCGCAGCGTTGTGGCGAACCCGTGGAACTCCTGGCCGAGCGTCATCGGCACCGCGTCCTGAAGCTGCGTGCGGCCGACCTTGAGGATGTCGTGGAACTCGTTACCCTTGGCCATGAACGAGCGGCTGAGCGCGTCGAGCTCATCGAGCTGTGAGACGTGCGCCAGCAGGATTCCGATCTTGAGCGCCGTCGGGTAGACGTCGTTCGTCGACTGGGAGCGGTTCGTGTGGTCCGTCGGCGACAGGTATGCGTAGTCGCCCTTCTCGCGCCCCGCCATTTCGAGGGCGATGTTCGTGATCACCTCGTTCGCGCACATGTTCGTCGAGGTGCCGGCGCCGCCCTGGATCACTCCGACGGCAAATTGGTCGTGGAACTCGCCGTCGATCACGCGCTGGCTCGCCCGATCGATGAGGTCTGCACGCGTGGCGTCGAGCGCACCGACCTGCTTGTTCGCCCGGGCCGCGGCCTGTTTGACCATGGCGAGAGCGGTGACGAGCTCGGAGTAGACCGAGATCTCACGCTTCGTGATATCGAAGTTCTCCCGCGCCCGGAGGGTGTGGATTCCCCAGTAGACATCGGCGGGGATCTCCCGCGAGCCCAGGGAATCGGATTCTGTACGCGTCGTCGCGATGTGTTCCATGGCTCCAGAGTAGGCGACGTTCACTGCCGAACCTCGTGCCGCGCGATCCGCCGCGGCACGAGGTTCGGCACGGGGTACTCGCTCACGCACAGCGGCTTGCGACAGCCCGCACGGTCACTGGCGCGGGTCGATGACCGACTTAACCACCGAGCTGTCGGAGATCGCATCGAGCGCTCCCTGGTAGTCATCGAGGCCGAAGCGGTGGGAGATGATTCCGGTCGTGTCGACGGCTCCCGAACGCAGCGCCGCGACAGCACGATCGAACGTCAGCTGCTGAGCAAAAGATCCCTTGAGCGTCAGCTCGCGCCGGAAGATCTCGTACGGCTTGACGGGCCACTCTTCCTGTTCCCCCGCCATCCCGTAGATCAGCATCGTGCCCCCCGTTCGCGTGAGACCGATCGCCTGCTGAAGCACCGGGATCGCACCGGTCGCGTCGATGACGATCTCATAGCCCTCCGGGGCGTCCGCCCGCAACGCTGCCTCGGCGACCCCCGGGTCCGCCCGGTCCATCTGCACTGTAAGGTCGGCGCCGTGCTGGCGCGCCAGCTCCAATTTGTGCGCCGACGGAGCGGCGACCACGACACGCCTTGCCCCCGCAAACTTCTTCACCAGCTGGGCCATCATGAGACCGGTCGGGCCCGCTCCGAACACCAGGACTTCGGAGCCCGGCGCGGCCGCGAGCACGTCGAGGCCCCGGACGACGCACGCCACAGGCTCCGCGAGGACCGCCACCTCGGGAGCGAGGTCGTTCGCGACGAAGCAGCGCTCAGCCTTGAGGATCACGGATTCCGCGAACGCCCCCGGCGCGTTCACACCGTGTGCGATGACGCTCGTGCAGAACGCCACGCGACCGCGGCGGCAGTCCTGGCACGCGCCGCAGGCGACGGTGTTGTCCGCCACCACACGGTCGCCGACCTCGGGCGACTCAACGGCGGATCCGCGCGCCACCACGCGCCCGACCAGCTCGTGCCCCGGCGTGAGCGGGTAGCTGGGCCCGAACTCGCCGTGGTGCAGGTGCAGGTCGGTGCCGCACACGCCGGCGAGCTCGACCTCGATGACGACCTCGTCGGGCTCGGGCGCGCGCAGCGCGATGTCGGCGAGCGCGGAGTGCTCGGGTTCGGTGTAGACGATCGAACGCATGGGGATATCTCCTTCGTTGGAGGATGGGGACGCG
>Ga0308157_10006592_pt1 | contig 13835 bp, 13 predicted proteins | sample PhyBR1_FD_201035 | JGI IMG/M metagenome (GOLD analysis project Ga0308157, IMG submission 201035) | Phyllosphere microbial communities from UC Gill Tract Community Farm, Albany, California, United States - DLSLB.R1 | ecosystem: Host-associated > Plants > Phyllosphere > Unclassified | place: USA...
ACTACCAGCGCACACGGAAGGACCTCGACGACCTCGCGACGCCGTCGAAGCGCACGATCCACCCGCAGTACCTGGCGAAGCTCATCGACGATCACGCGGATCCCGACGCGATCTTCATCCCCGACGTGGGGTCGCCGACCGTGTGGGCGGCGCGGTACCTGACGATGAACGGCCGTCGGCGCATGATCGGCTCCTTCACCCACGGATCCATGGCGAACGCCGTGTCGCAGGCCGTGGGCGCGCAGGCGCAGGACCGCTCGCGCCAGGTCATCGCGATGGCGGGCGACGGCGGGCTCGCGATGCTGCTCGGCGAGCTCATCACCCTCACCCAGAATGGGCTGAACGTCAAGACGGTCGTGTTCGACAACGCGTCGCTGAACTTCGTCGAGCTCGAGATGAAGGCAGCGGGGTTCGTCACCTTCGCCACGGGGCTCGACAACCCAGACTTCTCGAAGGTGGCCGAGGCGGTCGGCATCAAAGGGATCCGCGTGGAGACGTCGGCCGACCTGCCGGCGGCGGTCGAGGAGTTCCTCGCGCATGACGGGCCGGCCGTGCTCGATGTGATGACCGAGCGGCAGGAACTGTCGATGCCGCCGAACATCACGCTCGAGCAGGCGAAGGGCTTCACTCTGTACGCGATCCGCACGGTGCTGTCGGGGAAGGGCGACGAGCTCATCGACCTCGCCAAGACCAATATGCGTCAGTTGTTCTAGGACACGCGGAGCGCTGCCGAGCATCGCGCCGCCCGTCGCTTACCGTTTAGGCCATGGGTGGGCAGATTCTCGGCGGCGGTGCGATCGTGCTGGTCGTCGTCATGCTGTGGCTGGTCTACCTCCTGCCGACCTGGCACGCGCGCATGCGGTACAGCGCGGCCGAGCGCAACGCGGTCCGCCTCAACCAGGCGCTGCGCGTGCTCGCCGAGACGAGCGAAACGCCCGACGAGGTGCGGGTCGAGCTGTCGCGCCGCGAGATCGCGAAGCAGCACCGGCTGGTGAAGCGGCTCGAGGCCGAGGACGACCGGTTGCGCGAAGAATACGACCGCGCCGAGGTCGAGCGGCGCCGGAGCGAGAACGAGGCGAAGCTCGAACGGTCGCGCCAGGATGCCGAGGCGGCGCGCGTCACGCGCGCGATCGAGGCGGAGGAACAGCGCCAGAAGGTCGCGGCGATGCATGCGGATCCGCGTGCCCGCCAGGCCGCCGCGCGTCGCCGCGGGCGCCTCACGGCAACGCTCACGCTGCTGGTCGGAATCGCGACCGTCGGTGTCGGCGTATGGCAGCTTCTCGTGTCCGCGCAGTGGATCTGGATCGCCGTCGGCGCCGCCGTTGCGATCGCGGGCCTCGTGGCCCTCAAGCGGATGTCGGCGGTCGCCGCGCGCGCTCGCCGCACCGTTCCCGTCGAGTCCGGATCCGAGGAGCGCAGCGAGCGCAGCCCGTCCGTGCTGCTGAACCCCGAGGATCGCGGCTGGACGCCTCGTCCGCTCCCTGCGCCGCTCACGGCGACGGTCGGATCCCGCGCCTCGAGCCAGGTCTCGGCGGCGAGGGTGCGCGATGACCTTCGCCGCGCGGCCCGCGAGGAGGCCGCGAGGGAGCGGATCATCGAGCGTCAGGCACCGATTCCCCTCGCCCCGGCCGCGGGCGATGACGCCGAGATCGAGCAGCACGTGCGCGACCTGCTGACGCGGCGCGCCGCGGGCTGACGCGATTTTTCCCCTCCCGAACGCTCTGGTAACGTAGTCCGAGTTGTTAGGGGCTATGGCGCAGTTGGTAGCGCGTCTCGTTCGCAATGAGAAGGTCAGGGGTTCGAATCCCCTTAGCTCCACCGTGTGATGAGTCGAGAGGGCCCGGCCAATGGCCGGGCCCTCTCGACTTTCAACGGTCGTTGTATTCGGCTGCCGCCTTGACGACGTCGGTTGAGAAGCTTCCCTGCGTGACAGCGGTCGCGCCGCCGTCAACGGGAATCGTGACGCCCGTGACGTAACCGGCGAGGTCGCTGGCGAGGAATGTGGCCACCTTCGCGATGTCGTCGGCGGTGCCGGTGCGACCGAGCGGCTGCGTGGGGCCCAGGCGGTCGGCGAGGAACTCCGCGAACGGTTCGGCGTCCTCAATCGGCACTCCGAACGTGCGCGCCATGATCGGCGTCATGATGATGCCCGGTGCGATCGCGTTCGAGCGGATGCCGAGCGGTGCGAGCTCGGCCACCGCTTGGCGTACGACGCCGACGACGGCGTGCTTCGCGATCGTGTAGCCGGCGGCTGACCAACCGCCTTGCAGGCCCGCTGCCGACGCGGTCGAGATGATCGACCCGCCGGTGCCCTGCGCCTGAAACTGACGCGCTGCGTACTTGTGGCCGAGCAGAACCGAGCGAGTCAGCAGGGCCATCGTTTTGTCGAAGCCCTCCGAGCCGACCTCGAGAATCGAGGAGGGGTCACCCTGCGCGCCGGCGTTGTTGTGAATCACGTCGAGCTTGCCGAACCGGTCAACCGTCGTCGTGACGAGCGCCTCGATCGCGCTCTCGTCAGTGACGTCCGTGTGGACGTAAAACGCATCCTCGCCGAGCTTCTTGGCGATCGACGCACCGAGCTCGTCCTGGATGTCGGCGATCGCGACCTTGGCGCCCTCGGCGACGAAGCGCTCGACCGTCGCAAGTCCGATGCCGCTGGTGCCGCCGGTGACGATGGCGACCTTTCCGTCGAGAAGTCCTGTCATGATCCTGTTCCTCAATCTCTCAGCCCGCGGGTTGGCGCGTCACAGGGTGGGCTGCGGCCCGGAGACGCGAAAGATCGTCGGCGGCGGGAAGCGCTCCCGCGGCGAACGCGGAGACGGTCTGCAGAAAGACGTCTTCTGCGTCAGCGCCGACGGTGACCATGGCCTCCAGAGCGATCCGCGTCGCGCTGGCGACCGCGGCCGCCGCGGCGCGGGCAGAGACGCTTTCCGCAGCGAATCCGAGACGCGGTGCGAGTGCCGGTGCGAGGGTCCGTTCGCCGTCGTGCACCTTGCGGAGGAAGACCGACCACATCTCGGCGTCCGCGAAGACCAGCGGAAAGAGCGCCTGGGTGCGATCAGCGACGCCGCCCGCGAGACCGGCGCGGAACGCTGAGCGCACCACCCCGTATGGCGCCTCGTCGGGGTCAGCCTCGATGATCGCATCGTTGAAACGGCGTGTCGTCCAATCGAACAGCGGACTGACGCACTCGGCTTTGGCTGGGAAGTATCGATGGAACGTGCGCTGCGAGATGCCGATCGTCTCCGCAATCTCCGAGATCGGCAGATGCGTCGTGCCACGGGCGATGAAGAGCTCGCAGGACTGCTCCGAGGCGCGGAGTCGTGCGGCCTCGCGTGATTCCGACACCGGACGATCCATGTGGCACACCGTACGCCACGATGGCAGAAACTGCCACTCGCGCTCGGTCGCCTACGCGTCAGTTGAGCGCAGGCGTGTCCTCAGGGATCGCGCCGTTGTCATAAAGATCGTCGGCGAGGTCGCGCAGTGCGCGGAGCGCGACGCGTTGCGTGAGGGGGCCGTAGGAGATCCGGGCGACGCCGAGCGCTTCGTACTCAGCGGCCGTCAGCGCACCTGGCAGACCGATCACGCTGAGCTTGCGCTCGCCGAGGCCTGAGACGAGGCGCTCCGTGGCCTCCCGATCGAGCACGCCGGGAACGAACACTGTGCTCGCCCCGGCTGCGAGGAAAGCGCGCCCGCGCTCGATCGCGTCGTCGAGGCTCTCCGTCAGTGGGCGGTCGCCGCCGCGAACGATCGCGTCGGTCCGGGCGTTCAGCTGGAACGCGACGCCCTCCTGCTGTGCGACGCGCACGATGTCCTCGACGTTCGCGACGGCCTCGGGCCGCGGCACGAGCCGATCCTCGACGTTCGCGCCGACGACGCCGACGCCGATCGCGCGGCGCACCGTTTCGCCGGGGTCGCCGAAGCCGGCATCGAGGTCCGCGGTGACGGGCAGATCCGTCGCCTCGACGATGCGGGCGACGGCCGCGAGCGCGAGGTCGAGCGGGATCTCGCCGTCGGCGAACCCGTGGCTCGCGGCGATCGAGTGCCCGGCGGTGGCGATCGCGCGCGTGCCGGGCAGATCCGCGACGGTGCGGGCGCTGATCGCGTCCCAGACGTTGACGACGCGGAGGATCTCAGGGGCTTCGTGCAGCGCTTTCAGCGCGTTGGCCTTCTCAACGGTGCTCATGGGGCACACGCTACCCGAGCGGCCGTTCTCTGTGCGGCGCTACACTCGCCTGACCGACGACAAGGAGGACGGATGCGCTCGATCGTCACCGATTACCTGGCCGATGCTCTCTTCCGCGTGGAGCCGGACACCTCCGGACAGACCGCGCAGTACATTCCCGAGCTCGCGGGGGCGAACCCCGAGAGCCTCGCCGCCGTCGTCGCCACGATCGACGGCGAGGTGTACGGCTCGGGCGACAGCGACGTCGAGTTCACGATCCAATCGATCTCGAAGCCGTTCGTCTACGCGCTGGCCCTCGCCGATCGAGGGTTCGACGCCGTGCTCGACAAGGTCGGGGTCGAGCCGTCGGGCGAGGCCTTCAACGAGGTCTCCCTCGAGCACGACACGGGCCGCCCGCTCAACCCCATGATCAACGCCGGGGCCCTCACGGTGCAGTCGCTGATCGGGTCGTGGAACTCGGAGCCCGAGGAGCGCGGCGAGCGCGTGCGCCAGGGGCTGTCGGCGTTCGCCGGTCGCGAGCTCACGATCGACGAGCGCGTGTACTCGTCCGAGATGGAGACGGCCCACCGCAACCTCGCGATCGCGCACATGCTTCGCAGCCGCGACGTCTTGACCGAGGATCCGCGGAAGGTAGTCGCCGGCTACGTCCGCCAGTGCGCCGTCGTCGTCACGACGCGCGATCTGGCGATGATGGCGGCGACGCTCGCGAATCGCGGTGTGAACCCCCTGACGAACGAGCAGGTCGTCAGCGGCGAGGTCGTGCGACACGTCTTGAGCGTGATGTTCACCTGCGGCATGTATGACGCGGCGGGCGACTGGGCGACCCAAGTGGGGATCCCCGCCAAGAGCGGGGTGGGCGGCGGGCTGATCGGCGCGCTCCCCGGCCAAGTCGGCATCGCCACATTCTCACCGCGCCTCGATGAGCACGGGCACAGTGTTCGCGGCGTCTCGCTCTTCGAACGCTTCTCGTCCGACATGGGCCTGCACGTGATGGAGATTCCGTCGGCGGCGAGTTCGGTCGTGCGCTCGAACCGCGTGCACGACGGCGTGCGCGGCCCGACGCGGGTGCTCCGGCTGCAGGGCGGGATCCGCTTCGCCGGCGCGGAGCGCATCGTGCGCGACATCGAGGAGAGCGGCATCGACGAGGCGCGCGTCGTCTTCGACATTGCGCTGGTCTTCTCGCTCGACGCCGTGGCGTTGCGACTCATCCTCGAGGGCGCACGCCGACTGATCGACGAGGGTCGAGAGGTGTACTTCGTCGATCCCGACGGGATTCTCTCGCGCGCGGACGTCGGGGACGCCGTCATCGTCGAAGAGCTCGAGGACGCCGTCGGCTAGAAGTCCCCGTCGAACGCCCCGCCATCGAGGATCCAGTTGTAGCGCAGCCGCAGCGCGCGCTCGGTGCTCGCCGCGAGCGTCGCGAGCAGCAGCGCGATGTTCACGCCGAACGGCAGGCGGATCGGACTGACGAACGTTCCGATCGCGTCGGCGACCGGAGGGATCCGCGTGATGTCCTCGACGATCTGGGGCACGCCGAGCACGAGCCCCACGATGAGAATCACGACGGAGAGCGCGCCGATCGCGCGGCTGAGACCTGGGCGGCTCCGATCGAGCTGCGCGCGGCGCCCCTCGGCGGATGCCGGATCGGGCGTCAGCCGCCGGATCTCGCCATCGTCGCCGACGAAACGGCAGCGCTTCATCCCGTAGCCGCTGGCGGCAACCTGGATCGTGCCACCCGGAACGACGAACACCGCGGGCATCTTGGACCGCGCCTGGTTGCGCCCGTCGACGTAGAGCATCGCCCACACCACGCCATCGGAGTCGCCGCCGTGCCGCACGTCGATCGACCAGACGCTCGAGCCGCCGCCCACCCCGCGCAGGCGCAGGTGGAACAGCGAGCGCGAGAACAGCTGCCACCAGCGGTAGCGCCCGAGCTCGTGGCCATCGCCGGGCCTGGCCTTCCGTGCCATCGTTCATCTCCTGAGCTCGGCCATGTGCTTCGTGAATCCGAGACTACGGGCGCGCCGGTATCACGCGGAAGTGTCGAATCTCACCCGCGGGCATGACATTGGTCATGCCTCGGGTGACGGCGCCCGCACGGGGCTGAGCGCACAGAACAAAAGTCGACCAGTCGTTTCGAAAATAGACCGATCGTTCTAAACTTGACGCATGAACGCTGCCGATGTCCAGGAATCCTCCGAACTTCGACTGCGCCCGCCAGCACGCCGCGTCGAACGCCGCGCCATCTCGTGGTGGATGCTGCGCAACGCCGTTGCCTGCGGTGTCCCGCTCGCAGCCCTCATCGTCGCGATGGTGCTGTGGGAGCCGGTACGCGCGTGGTTCCTCATGCCGACGATCGCCCTCGCCCTTGTTCTCGTTGCGAAGGTCGCCGTCGAACCGCGGTGGCGTTTCGGCGTGCACCGGTGGGAGATCACGGAGCGCGCGACATACGCTCGCCACGGTTGGCTGGTGGTGGAACAACGTGTCGCGCCGACGACGCGGATCCAGACAGTGGATGCCGTGCGCGGTCCGCTCGAGCAGATCTTCGGACTGTCGACGCTTCGCGTGACGACGGCGTCCTCGTACGGCGCGATAGCGATCCGCGGGCTCGACCGTCACACCGCGGAGGAGGCCGCCGCTCGACTCGCCGCCGTCGCGGAACTTGCCGAAGGCGACGCAACATGACTTTCGCGGGGGCCGACGACGCGCCGTGGCGGCGATTGAGCATTCGCGTCATCTGGATCGATGTCGCCGTCAGCGTCCTGGCTCTCATGCCCGGCGGCATCGCGGTCATCGCGTTCGATGTCGGCCCTTCGCTTCGTGAGCTCTGGCCGCTCGCCACCGTGGCTGCATGGGGCCTCGTGAGCGCAGTGGGGGACGCCATCCGTTGGGCGTGCACCTCGTATCGGATCACGTCTACCGACATCGAGCGTCGCACCGGCCTGTTCGTGCGGACATCCCGCACGATGCATCGAGATCGGGTGCGCAGTGTCGACACGAGCGCGAAGCTGCGGCATCGGTGGGCCGGGCTGCGCGTGGTCACAGTCGGAGCTGGCCAGCAGACCGGCGTGGGTGAGTCAGCGCTCGTGCTCGATGCATTGTCGAAGACCGATGCCGCGGCCCTCCAAGAGCTGCTGCTCGATGCCCCCACCGCTCATCAGTCGCGCGAGGATGAAGCACCTGCAGCGGAGCGCGTCGCGATCCTCGCCTCCTTCGATCCGAGGTGGGTGGTGTACAACATGTTCAGCGTCTGGGCCTACCTGATGGCGGCCGGGCTGCTGTGGGGCGCGTTCTGGCTCCTCTCGTCCCTCGGTATCGATCTTTTCGGCTTCGTCGCCGAGCTCGTCGACTGGGATTCTCTTGGCTGGTTGCGTGCGACCGCGATCGCGCTCGCCGGCGGCGGGGTCATCGGAGCGATCGGGCTGGGGGTCAACTTCCTGCTCGGCTACGGGAACTTCGTCCTCGCCCGCGTGCACACGCACAGCGGTTCCTACCTGCGCACGCGCCGGGGCGTGCTCAGCACGCGCGAGGTCAATCGCGACGAGTCCCGTATGCGCGGCATGTCGATCGGTGAACCGCTGCTCTGGCGATGGATGGGCATGGCCGACACGAATGTGATCACCACCGGGCTCGATGTGTGGGATACGGAAGAGCCCACTGCGATCCTTCCGCGCGGACCGATCTCGGTGGCGCGCCGCACCGTGGCCGAGGTTTTCGGCTCCGCGAATCCCCTGTCGTCGCCGCTTGCGCGCCATCCGCGGGCCGCACTCCGGCGGCGGCTGTGGTGGGCGACGGCGCTGTCGTGGGTCGCACCGTTCGCCCTCGCCGTGCCGGCTGTCACCGGAGCCGTCGCTGCGTGGGTCCCTTGGGCCGCGCTTGCCGTATGGCCAGTGGCGCTGACTGGGGCATTCATCGCCTATCGTGCCCTCGGCCACGGGGTCTCCGGCGATCATCTCGTGGTGCGGTCCGGGCTCCTCAGCCGCACGACATCCGCGCTGCGGCGGGATGCGGTCAGTACGATCGCCATCCGCCAGTCGATCCTCCAGCGCCGGCTGGGACTGTGCACCGTGTCGGCGATGACCGCGGCCGGGTGGTCCGCCTATGAGGCTCCGGACATCTCGTCTCGTGGAGCGGTCGCTTTCGCGGCTCAGGCGGCGCCGGGGCTGCTCGATGACTTCGTCGACGGCGAGGCGGCCCGCGACCGAGGATGATGGGTACGTGACGTCCTCAGAAACACGCTCGCGCACGTTCACCGAGAACGCGCGTCGAGCCCAACTCATCGCGGCCGCGATCGCCACCGTGAACGAGATCGGCTACCATCGCGCATCGCTCGCGGAGATTGCGTTGCGCGCCGGTGTCGCCAAGAGTGCGATCGCCTACTATTTCTCGTCGAAGGAGATCCTTCTGCTCACCGTCGTGGAGGAGGTCTTCACGCGTCTTGACGAGACGGTTGCCCGGGCCGTGACCGTTGACGACAGTCCGGCCGCACAGCTGCGAGCGTATGCGGAGGGATATCTCTCTCACGTTCTCGCACATCGTGCCGAGGTCGTCGCCGGCATCGAGATCGTCGTCTCGCACCGCACCGCGGACGGCACCCCGCTGTACCTCACCGGTACCGAGGACGACTCGCGACTGCTGCGCGAAATCCTCGCCGCAGGAATGGACGGGGGAGCGTTCCGAAAGATGCCGATCAACGTCGCCGTATCGCTCGTCGAGGCGTTGCTGGACGCCTGCACGACCGAGCTGCAGCGCGACCTCAGCGCCGACATCGAGCCGTTCACGACGGAAACCGTCGAACTCCTGATGACGGGCTTCTCAGCGGAAGGTCAGGGCTCGAGATAGGCGGCGAGGTTCGACAGCGACGACGTGAGCCCGGCGGCGTGGTCACGGGCGCTGATGCCCTCGGGCACGTTGCGCGCGATGATCTCCACCCAGGTCCCCTCCGTGACAGCGTGCAGAAGCCACTCCATATGCATCGTTCCGTGAAACGTCGGGTCTTCCGAATCGAAGTCGATGTGCTGAACGACGCGCTCGCCCGGAACGATCTGCGCGATGCGGACGTCGGAGACATCCGCATCGGCGGACGTCTTGCCCGGCGCTCCTGCCGCGTTCGAGTACGTCAGGACGAGGCGGTATGAGCCGCCCTCTCGCATGTCGAAACGCTCGAGCCGACCCAGCATCCCCGCCGGCGGCAGCCACGTGACGAGCGCCTCTCTGCTCGTCAGGGCAGCGAACACTCGCGCAGGATCGACGTGCACCAGGACGGCGGCGCGATCGGTTCTCACCATGTCACCACTTTAGGCGCGCATATGATCGGGACGCGGACGACGAGAACGGGAAGAGGTGACTATGCGAATACTGCTCGTCGACGACGATCCCGATATCCGCATGGGGTTCACTGCCGCGCTCGGCAAGCGGGGACACGAAGTCGTCGCGGCGTCGTCCGTCAAGGACGCACTGCGCCGTGCCGAGTCGGAACAGCCCGATATCGGCGTCATCGACGTCATGCTTCCGGACGGCGACGGGCGAGGACTATGCCGCACGATACGCGAACGCTGGCGGTTTCCGACCGTGATGCTCACGGCGCGCGACGATGATGACGATGTCGTCGGAGGACTGGACTCCGGTGCGGACGACTACATCGTCAAGCCCGTGGCGCCCGCGGTGCTCGAGGCGCGCCTCCGCGCGGTCCTGCGCCGCGAGCACCGCGCGATGCTGCTCACGGACGAAGAACGCACGGTCATCGACGACCTCACCATCGACGGCGAGGCCATGGATGCGTGGTGCGGCGGCAGGTCGATTCCTCTGACCGCAACGGAGATGCGCCTACTTCTGGAACTGGCGGGAAACCATACCCGAGCGCTCACCCGGCAGCACTTGATCGATACCGTGTGGGCGCAGTCCGCGCCGGATACGCCGAGGGTCGTCGATACCACCATTCAGCGTCTGCGCGCGAAGCTCACCGTTGCGGGTGTGACATCCCCCGTGCTCGAGACGCTGCGCGGAATCGGATACCGGCTGCGATGATCCGCCGGCGCACACTCAGCCTGCGCGCGGTGCTGCTCGTCCTCACCAGCGCTACCGCGATCGCGGCCGCCGTGCTGACGACCATCGTGATCGTGGTCGCCGCTCGCGCGACGATCTATGACACGCGCGAGAGCTCAGTACTCGACGAGTTCCGTGAGGGGACCGACGCGCTCGTCACCGAGATCTCGCCCGCGTCGTCCGACGACGCGTGGCAGTACTACAGCGGGATCCTGCCGGGCCGCACGGCGATCATCGACCTCGGCGAGGACCGCTTCGTCGGGGAGATGGATCGTTATGAGATTCCCGCGGCACTGCAGGATCCCCCTGGTGATGACGCCACGGGCGAGGTGCGGTCCGAGCGCGCGCATCTCGACGGAGCGGAAGTGATCTACGTCGCCGCCGCGTGGTCGAATCTCGAACGCTTCCCCGGCACGACGCTCGTCGTTGTCAACGCCTACACCCTGGAACCGCAACGTGCGCAGGTGGCGCACCTGGCGGCGACCGCCGCTTTCGTCGGGTTGGCGGTGCTGCTCGTCAGCGGCGCGATCGGGCTGCTGGTCGGCGGGGCGATCACGCGGCCCGTGCGCGGTCTCGTCGGCATGGCCCGTCGGATCGGCCGCGGCGAACTCGCCGACGCGCCACCACCATCGAGGTTCTCGGACATCAACGAGGTCAGCGCGACCCTGCAGACATCCGCGCGGTCGCTCAGCGAGACCCACGCAGCGCTCGAGAAGCGCGAGCGCGACTCGCGCCGACTCGTCAGCGACGTCGCGCACGAGCTCCGCACGCCGCTGACCTCGATGACGGCGGTCGCCGAGATCCTTGACGACATCGACGGCGCAACCGACGAACAGCGGCGCGCCGCGATCGCCGTCACCTCACGGGGTACCCACCGGCTCGTTGAGCTCGTCGAGGACCTTCTCGAGTTGTCGCGCCTGGACGCTCGCGTCGCGTCGATCCGATTCGTCGATGTCAGAGTCGACGATGTGGTTCAGGACGTGATCGCTCTGATCGACGCCCCGGCCGGCAGCATCATCGCGGAGCGCTCGAACGCGAGACTCGTCACCGACCCCGACCGCGCCCGAACGATCTTGTCCAACCTCGTCTCCAACGCGCTCCGGCACGGCGCCCCTCCGGTCAGAATCGCCGTGACCTCCGCGGACGCTGTCGTGCGCGTGCGGGTCTCGGACGACGGGCCAGGGATCCCGCACGATGCGCGTGAGCGCGTGTTCGAGCGCTTCGTATCGCTCGATCCGTCGCGCCAGCGCACCGAGAGCAGTGGTCTGGGCCTAGCCATCGCGCGCGACAATGCGCGTGCAATGGGCGGCGACCTGACGCTCCTGGCCTCGATGTCCGGGGCGGTGTTCGAACTGGTGCTTCCGCGGACGGTCGTCAGTACGGAATGACGCACGTGCGCTCGTCGGCGCTCTGACCATCGATGTGCTCGGGCAGCGCAGCGACCTCGGAATCCGGTGCGTCCGTCTCGGCATCCGGCACGGAGCCGACGGCGTCGTCCGGCCCGTCTTCGAGCGTTCGACCGCGGCCCAGGTTGCTGGCGTCGAGCACGATGGGCTCGTCGGCGTCGATGAGTTCGAGCAGCTGCGCGGCCGCCGCCTCGTCGGGCACCACGCGGTTGTCAGCGGGCAGGTACGGGTAGGTGACGAACGTCGTCGCATCGAGGGGGAGGCCCGCCAGAGTCTTGCCCATCGAGACCATCGTGAGCGGATCGGCAAGATCAGTGGACAGCGTCGAATTCTTCGTGGCAACGTCGGCGATCGAGTACAGCGTGACGAGGTCGGTGAACGTCGCCTCGTCCTGCAGCTTCCGTACGAGCCCGGCCATGAACACCTGCTGGCTGGAGATGCGGGCAAGGTCGCTGCCGTCGCCCACGCCGTGGCGCGACCGCAGGAACGCAAGCGCCTGTTCTCCCTCGAGGTCGTACGTGCCCGCGTCGGGAATCACCAGGCCGGAGTGCGGGTCGTCAATCGCGCCTTCGAAGCACACCGGCACGCCGCCGACCGTGTGCGACAGCTCGATCACGCCCTGAAAGCTGATCTCGGCGGCGTAGCTCACTTCGGTGCCCGTGAGGGACTCGACTGCTGAGGCGGCGCACCCGAGCCCGCCTCGATCGAGGGCCTCATTGAACTGCACCCCGCTCGCGCCGTGCACCGTCCGCCCGGTCTCGGTGTCCGTGCAGTCGGGGAAGTCGATCAGGAGGTCGCGGGGGAACGAGATCACTGTCGCGCGGTCGTGCGCCTCATTGACGTGCAGCATGAGCGTGACGTCGTTGCGCGCGCCCGAGACATCGCCGCCCTCGCCGTACTGCTCGCCCTGTCCGTCGCGTCCATCGGATCCGACGAGCAGCAAGTCGAAGCTCCCGGAGTAGTCCGCGACGGTCTCTTCATCCGCGCCCAGATCGACCGTCGTCACGTTGGCCGAGAGCCGAGCCACGGCGATGCCCGCGGCAAGAGCAGCGATCGCCAGCACGACGATGACGGCAATCAGAACCCGCACCCAGATCCGCCGCCGTGTGCGCGTGCCCGGCGCCTCTGCGTGGGAGCTCGACATCGTGAACCTCTTTCCGTGATCAGGACAGATGACATCGACAATCGTGGAAGAGGTTCGTCACAGGAGCGTCACACTCGCCGTATCAACCAATCGATTGACATGAGGATCAGCCTCGTACGCGATGACCCTCGACGTGCCGGCTGGTGAAGTCGTAGGTATGACAGAAACACGTGTGCGGTCGCGCTTTTCCGACCGATTGACCTCGCGCCCCGGCGCGTGGATCTCGCTCGGCCTCGGGGCCCTTCTCATGGTCGCGCTGTTCGGCATCTTCGTCAGCGCCGAGGCGCCCTCGCGCACCGGGCAGGCCCCGGCAGCTTCCGAAGCGAGCGCGGTGACCGAGCTGATGGATCAGTTCCCCGATTCGGACGTGCAGCCCGTGCTCGTGGTCGCCGCGCGCGACGACGGCGGCGACCTGACGAGCGCGGACCTCGCTGAGCTCGAGGGACTGATCCCGGTGCTCGACGAGCAGGCGTCGGACGACGTCTCCGGACCGGCGGTCAGTGACGACGGCAAGGCCGCGGTGCTCATCACGCCGATCACGGTCGGCGCCGACAACACCGAGACGGCCGAGGTCGTCAAGGCGCTGCGCGCCGACATCGCAGACAACGCCCCGGACGGGCTCACGCTGCAGGTGACGGGAGGGCCGGCGTTCGGCGCCGACGTCGCATCTGCGTTCGACGGGGCCGACTTCACCCTGCTGCTCGTGACGATCCTGATCGTCGCGATCCTGCTCATCATCACGTACCGCTCGCCGGTGCTGTGGCTGATCCCGCTCATCGTGATCGCCCTCGCTGACGGACTCGCCGGGCGGGTCACCGCCGCGGTGGGATCCGCGTGGGGATTCGGGTTCGACGCCGGCATCATCAGCGTGCTCGTCTTCGGCGCGGGCGCGAACTACGCGCTGCTGCTGATCTCGCGATACCGCGAGGAGCTGCAGAACACCGACGACGACCGGCGCGCGCTCAGCGTCGCGTGGCGGAAGTCGGTGCCGGCCATCCTCGCGTCGAACGTCACGGTGGTGCTCGCGCTGATCACGCTGATCTTCGCGACG
>Ga0308157_10006594_pt1 | contig 13835 bp, 13 predicted proteins | sample PhyBR1_FD_201035 | JGI IMG/M metagenome (GOLD analysis project Ga0308157, IMG submission 201035) | Phyllosphere microbial communities from UC Gill Tract Community Farm, Albany, California, United States - DLSLB.R1 | ecosystem: Host-associated > Plants > Phyllosphere > Unclassified | place: USA...
AGCGCCGAGTCGAACAGGGAGGCGTCGATGTACTGGCCCTGGCCCGTGCTCCTGGCGCCGATGTAGGCCGCCAGCAGGCCGTAGACGGCGAACAGCGCGCAGCCGATGTCGGCCACCGGCACGCCGGCCTTGACCGGCGGGCCGCCCGGATAGCCCGTCACGCTCATCACGCCCGACATCGCCTGCGCCATCAGGTCGAAGCCCGGGCGCTGCGACCAGGGGCCGGACTGCCCGAAGCCCGAGATGCTCACGTAGACCAGCGCCGGGTTCAGCGCGCTGAGGGTGTCGAAGTCGGCGCCCAGGCGCTTCATGACGCCGGGGCGGTAGTTCTCCACCAGCACGTCGGCCTCCAGGACCAGGGCATGCAGCGCCGCGCGGCCCTCGTCGGTCTTGAGGTCGAGCGTGACGCTGCGCTTGTTGCGGTTCATGTTGAGGAACCCCATGCTGTCGTTGCCCTTGAGCTTGAAGCCCATGGCGCCGCGCGTCTGGTCGCCCCCCTCGGGCGGCTCGATCTTGATGACATCGGCGCCCAGGTCGGCCAGCAGCATGCAGGCGTAGGGGCCGGCCATGACCTGGCTGATGTCGAGCACGCGCATGCCCGCCAGCGGCAGGGGGCGGGCGCCGGGCTGGCCCGCAGGGCTGGCGGCGGAGGACGTGGAGGAGGACGTGGTGGTGGAGGCGGAGGTCATGGAGCGGTCCTGGTCGGGTTCGTTCTGGCGGGGGAGTCGGCGTGGCATCGGTCGGCCGGTCGTCGGTCGGTGGGTGGGTGCGTGTCTCAGGAGTCGACGCGCACGTTCGCGTCCTTGATGACCTTGGCCCACTTGACGTTCTCGCTGGCGATGAAGTCGGCGAACCTGCGCGCCGGGCCACCGGCGTCCTCGGCGCCGAACTCGTCGAGCTTCTGGCGGATGTCGGGCATCAGCAGGACCTGGTTGATGTCGGCGTTCATGCGCTGCACCAGCCCGGGCGCCATGCCGCGCGGTCCGACCAGGCCGTACCACGAGGCGGCGTCGACCTGCGGGTAGCCGCCATCGGCGAAGGTCGGCAGGTCCGGGTAGCTGCCCGCGCGCTTCAGGCGCGTCTGCGCGATGCCGATCACCTTGCCCTGCCGCATGAAGGGCGTGGCCGCGGTCATGGTGTCGAAGGCGAAGTCGATCTGGCCGCCGAGCTGGTCGATGATCAGCGCGCCCGAGCCCTTGTAGGGCACGTGCACCGCGTCGATCCTCGCGGCGAGCTTGAACATCTCGAACGCCAGGTGCTGGGCCGAGCCGATGCCCGAGGAGCCGAAGGTGACGCGGCCCGGCTTCTGCCTGCACAGGGCGACGATGTCGGGCAGCGTGCGCACCGGCTGGGTGGTGGCGCAGGTCAGCACGTTGGGTGTCACGCCGACCATGGAGAGGGCGCTGAAGTCGCGGTTCGGATCGAACTTGACGGTGTCCTTGAGCAGGCTGGGGGCGATGGCGTTGCTGTTGACGTGCGCCATCAGCAGGGTCGTGCCGTCGTTGGGCTGGCGCGCCACGTAGTCGGCCGCGATGACGCCGGTCGCGCCCGGCTTGTTCTCGACGAAGACCTGCGTGTCCCACAGGGTCGCGAGCTTCTGCCCGATCACGCGGGCCAGCACGTCGGTGCCGCCGCCCGGCGCGAAGCCCACGACGATGCGGACCGGGCCGGCGATCCGCGTCGCACCGCCACCGGCCTGCTGCGCCAGTGACAGGGCCGGTGCGCCCAGGGCCGCGCCGAGGCCGAGCGTGAAGTGTCTGCGTTGCATGCCGTCTCTCTCGTTGTTGGGGAAGGCGCCGATGGTTGGCGATCCCGCGGACGGCGGCCAGCGCTAAATCAGCGATGCAGGATTCGAATTTTTCGTAGGCGAGAGCACGCGCACCACGCTGCGGGCGGCTTCGGACAGGGCTTCCAGCGGCCGGTGGCACAGCAGGAACTGCCGCTGGGCCCAGTCGCCCTGGATGGCGACGCGCGCCAGACCCTCGCCGCCGGCGACCGTGTCCGCGACGGCCTCCGGCATGACGCCGATGCCCAGGTTCTGGGCGATCAGGGGCGCCATGCTGTCGAAGCCGTTGACCCGCATGCGCATGCGCAGCAACCGGCCCTCGTCGTCGGCCAGCCGCTGCAGCATCAGCGAGATGGCCGAGCCTTCGCCCAGCACGATGAGATCGCACGACAGGATGTCGTCCAGCGTGAGCGCGGCATGCCCGGCCAGCGCGTGGCCGACCGGCAGGACCGCGATCAACCGGTCGCTGCGGTAGGGCAGGGTGGGCAGCTCGATGCTGCCCAGGCCCGCCTCGTAGACGCCGATGTCGACGACGCCCCGGCGCAGGGCCTGCTGGACGATCTGGCTGTTCATCTCCTGCAGGTCGATGCGCACGCCGGGGCAGTGCCGGATGCAACGCTCGATGTCCGAGGGGATGAACTGGATGACCGCGCTCTTGGGCGCCGCCAGGCGCACGACGCCCTGTTCCCCGCCCAGGTAGGACGCCGCGTCGTCCTGCATGCGCAGCACGGTGTGCGTGATGCTGCGCGCATGCGCGAGCATGGCGCGACCCGCGTCCGTGATGGCCATCCCGTGGGGCCGGCGTTCGAAGAACGGCAGGCCGAACTGCGCCTCGATCTCCAGGATGCGGCGCGACGCGGCCGCCGTGGCCATGTGCATCTTCTCGGCCGCTCGCGTCACGCTGCCGAGTTCCGCCGTCGTGATGAACAGCTGCAGGGTCGTCAGGTCGAAGTGGAGGCGCGCGGAGCGCCGGTCGATGGGATTCACGGCATCCGTCTTCCGGTGGGAACGATGAGGGTGGGGGGCTCGCCCGCATTGTCCCGGACGCATCGGGCGACCCCAGGAACCAGGGCGCCGACGCTGCGCGGCCGCACCGCCCGGCCGCGCGTCACCCCGGTGCGTCCACCGCGCCGGGCGCCGCGTCCGGCGGCGGGCCGACATAGCGCCCGCGCGGACGGATCACCTGCGCCGTGCCCAGCTGCTCCAGGCCATGCGCCAGCAGCCCCACGCTGCGGGCCGTGGCGAACAGGCCGAACGCCGCATCGGCGGGCAGCCCGTGGTGCGCCACCAGCGCCGCCAGGGCGACATCGACGGCCGGCCGCAGGCCGGTCTGGTCGGCCACCTTGCGGATGAAGCGCGCGATCACCGGTGGCGGATCGAACAGCGCCAGCAATGCCGCCGCGCGCGGATCGCCATCGGGGTAGAGGTGGTGGCCGAAGCCGGCCAGGGGCGAGCCGGTCGACAGGTAGTGCGCCAGCACCGCGTCCTCGCCCAGCCGCTCGACCTCGCCGAACAAGGCCTGCACGCGGCCCGAGGCATCGCCATGCAGCGGGCCGGACAGCGTGGCCAGCCCGGCCAGGAGGCAGGCCGGCAGCGAGGCCCCGGTCGACGCCGCGATGCGGGTGGCGAAGGCCGAGCTCGTCAACTCGTGGTCGACCAGCAGCACCAGCGCCGTGCGCAGCAGCTCGGCGACCGCGTCGGGCTGGTTCCAGCCGCGCGCGAAGCGGCGGTGCAACGCCTCGTCGCCCGGCGCGGCACCGAAGGCCTCGGCCAGCGTGCCGACCAGGCCCTGGCCCTCCACGTGCAGCACCCGGGTCAGCCGGCCGCGCGTGGAATGCCCGACCGCCGCCAGGCCGGCCAGCGCCGCGAAGGCCGCGCCGCGCCCGGTCGTCGTGGCGCGGCGCGACCGGGCCGGCCTGGCGCTGGAGAAGTCGACCGCCTCCCGCGTGTCCCACAGCAGTCGCGCCGCGTCCTCCAGGCTGGCCGTGCGCGCCAGCGCCACGACATCCCGGCCGCGATAGTAGGGCCGGCCCTTGAAGAAGGCGCACAGCGCCGTCGGGATGCTGGGCTCGGCGCCGAACAGCGTGTTGGTGGCGACGGTCTCGTGCTTGCGGCCGGCCTGCTTGCGCCGCGCCAGGCCGGCGACGTCCTCGGCGCGGTAGAGGCTGCGGCGCGTGTCCGCCGGGTCGGTCATGACCTCCAGCTTGCCCCGGCTGACATAGGCATAGATCGTCTGCGGCCGCACTCCCAGGAGCCCGCAGGCCTCGTCCATCGACATCCACGCGCCCATCGCCATCCTTCTTCGGGTGATTGATTTATATATTGATTTTATACATCAATATTGACGATTAAATCAACTCATCACTACCATGGGCCCACTTCGAGACCACTCCCCTCCATCGCCCATGAAACCCTCCGTCCTGCAACTCAATCCGATCCTGATCCCGGCGATCAACGACCAGCTCGGGACGCTGTACGAGGTCCACCGGTTCTTCGAACTGGCGGACCCGGAGGCCTGGCTGCGCGCGCACGGCGATGCGATCCAGGCCGTGATCACGGGGGGCCACACCGGCATCTCGCGCGCGCTGCTGGAGCGCCTGCCGAACCTGCGGGTGGTGGCGGTCAATGGCGTGGGCACCGACGCGGTGGACCTGGCGTATTGCCGCGAGCGCGGCCTGCCCGTCACGGCCACCCTGGGTGCCCTGACCGAGGACGTGGCCGACCTGGCCCTGGGCTTGCTGATCGCGGCCTGCCGCAACCTGTGCGCCGGCGACCGCTTCGTGCGCGACGGGCAATGGGTGCTCCACCCGCAGCCGAGCGCGATCCCGCTCGCGCGGCGTTTCAGCGGCATGCGGGTGGGCATCGTCGGCATGGGCCGGGTCGGCCGCGCCGTCGCGGTACGGGCCGCGGCCTTCGGCTGCCACATCGCCTACACCGACCTGCGCGCCATGGACGATGTCGCGCACCGCTTCGTCCCCGACCTGGTGGAGCTGGCCCGGGAAGTCGACGCGCTGGTGCTGTGCGCGGCGGCCGACCGGGCCGAAGGCATCGTCGACGCGGCGGTGCTGGAGGCACTGGGGCCGCGCGGCTTCCTGGTCAACGTCGCGCGCGGCCGGCTGGTCGACGAGGCCGACCTGACCGAGGCGCTGGCCGCCGGGCGCATCGCCGGCGCGGGCCTGGACGTGTTCGTCGACGAGCCGCACGTGCCCGAGGCGCTGCGCCGTTCGGAGCGCGTGACGCTCCAGGCGCATCGCGCGAGCGCCACCTGGGAGACCCGCACGGCGATGGGCGAGATGGTGCTGGCGGGCATCGCCCAGGCGCTGGCCGGCGAGCGCCCGGCGATGAGCCTGACGACCTGAGCCATCGCCGATCGCGACGAGCTTCCTTCTTCCCCCGCCGGGAACCCTCGCCCCTCACAACAAGGAGACATCCATGCCCCTCGCTTCCATGCTCAAGGTCCTCGCCATCGCGGCGTCCCTGGCCGCCGTGCCGGTCGCCGCCTCGGCGCAGGCGTATCCGACGCGCGCCGTCCGGATCATCGTGCCGGCGCCGCCGGGCGGCGCGATCGACACCATCGCCCGCGTCGTCGGCGACAAGATCGGCGCGGCCATGGGCCAGCCGGTGATCGTCGACAACCGGCCGGGCGCCTCCAACAACCTCGGCACCGACGTGCTGGCCAAGGCCACGCCCGACGGCTACACGATCGGCATCGTCGGCGGCAGCCACAACATCAACAAGTTCCTGTTCAGGAACCTCGGCTGGGATCCCGAGAAGAGCTTCGAGCCGATCGTCTACACGCACGAGGTGCCGCTGGTCTTCGCCATCGCGCCGCAGATCCCGGCCCGCACGCTGCCCGAATTCGTGGCCTGGATGAAGGCGCATCCGGACGATGCCAAGGTCGCCACTTCCGGCCGTGGCAGCGCCCAGGAGATGGCCGCCGAGATGTTCCGTCTGGCCAGCGGCGCGCCGATGCTGCTGGTGCCCTACAAGGGATCGTCGGCCGCGCACCCGGACCTGCTGGCCGGGCGCACCGCGCTCTTCATCGACACCATCAGCGCGATCCAGGCGCAGGTGAAGGCCGGCAACGTGCGCGCCATCGCGGTGTCGACGGCCCGGCGCAGCAGCTCGCTGCCGGACGTGCCGACCGCCGACGAGCAGGGACTCAAGGGCTACGACGCCAACACCAATGGCGGCTTCCTGGCGCCGGCCGGCACGCCCCGGGCCATCGTCGACAGGCTCAACACCGAGATCAACGCCGCGCTGAAGCTGCCCGACGTGCGCGCCAAGCTGGAGGCCGCCGGCATCGAGGTGCAGGGCGGCACGCCGCAGGCCTACGCGGCGCTGATCAGGTCCGACCTCGTGAAGTGGGGCCGGGTCGTCAAGGCGGCGGGCATCGAGGCCGACTGACGGGGGCGCCGACGAGGCTCAGGTCATGCGATCCGAGGCCACGACATGGATGCCGGCCGGCCGTTGGATCGCCGCCTCGAGCAGTTCGCGCGCGATCGACGGCGCCGGGTTGGGGCGCCAGCGCCGTGGCAGCACCGGCGCCATCACGTCGAGGGTCGCCGTCAGCATCCGCTCGCCCAGCCGGAACTCCTCGCGCTGCCCACCGATGACGCCGGGTCGCGCGAAGGTGAGCGATTCGAATCCGACGGCCGCCAGATCGCGCTCGATCTCACCCTTGACGCGGTTGTAAAACAGGCGCGAACCGGCATCCGCGCCGATGGCCGACGTGAGGACATAGGTGGGCGTGCCATGCGCCCGCGCCAGGCGGGCCACGGCCAGCGGATGGTCGTGGTCGACGCGGCGGAAGGCCGCCCTGGAACCCGCGGCGCGCAGGGTCGTGCCCAGCGTGCAGATCACCGCGTCGGCCCGCCACCAGTCGGCCTGCCCGGGCAGTCGCTCGAAATCCACCAGTGGCGCCTGCAGGCGGGGATGGTCCGCCAATGGTCGCCGCGACGGCGCCACCACGCGGCCGATCCTGGGATCGGCGAGCGCCAGCGCCAGCACGTGGCGTCCCACGAGACCCGTCGCTCCCACCAGCAGCAGCCTGAAGGGCGATGCCATCGCGCGACCCGCCGTCAGTCTTCGCGGGGGCGGAACACCCCGGCGATGATCTCCCAGCCATTCCCGTCCTCGAGCGGGGTCGGGTCGTCGTGGCAGGCGGCACCGATGGCGTCCTCTTCCTTGCTCCTGACGACATCGGACAGGTCCGCGCTCGGGCCGCCCATCGGTTCGCCAGGTCTCCGCTCCACCGAGATGACGGCTCGGTGGTCGCGGGTGGCGACGGCCTCGATGTTGCTGGTCATGATGCTTGTCCTTGGAAAGGGGGTCGGGGGATGCCGGAGCTGGACGAGCCGACGATCGATGCGCGATCCATCGAATCCGACGAGGCCCGGCCAGGCGATGCATTGTTCTCCATCCTTCGCCTGCCTGCCTGCCTGGGATCGCCCCATCGACCACCCCATCGCATGCCGCGATCGACAACCCTGGTTTGCCGCCCGATCCGTAGCCGGGACCGCGCATCGATCCCTACGATCGAGACCCTGATCGGAACGCAACGAAACGGAGACGAGTCATGGAATCGAACGCAGCGAGCGGCCGTCGGCGGCCTGGAGTCCGGATCGCCTGCCTGATGGCGGTGGCGGCATGCCTCGGATCGCCGGCCCGGGCCGGGGAGGTCGATCTGAGGACGGCGAGGAATGGCGACGCGACCATCAGCTACCGCGTCGAGGGCCAGGGCCCGCTCGTGGTGCTCATCGCTTCCACCGGCCGGGGCACCGAGGAGTTCGGCGCCCTGGCCGCCAGCCTGGCGGCGCGCGGCCATCGCGTCGTCAGGCCGGAGCCGCGCGGCATCGGAGGCAGCACCGGGCCGATGGAGAACCTCAGCTTCCACGACTTCGCCAGCGACTTCGCCGCCGTGATCCGCAGCGAAGGCGGCACGCCCGCCATCCTGGCGGGCCACGCCTATGGCAACTGGATCGCCCGCGTGATCGCCTCGGACCATCCGGCATTGACCCGGGGCGTGGTGCTCGTCGCCGCCGGCGCCAGGACCTGGCCGAAGGAACTGAGCGACGCCATCACGATGATCAACGATCCGGCCTCGACCGAGCGGCAGCGGCTCGACGGCCTCCGGCTGGCCTTCTTCGCCGAAGGCAACGACCCGACATCCTGGCTGGAGGGCTGGTATCCGGCGGTCACGCGCAGCCAGCGGGACGCCCGCACGCGCACCCGCCAGGCCGCGTGGTGGGGCACCGGCAATGCGCCGATGCTCGACCTGCAGGCGGCGGCCGATCCGTTCCGTCCCGCCGCCTCGCGCGACGAACTCCAGGCCGAGTTCGGCGACCGGGTGACGGTGAAGGTGATCGACGGCGCCAGCCATGCGCTGCCGGCCGAGAAGCCGGTCGAGGTCGCGGCGGCCATCGCCGAATGGGCCGCCGCCCTGCCGGCCGGCCGAGAGATGCGCGTCGCGGAATAGCAGTTCTGCCGGGCGTCCGCAGGCCCGCGCGCGTCGGCCTGCCTAGACTGGGTCATCACCGGATTCGACAACACCGAACGCTGCATGCGAAGGAGACCCATGGACGACCTCACCCAACTGCGCTATGAATTCAAGGACCACATCGCGACGCTGACGCTCGACGCGCCGCCGGTCAACGCGCTGACCCGCGTGCTCAACGACGAGCTCACGCTCGCGCTCGACCGCATCTCGGAGATGGACGAGGTCCGCGTCGTGGTGCTGACCGGCGCGGGCAAGGTGTTCTGCGCCGGCGCCGATCTCAAGGGCCGCGCCGGGGTCATCCGGGGGCCGGGCGACCTGCCCGCCCATTCGCGCCGCACGCGCGAGTGCTTCCACGCGATCCGCGAATGCGCCAAGCCGGTGATCTGCGCCCTCAATGGCGCGGCGCTGGGTTCGGGCCTGGCGATGGCGGCGTCGAGCGACATCCTGATCGCCTCGGAGCGGGCCTCGCTCGGATTGCCCGAGGTCGATGTCGGCCTGCTGGGCGGCTGCCGCCACGCCATGCGCCTGTTCAGCCACTCGCGCCTGCGCCGCATGATGCTGACCGGCCTGCGCGTGCCGGGCGCCGAGCTCCATCGGCTGGGCATCGTGGAGGCCTGCACCACGCCCGAGGAGCTGCTGCCGACGGCGCTGGAGATGGCCGGGGTGATCGCCTCCAAGAGCCCGGTCTCCACGCGCATGGGCAAGCACACGCTCAATGTCATCGAGGACATGAGCCTGCGCGACGGCTATCGCTACGAGCAGGACATGACCGCGCAGATCGCCCGCACCGACGACGCCAGGGAAGCGCAGCGCGCCTTCGCCGAGAAGCGCGCGCCGGTGTTCACCGGCCGCTGAGCCGGGCCGGGGCCGGGCGCCGGGCTCAGTCCAGCTTGGCGCCCACCGCCTTGGCCAGGGCGCCCCAGCGCTCGGACTCGGACAGGATGAAGGGGCCGAAGTCCTCGGGTCGGCTGCCCACGATCTCGACGCCCTGCTGCTCGAACTGCTGCTTCAGGTCCGGCGAGGCCAACGCGGCACCGACCGCGCCATGCAGCTTGGCGACGATGTCCGCCGGCGTGCGCGCCGGCGCCAGCAGTCCATACCAGTTGTAGGCTTCCGCCCTGGGCATGCCCAGCTCGCCCACCGTGGGCACGTCCTTGAGCACCGGGATGCGCTTCGAATTGGTCACGGCCAATGCGCGCAGCTTGCCCGACTGGATGAAGGGCAGCACCACCGGGATGTCGATCACCGCCATGTCCACCTGCCCGCCCATCAGGTCGGTGAGGGCCGGGGCGGCGCCGCGGTACGGGATGTGGCTGATCTGGATCCCGGCCTCGCGCCGGAGCAGCTCGGCCTGCAGGTGCGGCGTGGTGCCGCTGCCGGCCGAGGCGTAGTTGACCTTGCTGGCATCGCCGGTGGCCGCCGCCTTCAGGTCGGCGAAGTTGCGGTACTTCGACTGGGCCGCCACCACCAGCACCGCCGGCACCTTGAGCACCTGCGTCACGGCCAGCAGGTCCTTCTGCGGGTTGTAGGGCATCGACGGCACGAGGTGCGGCACGATGGCCAGCGCGCCGGCCGACGAGAACAGCAGGGTGTAGCCATCGGCCGGCGCCTTGGCGACCGCATCGGCGCCGAGCAGGCCGCCGGCGCCGCCCTTGTTGTCGATCAGCACGGCCTGGCCGAGCGAGCCGCTCAGCTTGGCGCCCAGCGCGCGCGCCGTCTGGTCGACCGGGCCGCCGGCCGGGAACGGCACGACCACGCGGATGGGCTTGGCGGGATAGGCCTGCGCCCAGGCGGACAGCGCGCTCGCGGCCAGCGTCAGCGCCACGGCACGTTTCAGGAATCGGTTCATGTCTTCGTCTCCAGGTTTCTGTTGGAGACGACTGTAGGCAGGGCCGCCCCGCCTGCCACCGCGCGCGGGCGCATACCTGCTATGCGGGCGCGCCGGATCGCGCGCCGCCGCTATGCGCCGGGCGCATCCCAGTCTTGCGGCTTCCCGGCTATCCCCGCGCCCGGCCCGCTTCGAGAATCGATGCCACTCAAGGAGACATCGAATGACCACCCCGCAAGGCCCGCTGTCGCACGTCAAGGTGCTGGACCTCAGCCGCATCCTCGCCGCTCCCTGGGCCAGCCAGATCCTGGCCGACCTGGGCGCCGAGGTCATCAAGGTCGAGCGTCCCGGCGCCGGCGACGACACCCGCACCTGGGGCCCGCCGTTCCTGAAGGACGCCGAGGGCAAGGACACGAAGGAGGCCGGCTACTACCTGGCGGTCAATCGCGGCAAGCGCTCCATCACCGTCAACCTGGATTCGGCCGAGGGCCAGGAGATCGTCAAGGCGCTGGCGATGCGCGCGGACATCGTGCTGGAGAACTACAAGGCCGGCACGCTGGCGCGCTACGGGCTCGACGAGGCCTCGCTGCGCCGGCTCAACCCGCGCCTGATCTACTGCTCGGTCACCGGCTTCGGCCAGACCGGGCCGCGGCGCGACCAGCCGGCCTACGACTTCCTGATCCAGGCCATGGGCGGGCTGATGAGCGTCACCGGCGAGCGCGACGACCGTCCCGGCGGCGGCCCGCAGAAGGTCGGCGTGCCGATCGTCGACCTGATGACGGGCATGTACACGGCGGTCTCGGTGCTGGCCGCGCTGGCGCGCCGCAACGAGAGCGGCATCGGCGACGCGATCGACATCGCCATGCTCGACGTGCAGGTCGCGACGCTGTCGAACCAGGCCATGAACTACCTGGTGTCGGGCCGGGTGCCGCGACGCAATGGCAACGCGCATCCCAACATCCAGCCGCAGGATGTCTATGCCTGCGCCGATGGCGACCTGATCCTGGTGGTGGGCAACGACGGCCAGTTCGCCAGGCTGTGCGACGTGCTCGGCCAGCCCGGCTGGGGCAGCGACGAGCGCTACGCCACCAACGCGCAGCGCGTGCGGAACATCGCCGAGCTGTCGGGCCTGATCCGCGCGGCGTTCGCCGGCTGGGAGCGCGAGCGGCTGATCGCCGCCCTGGACGCGGCGGGCGTGCCCTGCGGGCCGATCAACGACGTCGCCGAGGTCTTCGAGGAGCCGCAGGTGAAGGCGCGCGGCCTGCTGCGCCGGGTGCCGCATCCCGCGGGCGTCGACGTGCCGCAGGTCGGCAGTCCGATGCGCTTCGCCGAGGCGCCGTTGCGCGTGCCGGCGGCGCCGCCGCTGCTGGGCCAGCACAGCGAGGACATCCTGGGCGAGCTGGGCTACGACGCGCGGCGCATCGCCGCGCTGCGCACGGCGGGAGCCATCTGATGGCGGCGCCGATGCTGCGGCTGCACTGGTCGCCCAAGTCGCCCTATGTGCGCAAGGTGATGGTCTGCGCCCACGAGCTGGGCCTGGTCGACCGGCTGGAGCTGGTGCGCTCCGTGGCGGCGATGCTCAAGCCCAACCCGGCCCTCATGGCCGACAACCCGCTGTCGAAGATCCCGACGCTGGTGCGCGCCGACGGACCGCCGTTGTTCGACTCGGCCGTCATCTGCGAATTCCTCAACGACGAAGCGGGCGACGGCCTGCTCGATGCGCTGATCCTGTGGCGCAACGAGCGCGAGCGCGACCAGCCCCTGCCACCGCTGCTCGATGCCTTCGACCTCAAGACGCGCGCCTGCCTGGCGCTGCTCGACCAGGAAGCCGATGCGCTCGGCGCCGCGCCGTTCGCCATCGGCCACGTGGCCGTCGGCTGCGCGCTGGGCTACCTGGACTACCGCTTCGAGGCGCTGCGGTGGCGGATGCTGGCGCCACGGCTGGCCGACTGGTTCGCCGACGCGCGGGAGCGCGAATCCTTCCGCGCCACGGAGCCGCTCGATGGCTGAGGCCCCTCGCGCGCCATCCGGGATGCCGACCATGGACCTGCCCACCTTCAGCTGCGTCGAGGGCGACGCCCTGGACACGGCCACCGCCTATCGCCTGATCGTCGGCTGCGTGGCGCCGCGCCCGGTGGCCTGGATCACCACCATCGACGAGGAGGGCCGCGTCAACGCGGCGCCCTTCAGTTCGTACAACTACGTGGCGACCAGTCCGCCGATGCTCGCCGTCAACATCGCCGCGCGCGCCGATGGCGGGGACACCAAGGACACCGCCCGCAACATCGCGCGCAGCCGCGAGTTCGTCGTCAATGTCGCGACCGAGCACAACATGGAGCTGATGCATCGCAGCGCGCAGGAGTTCGCTCCGGAGGTCAGCGAGACCGAGGCGCTGGGCATCGCGCTGCTGCCCAGCCGGCACGTGCGGCCGCCGCGCATCGCCATCTCCCCGGTGCAGATGGAGTGCCGGCTCGACCAGGCGATCGTGCTGGGTCGCGGCGTCAACACGCTCTTCATCGGCGAGGTCGTCGCCTTCCACCTGTCCGACCGGATCTACGACGGCCAGCGCGTCGACACGGTCGGCATGCGGCCGATCGCCCGCCTGGGCGGGCCCTTCTACGCGGCGCTGGGCGAGGTGTTCCATCGCCCGATGCTGCAGAAGCCTCCGGGCGGCGAGGGCTGGATGCCGCCGGGTGGCGACGGCAATGGCAACAACCGACCTTCGAAGGGACCCCGGTCATGAATCACACACGCCGCGCGGCGCTCGCGCATGCCATCGCCACCTGCGTCGCCCTGGGGGCGGCGCTGGGCGTCGCGCCGCTGGCGCAGGGCCGGACCGCCTATCCCACGCGTCCCGTCACGCTGGTCATCCCCTATGCCGCCGGCGGTCCGGCGGACACGCTCGCACGGGGGCTGGCGCATCGGCTCGCCTCGGCGCTCGGCCAGCCCGTCATCGTCGATGCCCGGGGCGGCGGCTCGGCGACCATCGGCACGGGCTTCGTGGCGCGCGCCCGGCCCGATGGCCAGACATTGCTGCTGGGCACCTCGGCCGGCCACGTGGTGACGCCCCTGATGCAGCGCATTCCCTACGACGGCATCGCGGACTTCGCCTTCGTCGGCGGGGTCGCCAGCCAGCCCAGCGTGCTGGTGGTGCATCCGGACCTGGGCGTCGACTCGCTGCAGGCGCTGATCGCGCTGGCCGCCAGGGAGCCCGGCCGGCTGAACTACGCCTCCGCCGGCACCGGCGGCGCGACGCACCTGGGGGCCGAGGCCTTCCTCCAGCGCGCGCGCATCAAGGTCACCCACGTGCCCTATGGCGGCGCCGCGCCGGCGCTCAAGGACCTGCTGGGCGGCCAGGTGCAGATGGGCATGCTGAACCTGGCGGCGACGCAGGCCTTCATCGAGCAGGGCAGGCTCAAGGCGCTGGCCTATGGAGGCAGCCAGCGTTCGCCCCTGCTGCCCCGGGTCCCGACCCTGGCGGAGGCCGGTTTCGGCGGCGCGGAGACGCCCACGTGGTACACGCTGGCCGCGCCCAGGGGCACGCCGCCCGATGTGATCGAGAAGCTGCGCGTCGCGCTCTCGGAGGTGCAGGCCGACGCGTCCTGGCAGCAGCTGCTGGTGTCGCAGGGCGCGGAGGCGCTGAATGCGTCGCCGCGCGAGACGACCGCCTTCGTGCAGGCCGACAAGGTGGCGATGACGAAGCTGCTGGGCTCGCTGGACCT
>Ga0308157_10006595_pt1 | contig 13835 bp, 8 predicted proteins | sample PhyBR1_FD_201035 | JGI IMG/M metagenome (GOLD analysis project Ga0308157, IMG submission 201035) | Phyllosphere microbial communities from UC Gill Tract Community Farm, Albany, California, United States - DLSLB.R1 | ecosystem: Host-associated > Plants > Phyllosphere > Unclassified | place: USA...
TGCAGAACTTCACTGAAGACGAGGAGCAAGCCGATGGTTTCCCGTCCGGCAGTGCCGTGCGCATTGCCAGTGCGCCTGCGGGAGTGCAGGGCCTGACACCGCGGGCGTTCGCCGCGTTGTGCCGCACGCTCGACCTGGGCAAGAAATATCAGCAACATTTCCAGCAAGTCTTCGGCCTGCGCGATGCCGACGGCAAAGTCGTGACCAGCAGTGTCCTGACCCGCGACATTGGCGCGATGAAAAAAAACCTGTTGCAGCTCGACGCCCATCTGGCCGCGCTCAAAGCTGATATCACTCCGCAGGGATTGCGCATGCTGCAGGATCTGATTGATGCCCAGGGCGTGGCGTCGGCAACCCTGCGCCACGGCAACGACCCGATGATCATGCAGGGCATCGAGATACTGGACAGCTGCGTGTGGGGCGTCGTGGTGTTCTGCGCGCGCTCGGTGCAGGAACATCCCGAGGATGGTTGCCTGGTCTACATGGCGGGCGAGCCCGAGAGGGCGTTGTACGAATATCCGAGCTTCAATGCCTTCAAAAACTATCTCACGCAACAACTGCGCAAACCGGACTACAAGGATTATTTCGGTCGATGCCTTGATGAGGATGACAAAGCCGATTTCTTCAAAACGTTCGAGGAAAAGGGCGAGTTGGGCCTCATCAAGCAACTGTCGATGAGTGTCCCGCTTTTTGATTTCATGGTGCAGAGTCACGTCGGCAAATTACAGATCGATGCGCGCAAACTGGCAGTGCCGACGGCAGATACCGATGAGGACGCACGCCAGAAACGTCTGCTGGATTTTTTCCAGTTGGGCGTGACCATTGCGTCAGTGGCGGGCATGTTTGTGCCGGTCCTTGGCCAACTGATGATGGGCGTTGCGGTCGGGCAATTGCTCGGCGAAGTGTATGAAGGGGTCGAAGACTGGCAGCGTGGCGATCATCAGCAAGCGCTTTCGCACCTGCTCAGCGTGGTGGAGAACATCGCGCTGATGGCGGCGTTTGCCGGCGGGCAGAAGGCGTTGGGCACGCTGGGCGGCAAACTGCTGCGCTCGCACCCGGAGTTCTTCGGGCAATTTCGGGCCATCCTCAATCACGCAGGCAAGGCACGTCTGTGGAAGCCCGATCTCGTTGCCTATGAGCATTCACTCCCGGCGGGATTCACCATTGATGCCAGCTCCAAGGAGTTTTATCAGGTGGGCCACAAAACCCTTGGGCGTGTCGATCATCGATTCTTTGCCGGCAGTTACGATGCCGATGCCAGCCTGTGGCGTCTGGAGCATGCCAGTCGCGCTGACGCCTATGCCCCGGAGTTGGCCCGACACGTTGAGGGGGGCTGGCGCATTCCTGGCGAAGAGCCCGAGGAGTGGGGCAGTTCTGCGTACGCACTCAAACGCATCGACCCGCACCTGAGCGAATTCACCGACAGCGACCTCGATAACATGCGTCGGCTCAGTGGCACCAGTCATGACCAATTGCTCCGGGCGTTCAACGATAACCTGGCGTTGCCGGAGCGTCTGCGCGACACGGTGGAACGCGTGCGTCTCTCCCGTCAACTGCGCCAGCTGACCCGCGAACTGCAGGCCGGCGAAGTACATTCCGGCCAGCCCGCCGACGAGCAATTGCACGCATTGCCCAAGCTCAAGGGCTGGCCAACCGACCGCTACATCGAGGTGACCAACGCCGATGGCAGCGTCGAGGCAACTTATCCATTGACCCGCGAGCCCGACGAAGCTCTGAGCGTGGTAGTCAGCCGTGAACAACTGGCGGCGGGGCAGTTGCTGCGAACGGTCATTGATGGCCTGTACCAGAACGAAGTCGATGCTTTGCTCGGCGGTAAAACCGCCGCCAGCCTGGAAGAGTCGGCGCTGGCGAAAAAGCTCGGCGCGGCGCTGAAGACGGATCATCGGGCGGTGCTTGAGCGTATGTATCAGCGTTATGACCGGAGCGAGGCGGACGATGTGCTGAAGTTGCGCAAGGTCTTTGTCGCCGTTGCGGCGCGCCATGGGCAACGGCTGATCGAGCGCGCGCCGAGTATCGAACGATTGCATCTGCGCGAGACCGGGCAGGTGCCGTTACGGATGGGGCAACGCGTCAGGCAAAACATCAACGCAGTGCGACTCGATCGTGCCCTGGCAGGTTTGCATTGGCCACGCCTGGCCAATGCCGATACCGACAAACTGGCCATTCAGTTGCTGCCACGACTGAGCGGCTGGGATGCGCAATTGCGCTTGCAAGTGCGTGACAAGACACTCGCCGGGCCAATCCTGGAAGCCATCGGCGATGCCTCTGCGAAACCCGAAAATACCTGCTCGCTGGTGAAGTCTGCTGCCGGTTACGAGGCGTTCAGTGGCGACGGCAAGTCACTTGGCAAAGTGGCAGCAGCGCCGGGGGATCTGTACAGCGCGATTCTCAAAGCGCTGCCGTTGCGTCAGCGGACGGCCGCCGGGTTGGGCGAGTCTGCGCAGGCCGACACCGTGCGCTTGCGCAGCAAATTGCTCGATGCAGCGCTGGACGAACGCGAGGAGACGGCGCAGACATTGGTTCGCGGCACGTTTGAGCCTCGGCTTGTCGAGCCGGCCTGCATGCAGAGCGATCAGGCTGCCGGGACGGAGCATTCGCGTGCGCTGCTGCGCAAGGCGCGCAAACTGTATCCACGCTTGAATCAGCAGCAGCTCAGCCAATTGCTCGATGAGCTGGGCGATGATCCGTTGAGCCGTGCGACCCGCATCAAAGCCCTGCGTCAGGATCTGCAGACCCTGCGTGACGCGCTGTTTGTCTGGAGCGAAGATGCCGCCGCCCTGAAAGCCATGGGTGGCGATCTGGCCGAAGCGCGCCACAGCCGGAAAATCGCCGCCGAGTTGATCGAAGAAGGATTTCGACGCTTTCATTGGGCCACCAACGAAGAGGGAAAAAGCCTCTGTACCCTCAACCTTGACGGCATGCGCATCGGTAAGGTGCCAACATTGCCGCCGTCGGTGAGCTTTGACCACATAGAGCAATTGTCGATGCGCAACATGGCCCTGGGTGATGATGTTGCGCACTTCCTCAAGTCCTTCAAACAGCTCGAGCTACTGGAACTGGGCAGCAACACGATCACCCGGCTGCCTGAAGTGTTGTCGCACATGCCGCGTCTGCAACGGCTGAGTCTGGCAGGCAATCAGCTCAAGCTGACCGAACAGACCCTGGCGAAGCTGAACAACCTGAGCACGTTGCGTTACCTGAATCTGGACAAGAATCCGTTGGGCGCCACCCCGGATTTCAGTCAAATGACGCAACTGCGCCGCTTGTCCCTGCAAGACACCGGCATCACGGAACTGCCAGAAGGCCTGTCCAGTTCCGTCCACATTGAATTGATGAACCTGACCGGGAATAAAATCAAAGAGCTGCCCGACTGGTTATTCCAGAAAACACGCCATTTCACCAGCGCACTCAAGCTGGGACTGAATCCTTTTTCCGAACGCAGCAAAACGCATCTGGAAAACTATCGCGATAATTTCGGCATCGGTATGGACTACCTCCCCGATGACATTGCCAGGATGAACGAGCAACACGCCCGCTCGCTCTGGTTGACCAAGAACAGTGGCGAGGAGTGGGCAGAACAGACGCGGATCTGGACGGCATTGCGAAACGAGCCGAAGGCCGATGGGTTGTTCACCGTGCTGGCGCAACTGGGCGATACCGCGGACGGGAAAAAGGCCAGCGCCGACTTGCAGCGACGCGTCTGGGCGGTATTGAAGGCGGCAGAAGCTGACGGGCCGCTGTGTGAACAAGTGCTCGACACGGCTGCCGATCCGCTTCATTGCACCGACAACGCAACGCTGGTGTTCAGTCGCCTGGAAGTCGAGGTGGAAGTCGAGCGGATAACCAGCGCGGCAAGCGGCCGCAAGGTCACTGCCAAAGCTCTGCTGGAACTGGGCCGCAGTCTGTTCAGGCTGGACAAGCTGGAAGAAATTGCCTTGGAGCATTCGGTCCGGGCGCCGAAGGTCGATGCACTGGAAATGAACCTTGCTTATCGCATCGGTCTGACCGATGCGCTGGGGTTGCGCGGTCAACCGAAAGGTATGCTGTTCGATGCCCAGAGTGGCGTGACAGCCGCTGATCTTGAGGTGGCCAGAAATCGCGTGATGACTGCCGAACTTTCCCCGCAATGGCTGAAATACATGCAGGAGCGAACGTTCTGGCGTGATTATCTGAAGCGTACGTTTACGCGCAAATTTTCAATGATCGATGAATCTTTCGCGCCGCGCATGAGTGCTCTCGATGAGCAGGCGGACACCCTGCTCAGTGCCGACTATGTGAGTCAGGCGAATGCCCTCCAGCTTGAAAAGGAGCAGGCGCAAGAGGCAGTGATCAAGCGCCTGACCGAAGAGTCGATACGCTTGATGGATCTCGGCCTCTGTGTGATGCCGGACATCTGATATTCACTTGCCGCGAATCAGTTTGCGCAAGGCAAACCGGTTGGGATGGCACGCTTCGGCCACGCTGCGCGGCAACGGCAGCGGCTCGTTGTCCAGCCACGCGGCGAGCAGCTCGCCGGACAGCGGCGCGGTGATCAGCCCGCGAGAACCGTGGCCGCTGTTGACGTACAGACCATCGAGCCATGGGCAGGCGATGTCCGGCACTTGCCGGGCGTCTTTGCTCAATGCAGCGTAGGTTTGATTGAAGGTTTGCAGATCAGCGAGCGGGCCGACAATCGGCAGATAATCGGGGCTGGTGCAGCGATAGGCTGCGCGGCCCTCAAGGTTCTCAATTGGCTGCTCGCTGATGTTCAGACGGCTCAGCAGATCGCTGGAAATCTCTTCGAGCATCGCCAGATTGCCTTGGTGCTCGGCAGTTGTGGGCGTCAGGTCGTCGCTGTTGAAGTCGAAACTCGCGCCCAGGGTGTGCTCGCCCAGACGCGCCGGGGCGACGTAGCCTTCGGCGCACACCACGGTGGCCAGCGCACGACTGTCTGCGGTTTCAGGCAAACGCGTGATCTGCCCGCGAATGCGCTTGAGCGGCAATTCGGCACTCTGGGCAAAACGTTTGATTTCGGCGGCTCCGGCCAGGATCACCACTGGCGCGCTGGCGAGCAAACGCTCGCCGTCGAACGCTTGCCACTGGTCAGCGACTTTGCGCATTTCCAAAGCTTCGTGATGGCTGAGCAATTCAATGTTGGCGTGCATCGCCTGGGCCTGACACAGCGCTGGCGGATGCACCCAGCCGCCTTCGGGGTAGAACAAACCGCCGTGGGCCACGCCGACACCGGCGCGAGCCTGCGCTTCGGGTTGTTCCAGCCACTGCAAGAGATCTTCAGGAAACGCCGCCGCCAGTTGCCCGTGGCGCTCGGCTTCCTTGGCATTGAACGCCAATTGCAGCACGCCGCAGTCATCCCAGTCGCTGCCGCGTTGCAGGCTTTCCAGCAGGCGTCGGGTGTAACCGAAGCCACTGACAATCAACTGCGACAACGCCGTGCCATGGGCGGATAACTTGAGATAGAGCACGCCTTGCGGATTCCCCGAAGCTTCCTGCGCCACCGCCGCGTGACGCTCCAGCAGACTCACCTGCCAGCCGCGCGCCGCCAGACTCGACGCCGTCGCGCAGCCGGCCAGGCCCGCGCCGATCACCAGCGCCCGGCGCTCACCGCGCAACGGAGCAGGGCGGGCGAACCAGGGTTTCGCCGGTATGGGCGCCGCCACCTCGGCGGGCCAGCCGAGAAATTCGCCACGCAGGATTTCCCACTTGTGGCCAATGCCCGGTGTGCGCTTCATCTTGAACCCGGCAGCGTTGAGCAGACGCCTTACCCAACCGGTGCTGGTGAAGGTGCTGATGGTCGAGCCCGGCGCAGCCAGACGTGCCAGCTCGACGAACAGCTCGGCAGTCCACATGTCCGGATTTTTCGCCGGGGCAAAACCATCGAGAAACCACGCGTCGATCTGCGCATCGAGTTGCGGCAGTTGCTCCAGCGCATCGCCGATCAGCAAGGTCAGCGTCACTCGACCTTCGGCCAAAGTGATGCGTTGAAAGCCTTGATGAATCGCCACGTAGTGCTTGAGCAACTGATCGGCCAATGGCTTGAGTTCCGGCCACAGTGCCAAGGCCCGGCGCAGATCCGCAGGCGCCAGCGGGTACTTTTCCACGCTGACAAAATGCAAACGTGCGCCGGCCACCGCGTGCTGTTCGAACAACTGCCAGGCGCAGAGAAAATTCAGCCCGGTGCCGAAGCCGGTTTCGCCAATGACCAGCCGACCATCCGCCGGCAGCGCAGCGAAGCGCTCGGCCAGACGGTTCTGCTCAAGAAACACGTAACGGGTTTCCTCCAGCCCCGACTGGTCGGAAAAATACACGTCATCGAACACCCGCGAACGTGGGCGTCCCTGGTCGTCCCAGTCGAGTTGGGCGTTGGGCATTTCGGCTTTCATGGCAGGCTCGGCAAACACAAGGCGGCCATTCTAGCCGATCGCGCCGGTACTGCCTGATCCAGCACAGGACTCGCGATGAAAAGAACCCTGTGGCGAGGGGATTCATCCCCGCTGGACTGCGCAGCAGTCCCAAAACCACAAGACTCGCGGTGAAAAGAACCCTGTGGCGAGGGGATTTATCCCCGCTGGACTGCGAAGCAGTCCCAAAACCATCCACCCCGTTTTCCCGATCCAAACCGCACTTCCCGGATCTGGACTACTGCACAGCCAGTCAACGATAAATCCCCTCACACAAAGTTCTCATCCCGTCCTGAGTTCATGGGAATTTTCTGCCCTGCGCCCGTGCCCAATCCGCTAGTCTTGCTGAACCCTGGAAGGAGCCGTCCCATGTTTGAATCCGCTGAAATCGGTCACGCCATCGACAAAGACACTTATGAGGCGGCGGTCCCTGCGCTGCGTGAAGCCTTGCTGGAAGCGCAGTTCGAGTTGCAGCAGCAGAAGCGCTTTCCGGTGATCATCCTGATCAACGGCATTGAAGGGGCAGGCAAGGGCGAGACGGTCAAGCTGCTCAATGAATGGATGGATCCGCGCCTGATCGAAGTGCGCACCTTCGACCAGCAAACCGATGAAGAACTGGCGCGGCCACCGGCCTGGCGCTACTGGCGCATGCTGCCGGCCAAGGGGCGGATGGGCGTGTTCTTCGGCAACTGGTACAGCCAGATGCTCCAGGGGCGGGTGCATGGGTTGTTCAAGGATCCGCGTCTGGACCAAGCCATCGCCGGCGCCGAGCGTCTGGAAAAAATGCTCTGCGATGAAGGCGCGCTGATCTTCAAGTTCTGGTTTCACCTGTCCAAGAAGCAAATGAAAGCGCGGCTCAAATCGCTGGCCGACGACCCGTTGCACAGTTGGCGCATCAGTCCGCTGGACTGGCAGCAATCACAGACTTACGACAAATTCGTCAAATATGGCGAGCGGGTGTTGCGCCGCACCAGCCGCGATTACGCGCCATGGCATGTCATCGAAGGCGTCGATGCCAATTACCGCAGCCTGGCGGTGGGCAAGATTCTCCTCGAAGGCCTGCAAAGTGCGCTCAAGCGCGCCGACGTCAATCCCCACGAAGTCAGTGCCGCGCCGCTGGGCACGCCGGTCGATCAGTTGAACCTGCTCGACAGCCTCGACCTGACCCAGCGTCTGGACAAGAAAGACTATGAAGAACAACTGATCACCGAACAGGCGCGTCTGTCCGGGCTGATGCGCGACAAACGCATGCGTCGCCATGCGCTGGTCGCGGTGTTCGAGGGTAACGACGCGGCGGGCAAGGGCGGGGCGATTCGCCGCGTAGCAGCCGCGCTCGATCCGCGTCAGTACAGCATCGTGCCGATCGCTGCGCCGACCGAAGAAGAGCGCGCGCAACCCTACCTGTGGCGTTTCTGGCGACACCTTCCGGCGCGGGGCAAATTCACCGTGTTCGACCGCTCCTGGTATGGGCGGGTCCTGGTCGAGCGGATCGAAGGCTTCTGCACCCCGGCCGACTGGCTGCGCGCCTACGGCGAAATCAACGACTTCGAAGAGCAACTGGCCGACGCCGGAGTCATCGTCGTCAAGTTCTGGCTGGCTATCGACAAGGACACGCAGATGGAGCGCTTTCAGGAGCGCGAAGAGATTTCCTTCAAGCGCTTCAAGATTACCGAGGACGACTGGCGCAACCGGGAAAAGTGGGACGACTATCGCCGGGCGGTCGGCGACATGGTCGATCGCACCAGCACCGAGATCGCGCCGTGGACGCTGGTCGAGGCCAATGACAAACGCTGGGCACGGGTGAAAGTGTTGCGCACCATCAACCGCGCGCTGGAAGACGCGTTCGAGAAATCCGACAAGAAGGCCAAAAAGCACAAGGACTGAGGCGATGGCCGCGCATACGCCGGGTGAATGATCCTCGCGGTCGGCAAGAAGGTGGACTTATGCTCAGTCCACTCTCAACCGACAACAACAATGAGGTATGCCATGCGTGAAGTGGTGATCGTCGACAGCGTGCGGACCGGCCTGGCCAAATCCTTTCGCGGCAAGTTCAACCAGACCCGCCCCGATGACATGGCGGCCCACTGCGTAAATGCCCTGCTGACCCGCAACGATATCGACCCGGCCAGCGTCGAGGACTGCATCGTCGGCGCCGGCTCCAACGAAGGCGCGCAGGGCTACAACATCGGCCGCAACGTCGCGGTACTGTCGCGCCTGGGCACCGGCACCGCCGGCATGACCCTCAACCGTTTCTGTTCCTCGGGCTTGCAGGCGATTGCGATTGCCGCCAACCAGATCGCCTCCGGTTGCAGCGACATCATCGTTGCTGGCGGCGTCGAGTCGATCAGCCTGACCCTGAAAAGCGTCAACACCGATCACCTGATCAACCCGCTGCTCAAGCAACAGACTCCCGGCATCTACTACACCATGGGCCAGACCGCCGAAGTGGTGGCACGACGTTACGGCGTCAGCCGCGAAGCCCAGGATCGCTATGCGCTGCAAAGCCAGATCCGTACCGCGCAGGCCCAGGCTGCGGGTTTGTTCGATGATGAAATCGTGCCGATGGCGGTGAAATACCGCGTCGAGGACAAGAACAGCGGCGAAGTGCAGATTGTCGACGGCGTCGTCGAGCGCGACGACTGCAACCGCCCGGACACCACCTACGAAAGCCTTGCCGGTTTGAAACCGGTGTTCGCCGACGACGGTTCGGTGACGGCGGGCAATTCCTCGCAGCTGTCCGACGGTGCCTCGATGACGCTGGTGATGAGCCTGGATAAAGCCTTGGAACTGGGGCTCAAGCCGAAAGCGTTTTTCCGTGGCTTCACCGTTGCCGGTTGCGAGCCGGACGAAATGGGCATCGGCCCGGTGTTCTCGGTGCCGAAACTGCTCAAGGCCAAGGGCCTGCAGGTGGCGGATATCGATCTGTGGGAATTGAACGAGGCGTTCGCTTCGCAGTGCCTGTACAGCCGCGACCGGCTGGAGATCGACAACGACAAATACAACGTCAACGGCGGCTCGATTTCCATCGGCCACCCGTTCGGCATGACCGGCTCGCGTCAGGTCGGGCATTTGATCCGGGAATTGCAGCGGCGCAATTTGCGCTACGGCATCGTCACCATGTGCGTGGGTGGCGGGATGGGGGCGAGTGGGTTGTTTGAGGCGGTGCGCTAAAGGATTGGTTGCCTGTTCAGGCCCCTTCGCGAGCAGGCTCGCTCCCACAGGTGATCGCATTACCCTGTGAGAGCGAGCCTGCTCGCGAAGGCAGCGCCACGGTTCAGCGGCTGGAATCCTGCCGCTGCATCCGCGCTATATAAGCCTGAATCTCCCGCTCGATCACCTGACTGTCATACGGCCCTTCGAGGGTATTTTCCCGGGTGCTGAAATACAGCTCGCCATTGACCCGACACACGCGGTCGCTGCGAAAACGGGTGGCGGGGGCGCTGTCCTCGGCGCGCATGGCGTACATGTCGGTCTCCCTGATCAATGCGTTGAAAAGTCTGCAATCAGCTTATGCCTGAAGCACTTGGCGCGCCTGCCCGGCCGATCAACGGCGGCGCGCCGGTTTACTGCTGCGACCTGCACAGTTTCATTCGCGGCCTGCCGGTAACTATCCCTGTGTTGTGCGCAGCCGGACGCCTAGAATGAGTGCTCTTGTCAGCAGGCTTTTGGGGTTCGCATGCACATTTCATCGGGGCGCTGGGTGTACGGACTGTTCCTGGCGCTGCTGACCGCGTTTCTGTGGGGCATCCTGCCGATCAAGCTCAAACAGGTATTGCAGGTGATGGACCCGGTCACGGTGACCTGGTTTCGCCTGATGGTGTCCGGTGGCTGCCTGTTCATCTATCTGGCGTCGATCAAGCGCCTGCCAAGTCGCAAGGTGCTCGGGCCGAAGGGCGGTTGGCTGGTGCTGATGGCGGTACTGGGGCTGGTCGGCAATTACGTGCTGTACCTGATGGGCCTCAACCTGCTCAGCCCCGGCACCGCGCAATTGGTGGTGCAAATGGGGCCGATCATGCTGCTGATCGCCAGCCTGTTCGTGTTCAAGGAGCGCTTCAGCATCGGCCAGGGCGTCGGCTTGCTGGTGTTGCTGATTGGCTTTGGCCTGTTCTTCAATCAGCGCCTGGCCGAGCTGCTGACCTCGCTGTCTGATTACACAGCCGGCGTGCTCTTGGTGCTGCTGGCGTCGACGGTCTGGACCTTCTATGCGCTGGGCCAGAAGCAATTGCTGACGGTGTGGAATTCGTTGCAGGTGATGATGGTGATCTATCTGTTCTGCGGGTTATTGCTGACGCCGTGGGTGCATCCGCTGGAAGCGCTCAACCTGAGCCCGTTGCAGGGCTGGCTGCTGTTGGCGTGCTGCATGAACACCTTGATCGCCTACGGCGCATTCGCCGAAGCACTGGCGCACTGGGAAGCATCGCGGGTCAGCGCAACATTGGCAATCACGCCGCTGGTGACGTTTGTGGCGGTGGCGATTGCGGCGCGGATCTGGCCGGACTACGTGCATGCCGAGCAGATCAATGCGCTGGGCTATGGCGGGGCGGTGCTGGTGGTGCTGGGTTCGGCGCTGGTGGCGTTGGGGCCGTCGTTGATTGCAGGGTTGAAGGCGCGTCGGATGAAGATGGCAGCCAGTTGAACCGCGCCGGCCGCATTCGCGAGCAAGCTCGCTCCCACATTTTTGCGCATTCCCAGCATGAGAATGCAGTCCACTGTGGGAGCGAGCTTGCTCGCGAAGGCTGACTTCCAGGCGCTGAAGATTTCAGCCCTTGGCGCCAGCCTCGATCATGTTTTCCGGCCGCACCCAGGCATCGAACTCTTCATCCGTCAGATAACCCAGCTGCAACGCCGCCTCACGCAAAGTCAGCCCTTCGCTGTAAGCCTTCTTGGCGATCTCCGCCGACTTGTCATAACCGATGTGCGGGTTCAGCGCGGTCACCAGCATCAATCCACGTTCCAGATGCCTGGCCATGACCTCCGCATCCGGTTCGAGCCCGGCGATGCAGTGCTGCTGGAAGTTGCTGCAGCCATCACCAAGCAGACGGATCGATTGCAGCAGGTTGTGGATGATCACTGGTTTGAACACGTTCAGCTGCAAGTGCCCCTGACTGGCGGCAAAACCGATCGCCACGTCATTGCCGAGCACCTGACAGGCGAGCATCGACAGCGCTTCGCACTGGGTCGGATTGACCTTGCCGGGCATGATCGAGCTGCCGGGTTCGTTGGCCGGCAGCTTCACTTCAGCGAAACCTGCGCGAGGACCTGAGCCCAGCAGACGCAGGTCGTTGGCGATCTTCATCAAGGCCACGGCGAGGGTTTTCAGCGCGCCGGACAGCGTTACCAACGGTTCATGACCGGCCAGCGCGGCGAACTTGTTCGGCGCGGTGACGAACGGCAGACCGGACAGTGCTGCGAGTTCGGCGGCAATCGCCTCACCGAAACCGTGTGGTGAATTCAAACCGGTACCAACGGCGGTGCCGCCCTGAGCCAGTTCGCAAACCGCCGGCAGCGCGGCACGAATCGCGCGCTCGGCGTAATCCAGTTGCGCGATGAAGCCGGACAGTTCCTGACCGAAGGTGATCGGCGTCGCGTCCATCATGTGCGTGCGCCCGGTCTTCACCAGTTTCATGTGCCGCGCCGCCAGTTCAGCGAGGCCGCCGGACAGCTCGGCAATCGCCGGCAGCAGTTGTTCCTGCACCGCTTTGGCGGTGGCAATGCTCATGGCGGTGGGGAAGCAGTCGTTGGAACTTTGCGAGCGATTGACGTGATCGTTCGGGTGCACCGGCGACTTGCCGCCGCGCGGGTTGCCGGCCAGTTCGTTGGCGCGACCGGCGATCACTTCGTTGACGTTCATGTTGCTCTGGGTGCCGCTGCCGGTCTGCCAGACCACCAGCGGGAACTGCTCGTCATGCTCGCCGGCGAGCACTTCATCGGCGGCCTGTTCGATCAGGCGGGCGATGTCGGCAGGCAGGTCGCCGTTGCGGTCGTTGACCCGTGCGGCGGCTTTCTTGATCAGCGCCAGGGCGTGCAGCACCGGTAGCGGCATGCGTTCCTGACCAATGGCGAAGTTGATCAGCGAGCGTTGCGTCTGAGCACCCCAGTAAGCGTCGTCCGGGACCTCGATCTGGCCCAGGCTGTCGGTTTCGATACGGCTCATCGTGCACACTCCTGTTGGTCTGTTGGCGCAATTTAGGCCGGCGTCGGCCCGGGTGGTTCCATCGGCTCGATTGTTGACCGCAAAACCCCGCCGATCAAGCGCGGCAAGGCTCGGGGGTTGAGCCACAGCGATTGTTAGGCGCAGAATGGTCGCCCTTGGGGTTCGACCTCGCTTTGCTTAAAGGAAACTCGATGACTCGTCTTCGCGCCATCTGTACCGCGGTTGCACTGGTTTGCGCCAGCGGCCAGGTGCTTGCCGATACCGCCAGCCACAACGCCAGTGCCGAAGCTTTCCTGACGCTGGCTCACGCTGACAAGCTGGGTACCCCGGTGTACATGCAAGTGCAGCAAATGTTCGCCCAGCGCTTTGAACAGACCAAAGCCCCTGAGTCGAAGAAAGCCGTGCTCGAAACCTACCAGGCCAAGGCCAACGCTGCGCTGGACCAGGCCATCGGCTGGAACAAGCTCAAGCCCGACATGGTCAAGCTCTACACCAGCAACTTCAGCGAATCCGAGCTCAAAGATCTGGTTGCCTTCTACCAGTCGCCACTGGGCAAGAAAGTCCTGGAAAAAATGCCGCAGCTGACCCAGCAGTCGGCGCAGATGACCCAGGGCAAACTGGAAAGCGCGGTGCCAGTGGTCAACAAGCTGCTCGACGACATGACCAAAGAGCTGACCCCGGCCGCGGCGCCAGCCAAGAAGAAGTAAGCGGAGTTCGTGATGACCATGCAACAACGCATCGAATCGACGCTGGCCCTGTTACAGCCTGAGCACCTGCAAGTGCTGGATGAAAGCCACATGCACAGTCGCGGGTCACAGACCCACTACAAAGCGGTGGTGGTCAGCGCGCAGTTCGAAGGCCTGAACCGGGTCAAGCGCCACCAGAAAGTCTACGGCACGCTCGGCGAGCTGATGGCCGAGTTCCATGCGTTGGCGCTGCACACCTACACCCCGCAGGAATGGGCAGAGATCGACGGCGCCCCGGCGTCGCCGACTTGTGCTGGCGGTAGCAAGCACTGATTTTGGATGTGGCGGGATTTTTGTGGTGAGGGGATTTATCCCCGTTCGGCTGCGCAGCAGTCGTAAACCCTGTAACCACGGTCCTGGCAGAAGGAGCGGGGCTGAATGGGTTTAGGGTTGCTTCGCCACCCAACGGGGATAAATCCCCTCGCCACAGGTTTTGTGTTGTCACAGAAGACTGAGTAAATCCAAAACACATCATGTTTTTGCTAGAATCCGCAACGCGCCGCTTAGCCGGCGCGT
>Ga0308157_10006597_pt1 | contig 13834 bp, 6 predicted proteins | sample PhyBR1_FD_201035 | JGI IMG/M metagenome (GOLD analysis project Ga0308157, IMG submission 201035) | Phyllosphere microbial communities from UC Gill Tract Community Farm, Albany, California, United States - DLSLB.R1 | ecosystem: Host-associated > Plants > Phyllosphere > Unclassified | place: USA...
AATAGTTCGACACCGTCAACCGATCCGATGTGCCTTTGATTCGCAGTTGCAGGTCGTTTCCGCTTCGCACGGCCTCGACTTCTTCCGGCTTCACGTCCGTGTTCATTTGAATCTTGTCTGCGTTGCCTACCGTGGCATCGTAATCAATGATGATATCCCGGCCATACCCTTTGCCGAAGATATACGTATCATTTCCGTTCACTCGGGTATAGTAGTGGTCGTCAGTGGTTCCTCCGTACAACGTATCGTTCCCAGTTCCCCCATCCAACACATCGTCCCCGGATTGACCGGACAGGGTATCATTATCTTGTGCACCGTATAAACGGTCTTCGCCGTCATTGCCATACAAGGCGTCATTGCCTTTGCCTCCGTCTAGCAGATCATTCCCGCTTCCTCCATATAACGTATCGTCTCCACCGTTACCTTTCAAAATCTCATTACCTTCATAACCTGTCAATGTTTCTGAAGATTCGCTTCCATTAATGTCCAAGACTAGATTTTTCACATATCCGCTATCCCATATCGTACCGTTAGCAAACTCGATTATTTCTACAATATAATTATTTCCGCTAACAAAATAATTCGAAACACGCAGAGAGTCGTCACTATCTTGGATTTGAAGCAACAAATCGTTCTCCAGCCTCAAAACTTTTATGTCTTGAGGTTTGATATCTGCGGAAAATAGTATTTTATCCGAATTGCCTGAAACAGCATCATAATCAATAACTTTATCTTGACCGTATCCACGTCCAAACTGGTAAATATCGTTCCCATTAGAACCATTAACAGACGGATCGCTAGTGTCTCCTCCGTAAAGCAGATCGTTTCCGTTTCCACCGTCTAGTACGTCATTTCTCGCTCCTCCATACAATGAATCACGATCGGAACCTCCGAAAATCCTGTCATTTCCTTCGTTTCCGCTAAGTGTATCATTACCAGACTCTCCGTAAATCACGTCGCTTGAAAGTCCACCGCTGATCGAATCATTTCCGTAAAAACCGTTTAATGCATCCGAATAGTCACTTCCCGTAAGAGAATCAGAGCTATTTGTTCCTAAGATCATAGACATGCCGGCTGAATCTATAATCCAGTCGATTTCTTTGCTATATCCAATAAAATGCTGTCTGAACGGTTCGAACGCAACTTGCTTGATCCATTCCATACCACGTAAAGCTCTTACAAACTCCTGCAGGATGATCTTCCCGTTAGACTCGTTATTTCTCAACTCCCAGTCAATGCGCTCTGCTACGCCGGATAAATCGCCCATTTTCACACCATTAGCATCGCTCGTATACTCGATCGCCCGGAAGTAATCCAATAACAAAGAGCCTTTCATTAAAGAAGCATTCACGTATTCATTTATTCTAAAGTTCAATCTCTTAATCAAAGTTGCTGCATTCACATTCGGAACACCGTTATGTTCGGTTCCGATGAACTCGACGCCATACATTTTTTCATATACGCGTACTAATCGAGCATCAATATTGCTCCCCCGGCTAGTTGTGTTAATGGTTTCGCTTCCGGTCCATTTATACACGATTTTCTGCAAAATCTCATTGCGTTTAGACGTATCCAATTGCTGAGTGAATTTTTCGACCAACTGCTGCAATTCACCGCTTTGATCGCGAACCATAGCTTGATGAAGCGAATAAAGATTTCCCATTCCTCTGACATTCGGCAATGCCGCGATACTGTCCGATACTGCCAAAACTTCTTTTTCCTTGGTATCTTTTACATCTCTTCGCAAAAGAAATTCTGCCACTTCTCCGAATGCCGAAGAATCAAGAACGTAATTTCCGTGCGTAAGCTTAATGTTGCCGTTTGCTTCTGTTTGCCCTGACGTTTGGTGCGCCAAAATGATCGAATCGATTTGAAGTTCATCCAAACTGAATAATTCTCCTGCTGCCGACTTGCCGTCGCTATTTACATCTTTCCATAAGCGCACTTCTTCAAAAGCCAAATCAGACGCATTGAAAAACCCGTCTTTATTGTCGTCCAAATCCGCAAGGGCTTGGAATCCTCCGGTCGCGATCGTTCCGTTTTTCAATACCGTTTGATCGCCGAACAGCTCTCTGCCGTTATCGATCATTCCGTTTTTATTGATGTCTCTTACTAATAAAGCATCGTTTCCGTCGATCCAAGCCGACCTCTCGGCAAATCCATCGGAATCCAAGTCGAAATAAACTGAACTCTGACGAATATCCAGCGTTTTAACACCGTCTCCGTTCAAATCCAAAATTAGTGGGTCACGGTAGACGGGGGGCGCGATTGTGTTAGGGTCTTCATCTGGTCGTTCTACGATTTCCCCGCCGTAAGCATCGTCGACGTTGCCGTCATTCTCGTAATCGTAGTTATCTTCCGAAGGAGTGGAAGGGGCGGCCGGATCTCGTTCTACATAATTTATAGGCTTTGGATCCAAACTGCCGTCTGACAAATAGGTATCTTTGAGATCAATGTAATCTTTTAAAGGTACTCCGGTTACAAGTTCCCGCGATCCTTTCCCGACTTCTTTCAGAATCTTATCGAAGGCTTCCGTCAAACTATATACAGACACGACATTATTGGCGTCCACCAGCTTCAGCCATTCGACACGGCCTTTCTCTCCCGTACTCCAATCAATGATCGATATTTGTTCGCTGCCACTACCGTCATTCAAATACAGATCGAGACGTTCCCCCATAAATAATTCATTTACGAAACTCAGCTTGATCTCGTCGATGGTGTAATCATGAATGACCAACGTATCGTTTTTCTGCGCGCGAAACCAACCGTCTTCTTCTTTAATGAAAACAACGTCATCGCCTTTTTTGAACGCATATGTATCGTCGTCTTTACCGCCTTGCAGATAATCGCCGCCTGTTTCGCCATAGAGAACGTCATTTCCATCTCCTCCGAAAAGCTGGTCCTTTCCCGCATTTCCATACAGCTTATCGTTTCCGTCTTCTCCGTAAAGTTCGTCGTTACCTTGCATCCCCCTGAGTATGTCGTTACCGTTACCACCGTGAAGCTTATCATCTCCATCACCTGCATATAAAGTGTCTTCACCGTCGCCCGCCCAAAGCATATCGTTTCCTTCGTATGCATAAATTTTTTCATTTCGCTCACTGCCGTTAAGAACATCATTATCGGATGTACCAGTCAATACGAAAGGAATGTCTTTAATTTGAGCATGATCATAAATCGTTCCTGTAGAATCAGCAAAATCAAGGTTAAACACTTTATCTTTGTAATCAAAAATAGTAATAGAATTCATTTCTCTATTTTCTTCTTCATAAGTAATAACGAGGTTTAAAAACTTGATTTTTGTTCCAGTCGGTGTTGTAATTTCTTCTTCTACTTCCGAGAGCATAAGTTCATGTTTAAAAATCTCTTGGAAAACGATCTTATTAGCTTCTTTTCCTTTATATTCATAAATTTTATCTTTACCGTCTCCTCTTCGGTACCAATATGTATCTACACCTTCATCATTGATATCTTTTTCCGAATCTCCGTATAAATTGTCATTTCCGGTCCCACCCATAAGAAAATCATTTCCGCTTCCCGCATAAAGCAAATCGTCATCGGCTCCACCATCTAAATAATCATTACCGGTTCCTGATTTTAACGTGTCGTTTCCGTTCCCTCCAAACAAATGGTCGCTCTGATCTTCCGCAAAAGCATATTCTATGCCTAAGTTATCCTGTAAAACTATATAATTAGCAAAAGCATTAAAAATTCTTGGATCATCAACTATTAACTTATATTTACCTAACAGACCTACAAAATAGTCAAATATCTCAGAGACTAAATCCATGCCTTTCAAATCGCCATTTATATCTTGATAAGATTGAATTGTGTCGTTTCCCGATCCCCCATAAATCCAATCACGTCCGTTGGTTCCTTTTACAGAATCATTTCCTGAATAAGAGTCTTTCATTAAGAGATTTTCTGAATACTTATATTTATAAAAATTTTGAGCCATTCCGTGTTCTCCAAAAACTTCAGGCTCATTCATATAAGGAAGTATGATAGTTGTACCAATATGATCCTGAAAAACTGGAGCTGCGCCTACTAAATCGTTAGAGACTACATAATTTGTTACTTTATCATTGTATTCTCCTTTTATATTTTTTTCCCATTGTGACATAGTAAGTGCTTTTCCTTGAACAGACTCATCTTTTATTTTCCAATATGTAAACTCTAAAACGCTCATTACTTCTTGTTTTTCATTACTATCTTCTAGGTTGTTTAAAATCTCTTTAGATGTTCTGATGATATCTAAGATCAATTCAAGCGCATCTTTATCTAATAATGCTGTAGGAGCGTAGACTCCAGCGGCATTGAAGGTAACTCCTTTGTTAAAGCGGTTGCTATATTTCTCCATCAATTCTAACGCGCCAAACTGTGCTAGGTATCCTCCTAAAGAGTGTCCTGTGATAGAAATTTCACCTTGTGGATTATTATCAGCAACTTTTTTAATAAACGCTTTCATATCATCTTCTTGATATGTTTTGTAATTGAGAGCTAATAAAAGATCGTTGCCGAGATCCTTTCCTCCTTTAAAGTCTGTTGTTGCTTCTGTTCCTCGGCATGCAATAACGATTTCTTTTGTAAAAGAATTTTGAAAAGCAACTCCATAATATCCAGAGAGCGTTTGTTCTTTGTCAATAAAATCAATAACTGTCCATTCTGTCATATCTTTAAGAGAACCGATTTTAGAATCAAACAAGACCTCTTTTAATGATCTGCCTTCATAATTAAACATAGTTTCAGAAAAGCTTGCATTGCTTTCTAACTCACTCAAATCTGTTGTTTTAACTACTTCGTCAAATGGGAAATAAGCTAAATGTGACATACGCATCAAATCATATTCTGTAGCCATATATAAACCTCCTCAAATGTTCAAAAATTTTCGTGCCAAAACGCATCTAAGTCTTCTGCTTTTTTGATATTGTCCACTTCTTTAACATTCAGCAAATGTAAATTGTATTTAGATATTTCTTTTTCGACATCATCATAAAACAGAAATGACACGTTCTTTAGGCTCACTCCCTTAGATTTATACTCTTTCATAATATTAAAAATTCTATTTTGATAATCTGAAGGTCTGACAGACGTGTCTTTTATTACTACATTAATCTGTAAACCTAACGTATAACTGTCTTTGTAATTCCTTTCTATTTCTTGTAAAGTTAAGTGCTTCTCTTTTATAATTTTCTCTTTTACATTAGGATTTTTAAAACTTATCGAGATTTGAGGTTTACCTTTGATTAAAGGTCGTTCAGGAAAATTCTTATAGAAAAGTGGATAGAACTGTGCACTAGCTTCTTCATTCCAATAAACCATTAGAAACGAATCTCCAGAATTTCCAGTCTCGCTATTCAGATAAGCAAAAAAGACAATTTTCTTATCGCTTTTGAGATGAAGGTGCATAATATAGTCGCTTGTATTGGGCTGATATTCAAATTCTTCTACCACAAATTCTTTTTCGTATTTCGCTTCGAGATCTTTTAACATCAATAGTTGAATATCGTCCCTATCTACTTGACTAGGTTTAGTCAAAGGTTCGCTACAAGCTGTCAAACTAGAAAAAAGGACTACCAATAACATTGAAAAAAAAATTTTCACACTTACTCTTTTGCAATTCTTAATGATTTTCACCTCCGGTAAGCTATTTATATCGAGACGATGCTATTTCTCATTCATGTTCACCTATCTCCTTCTTCCTCAGCCACTCCCAATACGCCTCACTATTCTTATAACTCTCCTCCCCCGAACTACTTCCTGACTCCGTTTCTTTCCCTTTTACAAAGTTCGCCGCTATCGTCTGTTTGCCCAGCAATTTACGCTCTTCTTTGTATTGCAGATACACGCTGATGTCTAAGGAAGGGGTCGTTAGTTCGGTCGTGAGACCGTCGATGCGGTACTTGGTATCGGTGACGGAAATGGTGCCGGTATCGGAGCGGCCGCCCAGCGCGTATTCTTTTTCGGTCAGCAGCAGTCCGTTATTCTCGATTCGCACGATCAACTTATGTTCGTCGTCGAAATAATCGAAAGCCAACATCGGAACGGCACGTGCGTTAAAAGCCAGTGAACCGCTATACCCGGACTTTTGCTCGGCGAGCAGGTTATTCAGATGAACCGCATACGGGCTGGCGTTCATGTTCGTCAGCGCCACGGCCGGATTCGCGCTTTCTTCCATCAGATCGTATAACCCCGCTTGCACATAGCCTGCCGCCGCTCCCTCCTGTTCCAGAAGTCCGCTTTCGGTCACTCCCGTGCCGAGCAACAACTTCAATTGATCGACTTTGACGCCTTTGGGAATCCGGCCGGAGAACGATTGGATCGCCAGACTCCCATATCGAGGTTGCTTGGCATTGGATTGGAATTCCAGCGGATAATACACGTCACGATCGTCGCGCAAAAATCCGACCAACGCGCCGAGCTTTTGACTGCGTTTATTGACGTTGGTTTGGAGCATTTGAATTTCGATCAGATCGTCCGACAAGCCCGGATACACGGTCACATCCTGAAGCCGAACCTCCATTTCCGATCCGACGGCGCCTAAGCGATATACGTCTTGAAGCGCATAGGAGGTGATCGGTTCGAATGTGCCGAGCGAAAACCGTCCGATCGTCCGGGCTTCCGCGTCCGTTTTCCGGGCCAGCAACAGCGAGACTTTCTCCGGCGAAACGGAATAGGAGAGCGGGGTGATCATATACACGTGCAGAGGAGTGGCCTGTGTAACCGAAGATACCTTATCCAGCACGATCGTTTTCGCTTCGGCTTTCAGACCGTCGATCACGAACGTGCCTTGCAATTGCGGAACCGAACGGCGCTTGGCGTCCCCGCTGATCAGTTCGATCTCCGAAACCAGAATATCTTCGTTCTCCATCGGCAGGCGGGTCGTTCGGACCAGACGGGCTTGAAACTTTTCGGAATCGACGTCGAGATCGATCCATTTTTCCGCGGCGAGATCCGAATTCATGATCCCCGGGATCCAAAAGTCGGCCGTTTGCGTAAACAATCCCGTCTCGCTTTCGGAGAACGGTTCCTCCAATACCAGGTGCAGATCTTTCAATTCAAGCTGACGCGGAATCGATACCGTGAACGGTTGCCGAATCGTCTCGCCGCGCGCAACCGGTTTCTCCGAAGTCCCTTCGAATGCCGCTTCGTAACGCCCTCCGGCAAGAACGGCATTGAAGCGATAAGCCGGGATATCGGCGGCCAGAGGTCCGTTATTGCGAAATACGAAAAGGCCCGTGACTTGGTGATAAGCGCCTTCCGTTGCGTTCGATAACTGTTCCAACGAAACAGTCACCGAGCTGCCTTCGCGCTCCACGGTTTGCGAACTTCGGTAATCCAGCGATTTTTTCTGTTCTTGTGCTTTCACCAACGGAAACCGGCTGAGCGGGTAAAAAGCTTCGTCCTGTTCCTCATCCAATTGTTCGATCACAAGCAAATGCAGCTTTTTTTTCAAAACAGACTGAGGAAGGGTAGCGTTCAACGTGAGTTTCATCTGCTTCAACGCGCCGATGTTCTCGCCGGCATCGGATTGTTGGCTTTCCAGTTCATAAGTCAGTCCTTCCGCTTCCAAAAAATAGCGAACGTCGGGAACCGGAATGCGGTACTTGCCGGGATTGGACAGGGTCAAGATCAATCCGGCTTTCGTTTCGGTTTTCGTTGTTTCGGATATGCTCAATGGACCGGCAACGAGCGTAAAATCATGGTTGTTGCTTTGCAGCTTATGTATCTTTTGCGTATCCGGCGCAAGCTGCGTCCATTTTAAGCTGGCGGGCAGTTTAAGCGTGCAGACGACCCACGGAATGTCTTCTTCCAACGTCCCGATCAGCAGTTCGACCGGCTCTCCGCGTTCTTTCGCCGGAAGCGAGGTATATAAATCGATCGCCAACCGGTCTTTGGGCGATACTTTGGCAGCTTCGCTTTCTTGTGCGTTCATTTCGTACAAGTCGCCTTTAGCGGTACGTAACCAATACTGGTACTCCGGCAATTCCATGGTGCGACCGCCCTTGTTCTCCGCTTGAATCGATAACGCGTACACCCGTCCGTCCGAGGATTGGTTTTCATACAGACCTTGTACCGAGATTCCCAGCCGGCTGCCTTCCACGATCACGATCTTATCTTGACCGACCGGGACGGCCGGTTGATAAGTGGCCGGTAATTTAAGGCTGCCGATGGATTTGAAGTACCCGGCATAATGCAGCCCCCATTCTTTGAACGTGACTCGAATATCCGAAAATGCCGTACCCGCTGGAACCGTCGAGCGGAACCGAAATTCCCGATTCGTTTTGGCCGCGATACGTGTACCGTCTTCCTCGCCTTTTAACCGGGCAGCATCGAACGCGGATCGACCGTTAATCGAAAGGCCGATCCCGTAGCGCAGCAGATCGACGGTCGATGCGCTATTGTTCGTGACGTTGAGCCGAAACGAAAGCTGTGTTTTGCCTTCCCACTTCAGCAGTTGCGGTTCCAAAATCTCCATCGTCACGCCCGGCGCAACCGTCAGTCGGCCGACGGATTGGGTAAGTACACTTGCGGCTTGCAAGCGCGTTATTGGGATCGGGAGCGTCAACAAAATGACCGCCAGCCCGATCAGCAGTTGATGTAGCCTTTTTTTATTCATGATTTTTCCTCTCTGCTTCTGTTTCCTGCGGTGGTTATCGAAGCTTGAAACTTTCGTCGGCCATCTTTTGGATCGGCGATAACAAGAAATCGATCACACGTCGCTGACCGGTTTTCGCTTCGACCGTAACCGACATGCCTGGCGTCAATTGGATGACCTGCCCCCGATTGGTAGTGGTCGAAGCGAGTTCTACTTTGGCTTTGAATATCGGTCCCAGCTTTTCGTCATCGAAGGCATCTGGACTGACGAAGACCACTTTACCCGGCAGGTAGCCGTACTTTTGAAACGGAAACGTATCAACTTTGATGTTGGCCTCTTGGCCTTCTTTTACGAATCCGATATCCTGATTGGAAACGGTCGCTTCCACGATCAACGGCGTATCGTCCGGTACGACCGAAATAACCGCTTGAGCCGCAGTCGCTACGCCGCCTACCGTATAGGACGAAATGCCGTGTACCGTTCCGTCGACCGGTGATACCAGCTCTTGTTCCTGCATCTTCTTTTGAGCTTTCGCCAATTCGGAATCGATCCGATACTGGTCTTTTTCATTGGCAACCATTTGATCCAGCACCGTTCGGTCCCGCTGTTCGACCAAAGCTTGTTTTTGCGCTTCCGATTCGGCCAGCGCGTCTTCGGCTTGCGCGATTTTTTGCTTTTGCTGTTCCATTTCCTGCTCGGACTGCCGCAGCTTATTGTCCGCTTGCAGCAACGCCATACTATCGGTGACGGCAGTCGCTTCCGGGTTATTCGTCGATTCGAACGATTCCAGGCTGTCCAGTTCATAATTTTGCTCCAACGTGGTCAGCGCCGCTTGTTCCAGTTCCACCGTTTGAGCCCGCTGCGCTACCGCTAGTTCGGCCGCTTCCAGATTACTGGCGTACTCGTTTTCACGGGCTTGTCGAAGACGCGTCTGCATCGCCATGATCTCTTCGGAAGACAATTTCTGTTCCGCGGTCGCGCCTTCGGCCGGACCGGCATACGCTTCGCCGTTCAATTCCGCTTCCAGCATGCCCTGCTGGACAAGAGCCAAAAACCGTTCTTTTTCCAAACCGTCGATATCGGCTTGCAGGGCAATCGTATCCAGTTCGATCAATACCTCGCCTTTTTGGACATGCTGACCTTCTTCCACCCGGATGGATTCGATAATCCCGCCTTCCAGCGGTTGCACCACTTTGGTATGACCGTCCGGAATCGTCTTTCCGCGCGCCGTGGCAACCTCATCCACCTTGCTGACGTACGACCATACGATCGCCGCCGTAAACAGCAGCACGATCAACCAAATCAGCCACCGTCCCATCGGCCTTGGCGGTGTTTCCTCGACTTCGATCGCGGCCGGCAAAAACTCGTATTCCAATCGGTCTCGCTTCAATGCTCCCATGTCAATCCCTTTCCTGCTGTTTGTGCAGATATTGATATAAGCCTTTTTGTTTGATTAACGTTTCGTGCGGACCGGCTTCGACCAGCTTGCCTTTGTCGATCACCATAATTTTGCTTGCGGTTCGAAGCGTGGATAATCGATGAGCGATAATAATCACCGTGCGTCCCTGACAAATCTTTTGCAGGTTGTTCTGGATAATCCGTTCGGACTCGTAATCGAGCGCCGAAGTGGCTTCGTCGAAAATCAAAATCCGCGGGTTACCAAGCAAAGCTCGTGCAATCGCGATCCGCTGCCGTTGCCCGCCGGACAACGAAGCGCCGCGTTCCCCCACTACCGTGTCATAACCTTCCGACAGTTCGACAATAAAATCATGCGCTCCGGCCAATTGAGCGACCCGGATGACGTCTTTGATATCCGACGAAGGATGATGCAGCGCGATGTTTTCGCGAATCGTACCGCTGAATAAATAATTTTCCTGCATCACGACGCCGACCTGACGCCGAAGCCAAGACGGATCGGCGACGGAAACGTCCACCCCGTCGATCAGGATCTTGCCCGATTCCGGTACATACAACCGCTGAATCAATTTGGAAATGGTGCTTTTGCCGGAACCGCTGCGACCGACAAAGCCGACGACTGTTCCCGGCGCGATACCGAACGACAAATCCTGAATGACCTGAGGGCCGTCCGCTTTGTATCGAAACGCGACGTTTTGAAATTGAATTTGTCCGCGAATGCGCGGCATCCGCGTTTTGGTGACCGCAAGTGCCGGTTCAGGCTTGACCGAAAAAATATCGCCCAGTTTGCGAATCGACATGCCGGTCTGTTGAAAGTCCTGCCACATCTGCACCAGACGCAGTACCGGATCGCTGACCCGTCCCGCCAACATCTGGAACGCGACCAACTGTCCGACGCTGAGTCTGCCATCCAAAACGAGGTGCGTACCGTAAAACAGAATCGCCAACGTCGTGATCTTTTGAATAAACTGAGCGATCGAACCGGCTGTACCGGACAAAATCGCGACTTTGAAACTGGATTTGGTGTACTTCGCCAACAGTCCTTCCCATCTTTTTTGCGAGATCGGTTCCAACGCGAACGATTTGATGGTTTGGATGCCGGTAACGGCTTCGACCATATACGACTGCTGCTCGGAACCATGCTGGAACCGTTCTTCCAAGCGATTGCGCAGCATCGGGCGGAAAATAAGCGAAACCAACACGAAGCAGGGCAGCGCGCCCAGTACGATAAAAGTCAAATTCGGCGTGTAATGGAACATGACCGCGATATAAACTACGATGAACAGCGCGTCCAAGACCGACGTAAACGGGGCTCCTGTTAAAAACTGTCGGATATTTTCCAACTCGCGCACACGCGCGATCGTGGAGCCGGTTTTTCGATTTTCGAAGTAGGATAGAGGCAGCCGAAACAAATGATTGAACAATTTCATGCCCAGCGTAATGTCGACCCGGCTGGTCGTATGCGTGAAAATGTAAGTGCGGCTAATGCCGAGAATCAGTTCAAATACGGTGATCATCAGCAATGCGATTGCCAAAACATTGAGCGTCGAAACGCCGTTATGTACGAGTACTTTGTCGATAATGACCTGCGTGATCATCGGTGAGATCAATCCGAACAACTGGAGAAACAAGGAGGCGATCAACACTTCCGCAAGGATGCGTTTATGTTTCCATAGGGCTGGCAAAAACCAGCGGATACCAAATTTTTGTTCGGTTTCTTCATCTTTTTCATGCGGGGAAAACAATAAAATTCGACGGTTCCATTGAGCGGTCAACTCTTCACGCGATAGCGTACTGGGTTTTCCATAAATCGGGTCAAAAATAAGCGCTTCGTCATCCTTGATCTTGGCTAGAACGAAGAAAGCGCCTCGTTGGTCTTGCAAGATGGCCGGCAAGGGAAGCTTGGATAATCGCTTGTACTTGACAATCGCGCTTCGAGACTTCATTCCCAGTTCCCTGGCTGCTTTGATAATTCGCAAGGCATCCATACCGGAATCGTCTAATGCGAACGTATGCGCGATTTGTTCGGGATCGGCTGCAATATTGTGATAGCGAGCGACCATGATCAGGCAGTGCAAGCCGGAATTAGCTTCATTGGGCGCAAAGTCTTGCGAATCAAGTTTTGGGGCAGTTGTATTCACTAGGTGTATTCATCCTTTATTCAGTTTAATTGAGAGAATCATACTGTATTTTTTTATGATATGCTACTGGTTTTTTCTTAAATTAATTTTTTTTATAAGCCTTTAGTCTTTGAATTTTAAGTCTTACAACCTAAACTGATTATAATTTATGTAATTTAATTACTTTTAATTTCAAAAATATAGTCTTTCGGCTTAGAAAAACGTTTCGATTTTATTAATTACCTAAATCAATTAGTTCAAAAAATTGACAAGTCTTTGGTAGAGCAAGCATTCTTATTTAGTCTTTTTTCAACTTAAAAAAACGATATATGCCAACTTTTGAAGTGATTAATACGTTCCCTCCTTCTAATCACTTTCAAACCGATAAGTCTCGATCTCCAACGTTTGCCTTTCTTCATTTGACAGCATCAAAAAACTATCTTGTAGATATTCCTGCTTCACCTTGCTCACGCTCAAATTCGCAATATCGAAATGCTCGATCCTAAGCTCGCTTGCCAATTTCTCGAATCGGGCAAGATATTCGGGCACGTTCGGATCGTCATCGTAAAAATGAATATCTAACGAAACGTCACGGTTCGCACGATCGGACAAAAGCATTGTTTGCTCATTTTTGCCCGCCCAGTAAAGTTTATAAAAATCAGTGTTTGCGTATTGAATATCGTATACGAATTTTTGATCACCCAAAATTTTTTTGACAATCGGCTGAACAAGGCGTTGAAGTTCATAATCGTCTTGAAGACGATTGTTTCCTCTTGTCCAAGTGTCGGCTATATGCAACACGGTTCGTGTTTGTTCCGACCGGGCAATCCATTCGGCTCCGGTCTGTACGTTAAAATCTTCGCCGTACTTTTCTTCCAAGTAATGCTCGACACGTTCCGCAGCTTTTTGGGCTTTTTCAGGTGCTTGAACCGTTTTGTTAATATCGCTAGTGATTAAAAAGCCTACGATTATATAAAAACAAACGCGCTGCCCACAACTGCTACGATTCCCCATCCCAATGTCGCCGCAATTATCCTCGTCAATTTATCTCTGTCCATACTTGCACCTCAACCTTAATCGGGATTAATTGAGAAAATCATACTGTATTTTTTTGAGATAGAATACTGGTTTTTTCTTCATTTTATATTGCTGATATTGCTACATAAATAAAACTCCGAGTAGCACTTCTATGGGCTTTTCAGCAACTTCTTTATTTTATTTACTTCTATTTATAATAGATAAGCTGTTTACTGATGAAATATATTCGAATGTCTTCACGCCTGCCGGTATATTTGCATCAACGGTCATTTTTGGGTAACAATACTATAGGTAAGGTTTTTTGATGATGTTTGACCCGACGGCGCTGTAACCCTATTGTTTCTAACGGCTGCCGACTGTGTAACTTTTGAGAAACTGAAGCGTATAACCTTTTGGAGGTGTTTGACTGTATGAATAAAATGAAATCTTTATCCGTTTTGGCTCTTACCCTGATGCTGACCGGCGTGTTGGCCGCATGCGGCAACGACCAAGCGGCTTCGCCGTCCCCGTCGACGTCTTCGGATTCCCAGACGGATAGCTCGGCGAACGACCAATCCAGAGAAGACAACGACGCGCACCCGACAGACGAAGTGGACATCGACAAAGAAAACAGCACGGAGTCCCCTACCGATTCGGCGATCGGAGAAGCTCAGGAAGA
>Ga0308157_10006598_pt1 | contig 13833 bp, 18 predicted proteins | sample PhyBR1_FD_201035 | JGI IMG/M metagenome (GOLD analysis project Ga0308157, IMG submission 201035) | Phyllosphere microbial communities from UC Gill Tract Community Farm, Albany, California, United States - DLSLB.R1 | ecosystem: Host-associated > Plants > Phyllosphere > Unclassified | place: USA...
CACGAACATATCGAGAAAACGATTTTGGAAGATTACGTTTTCGAATACGGCGCGAACCACACGGCGATCCTGCTCGGTTACGGAAGCCTGATCAACCATTCCTACACGCCCAATGCGACCTACGAAATCAGCTTCGAAAAGCATACGTTCGATTTCTACGCCTATACCGACATCAAAGCCGGCGACGAAATCCTGATCAACTACAACGGCGAAGAAGACAATATGGACCCGCTATGGTTTATGGAAGATCAAGGCGCGCCGAGCGAAGAGAATAAGTAAATCAGATCAGGCCCTGACGCCGGGCCAGCATCTAAAATGCCGGATGACGGAGCGCACGCTTTGTCAGGCCGGCTTTTTATCTGCTCACTTTTCCACCCCAAATCGCAAAACGGTCCTCCGTTTCTCCGGAACGGTCTTGCGCGGGTCGGATATGTAAATCTCGCGATGCAGCTTACTGCTGCGCGTCCAACCGTTTTCCGCACAAAACTGCTCCATGCGCGCAAAACTTGCCGGTTCGTTTTCGAAGCTGCCGACGTGCATCATCTGACAGCTCATCCCGTCTTCCACGTGTTCAAACCTCACCTCATCCAGCCGCGGGTTCGTTTTTTTCTTTTTCGTTTGCGTCAAAAACCGTTCGAAACCTTCGTCGGTCAAAAAGTCCGGTTGGCGAATCATGATTTTGTACTTCAGGTTGCTTTTATCCGTGGAAGGCTTCGAATAATCGACCAAATCCCAGATTCCTTCTAACGGGAAAACCGTATATTCGTAGTACCCTTCCGGGATCTCGTCGCTTTTATAGGACATTTTGACGGCATAGCTCAGGCTGTATAAGGCTTCCGTCGCCTGCGCAAAGTCTGCCTTATTCGGATCGCCGCTTCCTTCGATCGTAAAAAAAGGAATCGTCGGGATCTTCAGCACCTCCGGGGCCGGCTTGGGAAGATATAACGATTTGTAGTCCTTTTTGTAATCAACCTTTCGGCTCACGCTCTATGCCTCCTTATGCTCGTAGATCTCCGTAATATGTATCATTGTTATTGTCGGTCGCGCCTGCCTTTAAAAGTCTTCCGGAAGCAATACGTGTTCAGACACCCGAGATTTCAATATTTCGATCAGGTCTTCGTCCATATAGCCGTAATCGTCCGGGATATCGAGACAGATCAGAGATTTTCCTTGTAGTTCCGTAGCGAACCTTTCGCGCAGACGCCGAACATGCTTTTTTTCCATGACAAAAATCTGATCGGCCCAACCCACATGGCCTTCCGTCACTTTGATTCGCGCGCCGTTTTCCGTTCCGGCCGATCGTACGTCATAGCCCGGCAGCGGATCGAAGATTTTTTCCGCGGTCAGGCTTCTCCATTTATTGCGACTGCATACGAATAATAACTTGATTGGGCCCACCTCGATCGGAATCATGGTCCTATACCTTGTCAACTCTTATTCAAAAAGAAGTCATCGCTCCGTACTCATTAAATACGGCCGTCGGATTCCAAGCCACTTCCCATAGATTGTTTTCCGGGTCCATGAAGTGTCCGATGCGTCCTCCCCAAGCGGCGTCTTTCGGTCCGTTGAGGATTCGGCCGCCCTTTTCCTTCACTTGGCGGATGATTGAATCGACCTGCTCGGGCGTATCGACGTTAAGCGACAGCGTAACTCCTTTGAAAACAGGGAGTTCGGAGGAGGACGTTATCGATTCCAATCCTGCTTCTTGCAGCGCTTCTTCGATGGGAAAAATGGACAGCAGCACGCCTGCGGTCTTGAATACGGCGTACTGATCCGAGCTGACATCCGTCTCCGGCCAACCCAAACTCTGATAAAAGGCCCGCAGCTTCGGAACGCTATTGGCCGCGACCGTAACCAACGTGATTTTTGCAGGGATCATGTTCGGCTCCTTCTTTCTGTTTTGGAATGTACACTCATCTTCGCTTCCTACGAATTCCCCGTATTCCTATCCTATTAGCTTGACCAACCTTAATCAGGGGTTTACGGTCGCCTGAAACGTACGCGCTTTAGGTTCGATTCAGACGGGCGTAACCCTAATTTAACTTGGTCAAGTCACTATTATACTTGCAGCAGCAGCCGCTTCAGCCGTTCGCTCACCGCTCCGGCTAATTCAGGACTGTTAGCGATTAACCAAAGGTACAGCGGCCCGTCGATAAAGCCTTCAAGCTCATCCGCGCAGCGATGAACGCTTTGCAGCAGTTCCTTATAGGAATAGACGATCGGCGGTTCATCGGAGGCTTCGATCTTCACCGATTCCGAATCGGGAAATTGAGCGGAAACATGATCCGGCCAGACATACGCCTGCTCGCCTTCGTAGGTAATCGTCGGCCACGGATCATGCCCCAGCCACGGGCTTTGCCGATTGATCACATCTTCGATAATCTCCGGTATTTGTTCGACCCCGGTGCAGCAGCCGGGCAGAATGCGGCGGTTTTCGTTTTCGCAAAAAACAATGCCGCCGCTAAGCCCGATTCCGTTTTCCTCGTCAAGCTCCATGAATTCTTGCAGCATCTCCCGAGGGGTCGGGCGTAGTTCAAGATTACTGGCTCCCAGAAGCACGTATAGGAACAACTCGACTTCGCGTTCGTGTGCAAGCGGCGAAAGCGGCATGTATTCCTCGACTTCCGTCGCGCTGTTCAACCACTCAGGACGCTCGTGATAAGGTTCAACGTGCAAAACCGGATAGCTATAGGGCATATCATAACCTCCTGGCGAGCGGGTTTAGGCTTGCGTGTAAAAAACCCGCACTTTTATGCAGGTTTTTTTAAACCTTTATCCAAACTTCCAAATCAGCATCTCTTACTTTTTAATCGCCACGATTCGCAGACGTCGATAATCCGCTACCCATTCGTCGTCTCGATACAAAGTTGGCCGTAAAGCAGATGCGCAGTTTGCCACGATTTTTTCTGCGCTTTCGGCTCGATTCCTTCCAGCAGCGGACCTGCGAAGGCTTGCAGCCAGTTGTTCAAGCCGTCTTCTCCGCTGCCGAGCGGAGTAGGACGATCGTACAATTCGGCGTAACGGACCTCGAATCCTCCTTGCTCCAACAGCGGCGTGTACTGTCCGACCGACGGGAAGTACCACGGGAAACGAGATTGCCAATCGATACCGTTTGCCGTCAGTTCTCTGGTCAAAGCATTAACGATCGCGCCAACGTTCCCGCTGCCGCCGAATTCGGCCACGAATCGTCCGCCGGGACGAAGCGCTTGGCCGACCGAACGGATGACGCCTTCCGGATTTTTCATCCAGTGCAGCGCCGCGTTGGAGAATACCGCATCGTACAGTTCTTCGCTTTCTTCCAAACGGAACTCCTCCGCATTCGCGACCCGAAAAGATCCTTCCGGATATTTTTCCCGGGCCGCTTGGATCATCTCCGGCGAAAAGTCCATTCCCGTGCAGAACGTTCCGCGTTGACGAATCTGCTCCGCCAGATCTCCCGTGCCGCAGCCCAGATCAATAATCCGCTCTCCGGCTTGCGGATTCAACAGTTCGATCAGCCCTGTTCCCAACTTCGATACATAGCCGATCTGTGCGTCGTAATGCTTGGCATCCCACTTTTGTCCGATACTCTCTTTTCCCATATGTTCACGACCTCTCTGCGAATTTGTTTCTCATTATCCGCTTCATCGCTAGGAATAGGAAATAGGTTTTGCCAATCAACTTATAGTTTGTGCAGCAGGAGTCTTCATAAATTCTCTTATCAACTACTGAGCATCAACCGATACTGATTGCCGAATAATAGATCGTAATGTTCGCTGGCGCTGCGCAAATTCTCGTGTGTGCCGTAAGCGACCACAGCGCCGTTTTGCAGCACCAGCACCTTATCGCAATCCAGAATGGTAGATAACCGATGGGCGATCGAGATCAGCGTTTTGCCTTCTGCAAGGCTGCGAAGTTCCTGAATAATCCCGTTCTCGTTCTCGCTGTCCAGCGCGCTGGTGCTCTCGTCGAAGATGATGATATCCCGATCCTGCAAAAAAGCTCGTGCAATCGACAAACGCTGCTTCTGCCCGCCGGACAGGCGTACGCCTTTTTCTCCAATAAGGGTATCCCACTTTTCCGGAAGCGCGTCGATAAAATCATAAATATTCGCTCTGCGGCAGCATTCCGCCAGCTCCGTATCGGTCGCTCCGTCTCTTGCCAACAAGAGATTCTCCCGAATACTCAGGTTAAAAAGCACCGGTTCCTGCACCACGATACTGACCTTATCCGCCAGGCTTTCGCTGTTCACCGTCGACGCATCCGTATCTCCGATCCGCACGCTGCCCGCTTGCGGAACGATCTGTCCGGTCAGCAGCTTGGCGATCGTCGATTTGCCGCTGCCGCTTTTGCCCGCGATTGCCAGATGTTCGCCTTTACCCACGGAAAAAGAAATTCCATCCAGCGCAAGCGGTCCATTTTCCTCATAAGCGAACCGAACGCCTTCCACTTGAACATCCGTACCTTTGATTGTTCGACGCGGTTTCTGCCGAATTTCCGTATTCAGAATTTCAATGACTTTTCCGATACTGACCGAATCATTCCTGAAGTTCATGACCGAATTGCCGATCGCTTCAATGAAGCCGAAAAACTGCCCGTAATAACTGACAAAGATCAACAGCACGCCGACTTCGGCATAGCCCTGAATCACGAACAACCCGCCTATAAAGTAAACGAATAATTGCGTGATAAAGTTTTTGGTGAAAAAGGAATACGTGATCCCAAGATGCAGATAAAGCTGATTCATGAACCATAAACGACGGATTTTGGCATAGTGATCATTCAGTTCATCGAGTCGCGTATCTTCCAAGTTGTTGATTTTGACATCTTTCCAGTTTTGAAAATTCGTATGCAGAAAGCTTTCGTATCCGGTCTGAAGCCGCCATAGCTCTTCGCCGTACTTCTGCGTTTTTCGCCCTAGAGCATTGACGGTAATTAACGAAATCGGGACGAAAACGAAGCTGATCAGCGCGATTCGCCAATCGTAAACAAGCAGAATCCCGGCCAGAGCGATCGCGTATGCCACGGAATAACCAAATTCCAGTAGATGCGCGGTAAAAAAGTTTCCAGCTGTCACCGCGTCGCTCTCGACTCGGCTTTTGACGTCTCCGATGCCGTATTTGCGATACGTATCCCGATCGAGCGCGGCGTATCGAGTCAACAGTTTGCGCTTCACTTTGACGTCAAATGTGAAATTCAGACGGTTAGAAAAGCTTTTGCCGATCATGATTCCGACAGTCGCCAGCAGGAACACTCCTACATAGCCGGCAATAATCCACCCTAGTTCACTGAGTTCTCCGCCTACTAATACATGATCCACAAGCCGCGCATACAAGATCAGGGGAACCAGTCCGCAAATCAGATTCCACCCTTTTAAAAGCCCGAGTACGATCAGCGGTTTACGAACGCCTCTAATCTCCCGCGTCAACGCACGATATGTCTCCCATCGCTTCATACGGCCTGCTCCCCCATGCACTGTTCACGGAACAATTCTGCGTAAACGCGATTATTTTCGATCAATGCCTTATGCGTATCAAAGCCCACCACAGCGCCGTCTGCCAGCACCGCGATTTTGTCGCAGCTTTGAATGGTAGAAAAACGGTGCGCGATAACGATCAGCGTTCGAGGCTTGGATTTGTCGCTTAACATTTCCCGGATCAGTGCTTCGTTGCGGCTGTCCAAAAATGAAGTCGCTTCGTCGAAAATCAGAATTTTGGGATCTTTGACCAGAATTCTTGCGATCGCCAACCGCTGCTTTTGCCCGCCCGACCACTCTTGTCCGCCGACTCCGAGCCGCGTGTCCAGCCCGTTCGGCAGCGTCTGGAACACCTCGTATAACGCCGCCTTTTTCAACGCTTCGATCAAGAAGTCGTCCCGATTCCGCTCATGGGAAAAGGTTAAATTGTAGCGCAGCGTATCGTCGTACAAAATCGTCTCCTGATGCACAATCCCGATCTGACTGCGTAAGCTATGTAAGTTGTATTGTTCGATGTTTGTTCCGTCGATCAACAGTTCGCCGCGGTCTACGGAATACAGATTGTAAAGCAGATTCGCGATCGTCGTCTTGCCCGCGCCGCTTCGACCGACCAGCCCGATCGTCGTACCGGCTTCGAGCCGAAGATTGAATTCGTTTAATACAGGAGAAGCGCCGGGATAGCCAAACGCGACCTTTTTAAACTCGATTGTTCCGTTCTTAACGAGCATCGGCGCCATGTGTTCCCGGTAATTTTCTTCTTCCTCGTTCAAAATGTTGACCACGCGCTGCAAAGATACGGTTTGGCGTCCGGCATCAACAATCTTCCCGTTGATCGAAGCGAAGTAAGTCACGGCCATATTGAAGTAACTGATCGCTGCTACAAATACCCCAAGCTGCATCTGTCCGCGGACGATAAAAAATGCGCAGATGACGAAAATCAACAGTTGAGCAATCAGGGAAATGAAGGCATTGACCCGTTCAGTCGCGACATCCACCTTACCGCTGTCTACGCTCCTCTGGTTGATCGCGGTGGTTTTTCTTAAATAGACTCGGGAGGCTTTTTTAGCGGCATTCAAAAGCTTGATCTCTTGCAGGTTCTTCACGATTTCAAACAAATAGGAAGAAAGTCGGCCTTGCTCCTTGGATATTTCGGCATTGATCCGTTCGGATCTTCGTTTGAAAGCCCGGGAGGTGTAAAAAACGATCGGAACCAAAATAAGCGTCAGCGCTCCAAGCAGCACATTGTAATAGAACATGAAGCCAACTGCGAAAACGATATGCAAAAGGTTCGAATACCCCCAAAGCCCGCTCCAAAATACCAGATTCATGATATCCGACGTGTCGCGATTCATTCGACTGATCAGATCCCCGCTGTACATGCCGGACAGGTCTTTACCTTTTTGACGCAAAATTTTCTTGAATAATGCCCGCCGAATATCGAATACGAACCCGGTCATCAGATGCGAAGAAATCAGATTGTTGAGCGTAGCGACGATAAATTGGTTGAAAAACAAAATGCCCGCGTAAATCAGACATAGTCGCAAAAAAGCGGACAGATCCTTTTCATAAAAAGCGATATTGACGATCTGACCGTTCAAAAATGGATAAATCAAATTAATAATCGTCATCAGCGTCGTGACGATAAATCCGCACGCGAAAACGCGCTTATGCATCCGCATAAAGTGAATGACCCATTGACGTTTGCTCATGGCTTACACTCCGAACTGATTAAGGTGATGATCCAGATGTTTATAGATTCCTTTCCCCCACTCTTCTGCGCTTAGTTTGCCGAAGAAAGGATGAGGGTGAAGCGGCTGCTTGTCAGGGCCGATGCTTTGTAACTTTTCGAGTTTTTGCCTCAGGATTGCTTTTTCTGCATCAAAGGCTTGTGGATCTGTAATAATAAGCGTCGGAATCGTGGACATGTCTCGCGGAAGCGGCTTGTCGTTGTAGAAAACAGGTTTGGCCAAACGACCGACCACTATGCCTAACCAGCTTCTCGGGCTAACGGAGTCTCCGGTGGCGATATCTTGAAAAGCTGAGCAATGCGCAAGCATTTGAGCGACGTTCATTTTCCCCCATGAAGGCTCGGCATCCGGTTGCAGTTGACCGATCCGGGTAAGAATTTCCTCGGTCGGCGCAGGGTCGAAGATGTTTTTTATCTGAACCACTCCTTAATATGAAGGATTGGAGATCCTATTCGTGTGTGGAAAAGCTGATCGCTACGGGAGAAAGGATTTCTGTAGATAAGTTAATAGACTGTTAGCTTCGTTCTAAAATCGTTTTCGTCGGTGATGTAGCGGATATTGCTATAGTTTAGGGCTTGGGCGTGGTGGTGCAATTTGTGTGCGGTACTTTCTTTTTTGCAATAAATTGCGACGTAGCAGCTATCGATGACTAATAAGGACAATTCGCATTCGCTGATCAGGAAGTCGGAATAGGTGTTGATTTCGATAGGGCGAGCGGTTTTGGGGAAAGCTTTCAGGTCTTGGAAAATGAGATAGTATTTTTCGTTTTCAATGATGTTTTTCAGTACTTCGCCGTTCATGCTTTCGACTGGTTTAGGGAACATAGGTTCAAACTCGCCGTTTACGATTCGATACGATTCTTCCGCTCCGACCCGCCAGTTGTATGCCGCGATGGGAAAAGGTTTTAGCAATTCGCCGAGAAAGCTGCCGTGTTCGTTCGGGATTTCTACGCTCACGCCTCGGATCATTCGGCTTTGCTCATCCTTTTCCATTCTTCTTCCAATATACTCATTTCGATCAGATTCCAAAAGGTGTCTTTGTACCTTCTTGCATCCCGAATAAGTCCTTCTTGAACAAATCCTGACTTTTCGTAGCAGCGGATCGCGGAGTGGTTAAAATCGAATACGCCCAGGCTAATACGATGCAGATGATAGTCGTCGAATCCGATCCGCAGCGCTTCGCGGATCATTTGTTCGCCGTAGCCTTTGCCTTGATAGTTTGTACCGAGCAGTACTTTTCCAATTCGTCCCGAACGATTATCCCGGTCCAGGCTTAGGCATAGGTGGCCTACGGTTTCGTTGATTGACTCGTCGACGACTTTGTAAATGAGCCGATCGGAGGAATCTTTGTTGTTAGCTCCTTGCGTGTAGGTTTCCAACTGATCGATAGATAGCGGGTATCGGAATTGGGGACCGGACCACTGGAGCAAAAAGGCTTCGTCTCCGCTCCATTGAATAAGTTGATCGAAGTCTTCCGGGGTGAAAGTTTGTAAACGGAGCATAGGAACCGTCCTTTCGATTTATGGATAAAAAGATAATGTTCTTTGCAAAGAAGACGTTCATTAGATAGGTATTCAATTCAGGAATCAGGAGGGAAAATGATGCGATCTAAAAGAATGCTTTTGCTGATGGGGACTGCCCTGTTCGGCGTTCTTGCCGCTTGTGGAGATCAAACCTCGAATCGAACGGAATCTCCAAGCGCAATGATGGAAACGACGACGGAAAGTAGTAGAAAGTCGATCGCTCAAGCCAGTTCTTGGATGATGAAAATGGAAAAGAATCAACTGGTGCGCGACTCGGATGTTATCATTCATGGTACTGTTCTTTCTCAAGAAACAGAAAACGACTTTACCGGACTTCCGGCTACTGACACTTTCGTTCAAGTGGTTACCGTTTATAAAGGAGATCCCGGCAACGTTGTAGAAGTTCGAACAGCAGGAGGCGAGACAGACGATAAAATCTTGATCGTAGACGAAAAAGTGACCCCGATGTTTACGATCGGCGAAGAAGTCGTTTTGTTCCTGAGCGCCAACAAAGGTTCCAGACTCGATAAAGAAGATTTCGATTATGGCGTAATGGGGCTTTCTGATGGAAAATTCACCGTAGAACCAGATTCGGACGGAATTATCGCAAGCCAATGGGGATCGCATCGCTTCAACTTCGATGATCTTCAACATGAAATCGACGAGTTGGAACGGTATAACGAGCTTCATCACGTACCGAGTATGTTCCTGCCTGAAGGCGAAGAAAGCGATATTTGACGAACCCTCTTTAATTACGGAATCGATCAATCAGTGTTTGCAGCTCCTGTAAATGATCGATCACGATATCCGCCTGCGCCAACTCTTCTTCGCGCGCGAAATCGAATCGGCATCCGATCGCGAGCAATCCGTTAGCTTGGGCGGCGCGGATATCGGAGAGCCGATCTCCGACAACCGCTCCTTTTTCGAACCCGTATTTTCCGATGATGGACTTGACCAGATCCGCTTTGTCCAACGAATCGATCTGCTCGATGCTGAACGTCTCGGTAACCCAGGCGTCCAGCCCGTAATAGCGGACGATCGCGGCAAGATACGGCTTCAACCCGTTGCTTGCGATATAGACCGGAAATCCGTTTTCTTTTAAATAAGCAAGAACTTCCAAGGTCCCTGCATATAAGGCCCCTTTTCCTTTTTGAATATTGGTGATCAAAGTTGTCAAAAAGTGCTGATCGACCTCCGACCGGATCTCGTCCGCATGCTCGGGAAGCAGCGTCTCCCAGACCTGCGGCAGCGGTACGCCCATGATCGCCCGGTACGTTTCGATCGGGCTCGGAGCTTCTTTATCCCATAGATCGCGCGACTTTAAATGCTCGAACGTCTCTTCCAGCGAAAGTTCCAGTATCCGATCCGTCTGAAACAAGGTGCCGTCCATATCGAAGATGATTGAAAATGATTGCATTCGAAATCCTCCTGCTTGCTTATATGCTAATGTTTATACTTGTCTTTGCAGTTTGACTTCGCATTCGGTGTTCGTGGCGGTCGCGTATTCCAAGTAGTTTACGGCGCCTTCGAACTTCAAATAAGCTTTGTAACGCAAGCGGATCGCCGGCAGTGTTATGAAATTCAGCACTTCTTCTTTCGGTACCCATCGGCAGTCGCTCGTTTCGTCCGAAGTCGATAATGTTCCGCCTATCGCCCTGCATGCGAAATCGAACATGACTTTGGTCGGCACATCGGTTACGCCGTCGTACCATTTATGTATGGCGGTATTGGAGATCACGTTCACCATATGGGTCACGACCGCCTCGATCCCGCTTTCTTCCCGGATCTCGCGAATCACGCCGTCGATCAGGTTCTCTCCGACCTCCGTGATTCCGCCCGGATATACCCACCCGTCGTCATGCGCCTTCACTAATAAAATGCTGCCTTTTCCGTCTTCCACGATCCCGCCTGCCGATACGATATGGGTGGGGAATGTCATCTTATTCTCTCCTTTTTCCAACTGATAAGGCATTCGCAATTTTTTCCCTCGTCCGGCTCAATCGCTGCGCAGCATCATGCGGCCTAGCAGGCTCTCCCCAGACGAAATGATCCTCTGCGTATCTGGGAATCAAGTGCATATGGTAATGGGTCAGATCGTTGAAAATTCCTCCATCTTGGCATACTCGTACACCGTCAGGTCGGAAAAGCAGTTTCAGTATTCCGGTCAATATGCGCGCGGCATCCATAACGGCGTGACTCGTATCGGCGTCCATCTCATCGAGATCCAGACAATGCTTCTTGGGAAGAATCAACGTATGGCCTTCATTGAAAGGATCAATATCAAGCACGCAGGTGACAAGCTTATTTTCATATACGATATTTAAATTCGGCTCCAAGCCGTTCGCGATTCGGCAGCCTAAGCATTCCATCGTTCACGTTCTCCTTGTCGGCTTGATTCATTTTTCCATTCTTCCCAAGCTTGCAAATAGCCGGGCAGATCATGCGGATGATGCTTGATGCAAATGCCGATTCGGCAGTAGAGCTGGATCAGCGTTTCTTCCCGTAGTCGGGATGTGTCCGCTTTTCCCTGTTCAAGAAAAGCTGCGCAATATTCCAGAGTCTCCCTATCGATATCGTCCGGCGAAGAACAAAAGGCATACAGGAAATCGTACAGCAGCGGGCCGATCATCGGGGAAGGGTCAATCACTCCAATTAATGCGGACTTATCGAACACGAAGTTGTGAACGCCCGTATCGCCGTGAAGCAAAAATTGCTCGACCCCTTCCAAGTTATCCTCGAACAGCTTTTCCGCTTGCTTCATAACCTGTTCATGATCTTCCGACGACAACACATCGCCGATGTTCGACCGCGCTTCTTCGATGCCAGCCAGATTGAACGCTTTCCAGCTTTCTTGCGAATGAGGCACCCAAGCCCCGGCGCGTAAATTTTGATGAGGCTGATAGGAATGAAGCAGCTCCCGGATCAATACAGCCATCCACTCCCGTTTTAGTCCTCGATTGAAGTGGGTGGTTCCTTCGATAAACGCGTAAGCGAAGCAAGACCGATCTTCGGCAGCGAAAAGCACGTCAGGCAGCAGCTTCGAATTTTTATGCGTATCCAGAAATTGCTGAACGGCTTCCAGCTGCTCGGGATGATCCTGTTTGACAATGTATGCTTCACCGGATTGAGTCACGGCCTTCCATACCACACCCGAGGTGGTCCCGGATAATTTCTCGGCATGAGTCACTTTCCCGTCTATATGATAATGCCGAAAAAGCTGATCGACTTCTTCCTCCGAGCTGAACGTATGATGATCGTATATGATAATCTACTCCTTTGCTTTCTACACATCGGGTACCGGATCTTCGCCGAGATAGGATCCTTTGAGCTGCTCATCGAAGAAGTTCTGCAATTCCGCCTGCTCGATCGAATACCGAAGCATTTGCCGATTGACGTCCGTGCGGGTTACGTAGACTTTATCCCGATTGTACTGGATTCGGACTTCTTTGTTGGATTTGACTTTGAAAACGATCCCGGCGCTGATATTCGAAGGCATGTTGTCTAGCATCGTAATCGCGGATTCGGGAGCCTCGTTTATCCAAGTCGCGATATTGTCGATCTGTTGGGTGTCCAACGGAATATATTCAAATTCAACAAAGCCGGCTCCGTTCTGATTCGAATACACGTATCTCCCCATTTCGGTACTAGAGATTTTTTCGACGTCTATCGGACGATTCATGATGGAGCTTAGCGGATCGGCATGCTGATTGAACTGCAAGATCACGAGTGCCGCGATAACCGGAACGGCAAGCAGATAGATCGGTTTCAACCTTCCTTTTTTCGGCTTCATGGCTTATCCCTCCTTATCGGATCGCGATGTTTCAGGTAATACATCAGCCCCGCACGATCGACGTCCGAAAACTGTCGGGGATCTTCCGACATGAGACGATCGATCTCGTCTATTGCTACCCAACGAATATTCGCCGTTTCATCGCCTGTTTTCAATAATTCGCCTTCAGCTTCCGCAATGAAATACATGCCGACCGAATCGATCGGGCCTTTTACCGTTTGATAGACGCAATAGGGAGCCAGACACTCGACTTCGAAATCGGGATTGATCCCTCTCGTATCGATCCGGGTCTCGCTGCCTTCGACCTCGACTACCGTCAATCCGGTTTCTTCGAATACTTCCCGCTTTAACCCGTCCAAGATTGCTTCGAACGGCTCCAACTGCCCGCCCGGAAGTTCTAAGGATTGTTGATTGGTTTTGGTGCGAGTCTGGATCAGCAGCTCGGTTATGCCTTCGCTTTCGCGTTCGATAAAAGCTCGCGCATTGACGTAAAACATCGACGGATCGCCTGCCTTTCAATAGAATCGGATGATCGAACGCGGCCATGATCCAAGTCGGCTAACCGCATTCGAACACGTGGAAAAGAGTCCCTTCGCCGTACCCGTTCTCCACCTCATGCACCGTAACTTGTCGAAAACCATTCCGCTCCAGGATCTGCTTAAAGGCATCGATGCCGTAAAAGCGAACCGGAAATTCCATGATCTCCGTCCGCAGCACGCGATCGTCCTTGACCAGTTCGTATTTCAATTCGGTGAACAGGACTGCTTTTTCCGCATCATACCGGGTTTTCTTGTACAGCCTAATCGATTCGTTTGCGAGCTGCGTCATGCCCGATTCGGTCCATTCCGCAAGGTCCTCTCCCTGATGCGGCTCGACCATGATCGTCAACAGCAGCTTTCCTTGATCGCTCAAAGCTTTTTTCAACCGGCGAAGACCTTGATCTACAAGCTCATTCGGCAGCAGCGAGAACGAACCGAACGGAATGACGATCAGGTCAAAACTTTTGTCGCTGACGAATTCTTCGAGTTTGGCCTGATCGACACGGGGTTCCAACCCCAGGCTGCGCCCTTTTTCCCTGCATACTTTTAGCATGTCTTCCGAGATATCGAACCCTTCGATCGCGATCCCGCGCTGCATGAAAGGAATCAGCAGCCGCCCGTTGCCGCACATCGGTTCAAGCACCTGCATATCCGGTCGGGTTACGAAAGACAGATAGAACTCCAATTCCCTGCCTTCGGCTAACGACTTATCGCTCTCGTAAACTTTGGTGCATAATTCTCCGTAGTAACTTTTCAATAAGGAATCCTCCTAAAATGTC
>Ga0308157_10006600_pt1 | contig 13832 bp, 13 predicted proteins | sample PhyBR1_FD_201035 | JGI IMG/M metagenome (GOLD analysis project Ga0308157, IMG submission 201035) | Phyllosphere microbial communities from UC Gill Tract Community Farm, Albany, California, United States - DLSLB.R1 | ecosystem: Host-associated > Plants > Phyllosphere > Unclassified | place: USA...
CTACACGAGCGGCACCACCGGCCACCCCAAGGCCGTGCTCTACAGCCACCGCTCGACCCTGCTGCATGCCTATGCGGCCGCCTTGCCCGACGTGATGGGCCTTTCCGCCAGCGATGCCGTGCTGCCCGTGGTGCCGATGTTCCACGTCAACGCCTGGGGCCTGCCGTACTCCGCCCCGCTGGTGGGTGCCAAGGTGGTGTTTCCCGGCCCGGCGCTGGACGGCAAATCGGTCTATGAACTGATGGATGCCGAAGGCGTCACCTTCGCGGCCGGGGTGCCCACGGTGTGGCAGATGCTGCTGAACCACGTGAAGGCCGGCGGCCTGCGCTTCGGGCAATTGAAGCGCACGGTGATCGGTGGTTCGGCCTGCCCGCCGGCCATGATCCAGTCGTTCCAGGACGACTACGGCGTGCGCGTGCTGCATGCCTGGGGCATGACGGAAATGAGCCCGCTCGGCACGCTGTGCTCGCTAAAGAACAAGCACCTCACCCTGCCACGCGACGAGCAGATGAAGATCCTGCTGAAGCAGGGCCGCGCGATCTACGGCGTGGACATGAAGATCGTCGACGGCGACGGCCAGGAATTGCCCTGGGACGGCAAGACCTACGGCGATCTGCTCGTGAAAGGCCCGTGGATCGTTGAGAACTACTACCGCGGCGAGGGCGACCCGCTGGTGCCCGATGCGCAGGGCCGCGGCTGGTTCCCCACCGGTGACGTCGCCACCATCGACCCCGACGGTTACATGCAGATCACCGACCGCAGCAAGGACGTGATCAAGTCCGGCGGCGAATGGATCAGCTCCATCGACATCGAAAACATCGCCATGGCGCACCCTGCCGTCGCCATGGCCGCCTGCGTGGGCATGCCGCACCCCAAGTGGGATGAGCGGCCCATTGTGGCGGTCGTCAAGCGCCCCGGTGCCGAGGTCACGCGTGAAGAACTGCTGCAGTTCTACGACGGCAAGACCGCCAAATGGCAGGTGCCTGATGACGTGCTGTTCCTCGACGCCATCCCCATCGGCGCGACCGGCAAGATGCTGAAGGCCAAGCTGCGCGAGCAACTGCGGGACTATCGCCTTCCCGGCCTTTGAGCATGCCTGGGCGCGTTTTGAGCGCGTTTGAGCCGCATTTGCGCAGTCCTCAAGCCACTGCGCGCGGCTGTCGCAAGGGCTGCTGCGCAGTCGCATGCGGGATAGCGGATAGGGTGAATCCCTGAGCATTTCCTCGGTGCCGTGCCTTACGCTGCGGCCTGTTCCATTCAGAACCCAAGAGGAGACAGGCGATGAGATTTGCTATCAAGGCTGTAGCTGCATCCGTAATCCTGGCAAGCGCTGGCGGCGCGTTCGCTCAAAAGGGCGACACCGTGAAGATCGCCTGGCTCGACCCTCTGTCCGGCCTCATGGCCGCGGTGGGAACGAACCAGCTGAAGAGCTTCCAGTTCCTCTCGGAAGAGTTCAACAAAAAGAACGCTGCCGGCGTGAAGTTCGAGATCATCGGCATCGACAACAAGCTCAGCCCGCAGGAGACCACCAGCGCATTGCGCTCCGCCATGGACCAGGGCGCGCGCTACGTGGTGCAGGGCAACGGCTCGGGTCCTGCGCTCGCCATCATCGACGCGCTCGAAAAGCACAACGCACGCAACCCCGGCAAAGAGGTCATGTACCTCAACTACGCCGCCGTGGACCCGGACCTCACCAACAGCAAATGCAGCTACTGGCACTTCCGCCTGGATGCCGACACCTCGATGAAGATGGAGGCCATGACCACCTTCATGAAAGACCTGCCCGAGGTCAAGAAGGTCTACCTCATCAACCAGAACTATTCGCACGGCCAGCAGGTCTCCAAGTTCGCCAAGGAAAACCTGGCGCGCAAGCGGCCTGACGTGCAGATCGTGGGCGACGACCTGCACCCCCTGGCCCAGGTGCGCGACTTCGCGCCCTACATCGCCAAGATCAAACAGTCCGGTGCCGACAGTGTCATCACCGGCAACTGGGGCTCCGACCTGGCGCTGCTCATCAAGGCCGCCAACGACGCTGGCCTGGCCAACGTCAACTTCTACACCTACTACGGCGGCGTGACGGGCAGCCCCACAGCCATGGGTTCGGCCGCGGCAGGGCGGGTGTACATGGTTTCGTACAACCACCTGAACCTGCCGGGCGACATCGGCCGCGTGGTCACCGAGTACAAGAAGAAGTTCAACGACGACATGTACACCGGCGCCGTGTACCACGCCTTCGCCATGCTCGATGCCGCCTTCGTCAAGGCCAAGTCCACTGACCCCATGAAGGTCGCTCCCGTGCTGGAAGGCATGAAGTTCAACAGCTTCAACGGCGAGGTCGAAATGCGCAAGAGCGACCACCAGCTGCAGCAGGGCCTCTTCGTCTCCAAGTGGGAAAAGGCCGGCGGCAAATACCCCAACGACGCAGAAAATACCGGCTACACCTTCGTTCCGGTGAAGTACTACGAGCCCTACGTGGCCAGCACGCCCACTTCGTGCCAGATGAAGCGGCCGTCCTGATCCGCCCAGGCCGATCTGATTTTCAGTTTCATTGCTGAGACCTTGGGCCCGGGGTTCCTCGGGCTCTTTTTTTAACCGTGCCGGCGTTGTTCTTCGATGAATCTTGAGTTTTTCGTGATCTCGCTGCTCAACGGCATCAGCTATGGGCTGCTGCTGTTCATGCTCAGCTCCGGGCTCACGCTCATCTTCAGCATGATGGGCGTGCTGAACTTCGCCCACACCAGCTTCTACATGCTGGGTGCCTACATCGCTTACACGCTCTCCGGGCTGGTGGGCTTCTGGGTGGCGCTCTTCGTCGCGCCGCTGCTCGTCGGGGCGCTGGGCGCAGCCTTCGAGCGCTACGCGCTGCGCCGCGTGCACCAGTTCGGCCACGTGCCCGAACTGCTCGTCACCTTCGGCCTCTCGTACCTGATCCTGGAACTGGTGCAACTCGTCTGGGGCCGCTCCACCGTGCCCTACGGTCTGCCCACGCAACTGCAGGGCCCGCTGTTCACGCTGTACGGCACGCAGTTTCCGAAGTCGCGTTCGTTCGTCATGCTGGTCGCGCTGCTCATGCTGCTGTCCGTGTGGCTGCTGCTCACCCGCACCCGCATCGGCTTGGTGATCCAGGCCGCGCTCAAGCACCCCGACATGGTCGAGGCGCTGGGCCACAACGTGCCGCGCGTGTTCATGCTGGTGTTCGGTGGCGGCTGCGCGCTCGCCGGGCTGGCCGGCGTGATCGGTGGCAACACCTATGTCACCGAGCCCGCCATGGCGGCATCGGTGGGCTCGATCATCTTCGTCGTCGTCGTGGTGGGCGGCATGGGCTCGCTCGCTGGGGCGTTCCTTGCCTCGCTGCTGATAGGCGTGCTGCAGACCTTCGCCGTCGCGCTGGACTACTCGCTCGCGCACGCGCTGCGTGCGGTGGGCATGGCCGTCACCGAGCAGACCTTCGGCTGGCCGCTGCTCAAGCTCACCGTGTCGCAGGTGGCGCCCATCCTGCCGTACCTGCTGCTGGTGCTGATCCTCATCTTCCGGCCCAAAGGCCTGCTCGGCACGCGGGAGGATTGAACCCATGCGCTCTCCCAACTCCTCGCCACCGGCCTACCGGTTCAAGCCGCTCAACATCGGGCGCATCGTCATCTGGGGCCTGTTCGCGGCCGCGCTCATCGTGGCGCCCATGCTGTTCACCAGCAGCCTGGCGCTCACCATGCTCTCGCAGATCGGCTACCTCATCGTCATTTGCCTCTCCTACAACATGCTGCTGGGGCAGGGCGGCATGCTCAGCTTCGGCCACGCGGTGTACACGGGCCTGGGCTCGTTCATCGCCATCCACGCGATGAACCTGGCCGGCAAGGGCGCGCTGCCGATCCCGCTCGTTTTCATTCCGCTCGTGGGCGGGCTCGCCGGGCTGTTCTTCGCCGTGCTGCTGGGCTTCGTCACCACCAAGAAGTCGGGCACCACCTTCGCCATGATCACGCTGGGCATCGGCGAACTGGTGGCCTCGATGGCGCTCATGTTCCCCGAGTTTTTCGGGGGCGAAGGCGGCATCACCACCGACCGCGTGTATGGCAAGGGATTCATGGGCATCACCTTCGGCCCGGCCATCCAGGTGTACTACCTGATCGCCGCCTACTGCTTCGTGTGCACCGCGCTCATGTTCGCCTTCACCGGCACGCCGCTCGGCCGCATCCTGAACGCCGTGCGCGACAACCCCGAGCGCGTCGAATTCATCGGCTACAACACCCAGCGCGTGCGCTACTTCGCCTTCATCATCGCGGGCTTCTTCGCGGGCGTGGGTGGCGGGCTGGCGGCCATCAACTTCGAGATCGTCACCGGCGCCGACAGCGTGAGCGTGCTGCGCTCGGGCGGCTATCTGCTCTTCACCTTCCTGGGCGGGGCCACCTTCTTCTTCGGGCCCATCATCGGCGCCGTGCTGCTGGTGTTCGCCTCGGTGCTGCTGTCTGAGCTGTCCAAGGCGTGGCTGCTGTACCTGGGCCTCGTGTTCCTGTTCATGGTGATGTATGCCCCGGGCGGCATCGCCAGCCTGATCATGATGAACCTGCGCGTCGCCAAATACGGCCGGCTGCGCACGCTGTGGGTGTCTTACCTCGCCCTGGGCGGCACCGCGCTGGTGGCCGTGCTCGGCGCGGCCTGCATGGTCGAGATGACCTATCACCTGCAGCTCAACGCCGCCCTCGGGCCGGAGCTGAATTTTCTCGGGGCCACGCTGAACGCGCGGGCGCTGTCCAGCTGGTTCGGCGCGGGCTTCGTGCTGCTGGTGGGCATGGGCCTTTTCGAAACCGTGCGCCGGCAGTTCCTGCGGCAGTGGAGCACCATCCAGGAAGGCATCGAGCTGGACATCAAGCGGGGAGACGCGGCATGAGCGCAGCACCAGCCACGGCACTCGCAGCGGTGACCGCACCCGCATCCGCACCCGTCACGGGCAGCATCCCCTACGCCCTGGAACTGCGCGACTTGCGCAAGAGCTTTAGCAAGACCGAGATCATCCGCGGCGCCAACCTGTGCGTGGCGCCCGGCGAACGCGTGGCCATCATCGGCCCCAACGGCGCTGGCAAATCCACCTTGTTCAACCTCATCAGCGGACGCTTCGGCGCCACCAGCGGCCAGGTGCTGCTGAACGGCCAGCGCATCGACGGCAAGGCCCCGTACGAGATCAACCGCATGGGCCTGTCGCGCAGCTTTCAGATCACCAACATCTTCCCCAAGCTCAGCGTGTTCGAAAACCTGCGCTGCGGCGTGCTGTGGAGCCTCGGCTACCGCTACACCTTCCTGCGGTTCCTGTCGCGCCTGCACGATGCCAACGAGCGTGCCTCGCAGCTCATGGAGCAGATCCGCCTGGACAAGAAGCGCGACACGCTCGCCATGAACCTCACCTACGCAGAGCAGCGCGCGCTGGAGATCGGCATCACCATCGCCGGCGGAGCCAACGTCATTCTGCTGGATGAACCCACCGCCGGCATGAGCAAGAGCGAGACCGCGCGCTTCATTCACCTCATCAAGGAAGTGACCGTGGGCCGCACCCTGCTCACCGTGGAGCACGACATGGGCGTGGTCTTCGGCCTGGCCGACAAGATCGCCGTCGTCGTCTACGGCGAGGTCATCGCCTTCGACACGCCCGAAGCCGTGCGCGCCAACCCCCGCGTGCAAGAGGCCTACCTCGGCTCGGCGGTGGCCGACCAGCAGGCGGGAGGACACTAACCATGCTGCACATCGACAACCTGCACGCCTACTACGGCAAAAGCCATGTGCTGCACGGCGTCTCGTTCGGCGTGCAGCCCGGCGAGATCGTCGCGCTGCTGGGCCGCAACGGATCGGGCCGCTCCACCACCGCCAAAGCCATCATGGGCCTGGTGGACTGGGAAGGCACCCTCGAATGGAAGGGCCAGCGCCTCGACGGCAAGAAGGCCTACGAGATCGCGCACCTGGGGCTGGGCTACGTGCCCGAAAGCCGCGACATCTTCCCCAACCTCACCGTGCACCAGAACCTGCTGCTCGGCCAAAAGGGCAAGGGCAAAGGCAGCCGCTGGACCTTCGACGACATGTACGGCATGTTCCCCCGCCTCAAGGAACGCCAGCACACTGAAGCCGGCGTCATGTCCGGCGGCGAGCAGCAGATGCTCACCCTGTGCCGCACCCTCATGGGCGACCCCGACCTCATCATCATCGACGAGCCCACCGAAGGCCTTGCGCCCAAGATCGTCGAACTGGTGGGCCAATACCTCATGGCCATCAAGGCCCGCGGCATCTCCGTGCTGCTCATCGAGCAAAAGCTCACCATCGCCATGACCATCTCCGACCGCGCCCTGGTCATGGGCCACGGCAGCATCGTTTTCGAAGGCACTCCGCAAGGCCTGCGCGAGAACAGCTACGTGCGCAAGGAGTGGCTGGAGGTGTGACTGCGTCGGGGTTGGATGAGGTTGCTTTTCGCGCAATATGTGCCGGCTGAGTAGCGGTCGTCCTCTCGCCCTACCGAGCCAAAGCGCTATTTGGCCTTGAAAGTCCACCGTACCATCCAATTGATAGATACGTGTTGTTAATTAACAAATAGTTAATATCAGTCGATCATTCATCGGCTTGAGACGGCCACTCTGCGCTTAACATCGGCCCCAACAAAAAATGAAACGGGGAGGTTTCAATGAGCGCAAAAGGCGCGGCCACGTGCTTGCGCGTAGGTGCTGCACAGGTCTTTGCCCCTGCTTCGGACAAGATCAACATGGCAGAGCCGGAGAAGCGCAGCCGCAGGGGTCTACACAGCGGCGCTTTGCGAGGTTCGCGCTGTCTTGCAACGCACTCTCCACGGGGCGACGGGGAGCATGTATCGAGTCCATCTCAGGCGGCCCAATGGCAAGCGTTGGCAATCCTTTTGAAAAGGTTGGCCTCTGCCATCTTCTTCCTGGCGTTGGCCTCAATGGCCCATGCCCAGCGGCTGAGCCAAACGGTGGATGAGAACCAAAAAATCATTCAGAAGATTTTGGAAGCCTCAGAGGCCGACATTGACTTGTCCAAAGCCAAGTTGGTCATCGACCGAATGATGGATCCGAGTGTCGATGTCGGGGCGACATTGGCACAGCTAGACGACATGGCGCAGGGGATTCGAAAAGCACTGCCCGCGGGTGCTTCCAAACGCCTGATCTTGGATGCTTTGCGTTTTCACATCTATCAGCCCAACGAGTGGAACGAGCGGCGGCCATTTCAATATGACCTGGAAGATCCTTTCGGACGCGTGATCAAAAACAAGCTGTTGTCCAACTACCTGAGAAGCAGAAAAGGCAACTGTGTCTCGATGCCGCTGCTATTCATCTTCCTGGGGCAGCGGCTGGGGCTGGACCTGAGCTTGGCTGCCGCCCCCAATCATCTGTTTGTGCAATGGCGAGACAGCGACGGCAAGCTCTACAACCTGGAAACGACCAGCGGCGCCGGCTTCACGCGGGATGCCTGGTTGCGCCAGCAGTCGCCCATGACCGACATTGCTCTCAAATCAGGGATTTACTTGCGGCCAATGTCCAAAAAAGAGGCCATTGTCGCCATGGCAGAAACGCTTATGGCGTTTTATGAAAAACAAAATGAGCCGTATCGGCATGCAGAGATGGCTCAATTCTTGTTGAAATACAGTCCCAATGACATCTGTGCGCTTCTGAATCTGTTCGCGGCGACCCAGGAAATTCGAAGACAGGAGTTTGTGAAAAAGTATCCGATAGCCAACGACACTCCGATTAACGAGCGGCCGCGGCTCCTGATGCTGAATGATCAACTGAAGTCAATTTATGATCGGGCGTATGGGCTTGGTTGGCGTCCATTAGATTTTAATGTCAAAGAGAAGTACGGTTAAAAACTCAAATTTGAATATTGCAACTTTGGAGGGTTTGAAATGAAATTTTTGCTTCTATTTTTTGTGATTTTATCGGTGCAAGCACCATTATCAGCGAGGTACATTCAAGCTGACCCAATCGGATTGGATGGTGGGTTGAATCGATTTGTATATGTAGATGCCGATCCGGTTAATAATATTGATCCTACTGGGCTGGTTAAAGGAATCCGCAACCTTAGAGATTTTGAACCCCTGGAGGGAAGCGGCGGTGGCATGACAGGAGGGGGTGGTAGGAGTGCTTTTACATCATCTTCCAAAGGTGGTCCTCCGAGAGATCCGAAGACTACTGATTACCTACCTTTGCCTGACGCTGTTGGTCCTCATACGACCTTAGGCACAAGATCAGGTCGTTCTGGCACATACACTCAGGGCGCTACGTTTGATGCAAATGGACGCTTTTTGGGGCGGACCGACGTGACCAATCATGGGAGACGTGATCATGTTAGTCCGCATTTTCATCCAGCCCTAGGTCCTAATTCGGTTGATAACCCGCAAATCTGCATGCCATGAAAAAAACGGAACAAGAACTTGATGATTTTTTGAGTGAATTTATTGATTCTGATGAAAACTCTGAACTCGTTGGTTTTTTAATATCCACTAAAATTAGTGCTGCCGCCGTAAAATTATTTGATTGGCGGAATAAAATAATTTACAAAATTGCGAGACAAGATAATCTAGTTTTGATGTATGATCCTGATGAAGAAGAGTTCGGGATTGCATATTTGACGGCTGGAGAGATTACTAATTCTGAATTAATTGGATCTCTGTCTTACGCTCTTCAAGAGATGAAAAAAAGAAGTATGCAAAGTTAATCTCTTAAATTGATTCCTCGTGTTTTTCTGATGGACGAATTTTGCGAGTTACAGGAAGGAATGGCGGTGATATACGCCTGATCGAGTATGGCAAGCTGGATGCTGGATTTAAATATCACGAGGTTTATAGTGATGGGAAATATATATATGATCCGCGCTTAAATAGCATTCCAGTCCCTCTTGGCGATTGGACAAGATTGATCCAGCAGTTAAATCCTGGAGTAGTAATCAAATGAAAGATTTTGGCAGGGGTGTTATCGATGCTCTGGAAGGTGTTGCCAAATTAGAATGGTTTCGGTATCCCGTATTGAAGCCTGAGCATATCGGATTTGTACTGCCAATTGCTGTTTGGCGATTTGATAAAAATACCGTAGACGACCATCTGGAAAACCGTCTTATTTCCTGCTTGTTTTCATTGTTGGACAGTTACAAGAGTGATTGTCCATGGTCTCTGAGTGAGGTCGGTAGAAATTGGGTTTTACAGCCTTTGTTAATTAAAAAATTGCAAGATAGCGGTGCATTTAAAAATGAGGAGGAAATTAGAAATCATGTTTTAAATTTCCATTCAAATCTAATGGCGCAAGCGTTTTATGATTATAAAGCGATTGCAGGGCTCATGGAATTTCAATTAAAAGCCCTCTCAAATAATGATTAAAATATAAATGACGGCGAAAGTAGAGTCCGGTACGCGGAATTTTACGGGTGTCATGGCACTCCAGCCGGTGAATATGAACATGCAAAGGTAAAAAAGAAAATCTTTGGCCATGTCAATCGAGAGGTGTTTCACCGTGGAGTGCCAAGTACAGTCAGCCTATTCGTTTGATTCCAATACGGCCGGGTCCCGTCCGGGTCGGCAGATGACGCTGCGTATGTTTACGATGAAAGAATTTTGAGAAGGAAAAATATCAAGCGATTTGATTGCTTGAACGTGCTGCATATAACGGATTTAAGGAGGCTGAATATGCTTTGCGTGAAAATATGCGCTAAATTATGGATTTTGGCTGGTTTGAATATTGACGAGTTATAAAATGGAGTTTTTTCAACACTGCTGCACGGTAATGAATGATCGGATAATTTCAGATGATTTGAGTTTGAAATTTATTCCTAAATTTAGAGAATACGGAATCACATACGAGAATGGTGGAAGCTATCAGCTGATTAGCTTTTGCCCATGGTGCGGGAAAAAATTGCCATCTTCTCTAAGGGAAGCTTGGTTTGAAATTATGGATCGAATCGGCTTGGACCCAGGAGATAATATTCCTCAGGAAGTGCAATCGGAAGCCTGGTGGTTGAGTGGTAAGTATAATAAAGCGGAATAATTGCGATTTTTACTTGAATGCATGACATGTTAATGCCTTGCCTTGCTGGTGCTATCGCGAAGGGTACTCGCACGGTCGCTGAATTTTATTAATGATTGAAAGAATGTCGGTCAAGCAATCTTTGATTCGCAAAAAAATAGCTTTTCCCAATTATTTGAAAAATCTTTCAAAGATATTGGGTTTGCCTGTTTCGGAGGAAAATTTGGGTACGCCGGATGAGGCTAAAAAGCTTCGTGCGGAAAGCTAGATCTTCGAGGGTATGAAATCGCGCGCTATTGAACTGAATTTCTCAATTCGTGAGTCCGAGAGGCTTGGAAAAATATTTGATCATTTAAGCTCTGTAAATATTTTCAGCATATATGTGTGGATCGAGGGTTCTATTGACTGTGGCCTTATAAAAATAGATTCTTTGGCGGACATCAATGTGGAATATTTGTTGAGCTCTGCTGAATGGGGAATTATGGGTCTTTTGTCGGAAGACATGAAAGACTACTTATTGTTGGAAATCAATGAGTATGATGATGGGCTGAAGGTTGGGTTGGAAATCAAAGGAGCTAATTGGGGTGCTCTTGATTTTTCATTTGTCCAGTGAATGCGGATTCGCCCTTCATTTTTTCTCACTGGCTGCAATAAATGCGAGTAATTAAATGAAGAGTTTAGAAAACGAACTGGAAAATTTCCTGCATGCGTTCTGTGAATCTAACGCGCATTTGATATTGATTCGATATTTCCAGCGCTGCCGTACCATCGTATCGATTTTCAAAATATTTGATCAGCCGAATAAGCTGGTCTACAAAATTGCTAAAAGCGATAGTTGCATTTTGTTTTTCGATCCTGATGAGGAAGAGTTCGGCCTGGCCTATCAATCGAAAGAGGAAATAGTTTGTGCAGAGTTGATCGGCGAGTTGATGTTCGCCATTCAGGAGATGGATCGTCGCCACGGAAGGAGTATGAGCAGGTCGTCGACTCCATGATGGAGAGCGAGTCATCGGTTGCTACGGCCAGAGTGAAAATCCCATAAGACCGCTACCCTTTTCCCCCGCAGAGCTTCTCGTCACCGAGCCGAGTTGCTGATGAGCGTCAATACACCGGCCGACCCAGCCATTTACTCGCCCGGGATATCGCGTAATTCACCAAGCAGTAAAGCGCCGCAACCACCAGATAGACAGGCACCAGCGAGTGGTAGTTGGCGATGAGCACCTTGGCGTTCTGCATGAGTTCGCCGTATGTGACGACGTAGCCGAAGGTGGTGTCCTTGACCACGATGACCAATTGCGCGACCAGCGCCGGGACGATGTAGCGAAGCGCCTGGGGAAAGACCACGACCGAGAAAACCTGGGCTTCGGTCAGCCCCAGGCTTCGTGCGGCATCGGTCTGGCCGCGGGGCACGGCGAGCACGCCTGCGCGGTACACCTCGGCCACGACGGCGGCGGTGCTGAGGCCCACAGGCAAGGTCAGCATCCAGTAGGTGCTCAGCTTGATCCCGATCGACGGAAGCGCCAGAAAGCACACGTAGATGAGCAGCAGCGTCGGCGTGCCACGCAGGAACTCGATGACCGCAGTGCTCGGCCAGCGCACGAGCCGCGACCGCGCCCGGCGCCCGACCATCAGCACCAGCCCGAGGGTCAGGGCGATGACGGCGGCCATGGCCGCCGAGGCCATGGTGCCGAGCAGGCCTTTGGCCAGGAAGGCCCAGGTCGTGGGCCACGCGAAGAATTTCCAGAATCGGGCGTCGAGTTGCCCCGTGTCGTGGAACCGGAACACGACGGCCGCCGCCATCAGAATCAGCAGGGCCGCAGCGGCCCCGCTCAGCCACCGTGCGATGGTTCGGGCCTGGGGGCTCGGCGCACCGAACAGAATGTCTTCCAGAGGGCGGCTGCTCATCGCAGGATCCGTACCTTTTTGTCCAGGGCAGCGCCAGCCCAGGCGATGAGCAGCCCGGTCGCCACGTACATCGCGGCCGCCACGGCGAAGGCGGCCATGCCGATGGCGGAGTCGTTGGCGATCTTGGAGACGAGTGTGGTGAGCTCCCGGCCAGGAAACGGCACCTGCGAGGCCAGCGAGGTAGACAGCATCAGCGCGATGAGCAGCGAGGTCATCGGCTGCACGACCGCACGCAGCGCCTGCGGCAATATCACCGATGAGATGACGCCCATCGGGCGCATGCCCAGGCTGAGGGCTGCCTCGATCTGGCCGCTGGCGATGGTGTTGATGCCCGAGCGCAGGTAGTCCGCCGTGAACGCGGAGCAGACCAGCGTCAACGTCAGGATCACGCTGGGCTCATAGTCGATCAGCACGTTCAGGTCGGGCAGCGCGAACACGATGAAGATCAGCAGCGCGACGCTGGGAATGTTGCGGAAGATCTCGACGTACACCGTCAGCACGAAGCGCAGCGGCGGCAGCGGAAAAAGGCGAAGCACCGTCACGGCCATGCCCAGCAGGAAGCCGGGCACGAACGACAAGACCGTGAGCTTCCACGTCAGCAAAAGGGCCTGCCCGAAAGCAGGCCCATGGTCGGCGAGGAGCCTGGAAACATCACCCATCGTTGTTGCTCAGGGCAGGGCAGGCGGCGTGGGCACGGCGGTGCTGCCGGTGCGCTGTCCGATGGAAATGGTCCACAGCTTGGCCCAGGTGCCGTCGGCCTCCACCTTCTTGAGGAAGGCATTGATGAAGGCCACGCCGTCCGAGTCCTTCGGCAGCCCGATGCCGTAGGGGTCTTGCGCACCGAAGGGCGCGCCGGCCAGCTTCGCATCGCCGGTTCCCAGGCTCAGGGCGTTGAGCAGCAGCGTGTGGTCGGTCACGTAGGCATCCACGCGGCCCTGGCGCAGTGCGTCCAGGGCTTCCTGGTGCGTCTGGAACTCTTGCACGGCGGCCTTGGGCGCGTGCTGCGCCAGGATGGCCGGGCCGGTGGAGCCGGCCTGGGTAGCGACCTTCTTGCCGCCCAGATCGTTGTACGAACCGATCGCCTTGTTGTTCGCCTTGACCAGCACCCCCGCCTGCGAGGTGTAGTAGGGGCCTGCGAACGAGATCTTCTCGGCCCGTGCGGGCGTGATGGAGTAGGTGGCGAACACCAGGTCCACCTGGCCGTTGATGAGCACCTGCTCGCGCGTGGCCGAAGTCACCTGCGTGAACTGGACCTTGGCCGCGTCGCCCAGGATGTAGCGCGTGATGAGCTGGGCCAGGCCGGCGTCGAAGCCGCGGAGCTTGCCGTCTTTTTCGTTGAGCAGGGAGAACAGGTTCGACGTTTGCGTGCCGCCCAGGCGCAGAGTGCCGGCCTGCTTGATCTTGGTGGCCCAGGTGCTCGATGCGATGGTCTCCGCGCTGGCAACGGGGCCCTGCGCCACCAGCGCGTCGAACGCTGCGGTATCCAGGGGCGTGCCCTGGGCAAAAAGCGATCCGCCGGTGGTGATCGCCAGTGCCGCGACGGTGGATTTCAGAAGGGATTTGATCGACATGCTTTCCTCTTGAATGGTGTGTTGCGTGAAATCAATGTATCGCACTTGGCGCCGGATGGCGGCATGCTCGGCACTTGCCAATGGCCAGCGTGGGCCGACTCGCCGTCGCCATTTTCAGTTGCACTTCCCGGTGGCAGGCATGCTACTTAATTCATAGCATTGTGCCGGGATATTGATTGCGCTGAAGGCCAATTTGACCACCAGTCCCAAGTGGGCTGCACCGCCACGCCGCTAGGGAAGGTCTGCACGAAACGCTTTGAGTCGTGTTTGACCCAGCCCAAGGCTGCCGGAGGCGGTGCCATCGATCAATGACGCCTGCGCAAACCTGCATTCATGCGGTTTCTGGGCGCTCGGGCGC
>Ga0308157_10006601_pt1 | contig 13831 bp, 19 predicted proteins | sample PhyBR1_FD_201035 | JGI IMG/M metagenome (GOLD analysis project Ga0308157, IMG submission 201035) | Phyllosphere microbial communities from UC Gill Tract Community Farm, Albany, California, United States - DLSLB.R1 | ecosystem: Host-associated > Plants > Phyllosphere > Unclassified | place: USA...
GCCGTGGGGGCCGTGCCATAATCGCCGACTGGGCCGCAACGGCCCTCCCGTGCGGCTGTAGCTCAGTGGATAGAGTATTGGCCTCCGAAGCCAAGGGTCGTGGGTTCGATCCCCGCCAGCCGCACCAGTTTTCTTATCGAAATCAACAAGTTACGCCCGCTCTTAAGCGGGCGTAGTTGTTTTCGGATGGCCTAAAGTGGCCTCGCGATGTCCCCGCATTGTTCCCATCTAAATCTGTTCGTCAGGTTTTTTGCGGCTGATTTGCCACAGGTCTTGACAAGTTGGCCTGCACTGGCACTATCAGGTCTCCATAGTTGTGCAATGTAGTTGTTAGGGCCCCACCGCCGACGCTGCCGACTATGGGGGTCTGCAATTGCGTTTGTCTTCTTTGCCTGGGTGGGCAGGTTTTGGGACAAGCAGCGTGAAAAGCAGCACTTCAGAAGGTCGGCAGCTACTGGTCTCAGTTAGCGTCGAGGAACTTGGACAGTTCACGGGGTTGAAGCCAACCACGATCAAGGATCGCCTGACCAGGCGTCCGGAAACTCTCCCTAAACCAATCAAAAAATTCGGCAAAGCACCGAATCGTTGGCTCGTCGAAGATGTGCTTGCTTGGGCGCGGGGCGAACAAGCATCCGCAAATGAGTTGCCTGCCCCTTCCGCGCCTAGGGGCCGACCTCGTAAGCAGGACCCCCGCCATAGAGGTGCAGCATGAGCGGCCACCGGTCAATCATCCGAATCGACATGGGGGCGGGTGGTTGGACTGCTGTGCCACGCGCCATCTTCTCCAATGAATCGGGTCTGTCGCTCGCAGCTCGTGGGTTGCTCGGTTGGTTCCTGACCCGGCCGGAGAACTGGGAGGTACGGATCGCCTCGTGCATGAGGGAGCACGGCATTGGCGAAAAAGGATGGTCAACCTTGGCTGCTGAACTAGCCGCCGCAGGGTATTACCACCGAAGAACTACGCGCGATGAAACGGGACACATCCGCACGGCGGTATCCATCACTTCCACTCCGACCCCCCCATTGGGCGGGGTCGGTGGCACCGACCCCGCCCTCACCGGGGGTCGGTTCGACCGAGACCCGGTGCAACCGGGACCCGGTGTAGGCGGGGTCTTAAACAAGACTGTTAAAGAAATTGAGAAAGAACAACGACCGGATGTCGTCTTTTCTGCCGACCTTCTTGACCGCGATCTGCTATCGAAAGAGGCATTAGGAATGCGGTGCGGTTTATAAAAGCGATCAGTGATGCTCCAGCGGGCGGGCTTACCTATAGCGGTCATGAGCGTGCATTGTGCGAAGCTCGCGCCGGCGCAAAAAGAATTGAAGAGCGATCTAGTGATCGAGTGCCAGTGCCGCCGCCGCCAGAAGCTCGCGCATTGATGGATCGGCTTCGCCGGGAAACGCGAGGCGTGAGCAAATGAGCACACCTCGATCAGAAAAAATCCAAGCGCTACGCACGCGTCTGGCCGCTTTGCAGGCCGCCGAGCAAGCGGCGACTGCTAGGGCTAAAGCTGCTGCGAGCAAAGCGAACCGCGCCCAAGACACGAGAAGGAAGGTCTTGGCAGGTGCCTTTGTTCTCGAGTCGCTTGGCCTCGACGGCTTCACCAAACTGAGTATTCGAGGACGTAGTTTCGACCAGTGGCTCACACGCCCTGACGACAGAACGCTATTCCAGCTGCCGCCGCTTGCCGGACCGCCTGGCACGCCCGCGCCTCCCGGCCCAGGCGTGCCAGCAGCGGGCTCAGCGGCTCATGCTGGCGGAGCCTCAGCATGAGCCGCCGCGTGCCATTCCCTTTCTGCTTTAGGCAGAAGGGCGCTACTTACCAGTTTCTCTGCGAGAAACCGATGTGCGACGGAGGCGTGCCGCCTCCTGTACCTCCGGCGTGCTGCGACCTGCTAGATGAATAGCTATGGCTATCTACCACCTACGAGCGCGCACTGCTGCGCGAGGCGACGGTGCGTCCGCTGCGGCTGCGGCGGCATACGTTCTGCGCCTCGGCAAATATGCCAAGGCCAGCTTGGACCGCTGCGTCTTCAGCCATGGAGGCAACATGCCTGCATGGGCTTCGGGCCCTCGCCAGAACCTTGAGTACTGGCGTGCTGCTGACATGTACGAGCGCGCCAATGGGCGTTTGTTCAAAAGCATTGAATTTGCCCTTCCTCGCGAGCTGAATCATGCCCAGCGCTTGGCTTTGTCTAGCGCGTTCTGTGCTCGTGTGGCTTGCACTGCGAACGGCGAATCACTGCCGTTCTTGATGGCGATCCATGCGGGCAAAGGCACCAATCCACACACCCATCTGATGGTGTCAGAGCGCGTGCTCGACGGCTATGACCGAACCCCCGAATCCTGGTTTTCCCGAGCCGCCGTGAAGGGTAAAAGTCCGGATTCGGGGGGCGCAAAGAAAACCGTTGGTCTCAAGCCGCGCGAATGGCTGATGACTACTCGCGCGCTACTGGCCACCCTCACGAACGAGGCGCTTCAAGCCGCCGGCTTTGCCGCCCGCATCGATGCTCGGAGCCTTGCTGACCAAGGCATTGATCGCGTGCCTGGCGTGCATCTCGGTCCAGCCGGCGCGGCCAGGCTAAAGCGTGGGGCCACATCGCGTAGAGCGGATGACTTTGTCCAGCAGCGAGCAGCAGCTCTGCAGGAGCGGCAATTGATCGATGCGCTGCGAAATGAGTCACGAGCGGTAGAGCAAGAGCTTGTAACCGCTTTGCGTCATGACCAGTCCTCTATCTCTTCGACCACGTCCGGAATGCTCGCTCGTGCCCGGCGCCAAGCAGAGCAGGTGAGGCAAATGGCAATCACTCCTAAACCTGAAAGGAGCAAATCAAGTGATTTTGACTTCAGACCCTAATTACGACCGGTGGGTGCTGCAGCGCCGAGTCTACAGGCGCAGCAATAAGTGCTCTTGGAAAACAATATCCGCTCCGATGGAGTTCGGGTCAGCGATGCAAATTCTAAGTCCGCTTCCGCTTGAGACTTACCGCCTTATGTCGGGCATCGAAGACTTTTTTGCAATTAATTCAATTCAGCGCGAGGAGTAGTTATGGGATTCAAAGAAGGGCCGCCCCCAAACATTGGTCTTACGGTCACCGAGCGGAAAGAAATTTGGAAAGCTTCCGAGCAGGACATCTACACCTCGCAAGGGTACTCATTTTTCTACCCCGAGATTAATTTTAATAAAAGTAATTTCATCGTTGCCGCTCAACAGCCAAAATGGTTCGGGGCAACAATAACTTTAGACGAGGAAATTTTCGATTCACTCCAGGCCTGCAAAATATACCCTTTTCTCGTTTTGAAGAATGACATGCAGGAGCTTGCCGAATACGTCAAACAGTTTTCTCATGAATATGAGATCTGCGCTGATTATGTCACCGCGTTATGGAGCGAAAAGAAAGAGGTTTTGAAAGTCGCCGTGGGGCGAACTTTTTTAAAGAGGTACATGGAGAAGGAATGTCACGGAGAGATAATTTTTCCGCAGTCTCGCTGCGATACGTGGGTAGAAATTAAGTCTTGCCAAGACTGGCCTCTGTATGGGGGCGCAGATTCAAGTATTGCAGTTCCAGATGCAATCGTCGATATGGTAAATGAATTCTTTGGATATGATTTTTTGTCACATTTAGATGAATTTCTTGGTTATGCAGTGCGCTACTTTGGGGCCAATCTTCAAGAGGCATGTTTTGAAGGCGGCGACGACGGAGGCGAGGGTGGCAGTGGCGGAGCAAGCCTACCGCTTTTAAAAGCCATGCCGAAGAACGATGATGCAATCGAGCCTTAAGGAAGGCCTGCATAAATCGGGCGAGTCCATGCTTGGCATCGAAGCCGAGTACTGAGACGATACGCCGATGAAGCAAGCAAGCCTCGCCCTCAGTTCTTCGACCAAACGCACCCGCAAGCGCGAATTTTTGGGCGAGATGGGGCGCATCGTGCCGTGGTCTGATCTCGTCTCCCTGGTCTCCTACTTGCTCCGTATTTGCCTGAAGGCCGGCGTGGACGCCCCCCGTTTTCCGTCGAAGCCCTGCTGCGTATCCACTTCATGCAGCAGTGGTTCACCCTCAGCGACCCTGCGATGGAAGAAGCCCCGCACGACGTGCCCCTGTTCCGGGACTTCTCAGGACTCGGCGGCTGGGACGACCGACTGCCCGACGAGAGCACCATCCTGCAGTTCAGACATGCGCTGAAGAAGCACAAGCTTGCAGAGCAGATCCTGGCGACCGTCAACGACCTGCTGCTGCGCGCGGGAACCGTCGTCGATGCCACTTTGATCGCCGCACCGAGTTCGACAAGTACAAAGACAAGACGCGTGACCCCGAGATGCACTCGAGCCAGAAGGGCAACCAGTGGCACCCTGGCCTGAAGGCGCACATCGGAGTCGATGCCGACTCGGGGCTTGTGCACACGGTCCGAGGCACATCGGGCCACGTAGGTGATGTCGTCGAAGCCCGCAACCTGCTGCACGGCCAGGAGGTCGATGCCTTCGGCGATGCGGGCTATCAAGGTGCTGCCAAGAGGCCGGGTGCCAAGGCAGATGTGCAGTGGCACATCGCCATGCGCCCGGGCAAGCGCAGGGATCTCAACAAGACCAAGCTGGTGGACGCACTGGTCGACAAGCTCGAGAAACTCAAGGCCGGCATCCGGGCGAAGGTAGAGCACCCGTTCCGGGTGATCAAGCGCCAGTTCGGCCACGTCAAGGTGCGCTACCGGGGCTTGAAGAAGAACACGGCCCAGCTCTTCACGCTGTTCGCGCTGTCGAACCTGTGGATGGTGCGCGGCAAACTGCTGGCGATGCAGGCATGAGTGCGCCTGCGAGTGCCCTAAAAAGGCAAAAACGCGGAGAATTCGAGCGATCTGGCTGCTGAACGCGGCTGGCGCTGACGCAGCGCCGCATGAGTCAAGAGAAACGGCCGTGCCTAACTTCCAATCACAGCAAAAATTGCTTTGTGCAAACCTTCCTTAGCTTCTCGATCCTGTTCATGCATCCGGGAGTAAGCGCGAGAGGGTGACTGTGAACACTACGCCATATGCAGTATTTTCAGCGTTAATAGTCCCGCCCATACGCAGTACCGAGACGCGAGCCGTGAAAAGGCCGAGTCCCATGTGCTCCGAATTGAGCTGCGTCGAAAAGCCGTAGTCAAAGATCAAATCTAAGTCGTCTGCCGGTATGGTCGGTCCAATATTGGCGATTTTCAGGTGAACCACAACCTCAGTTTGCGCGAGATCCATTTCGATGGCGCTGCCCGGCTCCATGAAGCGTTGTGCATTTTCAAGAACACTGCTCAACGCGTCGTCCAAGGCAAGGTTGTCAAACACAGCGGAGACCCCTTTTTCCGGTCCCTGATACACAATCGGCAACCCTTGCTCGCGCGAGTTCTCGGCCAGGCGGTGCAAAAATTCTGCTGCGTCAGCGAGCCTGCTTGTCACGCGGCGATTTCTGATTCCGGCCTGCACCGACGTCGCCGTGTAGAGCGCTTCGACGGCCCGGCCCATCCGCTCAAGGTCCGAACGGGCGTTGGCGTCGTGGCTTGTACGCGTCAGCAAAGACTGCAATGGCGTGCGAATCTCATGTCCAATGGCTCGCAACACGTCATGCCGGGCCTTGTACTGTTCATCAGCAAAGCGTGCTCGCTCCTCGCGCAATGCGTCCAATCGACGCGCAGATCGAATGATGGTGGCATTTCGAGAGCGGAACCGCCGAACTACTAATTCGAACGATCGGCCCAGCGCGCCGATTTCATCCCTTCTCTTTGTGTACTGTTCCATTCCGTCGGCAAGCGAGGGCCGCCTGGCACTGCGCAGCGCCCTGCGCCCCATCACATTAAGATGTCGCAAGGCGAAAAACCACATTGAACCGATCAGCAACACTCCTACTAGAGCTCCTGACAGTCCCAAGAATGCTCGCGCTGCCAAATCTGGGAGCAACACAGGTTCGGCTGTTAGCGTTGCACGGTAAGGCCGAGGTCCAAGCACAAGCTGCTCCGTTTGAACGGTTGGCCTTCTATAGTCGAATTTTTTGACTAGTAAGTTTGCCCACTCGTTGGACAGCTTCTGAAAACGACCGGCGACGAGTTTCTCGGTATTTGCCGGACTCGCCGACCGCCATGAAGCAGCTTGGCCGACAGCGGCCTCTCGGCCCTGGAACAATTCTAAAGTGGCGTGCGACTGGACGAAGGTGTAGTAAGCCTGTTCGAGCGACTGCAAGGCTGTTCCCTTCGCGCCAAACGGAATAACTATCGGTGTGTTTGCTGCAGCATTGGAGGCTGCGGGTTCGTTCACCTCGACGCTCGCTCTAAAGTCACGATATCGTCCCTTGGCCCACTCATCAATTGATGCTTGGGAGCTGAATACTAATTGCGCGTCGATGCGCCCAAGCAACGTGACCACGTTGCTCGCGGTGCCATCCTCACTCCCGGCGCGTTTTTCGAATGCCTGCCCCTTGATCGTCTTCATCGGCGAGCCAAGTTGATCTGTGGAATAGGCCGTTAGTTCATGCACGCTGGAAAAACGCCGTAATTGCGATGGATAGCGCTTCTGTACAAGTGTGGGCTGTTCGAACATCAGACGCACAGACGTTGCGTTTTCGCCTTTTAAGCGAAGCAGAACCGAGCTCGACTTACTCAGCGCAAGGCCCGCTCGATGCCTCGCTATTTCTTTTGTCGGATAGCTGATCGAGAAATAGATATAGCGGCCGCTGGCCTCCTCCGGCACGACCGCAAAACACGCTCGGATGTTACGCGGTGCTGCGGGAGAGCCTTGTTCGATGAAATCGAGAGCGCACGATTTGGGCGGCTCCCAATTCACCCCCTTGGCTGCCACCTGCTTGGCATTTTCTTCCGTCAGGAAGTAGCCATAGAAGGATTTCCTCATCGCAACTGCGGTCAGCTCTCGCTTTGCGCTTGCAAAGTCGATGACGTTATCCAACAGCGACGAGCCATCATCATCCCGGAGAGCGAGCAGGAACAGAGCAAGTTCGCCTTTGAGGGTCGATTCCTGCACCTGGTCGTCTTTGACCGCTGCAGTTTTCACGAAGTCATACAGGGAGGCGGCAATCAGGGCGCTTACGCCAAGACCTCCGATAGCACTCCAGATCGTTAGATCGCGCCGGACCAGAGCGCGTTTGAAGCGTTCAAGAATGGCCTGTCCTCCAAATGTAGCCCTTACCAGGCTCGCTCTCGATGGCCTCGAATTCAGGGTCGACATCAACAAATCCGTTGCGAACGCCGGTCATTGCAGTGTTGACCGCCTTCTTTGAATGGCCGCTGGTTAGCTGCTCGCCCAGTCTGGCATATGCGACCACCGTGTTGGGTGGCTCGATCAGACAGTGGACAAGTCGCAATTCCGTGATCGTCAGCATGACAGGCTTACCCTTCCATCGGAAGCGTAGCTTGCGCCGCGAGTCCGATTCCAGGCCTTCTGGCCAGCCCGATGCCTCGGAATCCGGCAGATCGGCGAGAAGTTGCTTTTGGAAGGCCAGTGCACGCTCGACCTTGTTGAGGAAGTCGAGCTCGTTTATAGGCTTGCTGATGAAGTCAAAGGCCTGAAGCGAGTGGGCGAAGTCCGGCAACATGTCAGACGGCATTCCCGATACAACGATGGCAACAGTGGTTTTCCCGTTGAGTGTGTGCAGCAGTGTGAATCCGCTCAACTTATCCCGTGGGCCTTCGCCAAGCTTCACATCTATGACCATCAGCGCCAGCGAATGGGTGCGCATCGCCTCTTCAGCGGACGCCTTGTCAAAGGCCTGTATTACCTCAACGCTCGGAATGGTAAGTACGAGCGACTTGAGCAGATCGTTCGTCGATCGGTCATCTTCAACAATCAGGACTTTTCGCATGTTGCCACGCCTCGCGAGTAAACCGCGAGCGTGCCACAAGCCTTGCCAGAAAGATCAGGCCGATGGAAAGCGTTTCCTTTCCGAGATGCCTGACTCCACTGGTTGAACACTCTTCCCGTCGTGCAAAACCGATCCATGACGGCATTTTGAACGCCAAAGCCGATTCTGCGACCTGACAATCCACTGCGCAAAAGCGAGACACTTTGTTCAGGCCACGAATGGTTCGGGGCTAGGAAAATCTCACCATGTCGACCAACTCCAAAAAAACCTCTTCCCGCATCGCGACGATCGCGTCCGACGTCTTGCACGACCGCAACGCTTCGGACATATCCAAGCGTTTGGCGGGCTCGGCGCTGGCACAAAGTAGCACTTCGCGACAGACCGGCGCCGAAATGGAGGAGGTCGCGGCCCGTGTCCTGAGCAGCGACAAGTATTCGGCGATTAACAAGGAACTCGCCGCCTCGATCCTCTCGCAGTCAAACAAGGAACGATAAGACCTCGAGTTCTCATGGCACTCGAACACGAATACACGCTCCTTGGCGGCTGGAGCCGCTCCAATGTTGGGCGTTGGATCGGCGTAGCTGCCGGCGCTGCGGCATCAGGTACGGTCTTCCTCACGCTCGGGGCGGTCAACCTGGCCCAGACGTTTGGATGGGCTCCCGCGCTGCCGCCGTTGGTCCTGTGGCCACTAGGCGCAGGCGCGTGGTATGTCGCGATCTACTGGGCCTTCGATCGCTACGCCTGGAAGTTCAAGCCGCTTGCAGCAGTGCTACAGGTACCCGATCTGAGTGGTACGTGGGACTGCGAGGGAAGAAGCCTGGACGCACAGAAGAATGTGATTTACGAGTGGTCGGGCACCCTGACCATCTGGCAGTCCTGGGACAAGCTGAAGGTCAGGCTGAAGACCGCGCAATCGGGCTCAGAAAGCATCGCAGCTGCACTGCTCTTCGATCCCACAGAAGGCTACCGACTCATGTATCACTACCGCAACGACCCTCGCTTGGACCAAGGCGAACTCAAGACGCACCGCGGGTTTTCAGAGATTGTCTTTGCGGCGAACTGCGAGGCGGCAGAAGGCGAATATTTCAACGGTCATGGGCGCTACACGTTCGGCACCATGCAGCTGAATCGAAGAAATAAAAAATGACGTCCGATATTTCCCAACGCATCCAGAGGCTCTCCGCACGTCGCCGTGGCACTGACCGGATGGTCGCCCTCGACTCTTCCGAACAACTGGAAGTTCTCTTCAAGAGCATGACCGAGGAGGGCGGCTGGACTAAGCGGGCCGCCAACCAGCCCTTCACGCGTTACGCGCTTGGTGCAATGCAAGAGGTTGGGCCTGACTACACCCGGGTGAGTCTGGAGACGGCGCAGCGCGTTCGCTCGCAACTCGACACTCGTGTGACCGCGGACGGCTTGCTTGTCGAGTTCCACGTCCAGGGATCGGTTCCCGCCAATGTCCATATCCGTGGCGTCAGCGACGTTGATCTGCTCGTGCTGGATAGCTCGTTCCTGACCTTTGATCGCACCGGCCTAATCGGCAGGCAAGGTGGGTACGTAAATCCGACGACGCTCACCACCGAGGTGGTGCTGACCGGGCTGCGTCACAGTGCCGAGACCTCTCTGGAGGCGGCGTTCCCACGGGCGTCGATCAACAAGACGGGAAGCAAGGCCATCTCGATCTCTAAGGGGTCGCTCGCGCGGCCCGTAGACGTGGTGCCTTCGCACTGGCACGACACGGCCGACTATCAGCGCACCCAGCAAATGGAAGACCGCGGTGTCACTCTGTGGGACCGAAAAGCCCGACGGGTGATCAACAACATGCCCTTTCGGCACATCGCGAAGTTGGGCTACCAGGATCGCGTGACCGGAGGCGGTCTGAAGAAAGCAATTCGCCTCTGCAAGAACGTCAAGGCCGACGCCATCGAGGACGGCAAGACGGTTGCTATCTCGAGTTTCGACATCGCAGGCGCGATGTTTCATGCGAGCAGTTCTGCACTCGGCGCGGGCATCGTCCACGAACTTGGAATTCTTGCGGAAACCCAGCGTCACTTGGATAGGTTGGCGACCGATTTTTCTTACGCACGCAGTTTGTGGACACCTGACGGCACGCGCAGGATCTTCGATAGCGACGAAAAGCTCGCCGGCGTGCGCGCCCTCTCGATTGAGGTGGATGCACTAGCTACCTCCGTTGCGCAGGAGCAGAGCCTGTTTTTGGCCCATCGCTCAGCGCCGACATGGTCGGAAATCAATGAAGTGCTTGCAAAGTCCTATGTTTAGACGTTGCCAGCGGGTTACCTCGTTGTCACACCGCGAGTTTTACGAAGGTGCGCGCGGCGCGCAGCCCGTCGATAGCGTCTCACCAGTGCGTCCCGCAAGAAAGTACGAAGTACACCTTCAACCGTCGTCTGCCACCGTCTGCGTCTGGCCGATAACCGAAATGGTACCGGCAGGCTGCTTTGGGCCAAAGCGGACAACTGGGCCAATGCTTTCAAGAGTTAAAAAATTTCGTCGACAACAACCTAGAAGGAGTTAAGCCATGGCTCAGTGCACAGCACCATCGCGCGGGCATCGCACAGCATCGGCAGCTGCAAACTGCCCCGCGTGCCGTTCCCGCAGTCGGTACAGCTATGGGGGCGGATATGGAGGTGGCTACGGCGGCTTCAATCCGTCCTATGGCTCGGGCAGAGAAGAGATGGCCCGCAGCAGTGGAGGCAGCGGTCGCAGCTCGAGCGGTAGCGCCAAGCCACGTTGGTCGCGCCCCGGATCAGCCGTTTCATACACACTTGCGCAAGTGCAGTCCCTGACGCCTATCCGCGAAACGGTCGAGCGGCGAGCAGCGGCCCAGCCCGAGTTGCGCGATGTGTTTCTATGCCATGCCTGGGGCGACCGACAGCACGCAGCCAAGGAGTTACGTGAATTGCTGGTGGATGCTGACGCCAAAGTCTGGTTCAGTGAGAACGATTTGCCCCTTGGCGTACCGATGATGCGCGCCATCGATAAGGGGCTGGCGATGTCGCGTATTGGGCTTGTGTTGGTAACGCCTGCGCTGCTGGAACGCCTATCCACAGAAAGCGTCGCCGACAAAGAGTTGTCGACACTTTTGGGGGAATCTGCTTGTGCCCATCATCCACAACACGACGTATGAAGCGCTGCGCAACATCAGTCCCATGCTGGCCTCTCGCTCCGGCTTGAGCACGGCAGAAGACTCTATGGCTGTGGTTGCGAGCAAGATTGCAGAGCTGGTCCAAGTGCTAAAAGCTTCTTGAAGCCCGCGCCACTGTATTTGTTGAGCTGCATTTTCAGTCATCACTGACGACGTCTCCGGCATCTGCGGTGTATCACTATGATTTGCCTACTTGTGAAGCAAGCTGGTTATCCACCTAATCCATCACTTGCTTGCTGCAGTTTGCCCATCGAGTCATTATCTCAACATGTTGTTGGAGTCGATAAAACACAAATTTTCTCGTTGCATATCAGTTGGTGTTCTTGGATGAGATTAGGTTTTCAACCAATTTTTTTTTGCTAAATCTGCAGCTCTGGGGTGATAGTAGCGGGCAAGCATTGTGCTCGACTTGTGGCCGGTGACTTTCATAAGCTCATGTAGGCTGAGTTTTTCGGCAAGCCGGGATGTTGCTTCATGTCGTAGGTCGTGAAACGTCAGGTCGCGCAGGAATTCGTTATTCGACTCAATGACTTTGAGGCATTCGACGGTTTGATGCTGAGGTTCTCTTTTCTTGAAAATCAACGCACTAATTTCCCGTGTGCATTCAGCCTCATCGAGGCCGAGCTTCCTTAGCTGGACACAAAGCTTTGCGCGGACATGTTCTTTCCTTGCGCGAGCTATGGCGCGTGCCCAGCTCATTTGCAAGGCGTTTTGAGACATCGGCAATACCCTGCCCTTGGTAGAGCGCGGCAGAGCAGCTAAAAGCGTCACAGCGCGTTTGGTCAATGTATATCTCGGTATGCATCCTTGTTCTTTGTCCTTCCGCCATCGGCTCCTCGAAGTCTTGCGGTCTGCAGCTTCAGGTCGACCTCCGCCCAATTGAGGGACAGTAATTCCCCCATTCGCCCTCCGGTTTCAATGGCCAATACTGCTGCTGCATTGGGCCAAGGGCTTTCGCAGGCTTGCAACGCATCTAGCAGCGCAACTTCCTCGAATAATTCCAACCTTCGCGTTCGCCCGTTATTGACCTTGGGTTTGCGAACCAAGGCCGTCGGTAGGCCATGCGGCAAAGCAATACCCCAGTCCATTGAGGCAGTTTTGAAAATGCGCGATACCATTCCTAACTCATGCTTCACTGTTTGATTACTGACGACCTTCAGTCGGTCATCGCGATAGGTCGCAAGCATAGAGGCAGAAATAGATGCTAGAGAATAAGCACCGAAAGTTTCGACCAAGCGTTTGATTCGGCTGGCACTAGGTGCCTTGTCGCTGTTGCTCGATTGAGACTCTTCGCTATAGCGCTTTGCAGCATCCGCAAAGGTGGTTCGCTCGGCATCATTGCGATTGATGAACGCCCCGATGTCCATCTCGCGCTCGAGCGCGGTCGCCCATTTCTCGGCATCGCCTTTCCTGTCGAAAGCTTTGCTGACTGGAGGGTACCCGAGCCTGCGAACCTTAGCCTGCCACTTCCCGTTGTCCCGTTTTACGTATGTAGCCATTTTTTGCCCTCACTGTCCCCATAGTGTTCCCGAATCGCAAAAAATAGGGGAAAAATATGCGGGACGCGGCGCCAGTGCTAGAGGTTGATGTATGCGAATTTGGGCTTCCGAAGCCAAGGGTCGTGGGTTCGATCCCCGCCAGCCGCACCATTGATGGATTTCCGAGACCGCGCTCCACTGCTGCGCCGCTTCTCAGTTCAGTCTTCCCTTTCCCCCGAAACTTTCCTGGCCTGATCGAACGTCTGGTTCGTGGTGGCGTCATGGCATCCGCTGCTGCGCAAGCGCCATTGCGGCAAATGGCGCCTGCACAAGTCACCGCCGCGCCCTGAGCGCGTCGCGCTTTTCTCGCCGCTCCAGCCAGACCGACAGCGCCACCCGCGCCGCCAGCAGTGCCACGGTGGTGGCCAGGGCGCTGGTCGACAACGGCGCCGCCGCCGGGGCCGCATGCGCTGGGGCCGGCAGACGCGTCACGGGTGTGAGGGCTGCGTCCGCATGGGTCGCGCCCTTGCGGGGCTCGACCGGATCGAGAAGATTTTCCGGGGCCGCTGCGTGCGAACCGTGCTCGGCGGCATAGACCTTGGTGAACTCCGCGCCTAGCAGAAAGATCTGCGCAGCGTAGTACACCCAGATCAGCACCACGGCGATGGCGCCGGCTGCTGCGTAGGTCGAGCTCAGCCCCGCCTTGCCCACGTACAGGCCGATAAGCACCTTGCCAACTTCAAACAGCACGGCCGTCACCGCCGCGCCCACCCACACGTCGCGCCAGGCGATGGGGACCGACGGCATGAACTTGAAGATCATCGCGAACAGCACGCAGCTGATGCTCATCGACAGCAAGGTGTTGATACCCATCAGCATCAACTCCCACCCCGGCATCAGCGCGCCGAGCCATGTGCCCGCAGCCGCCACCGCAGCGCTGACGGTGAGCGACGCCATGAGCAGAAACGCCAGGCCCAGGATGAGACCGAACGACAGAAAACGCGCCCGCAACAGGCCCCAGATGCCGCTGGGTTTGGACGGCTCCGGCACGTGCCAGATACGGTCCAGCGCGCTCTGGATTTCGCCGAAGACCGTCGTCGCACCGATCACCAGCAGCACGATGCTGATGGTGCTGGCGATGATGCCTTCTGTGGGTTCGCGGGCGCTCTTGATGAGGCCCTGGATGGCCAGGGCGCCGTCGCGGCCCACCAGCCCGGAGATCTGCCCTTCGATGGTGCCCCGCACCGCATCCTGGCCGAACACGGCGCCTGCGATCGAGATCACGATGACCAGCAGCGGCGCGATCGAAAACGCGGTGTAGTAGGAGATGGCCGCCCCCATGCTCGGGGCGT
>Ga0308157_10006602_pt1 | contig 13831 bp, 12 predicted proteins | sample PhyBR1_FD_201035 | JGI IMG/M metagenome (GOLD analysis project Ga0308157, IMG submission 201035) | Phyllosphere microbial communities from UC Gill Tract Community Farm, Albany, California, United States - DLSLB.R1 | ecosystem: Host-associated > Plants > Phyllosphere > Unclassified | place: USA...
ACCGTTTTTTTAGGCTGTGAAGCCTAAAAGAACCTAGATCAAATGCCGAAAATGGCGGCTAGATCGAGCGTAGCGAGTAAAAAAACTTTATGAGCGAAGCGAATTCCGAGTCGCTTTTGATTTTGCTTTTGCTTTTGCTTTTTCTCAAATTTATAACGGGATGAGCTAAAAAATTGCCCCTCGAATCGAGCGTAAGCGAGATTCAATAGAGTTTGAGCGTAGCGAAAACCAAGGGCAATTTTTCTTTGCCAGGGCTTTTAATTATTTTTAAGATTTTAAATACTTTTAACTATCCTTAAAGCCTTTATTTAAAAGACTTTCAGAGCTTATATCCCCACGTTTAGTTACCTATATCCCCACGTTTAGTTACCTATATCCCCACGTTTAGTTACCTATATCCCCACGTTTAGTTACCACTTCCCCACGTTTAGTTACCCATATATATTCATTAAAATCCCCCAAAATAAATATTTGTGGTTATACCCACATTGATATAATCTGTGGGTATAAGAACTTTTAATCAAACTTATGTCAAAAGAATTAGTTGTAAAAACAAATCGCTTAAATCAAGCCTTTCAGACTTTGTCCTTATCAGAGTTTCATATTGTTCAACTAGCTATTGTTGATGCAAGGCATACCGGTACAGGCCTTAGCACGGATACCCCATTGCGAATAGATGCTTTGAGGTATGCTGAAATTTTCGGAACAACGAGACAGAATGCTTATCAGCGAATGAAGGAAGCTGAAGACTCTTTATTTAATCGCAGATTTAGTTTCTTTGATGAAGATGGAAAACTTGTAAAAAGTAGATGGATTCAGCAAGTAAAATATTTAGATGATGAAGGTGCTATTGAACTAGTTTTTACACTAGCGGTTGTACAAGGCATTAGTAAAATTGATGGAATAAAGGATTTCTTTACCCAATATCTACTAAGCCAAACAGCACAACTAAATAGTACCTACTCAGCAAGACTATACGAGTTACTTATTCAATGGAAAGCTGTTGGTAAAACGCCAGTATTTGAGCTAGAGACCTTTAGAGAACAGCTTGGGATTGGTGTTAATGAATATAAGCGTATGGATCACTTCAAAACTAGAGTTCTTGATTTAGCTATTACAGAAATTAGTGAAAAAACAGATATTGAAGCTACTTATCTACAGCATAAAAAGGGACGATCTATATCAGGATTTTCTTTTTCATTTACACAGAAAAAATCTAAAAATACATCAAACGAAAATCTAAAAAATTCCGAAAATTTAGATCTCTTTTCAAAAAAAATGACCGATGCACAACGTCACCTTTTTGCTAATAAACTTTCTGAACTTCCAGACATGAATAAATATTCTCAAGGTACAGAAAGCTACCCACAATTTGCAGTTCGAATTGCTGAAATGCTACAAGATAAAGAGAAATTTGAAGAACTTCTGCCATATCTTAAAAAAGTAGGATTTAGCACAAAATAAACTTCATGTTCAGGTAGGATGTTCATCTAAACATCCTTGTACATGCACTGAGGGATTACATTGAACACAACAAAATTCAGCGTTATGGACGCGAGTAAAGCTTTTAAAAAGTCACGAACAACAATATACGAAGCTATAAAAACTGGTGAATTATCAAGGGATCATGATGGACTCATAGATTTATCTGAACTTATCAGAGTTTATGGAAATCCTATCGGTGTTCAGTCCAGTACACGTACTGAACACGCCCATAAGGATGTACACGTACATGTTCAATCTGAGATTGAACATGTATTGAAAGATCAGATTTCTCTACTCAAAAATCAGTTAGATCTAGCCAACCAAAGAGAAAAGTCTTTGATGCAGCATATAGAAGATTTGACCCACAGAATTGAGTTTAAAGGTCAGCTTGAACAATCAAAGACAGAGCTAGATGAACGTAAAGTAACTACTCATTCTGAAATGACAGGAAATTCTCGACCAGAACCAGAGCCGAAACATGACGGATTGACTACTCCGGTCGAAACAGAAAATAAGCGTATTCCAGTTCCGGAGCAGGTTGAACCGGAGCAGCCGAAAAGAGGGTGGTTAAGCCGGTTTTTCTTGCCGAATGGCTAAGAGGCTTATTTAGGTGTACTAATCAAAGTTGTGAAACATTGATCAAAGAATAGGCGTGGAACGTGAATAATCACAAAGAAACCATGACAGTGCGCTGAACCCCGTCATGGTTTCGGATAAGATATTGATGCTTATAGGAAAATTTCAAGCATTTCGTATAAGGTGTATTATGTTAATTTGGGGAAAACTTAATCATCATAGGCTTGTTTCATGTTTTGCCATGAAGCTTAATCATTCGCTCGTTTCTGAAAAACTTAGTAATATATATTTTTGCTATTAAATTTAAGGATATAAATTTTGTTTAAAGAATATGGTGCTTTAAGCACAATGTTATACGAACATACAAAACCAATTAGTTATTCAATAGATGGTGATATTGAATATTATTCTAAAAAATTAAAAAATTTATCAGGACGTATTTTGGAGGCTGGTGTTGGAACAGGACGATTACTTGTTCCTCTCATCCAAAGTGGGCTTACTGTTGATGGTGTTGATTTATCAAATGAAATGCTTGAACAGTGTAAAAAGAATATGGATGAGCATGGTGTTTCTGGAAATCTTTACAATCAAGATTTAACAAAATTATCTCTACCGTATAAGTATGATGCGATCATCATACCAACAGGTAGTTTTTGTTTATTACCTAAGTTGAAAATAAAAGAAATATTAAATGGATTTAATAATCATTTAAATAATAACGGAAAAGTCATTCTAGATTTGGAAATGCCTTTTGATTTTAAAGAAGGTGATTCTAGTTCTTCAAAATTTTCTCTATCTGAAGATACAGGGATAATTTTAACAACATTTAATGAAAAAATAGATTGGTTTGAACAAAAAGTATCATCCATCAGTAAATATGAACTGATAAAGAATGGAGCTGTTATAGAAACAGAGTATTCAAACTTTACATTGTATTGGTATGGGATTTCTGAATTTGAAATATTACTTAATCAGTCAGGGTTTAAAAACATTCAATATGAAATAGGTTATGGAAAAAATCTATCTCAGATTATTACCTTTATTGCTGAAAAAAATGATGAATAGAACAATTTTTTAATCTGTAGTTTATGCCATTTAACATAATGGGCGTTATGCGAAGTTGTTTATTGTTATTGATTTATAATCAAAGACTTAACCGTTTTACATAATCCACGAAACCTGAAAAAAACCGCCTCAGCAACAATGCGCTTTCTTTTTGAGCAGTTTTGATATCTTTTGCCAATAGTTTTGTTTATTTTTTAATCAAATTTTGATTTTTCTCTGATTTCTCAAGGGTCATCATTCTGAAACTATCCGCAATTTCTGCGGATAAACCTCGGGGTAAAATCTAAACCGTGTACGCCTAGGCGTACAGCGATTCCAGTCCTTTGCCGCTATACGCTCCTCTGGTATTTTTTTACAATGGCTACATAGAGAGCAGGATGCTCCGACAATAACGATAATACGCAGTACAAGGATCGTCAGATACGACAGGAGTCATATCTAAATACCCAATACGTAAAAAAGCCCAACAGGATGTTGGGCTTTTTTATTGCCATTTGCAAAGTCATTCAATTAGTCTTAAAATATAGACTATAATCTATATTTTGGTTGTGATATGTGGACAGTCATCACGACAGACGTATTCAATAAATGGCTTGAACAACAAGATGAATCAACGCAAGAGAAGGTTTTAGCTGCGTTGGTGGTACTTCAACAGCAAGGGCCAAGCTTAGGTCGACCTTTAGTTGATACTGTCTACGACTCTAAATTTACCAACATGAAAGAACTGCGTGTTCAGCATCGAGGTAAACCACTGAGAGCCTTTTTCGCATTTGATCCATTACGACAGGCAATTGTGCTGTGCATAGGTGATAAAAGCGGTAAGAAGCGATTCTATACAGAGATGCTGGCGATTGCAGACCAACAATATGAACTTCATCTCTCAACCCTAGGAGACCAATCTAATGGCTAAAACCTTACAGGAATTATTGGCTAGTCGCTCTCCAGAGAGCCAAGCACGTATTCAACAAATGGCTGACGAGCTACTTTTAGAAACTCAGCTCCACCTTATTCGTGAAGAACTAGAAATCTCTCAAAAAGAACTCGCTAAAACCCTTGGAATTAAACAACCATCACTTTCAGCAATCGAAAATCGTGGTAATGACCTTAAGATTTCAACCATGAAAAAGTATGTTGAAGCAATGGGTGGAAAGCTCCGTATTGATGTAGAGCTTCCAACAGGAAAGCATATAGGATTCAATGTATAACAATAGAAAAGGAAACTTAAGCTACCTTTTATTTGTATAATTAATATTATATTAATTATGGAATTTTTAAATATTTTACCAATTCCATATTACCGATAAGTACTTGATTAGAACAAAAAACCCAAATTCTTCATTAGAATTTGGGTTATATCGTTATTTAATAAAGGATTAGTCGATTGGTTTAGATGTTGTATTATTATATCGAACACCTAAGCTCGCATATAAGTCATCTGCTGAAACCTCCATCTCAAAACGTACTTTCTCACGTTCCCTTATTTCCTGAGTAATATTGGAAGCATCATCCTGATTTACGCCAACAGCTTTTAGCGTTGCCTCACCAAAGAGCAAAGCCGATTCAAATGTCTCTCTAATCTGAAAGTCTACATCTGCTTTGACTAACTGTAATGAATGCTCTCTGTCATATGCTCGTACAAGTACCTTAGCAAAAGGAAATTCATGTTTGATAAGCATCACAATCTGATTTGCGGCCTTTTGGTCATCAATACAAACAGCAATAGCTTGAGCATTACCAGCACCTGATGCATGTAAAATATCTAATCTTGCCCCATCACCGTAATACACTTTAAAACCAATTTTTTCCGCGTTCTTAATCATTTTAATATCACTATCAATAATAGTGACATCTACACGACTTGCTAATAATGATTGACTCATTACTTGTCCAAAACGACCAAAACCAATGATTAACACACTACCGCTCAGGCCATTTGCTTCGTCAACACCATCTAAGTTTTGTTGTTGTTTTGGTCTATAGAATTTTTTGAAAATGATTCCAACTACTGGGGTCAATGCCATTGATAAAACAACAATAGCTGTTAGATTTGATTTGATTGTTTCATCAATTACATGTGCACTCGTTGCTGCAGCAAAAAGTACAAAAGCAAACTCTCCTCCTTGAGCCATTAATAAGGCACGATCGAGTGCATCCGAATGAGGTGTTTTAGTAATACGAGCAACAACATAAATCATGAGTGCTTTAGCCGACATCATTGCCACAACAGCACCTAGAATTAATTGCCAATTGTTTGCAACTACCGACAAATTAAGCGACATTCCGACGCCAAGGAAAAATAATCCCAGTAAAATTCCACGAAAAGGCTCAATATCTGCTTCAATTTGATGACGGAAAGTCGACTCTGAAAGCAACACACCTGCTAGAAAAGCTCCCATAGCCATAGACAGGCCACTAACCTGCATCAACAATGCTGCACCTAAGACAACAAGTAAGGCTGCTGCAGTCATTACTTCACGAGCCTTAGAAGCAGCTAATACCCTAAATAATGGATTAAGAAGCCAATGCCCTGCGGCAATTAGACCAATAATTGCAATTATTCCTATTCCGATGCCTTGCCAACGAGAGCTACTGCTTTCGATGACTGAATCTGGGGACATAAATGCGACAATTGCTAAAAGTGGAACAATCAATAAATCCTCAAATAATAATATCGCGACTATTTTTTGTCCCCGAGGCTTATTCGTATCTCCTCGGTCACCCAATAACTGCATAACAATTGCTGTAGATGTCAATACGAAACCAGTCGCTGCAATAAATGCTACTTGCCAACTAAAACCAAAAGCAAGGCCAACACCAGCGAGTGCTAAACAGCATAAGATTATTTGTAACGCACCTAACCCGAATATTTCTCGACGCAAACTCCATAAATGTGATGGTTTCATTTCTAAACCAATCAAGAATAAATACATAACGATACCGAGTTCAGCGATATGTAATATGGAAGTTGAATCTGAGAAGAAGGCAAATCCAAATGGCCCTATAATAAGCCCAGCAGTGAGATATCCAAGGACAGAGCCAAGGCCAATACGTTTAAAAATAGGTACAGCAATGACAGCAGCTGCCAATAAAATAACAGGGCTTAGTAAGCCAACGGAATGGGCTTCTGCGGACATAGTGTGATTCTCAAAAATAAGTCGTGAAAAGGTCAAATACTTTTATAATATTTATTAAAATTAAATACCTAATCTTAGAAAATAAATCTGACCCGTGAAAGTTAGACGTTTTTATTAAGCAGTTTTAAGGATTCTAAATTAATTTAGAATCCCACATCGATAACTATTAATTATTAAACTTATGCAATAAACTTAAGAACTAGTTGAATAATTGTCACATTAATTAAATCGACAGACAATGCTCCATATAATGAGACAATCAAAACTACTTTATGCAAATCGACATCGGTTTGAGTGGTGTCCAGAGTAAAGTACTGCAGCAGTATATTTGCCTCATACTATTAAAAGTCACAAATACTGCATAAAGCATCATTATAAATGTTTATACGTCTGGAATTCACCACCAATTAATCTACACGTTACATAATTTTTTTTAGCTTTTCTACCTTGCCAGCATATGGTGGATAACCTAATGAATCATCTATCGAGCCATCGGTATGTACTATCATTATGGGTTTGAAATGCGTAAATGCTTTGAATGTTGCTTCGCCTACATAATTACCCATACCACTATTACCTACACCACCAAATGGCAAATATCTCGACGCTGCGTGTTGCATACAATCGTTAATGGTTACACCACCGGAACTAGTATGTGTAAGCACTAAATTTTGGCTCTTTTTGTTTTTGCTAAAGAAATACAATGCTAAAGGTTTCTCTTTAGTTTTTTGAAGAGCGACTAATTCTTCAATGGAATCGAAGGTAAGCACAGGCATAATAGGTCCAAAAATTTCTTCTTGCATAATCTCAGAATTCTCCGAGACATCATCTAAAATAGTTGGTGCGATGTAGCGTTTTGCAGCGTCTGACTGTCCGCCAAAAACCAGCGTCCCATTATTATTTAGCGATCCTACTAATCTTTCAAAATTTCTTTGATTAATGATGAAACCATAATCTTCACTTTGAGAAGCATCTTCGCCATAAAATTCAACCATGTATTTTTTGCAAAGTTCTATAAACTTATCTTTGATGCTCGAATGCACATATACATGATCAACTGAAACACAAATTTGACCAGTGTTAAATAATTTCGCTCGCACTATACTCTTGGCAGCATGTTCTATATCTGCTGTTTCATCTACAATAGCGGGACTCTTCCCACCTAACTCCAAAATTGTTGGGGTTAAATGTTTAGATGCTGCTGATTGAATAACCTTGCCTACTCTCGGACTACCTGTAAAAAATATAAGATCAAATCGCTCCTCTAAAACACGATTAACCATTTCAGTATCACCTAAAATACATTTGATGTAATTTGGCGAAAATGTAGTTTCTACAATTTCATTAATTACTTTTCCACAAGCATTGGAAGTAGAAGAAGGCTTCAACACTGCGGTGTTTCCAGCTGCTATTGCTCCAAGCAAAGGACCAAAAATTTGCCATGTAGGAAAATTCCAGGCACTCAAAATAAATACTGTCCCTAATGGCTCTGGCTTTAGGATACTTTCATTTGCCTTAAAGATTTCAGGCGATTGTACATGCTTTTCTTTTGCCCAATCTTTTACATTATTGATAGTGTTATTGAGTTCATCTAACACCCAATTTAACTCAATTAAATACGTTTCCATTTCATTTCTGCCCATATCTTTTTTTGCGGCTTCAATGATTTTTGGTTCGTATTTTATAAAGCTTGTTTTTAGTTTTTCTAGTTGCTCTAATCTAAAGTCTAGATCTAAGGTTTTACCTGAAAGAAAATAGGCTCTTTGGTTATCTAATAAACTCTTAATCTCTGCTTGATTCATCGTTATACCTCAATTTTTAATTGTTTAATGATCGTTCTCGATTACACGAATATTCGTGTAATCGAGGTACTATTTTTATTTAATCCGAACAGGATAAGACTCATCAAATTAAATCGTTCTTTAGAACAGCACGGAAGCGGACAGACCCATCACGAACTTTAGCGATAGCTTCGTTAGCTGTCTTGTGAGTAAATTCTTCGATGATCGGCTTGATGTCATTCGCAGCTGCAAAATCGAGCATAGCGCGCATCTGGTTGCTCGATCCAAGGGGAGACCCTGACACCGTCAAACGGCCAAAGGTCAATGGCATGAGGCTGAAATTCTCGACCTTATCGGGAATGCCAACAAAGTGGAGAGTCCCATACGGGCGCATTAAAGGGATGTAGTGATTGATATCCATTACACCACCTGATACGCAAAATAGTAGATAATGGAGCTTACCAGCATGAGCTGTCATAGATGCTTCGTCAGCTGAATCGATGAATCCAGTTGCTCCAAGTTGCTCGCAAAAGTGCTGCTTTCCTGTGCCACGCGATACTGCGAAAGTTTCTGCACCCATCTTGGCGGCGAACTGAATGGCCATATGTCCAAGCCCGCCTATACCGACAATACCAACACGTTTTCCTTTTAGGTCCCATGTTTGACCCGCATAATCATACAATGGTGCAGCCACTGTCAGGCCACCACACATCATAGGACCGACATATTTTTCACCATAGCCTTCAGGAATCTTGAATAAGTATCGAGAATCAGTACGAAGATAAGCTGAGAATCCACCGTGATGTACATGTTCACCAGTTTCGTCAACTGTGTTATCAAAGTAAGTAAATTTTCTATTAGGGCAAAGGTTATCAATTCCGCTTTTACAGTTTTCGCACTCGCCACACGCTTGAGCAAGTGCTCCGAGACCCACAACATCACCAACTTCTAAGTCCTTCACATCAGATCCAATAGCAATCACATGGCCGACGACTTCATGACCAGGGACGAGAGGAAAGCGAGACATACCCCAATCATCATCGATCATATGAAGGTCAGATGCACAGACGCCGGTATACGTGACACGAATATCAGCATCAAGCTTTGCTAGTGGCTTTGGTGTATAGCAATACTCTTCGACATCCTTCTTGGCTTTCAATGCCGCCATAGAGGTGATTTGCTCGGGGATATGATCAGTCATTTTGTTTTCTCCTTTAGATGGAATGCGAAGGTGAATACGTGATATATCAATCAAACCGTAACCGCCTAAGTAACATCAAAATGATGTATCTTTTTTGACATTTATCTTTAAACTTATTCGAAATATCATTTTATATTATTAATTTAAAACAACTTTAATGATATTTAGTTTAAAGAAACATAAATCACTATGCTTTTTTATCACACACTGACAATGTCATTTTCCGTCTAGCTCATTACTAATTATTGTGACTACATGTCACCAATAATGATTTTATATATTTTGAAGCTACTAGCCATATGATGATCCTATAAATTAATTGGTAGATTCTCTAAGTTTTGAGAAAATCATATGCAAATGTAAATATAAGCTAAGATACCACCTATGAAAGAAAGCCAAATACAGACTGAACATAAGAGAAGGCAGCAGCTAGCTGAGTTAGAACAACGGATAGCTGATGCCATAACAACAGATGGAGTAATTGAACCTATTCAGGGACTTCGTTTAGCCAGGTTGTCTAATCCGCAAGAGAAAATTTATGGAGTTTCAGATCCTTCTTTTTGCGTTGTCGCTCGGGGTAGTAAAAAAATATATCTTGGAGGCAATTCTTATCAGTACGATACCTACAATTATCTTCTAGCTACAGCGGAACTACCAATCGTGAGCAGGGCTGTTGAAGCTTCCGTAGAGGAACCATACTTGGGAATGCAATTTTGTCTCGATGCTACAGTGGTCGCCTCTGTAATGGCGGAAATTGGACAACTTCCAGTAAATAATCAGAAAACTTTTAAGGCCATTGATATTAGTCCACTCAATTCTAATTTACTGGATGCAACCCTAAGACTGATAAGGCTGCTTGATTCACCTCAAGAAAAGGAGATTATATTACCTCTCATAACACGTGAGATTATTTATCGACTTTTGGTAGGAGAACAAGGCCATAGACTCATTCAAATGATAATATTGGATGGACAAACGCAACGGATTTCTCAGGCCGTTCAGAAAATTTCAAAAGAGCTTAATCAGCCACTATATATAGATAAAATAGCGCAAGAAATAGGTATGAGTGTTTCTAGTTTTCATCATCACTTTAAGGAAGTTACTGCAATGAGTCCTCTGCAGTTTCAGAAACAGTTACGACTACAAGAATCACAACGCTTAATGATTGGAGAAAATTTAAATGCGGCGACAGCAGGCTATATTGTTGGGTATAAAGACGCCTCTCAGTTTAATCGTGAATATAAGCGCTTTTTCGGTGTTACGCCGATGCGTGATGTCCAACGTCAACGCGAAATCAACAAAATTAGTATTGATGTAGTAGCTTAGACTAAATTTAATAGTAACTAATTTTTAAGTATTTAATAGTTATTAAGCTTTGCTAAAATTAACATAATACACCTTATACGAAAGGCCCGATTCATGGGCCTTTTGATCATCTGCTTAACATAAAATCTCTTATGCGAAATCCAAGTTTTAGAACCCATTTAAAGTGTTTATATTCTTACAAGCAATTTTTTTATCACAAGATAAAACCATCAAACTAAAATATATCAATAATTTACGCAATTAAGAGAGAAAGTTAGTATAAAACCTACCTATACTAATTTTCGCTGATGGTGTGTGATTACCAGAAATGAATAAGTTAAACGATTCATTTTATTTGGTGGAGTATGTGTCTTATGAATCAGCCTAAAAATGAGTGTGAGTTTCTACAAAAAATGATGAAGGATCAAATTTCAGGGGCAAAAGATCCTAAACATGAGATCCATCAACGTCTCCAAGAAAGCCTTAAAAAAGATGCAGAGGAGTTAGCACTCCGTAAAGCATGGAAACGTGCTCAGGATATTGTTTGCCATAGCTTCGATCAAAAAACGATTGACGCGTGTAGACAGAGTAGTGAGGAACGTTTAGAACGGCTGATTTCAGGTGAATCTACCTTTGAAGAAGAAGATACCGTACTGATGATGCAATGGCGCGCCTTAAATAATCGACCTAAAAACCAGGACTAAAATCACTGCCTCGATCGCGTTTTTCCTCAGGGGTATGCTTCAGAGGGCGTACAGTCAATTTCTGTTGGCCAGTCATGATGTGCTGCTGAAGATCCTCTAAAACCTGATAAATTTCTGTTGTATGCGTTGTTGCACTTTCTAACTGATGTTGCAATTGCCCCAAATAGCGTAATTTTTCAATCCGATCAAAAAACTCTGTATTTAAAAGATCGATATAAGCCTGTAAATCAGGCTGAATCAACCGAAGATGTTCTGTCATCTGACGGTCTTGCAATAAGGTTTGCTGCATCCTTTGCTGTAAAAACAATAGCTTTTCTTGCGCATACCACTGTTGTCGAGTACGTGGCGTTTCAGCTTGATTTTTCAGTTCTTCTAGTTCTTTTCGATTTTTTAATTCAATCTCATAAAACGAACGATACTGCTCATAACGATTTTCAGCGCGAATACGTTGAATTTCTTCAATCATATGCTGTTGTTTAGCCCATAACTCAGGCTCATTCTCTCGCGCAAAACGTACCGCTTTATTCATCACCGGTACATCCTGCAGTTCGGTTCCATATTTCTTGTTGTAATCTCGGTGTGATAAACAACTGACCTTACTCGACACTTCAACCTGAATACCACGAATCTCAACCTGTTTCGTTGGCGCATACAGCATAAGACTCTCATTAATCAGTTCTTCGGTTTTCTGCCGATACAACTGTAACTGCGCTTTGCCCATCCCTAATACATCAGCCGTAAGCTTCTGCGCACCACCTTTCTGCGGATCCTTTGGGTTATAGCGCTTAAAAAACTGTTCGGCTGTACGATCAATCCCATCCACATGCCGTTCACTGTACATCAGATGCAGATGCGGTTGCTCAATCCCGGCAATTGAACCCGCATGATTATGGATGGCGCAGCTAAATGGAAAACGATAGCGGTCGGCAAACTCGGTAATAAACGCTTCAGCCAACTCAATCCGCTGCGCCTGGTTTAATTCTTTCGGTAAAGCCACCACTAAACTGGAACAGGTACGTCCATTGCTGCGTTCAAACACATCTGCGGCCTGCCAAAATTCAGCCGGCTTTCCTTCTGCAAAACTCGGCATATTTCCCGATCTAACAAATTCAATCTGTTCAGAAGCACTTTCTTTATAACTTTTAAAATGCGAAGTTCGAGTGATGTAATGAAACCGATTCTTGGCCGTGGCGCCATCTTTGATTTTTCCTGATCGTGTCTTTATCGCTTTTTTTGCGGTGTGTTCAAGGTTGCAATAGAACATGTATCACCTTCATTTTTAATCGGGGCCTCGCAGAGCCTGCGGAGCGCGAGGAGAAGTGTTTCTAATTCGATATGATTGCGTCAGTAATTATATCGAATTAGAAACACGGAAACGAGCTTAAAGATTTAAATAAATGTTCTCACATTTATTTAAATCTTTTCCCGTGATCGCATATGCTAGACTGAAACATCAGAATTACACCTATTTTTGAACGGAGCATTTGATGGCCACACGCGGAAGACCAGCAAAAATACTCACAACAACTGACCTAGTAGAATTAGAAAAATTTCTCGCGGATTTACCCTATCTAAAGAAAAATCAGAAGCTAGCAACCTCACTTCTTCACAGCAAAGAATTTTCAGAGTTAGATGAAAAAGACCTTAGCCTTTTAAAAATAGTCCACCGTGAAAAAACTCAGTTCCAACAAAGACAGGCACTGATCACTCAAATCCAAATTAAAAAAAGAAACCAACAGCAGCTATTGGCCAATGAAATAGAAATTTTGCAGCTACTTGAACAAGAGCAAGACCAGGACACATTCTTTCGCTTAGATCGAGCACTAGAGTCTTACCAAAAAATAGAAAAAGCAGCTCTAGAAAACCGGATCCGTTTAGAGAACGAACATAAACGCGATATTTTGAATAAAACCAACAAAAAACAGACGGAAGCCCAAAAGAAACGGAATGCTGAAAATCAGCTTAAATATGCGTTAGGGGGAATAGTTTTATCGATTTGGAAACATGCCGAATGGGACATTGATCCAAATAATTTAAAAACAGTAGACAATAGAATTAAGAGTAGTTTGCGTTCTAACGTAAAAATACGAAATAGCGCGCTTTACAAAGAAGCCTTCGCAATGACACAAGACCACCAAGAGGCCCAAAAGCTCTTCTTTCTTGCACTAGAGAAACTCCCAACCTACAACATCCAGCAGGAAGACTTCCATAAGGTATTGCTAAAAAAGGTGCGTGAATCGCAATAAATGCTCATTTCAGCGCAATTTAGACTTAAACCATAGAAACCCCTGGTCTTAAATCTAATCATCGCTCAAAACGCAAATGATGGCCTTCTAGAACCCATAAAAATAACCCTTCGCCTTTTATGCTTTTAATACCTAATAGGTATCAAAAGAGCGAGTGTCTACGAGCGAACCCCTAAAATTCGCGCCTAGACTCCTCGAAAAACCGTTTTTTTAGGCTGTGAAGCCTAAAAGAACCTAGATCAAATGCCGAAAATGGCGGCTAGATCGAGCGTAGCGAGTAAAAAAACTTTATGAGCGAAGCGAATTCCGAGTCGCGTTTGTTTTTGGTTTTTGT